>Ga0075017_100000084_pt1 | contig 38082 bp, 33 predicted proteins | sample AleBraG_ABR_2012_FD_71475 | JGI IMG/M metagenome (GOLD analysis project Ga0075017, IMG submission 71475) | Freshwater sediment microbial communities in response to fracking from Pennsylvania, USA - Alex Branch Run_MetaG_ABR_2012 | ecosystem: Environmental > Aquatic > Freshwater > Creek >... | reverse complement strand
CACATCGGCGGCGGCCCGCGCCAGGAGATTCCGTGCGGAGTTTCCATTGGCATTCAGGATTCCGTCAAGCAGTTGATGGAGAAGATCGCGGTGGAACTGGCGGCCGGCTATCAGCGCATCAAGATGAAGATCAAGGCGGGCTGGGACGTGGATGTGATCCGGCAAGTGCGCGCCGAGTTTCCGGATATTCTGCTGATGGCGGACGCCAACTCCGCCTACACGCTCGACGATATCGACCGGCTCAAGCAACTCGACCAGTTCCACTTGATGATGATCGAGCAGCCGTTGGCGCACGACGAGATCATCGATCACGCCAAGTTGCAGGCGGCGCTCAACACGCCGATTTGCCTGGATGAATGCATTCGTTCCGCGCATCAAGCCCGGCAGGCTTTGGAGATGAAGGCCGGACGCATCATCAACATCAAGCTGGGGCGCGTGGGCGGATTCGCCGAAGCCAAGCGGGTGCACGACGTGGCTCGGGAGTTTGGCGTTCCCGTGTGGTGCGGCGGCATGCTGGAAGCCGGGATCGGGCGTGCGCACAACATCGCGCTGGCCACGCTGCCGAATTTCACCTTGCCCGGCGACGTGTCCGCCAGCAAGCGCTATTGGAAGCGCGATATCATCTCCCCGCCTGTTGAAGTGTCGGCGAAAGGCACAATTGCGATTCGCGATCACCCTGGTTTCGGCTACGACCTGGACCGCGAGTTTCTGGACAGCATTACGAAACGAAAGGAAGAATTGGCGGCGGCCTGATGCCGGACTTCCTCCGCCTCCTACAACAGAACAGAAACTATCGCTACACCTGGATCGGTCAGGTGGTCAGCGAAATCGGCGATCACTACAATAACGTCGCGGTGTTCAGTCTGGCGCTGGCCAACACCGGCTCCGGCATGGTGGTGACGGCGATCATGCTGTCGCGGGCGGTCCCCGCGATCTTCGCCGGCCCGATTGCAGGCGTGGCGTTGGACCGCGTGGACCGGCGCCGGCTGATGCTCGCCAGCGACATCGTGCGCGGATTTGTCGCGCTGGCGTTTATCCTCGCCATACCCGCCAAAAGTACCTGGGTGCTCTATCCGCTCAGCGCCTTGCTCATGTTCGCCTCGCCGTTCTTTACCAGCGGACGGGCGTCGATTTTGCCGCGCATCGCCGACGACAAGGAACTGCATACCGCCAACTCACTGACGCAAACCACACAGTGGACCACCTTGACCATCGGGTCTTTTTTAGGTGGCACCAGCGTGCTGGCGTTCGGCTACAAGTGGGCCTTCGCGTTCAACGCGCTGTCGTTTTTCGTATCGGCGCTGTGCATATCCAAGCTGAAGGTGCAGGGCGATTTTCGCGCCCAGCGCTCAGTCGAATTGACCGAGAACCAGGTCGTGCGGCCCTGGCGTGAATACTCGGAGGGCCTGCGCTACTTGCGGTCGTCGCCGCTCATTTTTGGGATCGTCCTGGTATCCGCCGGTTGGGCCTCCGGAGGCGGCGCGGCGCAGATCCTCTTCAGCCTCTTCGGCGAGTTGGTGTTCCACATGGGGCCGGCGGGCATTGGATACTTGTGGGGCGCTGCCGGCATTGGTCTACTGATCGGCGGCGCGGTGGCCCACACGTTGGGTAAGCGGCTGACATTTAGCGGTTACAAATGGGCAATTTCCATTTGCTATGTGATCCATGGCTGCGGGTACATCGTGTTCAGCCAGATGCCGACGTTCGGTTGGGCGGTATTGTTTCTGGCGATCTCGCGTGCGGCCGTGGCGGTGAGTTCCGTGCTCAACTTCGCGCAGTTGCTGCGGCACGTCAGCGACGAGTATCGAGGCCGCGTGTTCGCCACCATGGAGACGGTAAGCTGGGCGGTGATGATGATGTCCATGGCCGGCGCGGGCGTCGCCTCACAACACTACAGCCCTAGAACGATTGGCGTGGTTTCCGGGCTGTTGAGTTCAACCACGGCATTTTTCTGGCTGTGGGCGAATCTGCGCGGGCGGTTGCCGGAACCAGTGGCAGCGGGCGTGGAGCCAAAAGAGGTTGAGGTGCACGGCGATCCGACGGTGTAAAAGAGCGATGCTATCCAGACGTGCATTCCTTCTCAGCGCCGTCGCCTTGCCGGCTTTCCCCAAAACCGGCGGCGTGGAAATAGGCGTGTGCGGCCCAGTCGAAGATTTCTCCAAAGCGGAGGAGTATGGCTTCGATTATTTCGAGCCCGGCGCGGCTGCCATCGCGGCGCTGACCGAAGATGCCTTTGCAGCGTTCCGAAAACGCGTGCTAGCTTCGCGTTTGCGCTGCAAAAGCTTTAACAGCTTCATCCGCACGCTGCGCGTGGTCGGCCCGGACATCAACGTTGCGGCGCTAACACAGTATCTGAACTTCACCTTGGACCGCTGCCACCAACTGGGCGCACAGGTCGTGGTGTGGGGCAGCGCCGGTTCCCGCAACGTACCCGAAGGATACTCGCGCGACGGTGCCTGGCAAGAGATCCAGCAGTTCCTCCGCTTGGCCGGAGACCTGGCCCGCCCCCGGAATATCACCATCGCCATCGAGCCGCTGCGCAAGGAGGAAAGCAACATCCTCAACACCGGAGCGGAAGCTCTAAGCATGGTGCAACAGGTGAATCATCCGCAGGTGAAAATGATCCTCGATTACTACCACATGCGCATGGAAAAGGAAGATCCCGAAATTCTCAATAAAGCGGCTAGCCAGATCGTCCACCTGCACTTTGCCAATCCCAACGGCCGCCGCTGGCCGATCTCCGCGCAGGAAGATCCCGAATACGGCAGGTTCTTCGCGTTGCTCAGGAAAATCGGCTATCGCGGCGGCATCTCCATAGAAGGCCGCGGAACATTTGAAGAAGATGCCGCCGCCAGCCTGGCATTCTTCCGCACGGCCGTCGGAATCTAACGCACCGCGATGGTCACCGGCGCGCTGCTCTGCCCCGCCGCCGTTAACACCAGTGCCAGCTGATTGCCGGGAGCGATACCCGCCGGCACCACCGCGTTCACCTGATACAACCCCGCAAAGCCCGGTGTCAAACCAGCAAATTGTACGCTCGCCGCAATGCCGCCCATCGTGGCCGTTACGGTATTCACGGTATTGAACAACGGCGAGAGCGGAGCCGCCGCGCCTGCGACGATGGATGGGCTCACTTCCCCCAGACCGGTACAGTAAATCACCAGCGTGTCGCCTGCCTTGGCCGGATTGCTGGCGCTGACCAGATTCGCCCCGTCAAAAGCAATGGCCTGTTGGCCGTCTGAAGTGAATACGCCTGGAGCCGCCGCCGCAACCGTAATTGGCTCGGGGACAGAAATGCTCGATCCGCGCAAAGCGATCACTTGCTGCGTCGTGTTCACTGACATGCCATAAGGCACAATCGCATTCACCTGCCCGCCACTCGTGAACAACAGCGGCATGGTCGTATTCCCAAGTTGCACGCTGCTGCCGCCCAGGCTTGCGGGTAACGGAAGACTGCTGGCCGCGCCCTGGGCCGCTAAATTCGTTCCAAAGAGCGATACCAGGCTTCCTGGCGCCAGCGGAGCCTGCGCCGCAAAGCTGGCCGCGTTGACCACGCCGCCGCTGGAGATCAGGGGCGCTTGCGCGCCGGCCTGCTGGCCCACTCGGATTTGCACTTGGCCGGTGAGATTCTGCGCGGGAACCGAGGCGTTCGCTGTGATGAGCACCTGTGCGGCTGGGTGTTGGGGTGTCCAAGTACCCGCCCAGTTTCCGTCATTGAGAGAGGTAAGGCGTACCGGAGGGTCGCCATTGTCGAAACCGACCGTCACTCCTCCCGTGGTCATCGGATTGGCGCAATCGTCAATCACCTTCACAGACACTTGCGTGGGAAAGCCGCCCGTTACGCTGAAGTCGCTTGCCAATTGAGTAAATACCGGCGCCAGCGTCTTCGCTTTGCAAGTCACGGTGGTCCGTGGCTGTTCTGCGGCCGGCAGCGTCGTCCCGGAAGGGATCACCACCAGCACCAGCGAAACGGTGCGCGTGTTTCCGTCGGAGAAAGATAGCGTCAAGGCGCCGCGATAGATACCCGGCGTCAGCCCGGTGAGATCGGGCTGAATCACAATCCTCTGCGGCTGGTTGGGAGTGATCGTCCCCGCCGTAGGCAGCGTTGTGAATCCGCTGATGGTAGCCTGGCTGGAAGTGAACGTCACCGGTGTACTGCCGGTGCTCTGCACCGTGACTGTTTGCGCACCCGGCGACTGGGCGCCTTGCACACCCGCGAAGATCAGGCCCGTGGGTTGCACAATCGGACCAACCCGGCTGCCCGGCGGCAGCACTGTGAGAACCACCGAAACAAACTGCGGATTATTGGTTGCTCCCGGCGCGGACACCTTCACTGTGCCATAGTACGTGCCGGCGGCGAGATTCGTCGGATCGACGTCAACACCGACTACTGGGATCAGCGGCACACTCGCGTCCGTCTGCCCGCTTTGCGGAAACGTCGATAGCCAGGGGCCGCCGGAGATCGTACTTGCGGAAATCGTCCAAGGCATGATACCCACGCCGGTGTTGAGGATGTTGAACGACTGGCTGGTAGGAGCACCGCCGCCTTGCGCCACATAAAACGACAATCCGGTTTGCGGAATCAGGATGGTCTGCGGCACAGCCGTGACGATCATTGTCACCGGGATGATGGTGCCGCCGATGGTGATTGCGCCCGAGTAGGTACCGGGCCCCAGCCCGGTGGGATCGGCCGTCACGTTGAGCGGGAGCGAACCAAAGGCGGGAAGGACTCCACTGGAGGACGAGATTCGCAGCCACGCTCCGCCGGAACTGGTTTTGGTCAGAACGTTGAAAGGTAGCGTTCCTCCACCCACATTGGAGAGGATGACGGGGCGCGTGGCCGCCGGCGCTTGTCGCACGAACGTGAAAGTCAAAGCATTCGGGCTGACGCTCAACGACGGTTGTCCTGCGGCGGTGACGGTCAACGCGACCGGTATTGTATAGTTTGCTGGATTGGCGTAAGCCGAACTGATGGTGACCGTGCCTTGATAGTTTCCCGCCGCCAAGGCCGACGGATTGACGATTACTTGCAGACTCGCCGGCAAATTGGCCGAGGAAAAAGAGACGCTGAGCCAAGTGGCTGTGCGCGTGGTGGTCACGGTGACGGGCGAGCCGGAGATGACGCTGGTCAAACTGACGCTTTGGTTCTGCGGTTGGGAACCGGCCGCGGCCGTAAAAGCAAGTTGAGATGGGTTCGTCGAAAGAGTGGGCGTGGGAGGCTGGGTCAGCACTTCTCGTATGCGGTTTTCGGCGCCATCCGTGAAAATCAGATTGCCGCTTGCATCGAAGAACAAGTCTTCGGGCCCACCGATGAACGACTGAAGCGGGGAACCGCCATCGCCCACATTGTTCGTCAAAGTGCCTGCAAAGGTCGTAATGATGCCATTGGTGTCTACTTTGCGGATGAGGCTGTTGTTGGTGTCGGCGATGTACACGTTGCCTTGGGCGTCAAACGCGAGACCAGAAGGGGCGTGGAGAGATGCCTTGGTGGCCGGGCCGCCGTCGCCGGAGTAGTCCGCGGTTCCGTTGCCGGCCACTGTGGTAATGACGTCCGTGTTGAAATCCACAAAACGCACGGCGTTGTTGTTGGTGTCGCAAAAGTAGACTCCGGTGCCGTGCGGCCGCAAGCCGGCGGGTTGATTGATTTGCGCCTTGTTGGCGGCGAGGCTGCCGTCTCCGCTATATCCGGCCGTGCCGTTGCCAGCCAAAGTTAAAACCAAGCCTTTGTTTGCGCCCGTCGCGACTATCCCCCGAATTCGTTGACCCTCGGTCTCGGCGATCAGAAGATCGCCGGCGCCGTCGAAGGCGACACCGCTCGGTCCGAAGAAATGAGATTGCAGGGCGGGACGAAGATCGCCATTGAATTCGCAATTTCCCGCCACTCCGGCAATGGTACTAATGATGCCGTTGGGGTCGATGGCGCGAATAACGCAATTCAAGTGATCGGAAAATACCAACGACCCCGCCGGGACGATGGAGCTATCCGGAGCGATGGCAAGGTACTCCGGCAAAGCCAAAGTCGCGTACGTGGCCGGGCCGCCATCGCCCGAGTATCCCTGCATTCCCGTTCCGGCAACCACGCTGATTGTGCGATCCGGCGCGATACGCCGAATCCGATTCATATACGGTTCCGTGAAATAGATGTTCCCAGCTTGGTCACCCACGATGCCTGTGGGAAAGTCCAGCGTTGCCGAAGCGGCCGGGCCATTGTTGCCGGAAAAATGGAACAAGCCGTTCCCCGCCACCGTGTTGATTTTGCCGTCCGGGGTAATCTTGCGAACGCGGGAGTTCCCATTATCGGCGAAATAAATACTCCCGGACCCATCCACCGCGAGCGCGGGAGAGCTGAACCGGAATAGAGCCTGTAGGGCGGGTCCGCCGTCCCCCGAAAAACCCTCCTTCCCGCTATTGCCGGCGATGGTCGAGATAACGCCTTGCCCATTCACTTTTCTAATCCCTACGTTGATGTCGTCCGCGATATACAAATTGCCGGCCGCATCCAAAGCAACAGCTAGAGGGAGAAGCGCTTCCGTGGTGGCTGGCACGCCATCGCTCAGGCTGTTCCCTCCCCCGGCCACAGTGGTGATCATGCCCTGCCCATCCAGCTTGCGGATGCGGCCATTGACAATGCCATTTCCGGTATCGGCGATAAAGACATTTCCGGCGGAATCCACGGCCAACTGAGTGGGACCGTTCAGTTGCGCCGAAGTGCCTGGCACGCCATCCTGGGAGCTGGAGCCGCCCCCGGCAACGGTGTGGATGATGCCGTCGGTGCCGATCTTGCGAACGCGGTTATTGTAATAGTCGGCGATGAATACGTTTCCCGCGGAATCCACCGCCAAGCCGTAGGGGCCGTAAAGTTGCGCGTTGACCGCAGGGCCGCCGTCGCCGCTGAAGCCGCTATTGAAGGCATCGCCGGCAATCGTCCTGATGATGCCGTCGCTAGTTACCTTGCGGATGTCGCCCCCGTATCCTCCGATGTACACGTTTCCGGCAGCGTCAACGGCCACGGAGATGGGGAGCGATAACGCGGCGCTAATGGCCAGCCCGCCATTGCCGGTGTAGCCCGAAATGCCATTGCCGGCGATCACCGTGAGGATGCCGTCCCGGCCGACGCGCATGACCTCCGAGTTACCTGCGTCCGCAATATAGAGGCTGCCGTTCGAGTCGACCGCGATATATAGGCTGAGCGGACCGCTTAGCGGTGCATTGATGGCCGGAAGTCCATTGCCCGGAAACAACCAGTCCGTGCCGGCAATGGTGGTGATCACGCTTTGCGCGTGCGCCGTGGTGATCAGAGCACAAAGGACAACTAAGGACGCGCGGCGGCGGACTCCGGGTTGCAGCGCTTGACGCATGATCAACAATAGCCCGAAACTCAGCATTCTCAAAGTCTCGCGGGCAACACTCCGGCCGCCATCAAGCCCTGCACGGCGATCGCACAGCCGAACAAACTCACCAGGGCGGCGGAACCAAGCGGCAGCCAGCGCTGAATCAGCGGTCCTTCCAGACGCTCGCGGAACATCGCTCTTCCTGCCTGCACGGCCGCGACACCCAAGGCTATGAGCACCGCCGCCAGACCGGCGCTAAAGGCCACGATCAGAAACAAGCCGAAAGCGACACGATGCAAGGCCACCGCGCTCAGCAACACCACCAGCGCGGCGGGACACGGAACGATTCCGCCTGTGACGCCCAGCACCAGCAATTGTCTCGGGCGGATGCCGTGATCGTGACTGTGGGCGAATTCCGCGCCCAGGTATCGCTGCAGAAAGATATAGCAGCCCAAACCGGCGATGAGGATCCCGGAAAGCACTCCGAACAACGGATAGAGCTTCTCGGGCAGAATGTACTTCTGTGCATACAGCGTGACGCCGCCCAGCAGATAGACTCCCGCAGTGTGCGAGATGGTGACAACGGTTCCCAGTAAGTAAGCATGGCGGGTGGTGCCTTTCGAACCGACCAGATAGGCGGCGACGATGGTCTTGCCATGACCGGGCTCCAGAGCGTGGAGCGCGCCCAATCCCGCGGCGATTAGCGCCGCCAGCAATGCAAAACCGAGGCTGATATGCTCAGTTGCCATCAGCTCCGTAAACCTATTGCGCGGAGTGGGCTGTTGGTTCGGTCGGATCTCGAGTTTGACTGGGGGCGCAGGTTGTTCAATTAGCTGTTTGGGCTTGGGTGCGGCCTTCACCTCCACAGGAGGCAGCGAGAACACAACCCGAGCTTGCAACACTTGCGGCGGGCTGTTGAGCAGGTCGGTGGGGTAGTTGGAGAGCTCCCCGCTACGATCCTGGCTGGGCACGGTGCTTCCGCTGAGCTTGATCTCCTTGCCGGTTTTGACGACTACTTCCTTCCAGCCGATGGAGTCGGGGAGGTTGTCGTCCCGATACTCGAGCTGGCAGACCGACGTGGTGCAGGCATCCGGAATCCCGGCGTGATAGAGAAATCCCAGCTTGAGGGTCGGAAGGTCTCCGGCGCCGGGAGGAAAGATTGCGTTCTGCCGGACCACATGGAGTGCCAGCGTTTTTCCATTTAGCGTGAGATGCAGGCCCTTGACGAGTTCGGCTGACTTTGCCCCCAGGTAGACGGGCAATTGCGCGTCCTCGGGACCGGTGATGCCGCTCTGTTGCATCTCCTGGAAAGTTGGGATTTCGGCGATATCCAGCAGGTAGCGCAAATCGACTGAATCGCGATGGATGGTAATGCCGGAATAGTGGCTCACGCTGAAATTGCCCATGGGGTGGGCCAGTCCGACGGACGCCGACAGCAGCCAGAAAATAGACTTCATCGCAGTCCTTCCAGGGTGCGAGCCGCAGTCTCGGCGTGGAGAATATGGAACTGCGGATTCATGGCCAGCGCCTGGGCCAGAAAGGTCTTCGCCTTCGGTGCGTCTCCCGCGCTCGAATAAATCATGCCGGCGTGAAAGAAAAGCGTAGGGTCTTTGGTGCCGAGGGCGAGCGCATGCTCGATGGACTGGCCTGCCTCGGCCGTCTTGCCGTTCTTGAATTGCGCCCAACCGAGCACGTCCCAGGTGAAGACATCCTGGCGCAACCGCAATTCATCCTGTGCGAGTTGCAAAGCCTCTGGCAAACGCTGGTCGTGATCGGACCAAAACACCGCCAACTCGCGGCGGAATAGCTGCTGATTTAACGCGCTGAGCCGCGCGATGACGTCCACCAGATCATATTGTTGTTTGGCCTTTGCTTTTGCGCCGAGCTTGGTGTAGATGTCTCCGAGCGCGGCCGCATAGATGGGCAGCGGGATAACCGACAGGGCTTTGCGATACAGTTCGGCCGCTTCGGCGCACCTGCCTTGTGCGGCGCGGAGTTGACCCAGCCAAGCCAGCGCCCGGTGGTAATTGGGATAGGAGCGCAGAGCCGCCTGATAGGCCTCTTCTGCATGCGCCAAGTCGCCCAGACCGAAGTACAATTCGCCTAAAGAAAACTGCGTCCAGGCGATGTTCTCTTTGGCCAGATTGGCTTCGCGCCCTAACTCGATGGCCCCTTGCAAGTGGGCGATCGCCTCTTGCGGTTTGCCTAGAATGTAGCTCAGGCTGGCCTGACGGGTTTCGGCGAGATAGCGGAGTCCGGGCCGCGGCTGCACGTAATCCGCAGGTAGTCTCAACATCGCGTAGGATGCCGATGCCTGGTCATATTGGCCGGTCTCGAGTTGCGCGTCACCGAGAGTGGCATAGACGGAGAGTAGTTCATGGTTGAGATGCAGCGCCTGCTGCGCTAACGCGATGGCTTCTTCAAAACGGTGTTCGGAAAGATATAGGGTTGCCAAATGCGCAATCAGTCCCGCGGAGTCCGGATCGTTGGCTGCCAGCAACGACTGCGCGCGCAGGTAAGCTTTCTCGGAGAGCTCATAGTAAACCGGATCGCCAGATTCTCGGGCTTTTTGGAGATAAGAGGAGCCCAGATGATCGTAGCCGGAGTAGTCTTCGGGATCGCGCTGGATGCGCAACTGATAGAAGCGAATCTGGTTGTCGCTGGGCTGGCCTTGGGCAAAGCACGGCACTAGTCGGCATACCAACGCAAGAATGAGCTTGATCTTCATCGATTGCCCGCGATGCGAGCCCGGCGACACAACGCCGGGCCCGCTCAGTCACGGTGGTTGCGATGCTACTGCTGGACTGGATAACCAATCGTGCCGGGTTCTCCCGGTACCGGATGCGGCAGTGCCTCGAACGGGAACAGCGTCAGCAGAGGACGGTCGTTGCCGCTCTGCGAGAGGTCGGATAGAGTGGAGTCCGGACGGATGAAGTCCGTGCCTTGCAGCACCACCAAAACCCTGCGGTCGGTGATGGGCAAAGCCAGATTCTGGAGCGGGAACTGCAATTGTCCCGGGTTGACGCCGGTACCGGCGAAGTCAATGTCGGCGAGTTGCCGAATCAGGCGCACCAGAATGTCGATCGCGTCGTCTCCAGGACGGCGCCCATTCTGTAAACCGGTCACACCCACGGCAAGGTTGCCGGGATCCAAGCCCAGGTTGATGCGTATGACGTCGGGGAGGGTGGCGTTGCGCAGCAGACTTACGTTGGTGTTGGTGAAAGTACTGGGAAGCAGGGCCGGAGCTCCTACTCCCGCGGAAAACAGCCCCAGCGAATCCAGCAGTTTGTAACGGTCGGAGATGGCATTCCCAGTGGTGTTGGTACTGGTGAGGGCGTCGGGGACGAGGTAGGACCAGTTGGCCACGTCGTTCTGCGGAACAGACGCATTAAACTCTTCGCGCAGGGCTCCTCCTGGGACAAAGACGGTTTTGAATGCCTGTTGGCCCATGCGCTGAAATTGGTGGTAGGTAATATCTCCGCGGCCATTGGTTCCACCTGCAGAGCTCACCGTGGCCCAAGTGTAGATTAGGGAGGCCCTGGTAGTCACCCGACTCACCGGGACTTCAATCGCGATCGCCGAGATGTCGAAGCCGCCGAAAACGTCCACGCCGCTGGTCCCATCGGCGCGCACCGGCCGGCCCCGCAGATGGCCCAAGGGCGTAGTGGGCAGATCCCGGAAGACATCCTGAGTGCCCTTTAGAATGCGGCTAAACTGGGCGAAATCGAAGACAAATGGGTCGTCGCGCAGTCCGGTGAACACTTGCATGCTGCCGGCTGTCAGAGTTGTGTTGGTGCAGCCGGTCACGCTCGGGATGCCACCCATGACGGTGTTCTTTGCGCCAGTGTGGGCCGGAGTGCCTGGTCCGTATACGGAAAGGCTCTGGCCGGAGGCGCAGGCCGTGGTGTCGGAGAAAACGACCTGTATCACCGTGTCCTCCTTGCCGTCGCCGGTGTTGTCAATCTTGAATTGGTACAACAGGTCGTGCGAGTAGCGGTAGTTGGCGGCTTCGCCAGGCACGGCAAAGGGGTTGACGTTCATAATGAAAACGATTTTAGTTGTATCGTTTGGATCGAGAAAATTGAAGTAGTCGGTTATATCTCCTTCTGAAGTGGCGTCGGCCGTGGGGGAATCCCGATGGTCGGCCGCGCGGATGCCCGGAGTCGACAATACAAGCAGTAACGGTACTGCCAGGGCGGTTAGCACGGGTGTTTTCATGTTCATTTGTTCTCCTCGGTCCGATCGGCGATCGGTGTAGTTCGTTGTCATTACGCACTTGGGCGTCCGACGGATGGACTTCTTTTGTAAAAGAATTGTTACAACTCTGCGGCAAAGGGGGCCGGCGGCCCGGTACGATAAAGTGTTTCACTTGTGAGGCCAATCGCTCTCCGCGGGAATCCACTAGAGATCGCGATGTTTCTGGAGATCCGCAATGACCTTGACGAGATAGCCGATCGCCGCCAGGGCGAACAGCGGTTGTGCGATGAATGTGAAAAGAGCCATGGGATAAGGTCCGGGCTTAAGAATGAACACCTGCGTCAGTACAAATCCTATGATTGCGCAAAAGGCTTCCCAACGAAGCAGCCTCATTTCATCTTCTCCATAAGGCGGGCATAGTCGTTGGAACCCGGCGTTCGCTGCACCGATGTCGGATGCGCCTGGCCATGGCAGTTGAGACAGATCATCCGATTCGATGCGAGCTTCTCATGCGCGGTTTTGTGCGACTGGACAGCTTCAAACCGGGGTGTGCCGGCATGACAGTTGAAGCAGTTTTTGTTGTCGAATCTCACACGAGCGTGAATCGGTTCGTGATAGGTGCGCGTGGTGTAGCGGGCCAAATGCCGGAAGCCAGTCATCTTTGCCTCCAGGTCTCCGCCCAGGCCGTAGTCGCTGTGGCAGTGATAGCACTGGTTCTCTGCAATCCATTTGTTCTTGTAGTGGCGTGCCGCGAGCGTACTGCTCTTCGGGTCTTTCATGTCGTTGGCCATCGGCAACATTACGTGGCAACCGACGCATCCGCGGACCTCATGCACCCCTTCGAACGTATGATAGTTGGCCAGAAAGACCGCGCCCGCCGGCAGCACGATCAAGCTGGCGAAAGCCACGAGTTTTGCGGACGCGAGAGCAGGAACATGCGCGACCCCCAAATTGACGTGTTTGTGCCCTGCCTCGATTTGATCGAAACGCTTCCCCGCGGTGCGGATGCAAAGAATCACGCCGAGAACGCAGAGCAACGTTCCCAACACCATAACAATCTGTAGAAAATCGAAGTTCATGCGGTCACCTTCCTTACCGCCACGGCCGTCACTTTGTACTCCGGTTGTTTCGACGTCGGGTCGTAGTTGTCGGCTACGGCCCGATTGACCAGGAGTTTTGCATCGTAGAAGGCCGCAAAAACAAGGCCCAGACGGGATACTTCCGTCGTGCGAGCTTTACCAATGACGGAACCATACTTGCTCTTGACTTCGATGGTATCGCCCGGGTTCACGCCCAGCCTTCGGGCGTCCTGAGGATTCAAATCGAACATTGCATTGCCCGTAGCCCGATGCAACTCGGTAATTCGGTCCGTCATGGTGCCGGTGTGAAATTGTTCCAGCACACGCCCGGTAGTCAAATATAGCGGATATTCCGCACTCGTCTTTTCCGGGGACGGCACGTACGGCCGGAGATAGACAACCGCCTTCTTGTCATGATTGCCGTAGAATTCGATGCCCGCTCCTTTCGTTACGAACGGATCCACGCCCTCGACATACCGGCGCGCCGTACCGGGATGATCTTCCGTCGGACAAGGCCACTGTAGTCCGCGCTCCTTCGCTAAGCGTTCGTAGGTGATGCCCTTAAAGTTGTAGAGGCTATGGGAAGATACTTCACGCCACTCGTCCCAGACGTCCTGAGGAGTGCGGGCAGCAATGAGTTTGCCGTGCCCCAGCCGAACGGCGAGATCGACCAGGATTTGCAGGTCGCTGCGGGCTTGGCCGGGCGGGTCCAGAAGCTTGGGCGTCAACTGGTAGCGCCGTTCGCCCTGACCCGTGACACCTTGCTTCTCTACCCACAAAGCCGCGGGAAGCACCACTTGCGCGTGGCGCTGCGTCTCGCTATCCTCGACAACATCGGAAACCACCGTGAAACATTTTTCCATCGCGGCATTATAGCGAGCGGCGGCGGGAAGCGAAGCGCCAGGATTTGTGCACATGAGGAGTGCCGCCTTAACCCGCCCGTCCTCCATGGCGCGGAACAGGTTGATGGCATCGAAGCCCGGTTTGTCCGAAATGGTTCCCTCCGGAACATTCCAGATCTTTTCCATCTCAAGGCGGTGCTGTGGATTGGCGACCAAGCGTCCGTTGGGAAGAGCGTGCGACAAAGAGCCAGTGTCACGGACGCCTCCGCACGCGTTCGGTTGACCGGTGAGCGAAAAAGGACTGGCGCCGGGACGCCCGATCTGTCCGGTAAGCAGGTGCAACCCGTTCAGCATGCTATTGAGGAACGTGCCTTGCGTCCGTTGGTTGACGCCCATGGTCCACAACGACATGGTCGCGGGAGACTTGGCGAAGAGATAGGCTACCCGGCGGATGTCGGCGGCCGACACTCCCAGTTCGTCCTCGACCTTTTCGGGAGCATACGACTGCAGAAACTTGCCGAAAGCCGCCTGGTCAACTTCGTGTTCCCCATCGCTGAAGCGAACGTGCTTGTCGATAAAGCTCTGATCTTGGAGACCCTCGGCGAAGATGACAAAAGCCATCGAATTGAGCAGCAGCAGATCCGTTCCGGGAATAACCGGAAGATGAATGTCAGAGTGCTCGGCGGTCTTGGTTCGCCTTGGATCAACGCAAACGATCACCGTATCCGGATTTAATCTCTTCCGCTGCCGGATGCGCTCGAATATGGGCGGGTGACATTCGTAGGAGTTGGCCCCTATCAGGAAGAAGCAATGGGCGTAGTCGGCATCCGCGTAACAGCCCGGCGGTTCGTCCTTTCCGAAAGTGGAGACATACCCCGTCACCGCCGACGCCATGCAGAGTCGCGGATTTCCATCCACGTTGTTGGTCCGAATGCCGGCCTTGAACAATTTGTTCGCCGTATAGGACTCTTCCGTGAAGAGTTGCCCAGACCCGTAGAACGCAACCGAATCCGGGCCAAATTGGTGGATGCTCTCTGAGAATTTAGCGGCAACCAAGCCCATCGCTTCATCCCAGGAGGACTCCATGAGCTTGCCCGCTTTCCGGATTTTTGGCGAAGTGAGCCGGCCCTGAATCCGGGTAAGCTCCGGCAGCATGGAACCCTTAATGCAGATGACGCCTTTGTTGTGAGCCAGTTCGTCTCCACGAACATCGACAACGTGACCGTCCTTCATGCCCACCATGACGCCGCAGCCAGTGCCGCAGAAGCGGCACACAGCCTTGTTCCAGCTATCGACGGTCTGGTGGGCGTTGACCATCAACTCGAGCCCACCCCACGCTGCCGCACCACCGCCTGACGCGACTGCGAGCCCGCCGAGGGTTAGTAGAACCTCCCTTCGACTAAAATCGGAGGGAATCTGCGCCTTCTTGTCGTCGCGACTATTCTCCATACTCATGCTGTTGCCCCTTTGATCCGCACGCCTCCGTCCACTCCAAGGCCTTTGATTATTCCTCCGGCAACCGATCCATATGCGATGAATCTCGACAGCGCAGCGCCGGCGAATCCCTCCCCCGAGAGGCCCATGTTACCAACGCCATAGATTCCCACCGCAGCGCCCTGCTTTTCCGGCGGGAACCAGCGCATGACAAACGGCGCACCGACGGCGAACGACGCGCCCGCCAATCCCAGCCAGAACCCGAGGGCAAGCAGCATGCCGTAACGGTCCACCTTCGGAATGAGGAAGACCGGCACGGCTGTGACAATCATCAGACCGGTGAAAACGGGAGGGGCGCCGAAGAGATCGGTGAGAACGCCCATCGGTATCCTGGCGAGCGAACCGAGCAGAACGGGAACAGCCACCAGCAGCGCCGTCTGCGTGGCGGTCAACTGCACAACCTCGCGGAAGTGCGGCGCAGAAGCGCTGATCAATCCCCAAGCGGCGAAGGAGACCGCGAGCGAGATTCTTCCGAGCGTTAGCTGCTTGTTGGATTCCATGCCGCCCCTGGGTGCTTCGTCAGTCTACCTCAGAAGTATCGTGCAAGCAAGAACAAAATCGTATCGCGATACGAATGGAAAAATTCTCGCCGGAGTAGCCGCGACGCCAAGATCAAAAGAAAAGTTTCATGACGGCCTGAATTGGCCAGCTACTCAACATTCCCGCTTGAAAACAAATCGCGTTCCAGCGATACTGTGGAGGCACTTAATCGTGTCACGATGTATTTCCGCCCACCATCCAAAAGCGAAGCGGCGCTCGTAGATCCCGGAAGTGCAGTTACTGAAACGGAAAGAGGAGAAAGTACAATGATTCGGACTTCCGCCCTGCTCACGTGTTTCCAGGCGCGCTCAACCAGCGTCCTGCGTCTCACGTTGTTGTCCCTTGTTTTCACGGCTCTTGGTTCGGTTGGCCTGCTGCAAGCCAAAACCGGCCGCGCCAATCTGCTGTATCTGATCAACAACGACCCGACAACCGGCAATAATGCCGTCCTAGGATATTCCCGAAACGCCGACGGAAGCCTTACCGATCTGCCCGGGAGCCCTTTCTATACCGGAGGCACCGGCTACCGCAATGTGAACGAGCGGATCGGTCCCGATGACAGCGACGGAGAATTGATTATCAGCCCGGATCACCGCTTTCTCTTTGCAACCAACACGGGCAGCAACGATATCTCGGTGTTTCGCGTGCGATTGGATGGAAGTCTGAGCCTGGTGCCCGGTTCGCCTTTTCCGTCGGGCGGCGTCCAGCCTGTAAGTCTATCGTTGGCAAATGGATTCCTCTATGTAGTGAATCGCGGCGACGGAATCCTGCCCACCCAGGTATCGCCCACCTACACCCGCGGAACGCGAGGCGCGACCAACTATAGTGTGATGACGGTGAATTTCGACGGGTCGCTCACCAACAACCCGTCATTGAGGATTGCCGCTCCGGACGGATCGTCTCCATCGCAGGTGGTGGCCACTCCCGATGGCCAGTTTTTGTTTGGAGACACGTTCCTTTCGCCATCGCAGAGTTTTCCTCCCTTTGCCGGCATCTTTCCGTTCTCCCACAGTCTGCTGGTCTCGTTCGCCTTGGATGAGGACGACGGATCGAGCGAAGCGCAACCGGCCGTGGGGATCCCCAATCAAGCGCCGTTCGTAATCAGCGGGGCGTTCCGGCCTTTTCTTCTCGGCATGAGGCCGCATCCCACGCAGCCGATTCTGTACGTCGAGGCGGTGACCGCGGGGGCGCTGGTCGTCTTTAGCTGGGACCAAAGCGGCGCACTGACCTATCATGGCGCCGTAGGCGCTAACGGCGCGGGAGGGCAATGCTGGACAGCGATCGATCCCATGGCGAAGTTTCTGTATACGTCCGCGATTGGCCCGGACGTGATCAGCGTATTCTCTCTGGCAGACCCGCTGAATCCAACTTTCGTGCAGAACTTCGCGCTGGGCGGTCCGATGGGGAAATTGCCCGCGGGCACACCGGAGCCCGAGACGTTCACCACCGCTCCATTCAATCTCTCCGTCGATCCTACGGGCAAGTTTCTCTACGTGGTGAACCACACCACCTGCACCGACACCAGCATCGATCCGGTAAACTGTCCGGCGGGCAATGCGGTTCACGTCATGTCGATCAATCCGGATGGGACGCTGACCGAAACGCCGTCGTCTCCGATGATTTTTCCGCCCAGCATGGTGCCGAATAGCACGCACCCCAAGGGAATCGTAGTTTTGTAAGCGAAATCAGGCGATGCGGGCGGTCTTGCCAGTGCTCCGCATCGCCGCTCGCAGTGCCCGGGCCAGTTCGAGACCGGAAGTTTCGAGCTCGTGCCGATGCGCCAGCGAGAGTTTCCGCAGCAAGGATGCGCCGTGCCGGGTGAGCTGTACGATCACTTTGCGTCGATCCTGCTCGCTGCGCTCGCGAACAACGGCTCCAAGGACTTCGAGCCGGTTCACCAATTCGACGGTGCTGTGATGCTTGAGGCGTAGTCTGGCGGCTAGTTCTCCGATGGTTGGTTTCTTCCCTTGGGGAATCCCCTGAACCGCCAGAAGCAGTTGGTGCTGCTGTGGTTCGAGACCATGTGCCCGCGCCTGTGCTTCGCTGAAGCATAGGAATTTTCTAATCTGATGGCGGAATTCCGCCAAAGCCCGGTAGTCGGCAAGCGACAGATCGTCCACTTTCAACATCGTAACCGAAGTGGAGAGTTGGGCTGTGCGCCGCTTACGGCCGGGCGGCGCGATTTCCGAGCGGTTGGCGGGGCAAATTTGCTTTGACTAGCCAGAAATCCGGCGCCGCCCGATGAGTTTCCATTTGACTGTCACGCGATTGTCACGCCGGCTACCCGCCGGAATGTACTGGCCCGTTTTGTTTTAACTTTACTCTTGACTTCGAAAGCGTTAGAGAGCAACATAATCGAGTTCGAGCTTTCGTATGGCATCTTAGACCCACGCTACGTTCGCTGCGCTGTCCATTCATCATGAATTTCTTCAGTCTAACATTCACCAGCGGGGAATCTACTCGACCTGAGACTCACCGCCCAAGGTTGTCAGGCCAAATGCAAATGCCGGCCTTGAGGAGCAACTCATGTTCAGCCTGAGCTTGATTGTCTACGCGCCATGCATATGAACACAAGTAAAAAGCAGATCCTGATTTTAGGTGGGGGCTTCGCCGGTGTGTATACCGCTCGCTGCCTGGAGCGCCTGCTCAGTTCGGAAGAGGCTTCCATCACCTTGGTGAACCGCGAGAACTACTGGGTTTATCAACCCATGCTGCCCGAAGTCATCTCCGGAGCCATCGGACTCACCAACGTGGTGTCGCCCATACGCCGGTTGTGCCCCCGCACGAACCTCGTCATGCGGGAAGTGGAAGACATCGATCTCAATGGCAAGATCGTCACGGTCAGCCCCGGCTTCCGCCCGCGCCCGCTCAAACTGTCCTACGACTATCTCGTCATCGCGCTCGGCAACATCACCAACTACCACGGAATGCCCGGCATGCTGGAAAACGCCGCGCCGTTCCGCACGCTCGCCGACGCCATGGCCCTCCGTAATCACCTTATCCATGTGCTGGAAGAAGCGGACGTTGAAGAAGACCTCGATCTCTCGAACAAGCTGCTGACCTTTGTCGTCGCTGGTGGAGGCTTCTCCGGTGTCGAAGTCATGGCCGAACTGAACGACTTCGTCGATACCGTGAAGAAAAACTACCTGCGGCTTCGCAATCGGCCGCATCGCTGCGTCATCGTGCAAGCCGGGGAGCGCATCCTTCCCGAGATGGCCGCGCCGCTGGCCCTCTTCGCGCAAAAAATCCTGCGCAAGCGAGGCGTCGAGATCATTCTTGAGGACCGGCTGGTAGCCGCCACCTCGGAAAAGGCCATCCTGAAGTCGGGCAAGGAAATCGCTTGCAAAACCATCATCTCCACGGTGCCTTCCGCGCTTCCTCCGGTGGTGGAAAAATTGGATTGCGCCAAGGAACGTGGCAAGTTGCTGGTCGACAACGGCCTCGCTCTGAAGGGCTATGAAGGCCAGGTATGGGCGCTGGGAGATTGCGCCTACGTTCGCACGGTAGCGGGATCGGTAGCGCCGCCCACGGCGCAGCACGCCATCCGCGAGGCCACCACCGCCGCTATCAACATCGCGGCTACCGTCCATGGCGGCAAGCAATCTCAATCTCAGTTCGCCTTTGAGGGTCTGGGCACGCTCGGTTCTCTCGGCCATGGCTCGGCGGTTGCCCAGGTCTTCGGGCTTAAGGTTTCCGGCCTCCTGGCCTGGTTCCTGTGGCGCTGCATTTACCTGATGAAGATGCCCGGCCTCAATCGCAAAGTGCGTATTGCCACAGACTGGCTCCTCCATCTTCTTTTTCCTCCGGACCTGGCGCAGACCAAGGTCGCGGTCGAATCCGACCTCAAGCGTCAGCATTTCGAACCTGGCGAAGTTGTTTTTCATGAGGGCGACCTGGGTGACAGCGTGTACGTGATCGAGTCCGGGCAATGCGAAGTCGTGCGTCAGGAAGATGGCGCCCCCAAGCTCCTAGCTACTTTGCAGACCGGCGATTACTTCGGCGAAATGGCCCTCCTCTCCGACAAAACCAGAAACGCCAGCATCCTATGCAAGACCGCCATGGACGTACTGCTGATACCCAAGGACGATTTCGACAAGCTTCGCAAGAGCGTTCCGGCATTCGGAGACGCGTTTCGCCAGCTTGCGGAGAAGCATGCCGCTGCCGATATTCAGGCTGCGCAAAGAGCTATGGCAGCCCGCGGAAGCGATACTTAAAACCCGGCTACACGCGCATCTAAAGAAATTAGCTGAGAATGGTCTATGCCAGCGGTCCAGACCAACGGTCTTCGGGTTCTCGTCCAGGCGGAGAGGAACTCCTCAATCGCGGGCGTATAACCAACAACACTGTGAAAGGAATCGCTTAGGCCGCTTCGCGCTCCGGCGCCGCCTGCCGCGCCCGCTCCCACTGCAGCTTCCCTTGATACTCCTGCCATAGCGTGCTGATGCCGGCCCACCAGTAGCCCGCCACAAAAAGCGCCAGAAACGGGATGGCCGGAAAGTTCCAGGTTTCGATGGCGAACTCGATCATATACGCGAACCACGCGCCCATGGCCAGTTCCGCATAGGGCAGCCACCCGCTGCGCCGCCGGTATTGCTGGTTCTCCATCTTCACTTTCGCCCCCCCGCCAATGGCGTACTTGGGCGTCCGCACAAAGCCGCTCTGGATGCCGAAAAGCGCCTCCAGCACGGCCTTGGTGTTGCTCAAGGTAAGCGCCACTCCCGCAGCCATCAGAGCGGGCATCAACAGCAGCGAGCGCTTCCAAGTCTTGGGGAAAATCTCATACTGCGCGACAATGTAGAACGCCGAGATGGACCAGAACGAAGCCACGATCAGCGGCAGATCGATCATCACCATCTGGAACCAGCCCATGTAGAAGCGCACGATCATCACCGGCAACGTAAGCGCGGACACCACCAGCATCAGAGGATAAGAGATATTGGGCGTAAGGTGAAAACAGGCTTCGGCCTTTTTGCGCCAGGGAAGATCGGACCTGAGAATATTGCGCAGCAGCTTGATGGCGACTTGCGTGAGCCCTTTGGCCCAACGCGATTGCTGGACTTGAAAACTGTACGTGTCCACCGGCAGTTCCGACGGACATTCAATGCTGGGGACGTAGACAAACCGCCAGCCTTTCATTTGCGCCCGGTAGCTGAGATCGGTGTCTTCGGTGAGCGTATCGTGCTGCCAGCCGCCAGCATCTTCAATCATGCGGGCGCGCAGAATTCCCGCCGTTCCGTTGAAATTAAAAAACAGCCCGGCGCCCGAACGCGCTCCATGCTCCACGATGAAGTGCCCATCCAGCAGCATGGCCTCCACTTCCGTCAGCAGATTGTAGTGGCGATTGAGATAAGTCCAGCGCGTCTGCACCACTCCTACGTTCGGGTCGGCAAAAAAGTGCACCGTGCGCATCAGGAAATCGGACGGAATCACAAAATCGGCGTCGAACACCGCGATCAACTCGCCCGTGGCCGATTGCATGCCCGCCTGCAGTGCGCCCGCTTTAAAGCCCGCTCGATTCGTGCGGTGCAGGTACTCGATCGGGCATCCGGCGGCGGCATATTCAGCCACCAGCCGCTCCGTGAACGGATGCGTATCGTCGGTCGAGTCGTCCAACACCTGGATCTGCAGCAACTCGCGCGGATAATCCACCTTGCTGGCGGTCTCGATCAGCCGCTCCACCACATAGCGTTCGTTGTACAGCGGAAGCTGGATGGTAATGCGCGGAAGGCGCTCAAAACGTCGCGGCGCCTCCGTCGGAGTCTGCCGCTTATGCTTGCGATACTCCCGGATCATCTCAAACCGGTGACAGCCGTAACAGGACAGCACCACCAGCACCGCGAAATATGGGACGAGAATCATCCAGTCAAAAAATTGGAGGTGATGAATATCGCCAAAGGTATCGTCGAAGATCGAGTTCACCAATTGACTGGCGGCGGAACTGGTGGCAAACGCCAGCGCGGCTGTGATCATTGTGCCGTTCTCCAAGCTCTCGAAGTGGAAGGTTCCTTACGCATACACGACCGGCAGCAAGAGAAATTACCCTGCTCTAGTCTAGCGCGAAACGAACCTCGGTTCGATTAGTGTTCGTTCATCGATGCTCCACTCGGCGGCGTGACACAATGAAAATGGGTTGGAATCTCACGTCAGAGCAATAGGGTTGCTCAACATCTTAATTGGGGCGCTCGGCCTGCTGGTGGCCGTTACCTTTTTTCTGCTGTTCAATGGCGCATCTTACTTCAACGACGCGAATCCGTTAGAAGGCTTCGCCATTGCCGCGGTGATGACCGCGATGGGCGTTCTCGCCCTTCCGATGATCTTTGTGGGAGTCGCTCTGTTACAGTTCCGTCCGTGGGCTCGCATGGCCGGTGTCGTCCTGGGAGCCTTCAGCTTTCTCCACTTTCCCTTGGGCACCATCCTGGCCACTTACGAACTCAGTATTCTCCTGTCCGCCGACGCCGATCACCTCTTCAATCCGCGCTTTAACTCCTTGTATATCCGCCGGCCTGAGTAGGGCTATCGCGCGCTTCAAATCGGGACCACCGAACCGTTTTGAAACGCCGAAAAATTGTCCAGGACCGGATCTTGCCGCGCCAACCTAGCTTTCTCACCTGAAAAGAACGACTTGCCCTTTGGTCGCCAACTTGCCCTCAGCGAGAGCATGATCGATGAGATCAGCGGCCGTCTCGGGCACTACCTGGATCTGCTGAGCACCCGCCAAAAGCTGGTCGCCTCCAACATTGCCAACGTGGACACGCCGGGATACCAGGCCAAGGACATCGATTTCCAGTTCGAGTTCTTAAGCCTGACCCACGGCAGTTCCCCACATGTTGTGGAAACTCAGGGTTTGAAGGCGCGCAGCGATGGCAACAACGTCGATATGGATCGGGAGGCTCGGCTGCTGGCTGAAAACGCGATGCGGTTCAACGTCGCATCGAATCTGATTCGCGCCCGCATGCGGTTAATCAAGTCTGCAATTTCGGAGGGCAAGTAAGCCTATGAGCCTCTTTTCGGTCTTATCGGTCAGCGCTTCCGGAATGAGCGCGCAGCGGACCCGCGCGGAGTTGCTGGTGGAGAATTTGGCCAACTCGGAAACCACGCACACTCCGGAAGGCGGACCTTACAAACGCAAGGATGCGGTGTTCTCCAGCGCCCCCCAAACCTCTCCGTTCGGGGCGATTTTCCAGACCGAGATGTCGGCTGGCGTGACCGGAGTGCAAGTATCGGAGGTGATTGAAAACCCGCTGCCCGGAGACAAGCGCTACATTCCGGGTCATCCGGACGCCGATCCAGACGGCTACGTCACGTTTCCCCGGGTGGACCCGTCCGCCGACATGGTAGACCTGCTCGGCGCTTCCCGCGGGTTTGAAGCCGATATCGCGGCCATGACCGCCATCAAGGACATGATCAATCATTCCATTGACCTACTCAAATAAATGGCCATGGCTCCGATACAACCGATCGTCGCTCCCGCCGTGGACAAAATCTCCGCCGCCACCCCCAGCTCTGGTGGCGCAGCCTTTGCTTCCTTAATGAAACAGGTTCTGAGCAACGTGGACAATTCGCAGCGCCAGACCGCCGCCGCCATGGACCGCTTTCTCTCCGGCGAAGACACTGAAGTGCATCAGGTGGCTTTAGCCACCCAGCAGGCGGAAATGCAATTCGACCTTTTCATGCAGGTCCGCAACAAGGTGATCGCCGCCTATCAGGAAGTCATGAAGATGCAGATGTAAAGCTGCAAGCCAATGGATCAGCTAAAACGCATTTATGCGAGTCTCAGTTGGGCGCAGCGAATCAGCCTGCTGCTGGGTGCATTTGCGGCCATTGCGGCCATTGTGGCCCTCTCGCATTGGAACAATGAGCGGGACTTCAAGCCCCTTTACACCAATCTCTCGCCGGAAGACGCTTCGGCAGTGGTGGTGAAAGTACGCGAAAGCGGCACGGAACTGCGGCTCAGCGAGGGCGGGACCACCGTGCTGGTACCTTCGTCCAAAGTAGCCGAAGTTCGCCTGCAATTGGCCGGCGCCGGCATTCCCCGCAGCGGCCGGATCGGGTTCGAACTGTTCGACAAAACCAACTTCAACACCAGCGATTTCGCCGAGCAGGTGAACTATCACCGCGCCTTGGAAGGTGAGTTGGAGCGCTCCATCATGGCCATTTCCGAGATCGAGACGGCCCGCGTACACCTGACTTTCCCCAAAGACTCGATTTATCTGGAATCCAAGCAGCCCGCCAAGGCCAGTGTGCTGGTGAAACTGCGCCCCGGCTCAAAACTCTCGCCGCAAAACGTCGGCGCCATCTGTCAGCTCACCGCCAGCGCAGTGGAAGGATTGCTGCCGGAGACGGTTTCTTTAGTAGACATGAATGGAAACCTGCTCAGTCGTCCGCGCCGGGCGGGGACGCCCGAGGAGGGCGACGCATCCGATGCCGCGCTCGAATACCGGCAGAAGATCGAGCGAGATTTGCTCACCAAGATCAATACCACTCTTGAACCGCTCTTGGGCGCCGATAAGTTTCGGGCGGCGGTTTTGGTGGATTGCGACTTGACCAGCGGCGAACAGAGCGAGGAGACGTTCGATCCTTCCAAGTCCGTGATGGTCACCTCACAAAAAACAGATGACGCCAGCGGAGCAAATACCGCTTCGGGCGTGCCCGGGTCGGCGTCCACGTTGCCGAGGCCAACCTCGCGCCCCGGCTCCGGCGCAACCAGCGTCAGCCGGCGCACGGAAAACATTTCCTATCAGTCCAGCCGCGTCGTCAAGCACACCAAACTTCCGCAAGGCGCCATTCGCAAGATTTCCGTCTCGCTCCTCCTCGACCACACTGTCCGCTGGGAGGGGTCGGGATCGAAAGCCAAAAAGGTGGTGGAGCCTCCTCCCGCCGACAAATTGAAACGCATCCATGACCTCGTCGTGGCCGTGATCGGTTTCTCACAGGAGCGCGGAGATCAACTGGTGGTGGATAGCCTGCCCTTTGAATCCACCCTCAATGCCCCCCCTCCCGTTCCGGAGAATCTCAATCCCGCCCCCGCGCACCCGGACCCGTTGCGCGATCTGTTGAAGAACAAGACCGTGCTGATTGCCGCCGGAGCCGGCGGGGGGCTGGTATTGCTGTTGCTGGTCGCGGTAGTTATCCTGCTGCGCAAGAAGAAGGGCAAAGTCGATGCCGGCCCGCCGCAAGTCACCGCCGGCGGAGCGCCGGCCGGCCAGGACATCAACAAGAAAATCGAAGAGCAGATGGCCGAGCGCGAAAGCCAGAAGAGACAGCAGGAACTGGAGGCGCTGAGCGCTTTGAAGCTCGCGCCGGTCACCACGAAGAAGACGGAGGTGCTCACCAAACACATCGCCGAACAAGCCAAGAAAGACGCGGCTGGGTTTGCCTCCGTGGTGCGGAACTGGGTTGCGGAGCCCCACCGATGATCACCAATGTGGAGACAGCCGCCCCGCCGTTGCCCGGAATCCGCAAAGCGGCCATCCTGATGGTGATTCTCGGCGACCACGTCAGCGCCGAGATCCTCAAGCAACTGGAAGAAGACGAGGTGGAGGAAATCGGCCGCGAAGTCGCTCGCATGTCGTCCATCACCACCGAGCAGGCCGAGACGGTGCTCGAGGAGTTCTATGAGATGACCGTGGCGCACGACTACGTCCTGCGCGGCGGCCTCGAATACGCGCGGAAAATACTGATTAATACCTTTGGGCCCGAACCCGCCGTCAAGATGCTTGACCGCTTGACCAAGTCGCTCGGCTCCGAGCAAGCCAGCTTCGACACGCTGCAAAAAGCCGACCCGCAGCAGCTCGCCAAGTTTATTCATCACGAACACCCGCAAACGGTCGCGCTGATTCTTTCGCATCTCAATCCCTCTCAGGCGGCCGGGCTGCTGGTCTCGCTGCCCGCCGAGATCCGTTCCGATGTCTCGCTCCGCATGGCCAACCTCGACCAGATCTCCCCGGAGATCATCGCCAAGATCGCCGGAATCATCGGGCAGAAACTGAAAGCGCTGGGAGAGCTCAGCCGCGAGTCCTATGGCGGCGTGCGCGCGGTTTCGGAAATGTTCAATCGCCTGGATTCCGGCACCAGCAAGGAAATCCTCGAAACCATCGAGCAGTCCGACGCCGGCCTGGTGGAGACCATCCGGCATCTCATGTTCGTATTTGAAGACCTCATGCTCCTGGATCAAAACGCCATCAAAGAAGTACTTTCCCGCATCGATCGCAAAATCCTCACGGTGGCCTTGAAAGGCGTCAGCGACCAGCTCAAGGATCATTTTCTGGGCGCCATGAGCCAGCGCGGCGGCGAAATGCTCAAAGAGGATATGGACTCGTTGGGGCCCATCAAGCTCAAAGAGGTGGAAGCGGCTCAGCAGCAGATTATCACCATCGTCCGCCAACTGGAATCGGAAGGCGTGATCAGCCTCAAAGGTACGGTCGGGGAGCAGTATGTCGTCTAGGGTGCAACGCGGCATCGCGGGTTCGGTGCAGCCGATGGTCTGGCGGAATGCCGGCCCGGCCGCGACAGCGGAAACCCCCGGCGCCGCGCGGCCAAAAGAGCCCGCCGCAAGCGAGACAGTTCTGCGCCAACTGGAGGCGGAAGCGGAACAGCGCTGCCGGCAAGCCCATTCCCGAGGGCGGCAAGAAGGCGAAGCCGCGGCCCACGCACAGGCCCAAGCCCAGATCGCCGACCTGGCCAGCCGCCTGGCGCGCAGCATCGAGGAACTCACCGGTCTCAGGCCGCGCTTGCGTCACGAGGCGGAAAAAGAAATTGTTGCTTTATCGCTGGCCATTGCCCGCCGTGTGCTGCATCGCGAATTGACCATCGAGCCGGAAGCGGTGCTCGGCCTTCTCAAGGCGGCCTTGGAGAAACTGGACATCCGCGAGTTGCACCGGATTCGCGTTCATCCGGATACGGCGCTGCTGCTGGGACAGCACGTGGAGAAGATCGGCATTCCGCAGCGGGTGGAGTTCATTGCCGATCCGGCGCTGGAGCGGGGAGCGCTCGTGCTGGAGACCAATTCCGGGTCGCTGGATGCGTCAGTCGAAACCCAACTCGCCGAGATCGAGCGCGGCTTCGCCGATCTGGTTCGGAGGAACACGTGAAGTTGCAACTCTTCCACGAAAAACTGGCCCACATGGAAACCGTCCAGTGGACCGGACAGATTACCGAGATGATCGGTTTGTTGGTCGAATCCCGAGGACCCGCCGCCGCCATCGGCGATTTTTGTGAGATCCGCACTCGCGAGGGCCGTTCCATTCGTACGCAGGTCATCGGATTCCGCAATGGCCGCGTGCTCTCCATGCCGCTGGAAGAGACCGACGGGTTGCACCTCGGCGACCCGATCCTGGCCCGCCGCGACGATGCCCGCATCGAAGTGGGGCCTGAACTGCTCGGCCGCGTACTCGACGGTTTTGGCAAACCCATGGACGGCCTCGGCCCACTCCGCTGTTCGGAAACCAACGGCCTCTACAATGCCCCGCCCGGTCCCCTGGATCGGGAACCCATCAGCGAAATGCTCATCACCGGCGTGCGCGCCATCGACAGTCTGCTCACCACCGGAAAAGGGCAGCGCATTGGCATCTTCGGCGGTAGCGGTGTCGGAAAAAGTACGCTACTGGGGGCCATGGCGCGCCAGAATTCCGCCGACGTCAGCGTGATCGCCCTGATCGGCGAGCGCAATCGCGAGGTTCGCGACTTTATTGAACACGAGCTCGGACCCGAAGGACTCCGCCGGTCGGTTCTGGTGATCGCGACCTCGGACCGCCCTGCCCCCTTGCGCATTCGCGCCGCTTTCGTGGCGCTGGCGATTTCTGAATACTTTCGCGATCAAGGTAAGGATGTGCTGTTGGTGATCGATTCCGTCACCCGCTTGGCCATGGCGCAACGCGAGATTGGCTTGGCCGCGGGCGAGCCGCCCAGCCAGAAAGGCTACACGCCTTCCGTCTTCAATTTGCTCCCGAAGGTTTTCGAGCGCGCCGGACGCTTTAAGCAAGGCTCCATCACCGGATTCTTCACCGTACTGGTCGAGGGCGACGATTTCAATGAGCCCATCTCCGACGCCGTCCGGGCCATTCTCGACGGACATATTATTCTCTCCCGCGAACTGGGCGCGTCCGGGCACTATCCGGCCATCGACGTGCTCCAGTCCGTCAGCCGGTTGGCCGCCCGCCTGGCCAGCCCGGAACAAAAGCTAGCCATGCAGACGGTACGGGAGACCATGTCGGCCTACCAACGTTCGGAAGACCTGATCAATCTTGGGGCTTATGCCGGCGGATCCAACCCCCAACTGGATGCCGCCATCCGCGTGCGGCCGCAACTGCTCGATTTTCTCAGACAAGACGCCGCCGCCAATGCACCCTTTGAACAGACCCTGGCCCAGTTGCAGTCCCTGGCAAAGGCCGCCCACCTGTGAAGCGATTCTCCTTCTCGCTCGAGCGCGTCCGTGTCTGGCGGCAGGAGCAGGTTCAAATGGAGGAGATGCGGCTTGCGAGCCTGCGGGTCGCGCTGCATTCCATCGTCCAAGAGCGAGAACGCGTCCAGGCGGAGCGCCACGAGGCCGAGCATTCTACCGATCGCGGCTGCCCGGCCGAAATGATTCAACTGGCGCATTTCCGGCGGCACCTCACCCAGCGCGACCAGGCCATCGCCACCCGTGAAGAAGAACAGCGATCCCGGATTGAAGCCCAGCGAACTCGTCTACTGGAAGCCCGACGGCAGTACGAGTTGTTGCGGGAGTTGCGCCAAAAGCAATTCGCAGCCTGGCGCGCCGCCAGCGACAAAGAACAGGAAGACTTCGCCGCCGAACTCTTCCTGGCCCGCCTGAGCCTCCCAAATCCCAGTCACAGCTCCTGAAAATTTCCTGCAACACTTTCTAGGAGCGGCCGCACTCACCGCCGCTTCCTACCGCCGGGTGCTGGGCGCCAATGACCGTCTGCAGATGGCTCTCATCGGCAGCGGCCGGCGCGGGCGAGAAGTGATGCGGGGCGTTGTTAAAGACCGAGCGCGCCGATTTGCGCTGCATCTGCGACGTGTACGACGTGCAACGGACGCGCGCCAAAGAGAGCTTGAATGCCGCGTTCGAGTGCGTCGCCCATGAGGAGGCGCTGGCGCTGCCCAACATTGACGCCGTGGTGATTGCCCCTCCCGATCACCTGCATATCGATTTGGCGGCAGCGGCTTTGCAAGCCGGCAAGCACGTTTATCTGGAGAAGCCAACCACGCACCGATTTGAAGAACAGCATCGGTTGCGCGAAGCGGTGCGCAAAAGCGGCAAGGTGCTGCAGTGTACAACTCTGACTGAAGCGAATGCAACGGAGGTGAACGGCCAGACGTTGGATTCTGCCGACACGCTGTAGGTTCCGAAGGGCGCGGCTTACCGGTTGCGGAACCGCTCAGGCCAGCCGCTGGCGCGATCCAGACTTTGGTGCCTGCCAAGATCGTGCATCCCGTGTTTCGTTCCAAATTTGCCGAATCTTTCGCAAACGCGAAGACCAAATCCGCCGTCTGCTCAGAAGATCGTCTTCCTGAGGTTCGACGTGACAGAGGGCGCGGACAAGCTGATCGCGAGGGCGACGGGGTGGGCGATAGGGAAAGCTCCTAGGCGAACACCACCTCTTCCACAGATCGCCGGGGGCTGGCGTGCGCGGGCAGGGTGGGGTAGCCCATGATGAAAACGAAAGTCGGCTGCCAGTCGGGATCGCCGGTGATTTCGTTGAGCGAGGCGAGGACGGCGGCCGGCTGGCCCAGGGCCCGTTGGTGATCCACCATTTCCACCGCCTCGTTATCGGGGCGCGCAGCCAAGCCGCGGGCTGTAGCCAGCAGATGCGTGCGCTGCCAGATCCGCCCCGCAGCCAAACACTGTGCCCGGTCGTAGCGATCGCGCACGGCGATAAAGCCGATTAGCGGCGCGCTCAACATGAGCTCTGAATAAGCATTATCGGCGCTCCGCGCGGCAACGCGTTGGAGCATCCAGAGCGGCATCATTTTGGCGATGGCGCTGGTGACGGGGGGCAGGCCGAAGGCGTCGATGGTCAATCCATCGCGATACTTTTGGACGGAACTCCATTGCGTGCGAACCCAGCGTTGCGTGCCCTGTTGAACCTCCGGATCGGAATAGATTTTGGTATTGGCCGAGGAACTCAGTTGCGCGATTTTCCGGCGATCGGCGTCGTTGGTGAAGAGAGATAACTTTACGTCCGCGTGGTCGGCCGGCAGGCGGCTGAGCTCAGCGGAGACATCCGGCGGGACAGGCTTGTGTGGATCGTAGGCGCTCCGATTCGTGTGACGCCGGGGAATCGCTTGGTAGAGTTCGCTCTCTTCCGATTTTGCCGGCGCTAGATCGATTCGCGCGAGAAGTTGGGGCACGGATTCGGTCGGAATTGGACCCAGCTTTCCCGGAAATAGTGAGACATTTGCGGAATATCCATTGGCAGCGGCGGCCAATAACAGGTTTTCCAGGGCGCATCCGATTCCGATGTGTTCTTCGCGGAGGTAGGGATCGAGCGCGCCAACGTTGCGCTGGGTGTCGATGTAGAGCTCGATCCGGGAACTGGAGAGCTTGAAGAGCCACGGTTGCGTGTTATGCGGGCTGGCGGCCAGAAGTGCGGCGCGGACCAGACCGAGCGGGCCTTCGGCGGCGGTGTGTGGCCAGTGTTGCCAAGGCTCGCAGGCGGGTCCTTGTCCAATGCTGAAGACACCTTGGTCATAGGCGCGCCAAACGCCGCCGCCTGCCACGGCGATGGTCACGATGCCGGCTCCCCGGAGAAACGATCTGCGCTGCATGAATGAGTTGGGTACGTGGACCGAGAGCATTCTGTTCCGCTGGGAAGCATGGGCAGTAGTTGTGCCACTGGTGTGCCAGATGGTGCCAGATGGTGTCAGACGCCTCTGCCTCCTGCCTCCGATTCCTGGAAGCTATAGCAAACAATGGGGTCGCCGGAGCGGAATCGGAGGCAGAGGAGTCAGACCCCGATCTCCCCCATCTCCCGACATCCCGATTTCCTCCCGAACCCGTGGAACAGGTAAAATGTTTCCAGTGAGACAGTCGGCGGTTCCCATTGACGAAGGCCGCTCGGCGCTGTCCGGTTTCGTTCTGTCCGGACTGCTACTTTCCTTCCTCGGCGCGATTCTGCCGTCCTGGGGCTACCATGTCACCACCGACTTTCGCACTGTTGGCAACTATTTTCTCTGCGTAAACCTGGGCCTGCTGCTGTCAGTCCGCACCGCGCAACTCCTCGCTCCGCGCCGGGGAATCAAGTTTGTTTTGCTCATCGCCTGCGGGATGGTTTCGGCGGCGTTTCTCTGGCTGGCCTACTCGCCTCCACCGGCGCCGGATTGGTGGCGGTTTCTGGGCTTGCTGGTGATCGGCCTCGGCGCCGGTCTGCTGAATTCGGCGGTCTTCCTGGCCATCACGCCGCTCTACGAGCACGACCGCGCCGCCACAGTGAATCTGGCGGGAACACTTTTCGGTACCGGTTGCCTGATCACGGCGTTGCTGGTCGCCGGAACCTACTATGTCTACACTGTCCCGGCCATTCTGATCCTGTTTGCCACCATCGCCGGATTTTTTGCGCTGATGTTTGCCCGCTCCAAGTTCTCCGCGGCGCCGGCGTTGATTCAAATCCCGGTGCGCGAGATTCTCCGGGACTTTACCAACCCGGGCGCGGTACTCTTCGCCTTGCTCCTGTTCTTCCAGTTTGGCAATGAGTGGTCCGTCGCCGGCTGGCTCCCGTTATTCCTGATCCGCCGGCTGGGGATCAGTCCGGAAGCCTCTCTCATTTTGTTAGGTCTCTACTTCGCCGCGCTGTTGCTTGGCCGCATTGGCGCTCAGGTGCTCATGAAACGGACCAAGCACAGTAGCCTGCTGATGTCGAGCGTGGTTTCCGCCATGCTTGGCAGCATCATTCTCGCCTCCACCACCAATCGCTTCGGAGCTCTCATGGGGGTGCTCTTTGTGGGCTTGGGCTTTGCCGCAATTTATCCCCTGGTGGTGGAGAAGATCTCCGGACGCTTCCCTTACTATCATCCCGGATTCTACAACGGCATCTTTTCCCTCGCCTTCACCGGCGGATTGCTGGCGCCGGCCACTCTCGGCTACCTGGCGGATATTTGGGGAATTCAAGCCATTTTCATAGGGCCGCTATTGGGCACAATCGTCGTCTTCCTGCTCTCGCTGTTGATCCTGCTGGAGGCCAAGCTGACCGGCGCCAGCGAAGTGAGAAGGGCCGGCGCCTAGAGCATGCGCGCGCTGCTGATTGTTTTCCTGGCGCTGGCGGCAGTGGGAGCTCCCCCCAACCTGACCGCCCGGATTGAGGCTGCTCTGCAACGCTCCAAGCCGCTGAATTCCGCGTTTGTCGGCATCGAAGTCGTCGACCTGCGCACCGGCAAAGTCGTCTTTCAACGGAATGCGGACCACCTGTTTGTTCCGGCTTCGAATATGAAGCTATTCACCACTGCGCTTGCCTTGCGGCGGCTGGGCCCCAATTACCACTTTCAATCGGCGGTGGCGGCGACCCAGGTTCCCGACGCGCTCGGCCGCGTTGACGGCGACCTGGTCTGGATCGGTAGCGGCGACCCCACGCTCTCCGGGAGAACGTATCCGTATCACAACCACAGCGATGAACTGTCGCTGGCGCCGGTAGGCAACCTCGCCGACCAGATCGTCGCTGCCGGCGTCCGCGAAGTGACCGGCGACATCGTAGGCGACGATACTCGCTATCCCTATGATCCCCACCCCGCCGGCTGGAATATCGGCGATGAACAGGAAGGCTATGGCGCGCCGGTGAGCGCCCTGATCGTCAATGACAACCGTTTTCTGGTGCAAGTGATCCCCACCGAAGACGGAGAACTGGCGCAGGTCGTTTCCGTCGGAATGCCCCTTGGCATGGTGCTCGACAACCGCGTGCGCACGGTAACGGACGGCCCGTCAGAGGTCCACATGGAGCGAACCTCTCTCGGAACGGTCCGTTTGACCGGTACGCTCTCGCGCAAGATCGCCGGCGTCACTGAGTCGCTGGCGGTGGGAGATCCGGCGCAATCGGCCGCCGCCCTGCTGCGCGACGAACTGATTCACCGCGGCGTGAATGTTCACGGCGCCGCCGTTGCCCGCCATCGACATCCCGGCGACGGCCTGCCGCCGGCGATTTCAGGACCCGTGGTTGCGCGCCGGACTTCCCCTCCTCTGAGCGACATACTGCAGGTGGTGGATAAAGTGAGCCAGAACCTGCATGCCGAGATTCTTCTGCGCGAAGTGGGCGCGGTTCGTCAAAACCGCGGCACGCAAGAAGCTGGTCTCTTGGAGTTGACTGACATGCTGCGCGAATGGGGAGTGAGCCCGGATGACTTTGCGTTCAACGATGGGTCGGGCCTGTCGCGGAATGCGCTGGTGACTCCACGCGCCATCGCCACGCTTCTGTCGGCGATGTATCAATCCGACCGGCACGAGCTGTGGATGGGTCTGTTGCCCATCGGCGGCGTGGACGGCACGTTAGACAAACGCTTCAACCATCACCCGGAAGCGCGCCGGATTCAGGCCAAAACCGGGTCCATGAGCCACGTGCGCGCGATGTCCGGATATGCGCAAGCCAAGGATGGAACTCCGCTGGCGTTCAGCATCCTGATCAACAATTTCGGCGCCGACACGGGGTTGATTTCCAGGTTTCTGGATGAGACCGGACTGGCGCTACTACAGTAAGATAAGAGTAACTGCTATGCCGATTTACGAATACCTTTGCGAAGACTGTGGCACGAAGTTTGAGAAGCTGGTGAGAAACGGGGACGCCACCGCATGCCCCTCCTGCGGCGAGACTCATCTCAAGCCGCAACTCTCCACGTTTGCCGCCCATGCAAATGGCCGGTCCGCCGCCAGCGAGATGCCGTCCTGTCCCGGTGGAATGTGCCAAAACCCGGGATTGTGCGGCCGCAACTGAGACGGGATTTGCGCGAAGGAATCCTGGGGACGTTGCGGGCTGGTGTCCGAAATCCTTCGCTTTCGACAATCGCAGCCTCGTCCCCAGGATTTTTTTACTCCATCCTTCGCGCCGGCCGCGCTAGACTGATAAGTTTGTGACCCCATGAGAATTCACGAGTACCAGGCCAAGGCCATCTTGGCGAAATACGATGTCCCTGTGCCGAGGGGCGAAGTGGCTTACACCGTTGAAGAAGCCGAGGCGGCGGCAAAAAAAATCGGCGGCAGCGTGGTGGTGAAGGCGCAGATTCATGCCGGCGGCCGCGGAAAAGGCGGCGGTGTCAAGGTCGCAAAGAACAGCGACGAAGCCGCGGTTCTGGCCAAGCAGATTCTGGGCATGAAGCTGGTGACGCACCAGACTGGGCCGGAAGGGCGCGTTGTGCAGCGTCTGCTGATTGAAGAAACCTTGCCCATCGAGCGGGAACTGTACCTGGGCATCGTGCTCGACCGCGCGCAAGGCAAGCCGGTTTTGATGGCGTCCTCGGCCGGCGGCATGGAGATTGAAGAAGTCGCCGCCAAGACTCCGGAGTTGATTCTGAAAGAAACGCTGGAGCCCGGGCAAGGCTTGTCGCCTTATCAGGGACGCAATCTGGCGTTCGGTATTGGCATCCCTGCGCCTAGCGTCAATGCGGCAGTAGCGGCCATGACTTCCTTGGTGAAGGCCTGCGATGCCATTGATGGATCGCTGGCCGAAATCAACCCGTTCATCCTGACCAAGGACGGCAAGGTCTACGCGCTGGATGCCAAGATGAACATCGACGACAACGCCCTCTATCGCCACAAAGACCTGATCGAGCTTCGCGACCTGAATGAAGAGGATCCGCTGGAGGTGGAAGCCTCGCGCTTCAGCCTCAACTACATCAAGCTGGAGGGCAACATCGCCTGCATGGTGAATGGCGCGGGACTGGCGATGGCCACCATGGACATCATCAAGTACGCCGGCGGCAGTCCGGCGAATTTTCTGGATGTCGGCGGCGGCGCCAACGCCGAACAGATCAAGAACGCCTTTCGCATTCTGTTGTCCGACAGCAGCGTGAAAACGGTGCTCATCAACATTTTCGGCGGCATTCTGCGCTGCGATGTGTTGGCCACGGGAGTGGTTGCGGCGGCGCGCGAGTTCAATATACAAATTCCGATTGTCGTTCGCATGGAAGGCACCAACGTTGAAAAGGGACAGGAGATTCTGAAGACGTCGGGCTTCAATTTCACGGTTGCCAAAGGGATGCGGGACGCCGCCGAAAAAGCGGTGGCGGCGGCGAAAGGACGGCGCCAATGAGCATTCTCGTCGATCAAAATACTCGCGTTTTGTTTCAAGGCTACACCGGTAAGGAAGCCAGCTTCCACGCGCAGGCGTCCCTCGACTATGGGACCACCGTGGTGGGCGGCGTTACTCCCGGCAAAGGCGGCCAGAAACATTTAGACCGGCCGGTGTTTAATACGGTGCATGAGGCTGTCAGGGAAACCGGCGCCAACGCATCGTGCATTTTCGTGCCGCCCCCGTATGCGGCCGACGCGATCATGGAAGCCGTGGCAGCCGGTATACCGCTGGTAGTTTGCATTACGGAAGGCATTCCGGCCGCGGACATGGTGCGGGTTCACGCATTTATGAGCGGCCGGGGAACGCGCTTGATTGGGCCCAACTGCCCTGGGATCATCTCGCCCGGAAAATGCAAGATCGGCATCATGCCGGCGCACATTCATAAAGCGGGCAACGTGGGCGTGGTATCGCGTTCCGGAACGCTGACGTACGAGGCTGTGGGCCAGCTCACGTCGCTCGGCATTGGCCAATCCACCTGCATCGGCATTGGCGGCGATCCCATTATCGGCACGTCGCATACCGACGCGTTGCGCTTCTTCAACGAAGATCCTGACACGCACGCCATCGTCATGATTGGCGAGATCGGCGGCGATGCTGAGGAGAAAGCGGCCGCGTACGTCCAACAACATGTCAAGAAACCGGTCGTCGGTTTCATTGCCGGCCAGACGGCGCCTCCGGGACGCCGCATGGGCCACGCGGGAGCGATCATTTCGGGCGGCGCCGGCAAAGCCGAAGACAAAATCAAGGCAATGGCAACCGCGGGCATCAGTGTTTGCGCGTCGCCGGCCGATATCGGCGAAACCATACAGCGCCGGCTGGCAGGGAAAAACTAATGGTCATCGAGCAGATATTGGCAATTGTCAGGCCGGACTCGGTGGTGGGAGGCGAGGCGGGCGCGGTCTCGCATTCTCGAACTCCGATATCAAAGCCATGCAAGCCGCGGGAATAAAATTGCGCCCATCGGCGGATATTGGCGAAACCATACAACATTGAATCACAGGGAAGAAATAAATGGCACTCGAACAAACATTCGCAATTATCAAGCCGGACGCGGTGGCGTCGGGACATACTGGCTCGATTCTGAGCATGATTGAGAGCAAGGGCTTTCGCATCCGAGGGATGAAGATGCTGCGGCTCTCCAAGCAGCAAGCCGAGGGATTTTACGAGGTCCACAAAGAGCGGGGCTTTTTTAGCGGGCTGGTCTCCTTCATGACTGAGGGGCCGGTGGTGGTGCTGGCTCTGGAGCGGGAAGATGCCATCAAGAGTTGGCGCGAACTGATGGGCGCCACCAATCCGGAGAAGGCCTCGGAAGGCACAATTCGCAAGAAGTTCGCCAAGAATATCGAGCGCAACGCGGTGCATGGCTCGGACGCTCCGGAAACGGCCGCGGTTGAGATTCCGTTCTTCTTCTGCATGGCCGAGCTGTTGTAATCCGCACACAAGCGCGGATGCGATACTGGTGGCGAGAAAGAATGCGGGGATGGGATATTCTTTGGTCCGGCCGCTTGGTTGCAGTTATTTTCTGCTTGGCCGTCCTGACTCTTCCCGGCTGCTTTGTACGCAGACGGGTTGTGGCTGCGCCAGGGAAGCCCATAAACCGGCCGGTTCTCAGCGCGACCAAGGATGAACTGATTCAGCGCGTGCGGATGTTCTCCGATGGCGTCCAATCGTTCAGCATGACGGCCGACCTGTCGGCGTCCGTCGGCCAGACTTTGGGTGGCGAAGTAACCGACTACGCAACCATTCGCGGATACATTCTTTACCGGAAGCCGGATGACATCCGCATCATCGGGCTGGACCCGGTGATCCGCAGCAAGGCGTTTGACATGTTGTCGACCGGCGACACGTTTCAACTGCTGATTCCGGCCAAGAACCGCCTGATCACTGGCAGAAACGACGTGCGCGAACTGTCGAAAAATAAGGTGGAAAACCTGCGTCCGGCGGCCTTTCTGGTGTCGCTGCTGGTGCTGCCGCCTGAGAATAACGATCTGACGCTGCTGGAAGACGACACGGACGAGATGCACACGCAGTACGAAATGCTCATCATCGATCGTGGCGGCGGGCAGCCTTTTCTTACCCGCAGCATTTACTTCGATCGATATACCTTACAGATCGCCCGCCAGCGGACGTTCGATGCGGCGGGCGAGATTGTCAGCGACACGCGATATGCGGATTGGAAAACGTTCTCCGGTCAGATTTATCCTTCCAGCGTTGACATCCATCGTCCTCGGGAAGGATACGCGCTTCAGCTCAGCGTCGCGGACTTAAAATTGAATCCGGAGCTGACTCCCGATCAGTTCACGCTCACGCCTCCGGCCGGAGTGGAGACGCGTCAACTGAAATAGCAACTATGCGGCCCCGGTCCGGGTTGGATAACATGGATCAACATGCGCCGGTTGCTCATTGCTGCGATGCTAGTGGCTATGGCCGAAGAACCCGAACTGACAGAGGCTCAAAGCTCCTGGGTCACCGACCGCCAGCTTGCCGCCACCTTGCGCGAATCCGGCGTTAAGCAGGAAACCGAGCGGGCCGTGATTTTGTATGAGGCGGGCATTCTCACCGCCGAGGAGATGGCCGAGTTCAGCAAACAGTTAGATGCGGGTATTCTTCACATCGAAACTTATCTGCACTTACCGCCGCATGCATCCAAGATTCGCTATTACATCGGCAATCAAATCGATATCTCGCACAGTATCGGCGGTTCAGTGTTTCTGCCTTTGCCGCGCGTGGCTAGACGGACTGCGCCGTATCTGCACGAAACCACCCATGTGCTCGCGCCTTGCCGCGACTGTCCGATGTGGTTTAGCGAGGGGCTGGCCTCGTATGTGCAAAGCTATGTCAGCGAGCACCTGGGCGGCTACGACGGCGTGATTTTTGCCCGCAACGGCAACCACAACATCGATCGCGAGGCCGCTCATTGGCTGGCCGAGAACCGTGGCCAGGCCGTGCTTCCATTCATTGGCAAGTATGAAGAGCCTCCGCACATTGCCTATGATCGTTCCAATGTCGCCGCGCCCTATTACATTTTTTCGCAGTCGCTGATCAAGTACATCGTCGAACGAGCGGGGGTCGAATCGCTGGCGACGGTGTTTCCGTCGGCCGACTTTGAGGAAGCGATGTTCTGGGGCACCGGTAAATCCACCGCGGATTGGAAGCAGGATTGGCTGCAGAAGATAACGGCGACGCCGTAGCAGACAGCCGGCGCAAAGGGGAGACTGCGGGCTCGAGTCCGAATGTCCCCTGGGCCGCCCCCGGATCATTGCCCGCAACAAAAGAGCATGTTGCTCACTTGCGGGGTTTTGCGGCCAGGCCTCTGAAAGTCTATCTA
>Ga0075017_100000083_pt1 | contig 38303 bp, 31 predicted proteins | sample AleBraG_ABR_2012_FD_71475 | JGI IMG/M metagenome (GOLD analysis project Ga0075017, IMG submission 71475) | Freshwater sediment microbial communities in response to fracking from Pennsylvania, USA - Alex Branch Run_MetaG_ABR_2012 | ecosystem: Environmental > Aquatic > Freshwater > Creek >... | reverse complement strand
AAAACAGCCTTTACTCGGGTTGAAGGTTCCCTTCGCCTCTATCACTCGGCAGAACGCATCATCATATAGTTCGTCAGCCATCTCGCGGTTGCCGCCAGCGCGACGACGCAACGCGACGTGAAGCGGCACCCAATACCGCTTATATAGAATGTCGAAAGCCGCTTGATCGCCCTTTTGAAAGGCGATCATGAGTTCGTCGTCCGAGGGTTGCTCATTCAAATTTACACAGCCGTCTTCATCCATCGCCGCGCCTCCTGTACTTCATCCCGCATCACGGATCCTCCTCCCGTGCTTTGTTATACGCAGTATCCAGGGACGATCTTCCAAGATAGAGGGAAATTATTATTCCACAGTCAGGGTGGAAGGAAATGACCTGCCTTCGCATATCTGCAAGTGAGGAAGGAGATGTAATGTTCGAACAAATTGCCAATTCAAGCCAAACGGAAGTAGCCCGGGAGGTTTTCAATACCTCCGCCATCCTGGCGCTGTGCCTGATCATGCCATTCGCCGCCGCGAGCGGGACTTGGGCCTGGCTCTTAGGCGTCGCGGTTATCGGGAGCGGTGGGCTGGTCGCGAGTATTTTGAGACGGATCCCGTATCGGATCATCCGCTTCGTTCCTGAAACAGCTGTTATCGAGGAGTGTATCACCAAGGTCTCTCCACAACTGGCAGCCTGAACAACCGGATAGGACATTGTGGTCGCCTTGGTTCGGCTAACAGCGCCGGTAAACGGACCCAGTGCATCACAAATGGGCAAGTTCCCCAGCAGGTGCCAAGCTGATCACAATAGACAACAAAAACGCCGCTCGCGCGGCGTTTTTGTTGTCTATCATTGAAATGATCGAGTTCGATCAATACTTTTCATTGGCCAACGACCGACTGGCCGGGGACACGGCTCAGAAGTACGGCTTGCGGGTGAGCGTGGCCTTCTCTAAGGCACCCTGATACTCTCGAGACATGGATTCCGATCAGTTGCGCTCGCTGCTGGGGCAAGTTCGCGCGGGCGAAATGGACGTCGACGCGGCGCTGGAACGATTGAAGCACCTGCCGTTTGAGGACCTCGGCTACGCCAAACTGGACCATCACCGGGCCTTACGGCATGGGCTGACCGAAGTGATCTTCGGCAAAGGCAAAACGCCGGAACAAGTGGTCGGGATCGCCGCGCGGCTGCTGGAGAAATCGCAGAATCTGCTGGTGACTCGCGCGAATGCGGCAATAGGCGAGGAGTTGAAGGCCAAATTTCCGGAGGCGGAATACTTTCCCCTATCGGGCGCGGTGCGCATCCGCCGGAACCACACGATGTACGGCAAGGGCACGGTGGCGGTGGTGTGCGCGGGCACCAGCGACATTCCCGTAGCGGAAGAGGCGCAGGTTACCGCGGAAGCGATGGGCAACCAGGTGGAGGTGATCTACGACATCGGCGTGGCGGGCATTCATCGATTGATGGCGCACAGCGACCAGTTGATGCAGGCCCGCGTGATTGTGGTGTGCGCCGGCATGGAAGGGGCGCTGCCCAGCGTGGTGGGCGGGCTGGTCTCGGTGCCGGTGATCGCGGTTCCCACCAGCGTGGGCTATGGCGCGAGTTTCCACGGGCTGGCGGCGCTGCTGGGGATGCTGAACAGTTGCGCTAGTAATGTTTCCGTAGTGAACATAGATAATGGCTTCGGTGGCGGATACGTGGCCAGCTTAATCAACCGGTTGGAGTAAAGCGTGGGCGAACTCATCGATCGCGACCAGGAACATCTTAGGCTGCTCAAATTGGGCTTCTATCTGCTTGCTGGTACAAGTACCTTCTTTTCGCTCTTTGCTCTGCTTTACGCGATTCTTGGCAGCTTCCTGGCGTCCGGAGTGATCCCGCAAGCTAAGGATTCGACCGAGGATCCCAGGCTGATTGGGTGGATCTTCACCGGCGTTAGTCTGGTCGTCTTTGTGTTGGGCACGATCGGGAGCTATCTCACCTACTTTGCCGGCCGCAGTCTCGCGGAACGGCGCAGGCGAACTTTCTGCATGATCATGGCCGGTCTGTGGTGTCTTTCGATTCCCTTTGGCACCGCGATCGGCATCTGCGCTATTGTGGTGCTCAACCGGACCTCAGTAAAGGGTCTCTTCGAGGGGAAGACGTGGTCTCCCTTGATTTCACCGTGACACATTTCTGACACAAATCCGATTCCATTCAGGGAAATTAGCGCGCACAATCGGGATGTCATGACGTCACTGCGGGAGTGGTTGACTCCGACCCGGACGCTCCTGTTGCTGCTTTTCCTGCTGACCCTCGCTTCGGTTTCCACTTTGGCTCTCTTTGGCTGGCGCCTGCTGGAACAGCAGAGAATGGTGGAAGCGCAGCGATCGCAGGAGCGACTGGAGCAGGCGGCGGACCGGATCGCCGCGATCGTCCGCGGGGCCCTGGCGGAGTCCAGCGAGCGTCTTGGCGCCGGTCTTGTTTCCCCGGGGGATCTCTTGTTTAGGTTGAGCCCAACTTCGCTCGACGCCAGTCCGCCCGGCCGGTTGCTGTACTATCCCTTCCCACCGCCCGATCCGGAGTTGAATTCCCAGCTATTCGCCGAAGCGGAATTGTTTGAGTTCCCGGAATCGCAGCCGGAGGAAGCCTTGCGCGCCTTGAGCGTCTGGCGAACTCCACCGACGCTTCCGTCCGCGCCGGGGCGCTGCTCCGGGCCGCTGCTCCGGGCCGCACGGATTCTGCGAAACCTGGGCCGGCGCCCGGAGAGCATCGCCGTTTACCGGAAGCTGGCGGCCACGGACGCGAATGTCGCGGGCGTACCGGCGGTGCTGGTTGCCAGACACGCGGTTTGCGAGTTGTCACACGATGCTGGGGAAGCATTGGAGTTGAGGAACGATCTCAACTCGGGCCGTTGGCGGCTCACTCGCGGACAGTTTGAATTCTATTGGGCAGAAGCCGGACGGATGGCTGGAAGCTCTGAACCGCCGCCGGTGGAGAAAAGGCGGTTGACGGAGATCGCCGAATTTGTGTGGAACGATCGGGTGAATCATACTGACGCGCGAGGTCAGGAGACCGCGTGGATCGGCGGCGTACCCATTTTTTTGATTTGGCGCGGTACGCCGGAGCAGAGACGAGTTCTGGTGACGCGGCCGGATTCATTGGTTGAGGGCAGCGCTTCGGCGGCGGATGTTCGCTTTGCATTAGTGGATGCCGAAGGCCGCACGGTTGCCGGAAGGAAAGACGGATCCACTCGCGCGGTGGTTCGCACGGCCGCTGAAAGCGATCTTCCCTGGACGCTGTTTGTATCGGAGGCGAAGCCAGGGGTGGCAAAAGGGTTGATTGCGCAACAACGATTCCTGCTGTTGGGCCTGTCCGTCATGATGTTGTTCCTGGTTCTGGGTACCTACTTTATCGCGCGGGCAATAAGGCGCGAGGCCGAGGTGCAGCGCATGCAATCCCATTTTGTCTCTACGGTGTCGCACGAATTCCGGTCTCCGCTCACATCCATGCGCCAGTTGTCCGAGATGCTGGCGCTGGGGAGGGTGTCCAGCGAGGAACGCAGGCAAGTGTACTACGAGACCCTGGTGAAAGAAACCAGCCGGCTGCAGCGCCTGATCGAGGGTCTGCTCAACTTCGGAAGGATGGAAGTGGGCGCCCGCCAATTTCAATTTGAAGAACTGGATGCGGCGGCAATTGTGGAAAGCGTAGTTTGCGAATTCGAAACGCAAATCGCCGGCGAGGGCAAGCACATCGAAACCGTGAGAGCGAACGGTCCCTGTTGGATCGAGGCGGATATTGAAGCGATATCCGTTGCTGTGAGGAACCTGCTGGACAACGCGTTAAAGTATTCTCCCAATCAGCCAACGGTCTGGGTGGGGTGCGGGATGGAGCGGGAACGGGTGGCTATTCGCGTGCGTGATGAAGGGCTGGGGATCGCCGAGTCGGAACGGAAGACAATCTTTAGAAAGTTTATGCGCGGCAGTGCGGCGGCTGCGGCGAATGTCAAAGGGTCGGGTGTAGGGTTGGCAATGGTGAGTCACATTGTGGCGGCCCATGGGGGTGAAATTGTTGTCGCCAGTGAGCTGGGACACGGAAGCACATTCACGATGTTGTTCCCAGCGATGGAGAAGGCATGTCGAGAATCCTGATCGTGGAAGATGAGCCGGGCATAGCCCTCGGTCTGGAGGACGACCTCAAGATGGAGGGTTACGAGGTGGAGGTTCTTGCGGATGGGAATGCCGCTTGCCGGAGAGCGCTGGATACCGCATTCGACCTGATCGTGCTGGACGTCATGCTGCCCGGCAAGGATGGATTCGACGTGTGCCGTGAGTTGCGCCGCCGTGGTATGAGCAGCCCGATCCTGATGCTGACGGCAAAAGCCCAGGAAGCCGAGAAAGTGATGGGGCTCGAACTGGGCGCGGACGACTACGTGACCAAGCCTTTTGGGACGCGGGAGCTGCGCGCTCGCATCAAAGCGCTGCTGCGACGGAGCAACACCGATCGATCTGGCGGCTCTTACTCGTTCGCCGATGTGGAGGTCGACTTCGAGCGGGCGGAACTGCGAAAAGCCGGAAAGCCGGTGGAGTTGACCGCAATTGAGTTTCGGCTGTTGTCGGTGTTCATTCGCGCTCGCGGCCGTGTGCTGTCGCGAGAACAATTGCTGGCCGGCGCCTGGGCGCCGGACACGTTTGCCTCAGACCGGGTAGTGGACAATCACATTGCCAATCTGCGAAAAAAGATCGAACCAGATCCAGTCAATCCGAAGTTTCTGCGGAACGTGCGCGGCCTGGGCTACCGGTTTGATGGCTGACTTGTGGACGAAAATGTTACACAAATCTGACCAACCCGCGATCGTACTCAGACAGTGGCTCTATATGCTGTTCTTAATGGCGCTGGGAACATTAGCCGCGGATGCGAGCGTCAGTGTCGAGGAGCGACTGGAAGCGGCAATCCACCAGGAAGTCGTTTTTGGCGATTTGAACGGCGCCATGGGTCAGTATCAGGCGGTGATCCGCGAATCAGGGAGCAGGCCCGCCGTCGCTCGCGCCTTATACCGCTACGCGCGCTGCCTGGAGAAGCTCGAGCGGCGGACGGAGGCGTACAACGTGTATGCGCGAGTGGTAAAAGAGTACGGCGATCAACCAGAAGCGGCGCTGACTCGCTCGCGGCTGGCCGGGTGGGAGTATTCCGTCTCCGGTCCCGCGAATCTGAAGTTTGAGCGAGGCGTACCTGGAAAGCTGCCGGACGCGTGGTTCGTACCCGCGCTGCCCAACGATGTGGATCATTGGGCGCAGTTGCGGCGCAGCGGCTGCAGGAGCCACGGCGGTTGTGCGGTGGTTCTGGTTCCTGAGAACGCGCCGGTACGGGCCGGAAATCTGATGCAAAGCTTCAGTGCGGCGGCGTACCGGGGCAAGACGGTCCGTCTGGCCGCTTGGTTGCGGCTGGAGCCGGGCGCTCCGGAGGATCGCGGACAAATGTGGTTGAGCGTGGATCGGGCCGATGACAAGAAGGGCTTCTTCGATGACATGAGCGACCGCGCAGTTCTCTCGCCGGAGTGGACGTTCCGCGAGATCCGCGCGCGGATCGATCGGGACGCAACGTCCATCAAGTTCGGCGTCATGTCCATCGGACGAGGACGAGTCTGGGTCGATAGCGTTTCGTTTGAAGTTGTTCCTTAGGCCACAAAAACAGGCCAACTCGAATATCTAGAAAGAGGACAGGAGGATACGTGTATGCGTTTCGGTGCTTGGTTTGTCTTGTGCGCCATCGGCGCGACGGTTGGCGCGGGCCAGTCACAAAAGAACTATAAGGATCGCGAAGAGTTCGACATCTATAACGAAGTCACCAAGGACTTTGGCGCCGCCAATTTCTCCAAAGCGCTGACCGACTTGGAACGGTGGAGCGAGAAATACCCGGATTCGGAGTTCAAGGACGACCGGCAAGGGCTCTACGTTCAGGCGTACGCAGGCGCCAATCAAATGGCGAAGGTTCTCGACGCCGCAGTGGTCCTGCTCGCAACCGATCGCTTCGCGTCCGCCAATCCCGCGAGTGTGATCCGCGTGTTGTACGCCGCGGTGACTGCGATCCAGCGTGTTCCCGAACCCAGCCCGCAGCAACTCGCGACGGCGGCCAAGGCCGCCGGCCTCCTCGATACCTATAACATTGCGCCCGAAGGCGTGAGTGCGGCCATTTGGGCGTCAACCCGTGCCGATCTGCGAATGGCCGCCAAGGCGGCGCTTCTCTACATCGCAATCACTCCCGCCTCACGCGCCATAAAGGCTAACGATTGTGGCGGCGCCGAAGCTGCGGCGATGAAGGCCATTCAGGAATTTCCTGAAAGCGTTCAGGCGGCTTGGCTTCTAGCCCTTGCCAACGTCTGCCTGGCTAAGACCGATCCCGGAAAAGCTTCTCTGGCTCTGTTCGAGTTCGCGCGAGCGGCAACGCTGGATCCGGTGAAGGGCATGGCGGATGCCAAGTGGCAGCAATCGACCGTGATCCCCTACTTGGAAAAATCATACGTAAAGTTTCACGGCGCAGATCCGCAGGGCCTGAAGGAACTCAAGGAACTGGCGGCGCAATCGACCCTTCCCCCTTCAGGGTTTGTCATCAAATCGACCGCGGACCTTGCCCGCGAACAGGAGGCGCAACTCGAAAGCAAGAATCCGGAGCTGGCGCTGTGGATGAAAATCAAGGACGCGCTCTCTGCAAGCGATGGCGAACACTACTTTGAATCTGAACTCAAGGGCTTCGCGGTTCCTGAGCTTCAAGGCGTTTTGGTTGAGGCACGTCCGGCGTGCCGGCCGACGGAGTTGCGCGTTGCGATCCGCCTGCCGGACGCTACCGAGGCTCCGCGCGAAAACGTCACGTTAAGGCTTGAAAAGCCCCTGATAGGCAAGCCCGAGCCCGGCGGCGAATTGCGCTGGACTGGCGTGGCGACCGCGTTCTCCAAGGAGCCCTTCCTCTTAACCATGGACGTTGAGCCGACAAACGTGAAGAAGTTGGCTCTATCTCCCTGCCAGCCGAGCCTGAAGAAAGGGCGGTAGCTCATTCGCTGTTGCGGAACTTCCGGTCAAGGACTTTACAGGTGCGCTGCCTTCACATTCTTACCAGTCGACGCGGACGCCGAACTGCAGAATCCGACCTTCCAGAATTCCGGTCTGGGAAGGCTGGAACGTCGATGGAATGGTGGGTACACCGTTGGCATCCACGGGGACCGTTACGTTCAGCGCGTTGACGTTCTTGTGGTTGAAAATGTTGTTCGATTCGGCGATGAATTTCGGCTTGATGCGGTCCTTGATGGTGAAGAAGGTGCGCGTGTAGCGACCATCAAACTGGTATACGTTGGGCCCGCGCACAACGTTGCGGCCAATGTAAAGGGGGCGGGTAACGCCGGAGGTTTTGGCATCGCCATTCAGCACTTTGTTGCCCACCAGATTCTGTTCGTCGCCGGAAGACACGTTGGCCAGGAGCGCCAGTTGGTTGTTGTTGGCGAGGAACTTCCAGACCTTGTTCTCGAGGGCAACCTGCGGCGCCAGAATGGCGCTGACGGTGAGTGCCTGTGGGCGGTTGGCGAGGCTGTTTCCGCGATCGCGGCGGCGGTTGGTGGCATCTTCGATATACACCTGATTTTGCTCGAAGCCGTTAATTTCTGGCGCATCGGAGATGGAATGAGACCAGGTGTACGACGCATTGACGTTGAAGCCTCGGGTAAACCGGTGGCGGAACGTGACCAGCATCGCTTCATAATCGGAGACGGCGCCGATATCCTGGAACGCAATATTATTGAAACGGGGATCGAGGCGGGTGGACGCATTGATGGCGCTGGAGAAGATGGGCCGGCCATCGGCCAGCGTTCCAATGGGATTGATCAAGTTCAAATTCCGGAGGAATTCGAGATTGCGGGCGCCGGTGTGGATAAAACCGAGCGAAAGAGAATCGCTGTTGGAGAGCTGACGCTCCAGTTGGATGGAGGCGTTGATGGTGTATGCGTTCTTAAAATTCGGCGTGACGGTTTCAACGTCAAAAGGGGGGCGGGTGAAACCAGGCGGGAGTGAGGCCAGGGTCAGCGGAAAGGGTGGAGCGCCGGCCGTTGCGGAACCGATGGCCGCCACAAACGCTTGGCTGGTTCCGTCGTTGTAAAACGAGTTAAACCACAGGTTGGTGGGCGGCGCTTCATAGAAGATTCCGGAATTTACGCGTACAACGGTCTTGGGGTTGATGGACCAGGCCACACCCAGCCGGGGGGCGAAATTTCCTCCCGGCGTCCGGAAATGCTGCGAGTACGCAAACAGAGCATTTTTGTCTCCGGGAGGCGCCTGGAACCGGTCATAGCGCACGCCGTAGGTCAGAAGCACATTCGGTCGCACCTGCCAGGTGTCCTGCACGAAGAAATCCCAGAAGAACGAGTGATACAAAGCTCCCGGATGGCCCACCACGGCGTTGTAGGTCGAATAGGCCAGAGGATTGGTGCCGGCCTTCGCCAGAAGGTAGTTGGCCACGCTGGAGAATACAAACTGGTTGTAAATCTGGGTGGTCTGCGTATCCAGAATCTGTTCGAAGCCAAAACCGAACTTGTAGGTGTGGGCGCCCCGAATGAACGTGAAGTTGTCGTTCAAGTTAGGAATCTTTTCCTGGAACGCATCGCCGGCGGAAACCGTGCCTCCAAAATTCGCAACACCGCTGATGGAAACCTGCGGACCGGCGCCGGTAAGGGCATTGGGCACGTGCTTCTCGTTGCGATAGGGCCAGCCAAAGCGCAGTTCGTTCAGCATGGTGGGCGAGAGAGTGGAAAGCAATTGTGCGCCGAGGATGTGCGCGCGGTCGTGAAAGTCAGCGGCGGCATCCAGCGCGTTCAACCCACCGACGCCAGTGTTATACGGGTATTCATTGCGGAAGTAGTTATAGCGCACAAAGAACTGATGCTTGTTGCTGATGGTCCAATCGAAACGCATGTTGAAGAATTGTGCGTGCTGGATGCTGGGCGCAATCAGCAACAGGCTGGGGCTCAAACCAATGGCTGCGGCATTGGCCTGCGTGATGTTGTCCGGTTGCGGAAGACCACGCGTGAGATGCTCGTAGCCGGCAAAGAAGAACACCTTGTCTTTGATGATCGCGCCGCCGCCATTGACCGCGATGTCGTTCAAGGTCAGGTTGGGTTTCTGCTGGCTCGAGGATAGGAGGATGGGCCGCGCATTCAACGCGACCGGCCGTCCGATGAAATAGAACTCGCCGTGCAACTGGTTGGCGCCGCTGTTGCTGATGGAGTTGTAAATGATCCCGCCGGTTTGCCCAAACTCCGGCGCAAAGCTGTTGGAGACCGTCTGAACCTCACGCACGTACACATCGGAGATCGGGAACAGGCGCAAGCCCGTGCGATCGCTTTCCGTGTCCACCATGCCATCCAACTGGTAGTTGATGTGATCGAGCAATCCATTGGTATTGATGGTGCGAGGAATACCCAGTTCTGGGTTGGGATGCCCGCTGACGCCGGGCTGAAAGACGATGAAGTTGTAGGGATTGCGCGAGGTGAGGGGCAGATTATCCACTTCCTCATGGCTGATGGTGCGTCCGATATTGGTGCGAGAAGTCTCGACGATCGGGGCGCCGGCCGTAACCTCAATTGTGGAACTGACGGCTCCGACTTTGAGTTGCGCATCAATTACGGCTTCCGTGCCGGCATCCAAAACGACGTTGGTGTGGCGTTCGGTGTCAAATCCTTCTTTACCGATCTTGACCGTGTAACTGCCCAACGGAAGATTGGGGAAAACGTAGATACCCTCCGCGTTGGTCTCGGCGGACCGGGTGAACCCGGTGGCATCATTGCTCACCGAAACGGTTGCCGACGGCACATTGGAAGCGGCTGCATCCGTGACTCGACCGCGAATACTTCCGTTGATGGCTTGTGTCTGAGCGGACAATGCCGCACAAAAAACCACCAAAGAAACAAAAGACACTACTAACTTGCTCACCATAAATGGACCCCCTTGCGAGTACCAGACCTGTCCGGTCATTTAACACCACTCTAACAGGCCGGTGAACTGAATGGGCGGGACCTTTCAATCTACCGGCAAGGCAGGATTCCCTTGCAACTAATTTTGGAGTATTGTCACTAGACAGGAGGAGCCCCAAGCTTGTTCACAAGCCGGGACTTTGAAAAGGAGAAAAGGCCATGGCTAGTTCCGCAATGAAGCTCGCGCCTTCAAAGGCGCACGGTGGTGTCAACGAAATGAAGCTCCGCCGCGATGCAGGCGGCGGCGACGCCGCGGGTGGCGACGGGGGAGTAACCGCATTTCACGATGGCGGGGGTCGCGTGCTCCAGCACGCCCAGATCGAGTTAATTTTCTGGGGGAGCGCGTGGAACAACGCCTCTACCGTTCCCTCGCGGGCCGATGTCACCAACGCCCTCACCGGCATTGTGAATGGCCCATGGGGCGTCCAGCTTGCGCAATACCGCGGAATCGGGCCGATGTCGATTTCCGGCGTGGTCACGATAACTTCCTCGGAACCTCCGGTCACGTTCACCGATCCGGAGATCAAGAACATGATCGAGGCGAACATCAATAGCGGAACTCTGCCCGCTCCCTCCAACTCCGTGGACCGTATTTACACGGTTCTGATGCCCAAAGGCCATTCCTCCGGCGATACCAGTTTTGTCGGCCAGCATCAGTTCTACGATCACAATGGCCAACGTGTCTTCTGGGCCTGGGTTACCAATGACGGAACGCTCACCGGAGGTAACTCGCTCCCCAAAGTATTCAGCCACGAGATTGCCGAGACCGTGTCGGACGGCGATCTGAGCACGGGCATCCTGGTGGACGTCGGCGCCGACAAGAACGAAGAGATCGGCGACGTCTGCAACAATACGTTCTCCGTCGTCAACGGAGTTTGCGAAGAAGCTTACTGGTCCCAAGCCGACAACCGCTGCGTCCTGCCCGTTCTGCGGTCTTTCCCCGCGGTGCAGGCAAATCCTGTGCTGATCCAAAGCCGCTTCGGGAGCAAAGGCAACTTCGAGTTGCTGCAGGCGGCGACGGCCGGCGGCCTGGCGCATTTCTGGCGTAACGACGACAACCCTTACCTCCCCTGGAGCGCGGCAACGCCGTTTGGCGCCGGAAGCGTGGATGCCCTGACGATGATTGAGAGCAACTTTGGCTCGCCCGGCAATCTGGAGGTGGTGTGCCGGGTTGGCTCACAGTTGCAATTCTATTGGCGCGATTCGGGTCCCGCATTCCATTGGAATGGACCTTTTCCGTTAGAGACCGGCGTAGCCGGCAACCCGGTGTTGATTCAGAGCCGGTTTGGAACCAAGGGGAATTTCGAGATGGTAGTTCCCTCGGCGAGTTCCGGACTACTGCATTTCTGGCGGAACAATGACGCCGCTGCTTTGCCCTGGAGCGGACCAACGCCGTTCGGCGCTTCCTTGGGTCACGTCGATGCCGTTACGATGATTGAAAGCAACTTCGGCTCTCCCGGCAACCTGGAGGTCATCGCGCTGGTCGGCGGCCACTTGTACGAATTCTGGCGCGATTCCGGCCCGGCGTTTCACTGGAACGGACCTTTTCCGCTGGTAGGCGGCGTGGGCGGCAATCCTGTGCTGATCCAAAGCCGCTTTGGAACCAAGGGCAACTTCGAACTGGTGGTTCCGTCGGCAACCGGAGGGCTGCTCCACTTTTGGCGCAACAATGACGCGGCCAGCCTGCCGTGGAGCGCGCCGACGGCGTTTGGCGGCTCGGCCGGTCTGGTCAGCGCGGTGTCGATGATCGAAAGCAATTTTGGCTCGCCGGGAAATCTGGAGGTGGTCGCCCGCGTGGGTTCGTCGACTCAGTTCTTCTGGCGGGACTCGGGTCCGGCGTTCCATTGGAATGGGCCGTTCTTGCTGCAGTCCACGGTGTGGTAACGTGGCACAGACTTTAGTCTGTGCTTGGGGGCCGGTCGAGGCCGGCCCCGCTCTCCCGGGACTCTCAGCAACTCGCCTTAGCCAGTGGATGCATTGTGCTACGGTCAGCAGTGAACGGCTCCCCTGACAAGTGCCCAGTACCAAATTTCTCTTTTGGAACATCGCCAAGAAACCGCTCGCCGGAGTAGTTGCAAGCCCGGCCGAGGAACATCGCGCCGATGTAGTCATTCTGGCCGAATGAGCCATTCCGCCTGTCGATATTCTCCTTGAACTGAATGCCAAGGAAACTGAATTCCATTTGGCCGCGGGCCTGACTGAGCAAGGGTATCAGGATATTTACGAGATTCTCTCGCGAGTTCTTCAGACCTGTCTTTGAAGGCGCGAGCGAACGCACGATGATTGGGCGACTGCAACATGAACCCGTTCGAGCGAGGGCTTGTTGGCGCGGGAGATCTTCACGCGGTGATGTCACGGCAAGATGCGGCCCGCGAATCGCGGACCGTTCAAGGACGCGACTACCGCTTCATTTACAACCCGATGTGGAACCACTTTGGTGATGCCGAGCGGAAGACCGCAGGATCCTACTACTACGCAGCTCCGGGGCACGTCTCCTATTTCTGGAACATGTTCGACCAGGTTCTGATCCGCCCCGAGCTTGCCCGGCAATTCGACCCGGCCTCCTTGAAGATCTTGACGTCGTTCTTCGAGGAAGCCTTGATCAGGGAGGATGGCAGGCCCGACAGCACGCAGTACTCGGATCATCTCCCGATTGTTTTCGAACTGGCGTTTAGAGAGGATGGGTTTATGGCGGCATCGACGGACCTCTGGGGCAATATCAATTCGGAAGAGTTTGTAAGGACTCCGGCGTCAATCCTGAAGGAGCAGGCTGCGCTCTTGGGGAAGAAGACAGGGAATGTTCTTGAGGCGCGAGTAGAAACGACCACCTTGCCAAGCGGCTGGTTTGGTCATAAATTGCTTCTAGTTGCGCCGACTCTTGACAACTACACCTACGAACTCCTCAAATTTTCTCATCCAATCCAACTCTACCCGGTGAATCCTGACACATTCGTGATCGATCCTCGCATTCCGGCAATCGGTCAAACCTTCGGGCCACGCACGGTACCGAACGAAGAGTCTTTCGTGAAATGGCTGGGGGAGAAACTCTCGTCCGACGAAACCCATCGAATCATTGCAACCCTCCTTTCTCAGTCGAGGAGTTAACCGCCCGCGTGGTCGCACCAATGCGATAATCAAGTTACCTCCCTTGCAAGACTCCATTCTGATCCGCGGAGCACGGGTCCATAATCTGAAGAATATTTCGCTGGCGATTCCGCACAATCGCCTGACTGTGGTTACCGGCGTGTCCGGCTCGGGCAAATCATCGCTGGTGTTCGATACCGTTTATGCGGAAGGCCAGCGGCGCTATGTGGAATCCCTCTCCTCTTACGCCCGGCAGTTTCTGGAGCGCATGGAGAAGCCGGACGTGGATGAGATTGACGGCATCGCGCCGCCCATCGCCATCCGCCAGAAAAATACCACCCGCAACCCGCGTTCAACAGTCGCGACCTCGACGGAAATCTACGATTTTATGCGGTTGCTGTATGCTCGCGCCGGGCGCAGCTATTGCCCGGCCTGCGGTAAACAGGTGGAGAAAGACACGGTCGACCAGGTGGCCCAGGCGATGCTTCGCCAACCCGAACGGTCGCGTTGGTACGCGCTGTTTCCGGTGAACCGCGAGCAAACCACAGCGGCGCTACGCGATCATCTCTTCACTTTGCGCGGCAAGGGCTTTAACCGTTTATATCAGGGCGGCAATACCTTTGAGTTTTCCACGCCCGAATCGTTGCTCGATATCGATTTTCACAAACCGCTGTTTGTGCTGGTGGACCGCTTTGTGATCGCACCCGATGTGCACCAACGGCTGGTGGACACCACCGAGATTTGCTACCGCGAAAGTGGCGAAGTCATCTTTGAGGAAGCGACGCCGGAGCAGCAGCCACCCCGGCATCTGCGTTTCAGCGAGAAATTCGCATGCCGTGACGACGGTACGGAACTGACCGCGCCCGAGCCCGCGCTGTTCAGCTTCAACAATCCGATGGGCGCTTGCCCGCGATGTCAGGGCTTTGGCAACACGGTCGACTACGACATGGGAGTGGTGATTCCCGACACCGGCCTCACGCTGGACGAGGGCGCGGTCGACCCTTGGACCAAGCCACAGCACGATTGGTATTACGCCGATTTCACCAAAGCAGCCAAGACCGCCAAAGTACGCTGCAACATTCCGTTCGCGGACTTGACTGATCGCGAAAAGGCCTTTGTGTACGAACACGTCCGGCTCTTCTTTGCCGAAGTAGAGAAGAAGAAGTACAAGGTGCAGGTGCGCGTGTTCCTGAGCCGCTATCGCGGCTACACGGAATGTCCGGATTGCAAAGGCGGCCGGCTGCGCAAGGAAGCGTTGTATGTGCGCATCGGAGATCGCACCATCGCCGATGTTTGCCGTCTGAACATCGAGCGCGCTTTTGAGTTCTTCAACGCACTGGAGCTTTCTCCGGAAGAGCGCAAGATCGCCGACAAGGTTCTGGTGGAGATCCGGCAGCGTCTGAAGTTCCTGAACGATGTGGGGCTACAGTATCTGACTTTGGACCGGATGGCATCGACACTCTCCGGCGGCGAGGCGCAGCGGATTCAACTCGCCACTTGCCTGGGCTCACGGCTGGTGGGCGCTTGTTACGTGTTGGATGAGCCCTCCATCGGTTTGCACAGCCGCGACACCGGGCGCTTGATTCGGATTCTGGAAGAGCTTCGCGATTTGGGCAACACGATTCTGGTGGTGGAGCACGATCCGGATGTCATGCGGTCCGCCGATCATCTGGTGGACCTGGGACCGGGCGCGGGCGAATTGGGCGGGCGAATCATCTTTGAAGGCTCCTATCCCACCATGCTGGCCGACGGTGCAAAGTCACTGACGTCGCGATATCTGAAGGGGGAACTGCATACCTCGCAGATCACGGAGCGCCGGGAAGTGAATCCGAAACAGATCGTCACGTTTTGCGGCGCGCGCGCACATAACCTGAAGAACATCGATGTGTCGATCCCGCTGCACATGATGGTAGCCGTGACGGGCGTTTCCGGTTCCGGCAAATCCACGCTGGTGCATGACGTGATCTACCAGAACTTGGTAAAGCAGTTGCGCAAGGAGGAACCAGCCGAGAGCGCCGAGGAATTTCCCGGAGTAATTGAGCGCGTGACCTGCCGCAAAATCGAGAGAGCCGGATTGCTGACGCAGGTGGTGTTGGTGGACCAGTCGCCGATCGGGCGCACGCCCCGCTCCAATCCGGTGACCTACATCAAAGCATTCGATGTGATTCGCGAATTGTTCGCGATGACGCCGGAGGCTCAGAAGCGCGGCTACAACGGCGGCCATTTCTCCTTCAACATCCCGGGCGGGCGGTGTGAAAACTGCCAGGGCGATGGAACGGTGACGGTGGAGATGCAGTTTCTCGCCGACGTCGAGTTGGTCTGCGAAGAGTGCAAAGGCACCCGTTACAAGAGCGCCGTTCTCGACATTCGCTACCGCAATTTGAACATCCACGAAGTGCTCAAGCTGACTGTCCAGGAGGCGCTGGCGTTCTTTTCCGACGTTCCGCGCCTGGTCAATCGGCTCAAGGTGCTCAACGATGTGGGATTGGGCTATCTGCGGCTGGGCCAATCGGCGACCACGCTGAGCGGAGGAGAGGCGCAGCGGGTTAAGTTGGCTTCGCATCTGAGCCAGGCAACTTGTAAAGGCACGCTGTTCATCTTCGACGAGCCCACCACGGGCCTGCATTTTGACGATATCCGCAAACTGCTGGACGCGTTTCAGCGGCTGATTCACAACGGCGGCAGCGTGCTGATCATTGAGCATAATCTCGACGTCATCCGCAGCGCCGATTGGGTGATTGACTTGGGCCCGGAAGGCGGCGATGGCGGCGGCGAAGTGGTGGCGACCGGCACACCGGAAGACATTGCCGGATGCAAAAAATCGTACACGGGCAAGTACCTGCGCGACTCGTGACTTTTTCTTGTGGGGGCGGGTTGGCCCCCCCAGCACAGGCTCTCCAGAATCCCATTCGCTAAGCGCCGCGAAATAAGCCAAAGGGGACACTGCTGCGATAGGTCTTAAGCGAAGAAGTTCGAACTCGAGCCCGCAGTGTCCCCGTCCGCGTCGGGAGCCTACTGGAGGCTTCTGTGCTGCAATCCTGCCCCGCCCATGACTTCATAATGGAGCAATGTCCCAAACTCAACACGTCGAGACGCACTTCACCGCGTCCGAGTTTGTTCGCGATATAGTCATCGGGATGGCCGACGGATTGACCGTGCCGTTCGCCCTGGCGGCTGGCCTGTCTGGCGCTGTAACCGGAACACGGATTATCGTGGTCGCCGGTCTGGCGGAAATCGCAGCCGGCTCCATCGCCATGGGCTTGGGCGGATATCTGGCCGCCAAGAGTGACGCCGATCACTACGCCAGCGAATACCGGCGGGAGGAGCGCGAGGTAGAAGAGATTCCGCATGAAGAGGCTCGCGAGGTGCTCGAGGTCTTCCAACAATACGGGCTCACCAAGGAAGAGGCCACGCCGATCGTGGAATCCCTCATGAAGCGCCCCAAGGAGTGGATCGATTTTATGATGCGCTTCGAGTTGGGCCTGGAAGCGCCCGATCCTCGCCGCGCGTTGCGTAGCGCTTTGACCATCGCCGGCGCGTACATCGCCGGTGGAATGATTCCGCTGGCGCCTTACATACTTGTTCCATACTCGCACACGGCCTTGCTCGCCTCGGTGGGGTTTACGATCATCGCGCTGTTCTTATTCGGCTACGTGAAAGGACGTTACACCGGCATGCCAGCGTTGCCGAGCGCGGTTCGCACCGCTGTGATCGGCGGTCTGGCGGCTGCCGCGGCCTTTGGAATCGCCAGTTTAGTCTCTGAAAAGTGAGCGCTTTGAAACCCGGATTGCTCCCCGTGCATCTGTGGGTACAAACATGGACATGACTCGACGTGCGGCCGCGGTCGCGCTAGCCTCGGGGCTGGTGGGCATGGTGCGGGGCCAGGAATCAGAAACTATCTCCAAACGGCGTCCCGTTTCTGAAAGCGAATCCAGCGATCAAACCGTGATCCGCGTTGACGTGAATCTCGTGAACCTTTTCTGCACCGTTCGCCGGCACAACGGAAAACTGGTCTCCAACCTGACACAGGACGATTTCCGCGTGTTGGAGGACGGACAGGAACAAAATGTCACGGCGTTTTCCCGCGAGACGGATCTACCGGTGAAGCTGGGCATGCTGGTGGACATTAGCGGCAGCCAGAGAAATCTGATCGGGACGGAGCGCGATGCAGCCTCCGCTTTCTTCTCGAATGTCATGCGCCGTCAGGACGAGGCGTTTCTGCTCGCCTTCGGGCACGATACCGACCTCGTCCAGGACTTCACCGGTTCAGTCCCGAAACTGCAAGCCGCTCTCGACACACTGCAGGGCGATGTGCGAGCAGGCAGCACAGGCCAGCGGGGCGGCGGCCAACGCAGCGGCGGCGGCGGGGGGTGGGGCGGCGGCGGAATTGGAATGGGAGGCCGCGGCCGGCACGGCGGCAGTGGACAGCGACGACAGCAACCGAGCGGCGGTAATGGCAAGGGCACGCTGCTCTTTGACGCCGCGTATCTGGCATCGCACGACGAACTGGCGCCAAAACCCGGCCGCAAGGCGCTGATCCTGATAACGGACGGCGAAGATCGCGGCAGTTATTATAGCCGGACCCAGGCCACCGAGCAGGCGCAGAAAGCCGACGCGGTGATTTACAGCATCTACTATGTGGACCCCAACGCCTATCGCGGACTCGGCAATGAGGAGCCAAAGAACGGCTTCAGCGATCTGCAGCGCATGTCGCGCGAAACCGGCGGGCAAGTGTTCAAAGTGAACAAGGAACTCACGCTGGGAAAAGTGTTCGATGAAATTCAGGCCCAGATGCGGTCTCAATATTCACTGGCCTACAAATCGAACCTGCCGCCGGTCCCAGGTCAGTTTCGGAAAGTGGAGATACTCACGCGCTCGGATGAGTTTGAAGTCCAGGCTCGCAACGGGTACTACGCCAAGTGAAGGCTTCCCTCTCTCACGGTTGTGCTAATGATTCCTTAGCAGTTTTGCCCGCGCCTCTCGTTCGGCGCGCAACTTGTCATACTCGGGCCGCTGTTCCTCGGTGAGAATATTCCGGACCTTGGCGGATTGCTCTTCCTTGATTTGTTTCAAGGCGCTGTCATGTGCGTCATGCGCTTGATGGGCGCGGGCTTTGGTCTCATCCAATATGACGTTCAACTGGGTGGCCTGAGCCGGCGTCAGCTTGAGGCGGCTTTGCATCTCGTTCATGTATTGTTTCCGCCAGTCCTCGGGCGCCGCGGTTTTCGCGGTGACGGGCGAATAGAGACGCATGCCGAAGGCGCCGACAATCACGCCACTGGCAAAAATGAGCAACAAGTAGAGGGCTATGGAAGGATTGGAGCGGGTCATTTACTTGCCAAGTTCCGCCGGATCCCGAACGATTCCCAACTCAGCCAGGCTCTCAGGCGGATGCGAAGCGGCCAGCACATCCGTGTAGGTGGCATGCGACTCATGTGTGCTCGCGGTGGGAACGGTGACATAGGCCATCATCGCCAGACAGGCGAAGGCGGCGCCGCTCAGGATCAACTGCGTGACCCTCTTAATGCGGAGGGCAAAGGCGCGCTTGGCGTCGATGGCGCGCCACAGGTTGGGCATGAAGTTGGCGCTGGGCTCGGGATCGGGCAGAGATTCCCGGTACTGCGCAAAGAGAGGCTCCACTTCATTGTTCCACTGATCCACGTTTCAACTCTCCTTCTTCACCTCGGCGGGCCGCACTTTATCGCGCGAGGCTTCAAACCCCTTGAGAACCCTTTGCCGCGCTCGAAACAGACGCACCTTCAAGGCGTTCTCATTTACCGAGTATATCTTCTCAAGTTCTTTCAAAGAAAGGCCTTCTACCTCTTTCAAGGTCAGCAGAATGCGATCTTCGGCCGAAACCGAATCGAGCAATTCTTCCACCAACTCCCGAACTTGGCCCTTCCGCTGGTCCTCAGTATCCTGTTTTCCACCGGCAACGGCGTCGGCCATCATGACCTGTTGCTCGCTTAGATCGGCCATGCGCGACTCGTTCCGCCGCCGCTGCCGCCGCAAATAGTCATACGACGCATTCACGGTCAAACGATAGAGCCACGGCTCAAAAACCTCGGGCGTACGCAACTGGTCCAGGGAAAAGAACAACCTGAGGAAGACTTCCTGGCCCACATCTTCCACATCTTCGGGACGCCCGATCAGCCGCGCTATGGTGCCCAAAATCCTTTTGCGATAAGCGGTTACAATCTGGTTGAAAGCGGCGTCGCTTCCCGCTTGGGCTTGCCCGATCAACTCAAATTCAACCAGCATCGCGGCTCATTCAACCAGCCGCCTGTCAAGTTAGAGAGGCGCACCAGCAAATTGTTAGGTTACAAGGACTTTGGGCGGAAAGCAAAGGACTTTTCCGAGCCGGTCCGAGGCTAGGCCAAGCCGAATCAGGTTACCCGCCGGTCAAATTAGCTATTCAGTGTGGAAATTGCCAGAGGCCGGCCGGTGCCGCCAGTAAGCTCGGTGGAATAGCGCTGATGTTTCGCGGGGTGGGGCACCGAACGGGAAAGCTATCATAAGGTGAATATGGCAGTCGCCGAGCTTGTCAGCGCCGAACAATACGTGCACAAGAGCTTTGAACATGATGCGGAGTTTGTCGGAGGAAGGATCGTCGAGCGCCCTGAGCCAACCTGGGAACACGCCTCCATGCAAGGTTTCTTAGTCGAGGAGTTGCGGGCGATCGCGCGTCGACTCGGACTATTCGCAGTACCGGAACAGCGCGTGCAAACCCGCCCGGACCGGTTCCGAGTTCCCGACGTCTGCGTTTTATCCGAAAAGCCGGAAGGCGAACCAGGCCGCCGATTTGTCACGCACCCACCCTATCTGTGCGTCGAGATACTGTCCCCGGAGGACACCGCAGTTGAGACGCTGGACAAGGTGCACGAGTACATGAGCTTTGGTGTGAGTTGGGTTTGGGTGATCGATCCGGTTTCGCGGACCGGTCAGGTCCACGGAGCAGATTCTGTAGCGAGCGTGAAGGACGGAGTTTTCTCGACGGACCGGTTTGACGTTGACGTTTCGAAGGCCGAGTTTTGATCACCCTGCGCGAAGACGGATCGTTTCGTTTGCCTCAAGAGCTTGTCTGACTTCCGGTCCCCAGCAGGGTCTGCGGAACGAAAGATCGATCAGGACAACGCGCTCATAGGCGGCGTCAAACTTCGGCGAACGGCAACGCGACCACCTGCGGCGCCAAGGGAAGCCGGACATTCCCCGGATGGACGACAAACCCGGGTCCTGCCTTCTGGCCCAGGTCTACCTGAAACGCCCGGATCCCACCTGCCATCGCCGGGCGCGGTGTCGCCGAGAGCTTGACTTCCATCGGGATCATTCGACCGCCCGCTTCCACCACGAGATCGACTTCCAACCCTGCCGACGTGCGCCAGAAATAGACCTGCGGCTCTTCGCCCCGGTTAACGAACGCTTTCACGACTTCGAGAAGGACGGCGGTCTCGAAGATTGCCCCCCCAGCGGGCCTGCTGCCGCGTGAGCCGGATCTTTCAAGCCAGCCAGGTAACAGAGCATTCCGGTGTCCGTGAAATATACCTTCGGCGTTTTGACCAGGCGTTTGCCGACGTTCGCATGGTACGGCCGCAACACAATGACCTGGAAGGTTGCTTCGAGCGCGGAGAGCCACGCCTTGGCTGTGTTCACCGCCAACCCAAGATCGCGGGCGACGTCGGTGAGGTTGAGCAGTTGGCCTGCCCGGGCCGCGAGCGAGCGCAGAAAGCTCTGGAACGAGCGCAAATCTCCAACCTGCCGTAGCGATCGGACATCCCGTTCCAAATAAGTCTGCACGTAGCTGGAGTGCCACAGCGATAAGTCGCGATCAGGTTCTGCGACCAGTTCCGGATATCCGCCGCGCAGGAAGCTCTTCCAGAGTTCGGCCGGCGTCAGGCCCCTTGTTCTTGCATTTACGGGAGGCTCCCATGGCAGCGGGTTGAGCGATCTCCCGAACTCCTCGCGTTGTGAGAGGGGCAGCAGGCGTAGCATGGCTGCCCGGCCGGCCAACGACTCCGTGACCTGTTCCGTGAGAAGCAGATTCTGCGATCCCGTCAGAAAGTACTAGCCGCGTACGTGCCGGCGTCTATCGATGTTCTCTTTGATGTAGGGCAACAGATCCGGCGCGTATTGGACTTCGTCAAAGATCGCGGGTGCGGGATGCAGGTCGAGAAAACCGCGCGGGTCTGCGGCAGCCGCCGCGCGCACGTCGGGCGGCTCAAGGGAAACGTAGCCGGACCCTTCCCCAAAGATGTGCTTCAGCAAAGTAGTTTTGCCCGACTGGCGAGGCCCTGTCAGGACCACCGCCGGGAACTGGGCTGCGGCTTTTCGCAGGACTGGTTCCAACGCACGCGGGATGTAACGATGGTGTATAGACGAGCTCACATCTGCAATTATGCATTATAAATGCATATTTGCAACACGCCCCATCTACAAGTTGATTTTCCAGGAGCTTTGTCGAGTCTGGCGGTCAAACCGGAACGCCTACATGTCTATACGGCTAACAACAAAATTAGAGGAGGTAACCGGCACCCTGTTCTCCTGCATAGCGCGTGGGCTTTGCACGTCGGCTTCGCCCGGCCTTACCCGCGCCACTCGTCAATGAGATTCGCCACCAGCGCGGTCCAGCCGGTCTGGTGGCTGGCGCCGATGCCGGCGCCGTTGTCGCCGTGGAAGTGCTCGTAGAAGAGCAGATAGTCGCGCCAGTGCGGGTCATTCTGAAACTTCTGCGTTCCGCCGAAGACCGGGCGGTGGCCGTTGGCGTCCCGCTTGAAAATGTTGATCAGCCGGTTGGCGATTTCTTCCGCCATTTGCTTGGGAGTGATCACTGAGCCATTGGGGCCGGGCAGGCCGAATTCGGGGCCAAACGCGTCGCCGAATTTCACTAGCGATTCGACGATGAGGTAAGAAGTCGGAAACCAGATCGGACCGCGCCAGTTGCTGTTGCCGCCCTTCAATTTCACGATCTCTTCGGCGGGCTCATAGCGCACGGTGCTGTGGCCGAAAACGAAGGGATGCGCGCGATGGAATTTCGAAAGGCTGCGGATACCGTAGTCCGAAAGAAACTCTTCGGAGTCCCAGATGCGTTCCAGGATGCGCCGGAACTGTTCTTTGTCCACGATGGACAGCACCAAAATGGGTTGGCCGTCGCGCATGTCTCCCCAACAAGCGTGGCGCACCAGTTCCGGGCGATTGCGCAAGAACCACTCGACATTCGCGAGCAGATCGGGATGGTTCCGCAATTCGTTGTTATTGAGCACCTCGACGGCGAACAGAGGAATCAGACCTACCAGTGAGCGCACGCGGAAGCGGTGAAAATCGCCATTGGGGAAACGCAGCACGTCATAGAAGAAGCCTTCTTCTTCGTCCCAAAGCTGGATGGCGCGGCCACCCATGTTCTTCATGGCCGAGCTGATGTAGATGTAATGCTCGAAGAATTTGGTGGCGAGGCCGCCGTAGGTCTTGTTCTCCTTGGCCAATTCCATGGCGATGTGCATCATGTACAGACAGAAGAACGCCATCCAGCCGGTACCGTCGGACTGCTCGAGAATCGCTCCGCCCGGGAGCTTTTCACTGCGATCCACCACGGTGATGTTGTCGAGGCCCAGGAATCCGCCTTCAAAGACGTTGTTGCCCTGGCTGTCGACTTTGTTCACCCACCAGGCGAAGTTGATCATCAACTTGTGGAAGCACCGTTCCAAGAACTCGCGGTTGTCGAAGCCGGTGCGCTCACGCTGCAGTTCGTAAACGCGCCAGACCGCCCAGGCGTGGACCGGAGGGTTGAGGTCGGAGTACTCCCATTCGTACGCCGGCAGTTGCCCGTTAACGTGCTGGAACTGCTCAAACAGCAAGAACCACAGATTGTCTTCGGCGAAGTCGGGATCGACCAGGGCGATGCCGACGCATTGAAAGGCGAGATCCCAGGCCGCAAACCACGGATACTCCCATTTGTCCGGCATCGAGAGAATCCGCATGGAATTGAGATGACGCCAGTGCAGGTTGCGGCCGTGCTTGCGCTGTTCCGGAGGCGGCGCTTTTGGATTGTCGCCTTGCAGCCAGAGGTCCACGTCAAAGTAATACATCTGCTTGCTCCACAGCAAGCCCGCAAAGGCCTGCCGCTGGATCATGCGCTCCTCTTCACTGGCGCGATGCGGATGGATACAATCGTAGAACCGGTCGGCGTCGAACTTGCGCTTGGCGATGATGTCGTCCACAGTGCGCAGCGGCTCAGCCAGACGCTCCGGCGAAAGGCGCAGACGCACTACTTTTGATTCGCCCGCGGGAATTCGCAGGCGATAGTCAAAGCACATCTTGGTGCCTTGGAGAGCGGGGTTCACCGCTCGTTCGTCGCCGTGAATGACATAGCGGTGAAAGGCGTCCTTGACGTAAGGCGTCTGGTTGGGAGATCCATACAGACGTTCGGTGTTGCTCTCGTTGTTGGTAAACAGCGGCGTTCCGCCCGTTTCGGCGTAAAGATAGCGCGGTCCCAACTGATACGTCGCGCGCAAATTCCGAGGCGACTCGCCGCTGGTATCGTCCGCAACAACGCTGAGATAGCCATCTCCCATTTCCCCTGCTTTGATCAGGGGTTGTTTGTAAGGCGGGTCGGTCCAGCTCCAGGTATTCCGAAACCAAAGATGCGGCAGCAGGCGCAGTTCGGCCTCCTCTGGGCCTCGATTGAACACTTCAATGCGGGCACAAATATCTTCCTCGGAGGACTTGGCGTATTCCACGAACACATCAAAGTAGCGGTCGTCGTCGAAGATTCCCGTATCGATCAGTTCAAACTCCGAGCCGTGATCGCCGCGCCTGCGATTTTCCTCCACCAGCCATGAGTAGGGATACTCGCGTTGCGGGTATTTGTACAGGTACTTCATGTAGCTGTGCGAGGGCGTGCTGTCGAGGTAGAAATAGTATTCCTTGACGTCTTCGCCGTGGTTGCCTTCGCCGCTGTTGACGCCGAATAACCGTTCTTTGAGGATCGGGTCGTGGCCGTTCCACAGGCCCAGCCCGAAGACGAGGATCTGATAGCGGTCACAGATTGAGCCGAGTCCGTCTTCGCCCCAGCGGTAGGCTTTGCTACGGGCCATGTCGTGCGTCAGGAAGTCCCAGGCCGTACCGTTGGCGCTGTAGTCCTCGCGGACCGTGCCCCAGGCTCGCTCACTGACGTACGGCCCCCACTTGCGCCATGGGCGCACCAGCGCGCCTTGATAAGAGCCGTGCAGTCTTTTGTATTCCGCTGTCTCGGTGATGGGCTTCATGGATGTCCCTAATTCTATCGGCAACCGCCTGCACAGACTGAAGTCTGTGTGCTAGCGTGCCGAAATTTCTATCTGCCACGTTTCCCGCTTTTGAAACTGCTGTTCTGCGGATCGGTGGCACAGGCTTTCGCCTGTGCTATTTTTTGTCCGTCGCCGGTCCCGGAGGATCGTCGGTCACAGTGTAAAACTGCTTGTTCTCCGGATGAACGTACATCTTCTCCATCTCCGGTTTGGTGAAGGGGCGCGCACCGCGCCGGTTGAATACGGTCAACTGGTTGCCGCTTTCATCCACGCCGCGATCGCGGTCAATTCCTTTGGAGATCATCAGTGCCGGGCCTTTGGTCTTGAAATTGGCGATCAGCTTGGGCGTGGGCCGTGGGCTGAAGCCCAGATACTCCGGATTATCGTTGGGCGCGAGAATCTGCAAAATGCGCATGCCGTTCTTGCCGTCGGCCACAAACGCAAACGCGCTGGCATTCACCATCGCTAGCTTGATATCGCGGGTATCGTTGATCTCTCCTTCGGCGTTGAAAACCTGATCCACTATCGGGTGCTCCGGTTTTTCGACGTTGACGATGACCACTCCCTGGCGGCCTCCGGAGACATAAGCGTAAGTGCGCGCCACGTAAACGTTGCGTGCGTCCTCCAAAGGCGCCAACGCCCCTTTCACCATCACAGGCTTGGCCATGTCGGTGGCGTCCAGCGTCTTCAGGCCCTGCTTGTCCACCACAAAGAGATAGCGGAACTGCAGCGCCACGCCTTGCGGATCCACCAGATCCGGCGCGCCGATCTCCTGGGTGATTTTTGGCTCCAGCGGATTTTCGATGTCCACCACCGCCAGTCCCTTGTTGCAGAGAATGTAGGCATAGTGCCCGGCGATCATGATCCGCCGGGCGCCGTTCAGAGCTCCGCCTGGATTGAATGCCAAGGCTCGCTTTAGAAAGTTATTGTTGGGATTGCCGTCCAGCAAGGTCAGCACGCCCGGGGCTTTGTGCTTGAGATTGGGATCGCCGATGATCACCAGACCTTCTTCCGAGTCGGAAACATACAAGAAACCGTAAAACAGTGCGATGGCTTGCTCCTCGTTCTGCGGATTGCGCGTGCGCAGCGGATCCACGGCCAGCGTGGACGGAGAAGCCAGGCCGGTGGCATTCTTGGTCTTGACAAAAAAGCGCTGGCCCAGAGGCGACACGGGCGCGGTGGTCACCTTCTCGGAGAAATTCTTGTTGTCGATGTTGGCGATGTCGTAGATCCGAAAGCCGCCTTTGCCCATGGCGGCATAGAGATATTCGCCGCGCTGTTGCAAGTCCATCACGGCGTTGCCGGCGTGATGATCGGCTTCGTCAATCTCGCGCTTGTGCTTAACGAACTCCTCATAGTCTTTCGAGTAAACCAGTTTGTGCAGATCGCTCCCGAAAATGGCGGGCGGATCGTCGTGTTCGGCAACCGTGACGCCGTCGAACCCCTTGGAGCCTTCCGCTACCCAGACATAGCGGCCCATGAAATTGACCAAGTTGGTCCCCTGCATCAACAATTGCGCCATCCAAGCGTTATTGTCGCCCTTGGTGGCCACGTGGCAATCGGTGCATTGCTTGGTCTCCTTGGCGCGCACCGTGTGTGGGTAATAGGTGCTGAAGCCGAACCCGCTGAAGCCCTCCGCCGAAATCGTCTGCTGTTGATAGTACAGCCAGTCGCGATTGGCGTTCTGCGAACTGACCACCACCGCGCAGGTGGAGCGGGTGGGCGCGATACGATGTCCGGTTACCGTGCCATCCACGCCCAGCATGTAGATGTCATCGCGCAGCACGTCGTAGTTGTAAGAAGTGTAGTTGCGCGTGGTGAGCCCCTCGTTGTGGAGCATTTTTACTTTTTGATTGGCGATCATCGGCAAATGGCAACCGAAGCAACTGGTGGTCCAGGAGCTATGGCAGGTGTAGCAAGTCATGCGGCTATTGGCATGCGCCAGTTGCTTGTCGTCGCCGGGTACTGCGCCCCAGGTCGTGCCGTCCTTCATCATGGTCTTGGCCAGGCGCGACTTCTCGTTGTAGTGCTCGTTGCCCGGCGTGATGCTGTCCACCACCTGAACCACTTCCCATTCCTTGTTCTGTTCCACCATGGAGCGTTGGAACAGCTTGCCATTGTGATACTCAAACTGACGGCGGCCCCAAGGCGTGCGCAGCAACTCCAGATTGTTGCCGCCTTCTTCTTTGGGCGCGGCCGCAGCCGACGTGCGAAGCGTCGCCTTGTGATCAATCGACCCGTGACAATCCACGCAATCGATCTCCACCGCGTTGCGCGTCTCGCCATACAGATTTCCGTTGCCGTGCGAATCCTGCGCGAAGTGGCAGTCCGAGCAGTGCATCCCTTTGTCCAGATGGATGTCGCGCAGTTGGACGCCCTTTTCGAACTTCTGCGGATCCTCCGGCTTTACGATCGTGTTTTCGGCATCCAGCATGTTGCCCTTGCGATCCCGTTTGAAGACCGCGCGGAATACCCAGCCGTGGGAGTGGAAATCGCCGAACTGGGTAACCTTCAACTGCTTGTTGAATTCCGGGGAGCCTATTTCATTCAGAAACTCGAGATCGTCCCATTTCCCGCGCGCGGCTGCGCCCTCCGGATTCTTGGTCCAGGCTTCGTAGCGCTTGTCGTCGGAAGGATTCTTCTGCTCCTTGTCGTACATGGGCTCGCCATCCGCTTCGTTGTCCCACCAGGTGTAACCCAGGTAGGAGGCAACCATGTTGGTGCCGGGATGGATGTGGCAGGAGATGCAGGTGCTGGTGGGGATGGCGCGCGTGAACTCATGCTTGATGGGATGCCCGGACTCGTTCTTGGGGATAGTGGGGTCCATCTGCGCGCTATAGCCGCGATTTCCATACTTCGCATATTGGCCGGAGTGAATGGGGCTGCGGTCGTTGGCATAGATGACGTGACAAGCGCTACAGCCACTGGCGCGATAGTCTCCCGGGTGGTCGTTGGTGCCGGGCAGGGAAAGCAGGGGATCGAGCAAACGGGTTTTCTGCAAGCCCAGAAACACCGGATCGGTTCGCAGTAGGGTACCCATGCCGCGGTCGCTCAGCTTGTCGTCCGGCAGACCTGGGTCTTCGTCGGGATTGGGATTGCCGATCTCGCCGCGCGGTCCGCCTCCCCGTTCAAAGACGCGCAGAATGTTGCCGGACTGCGAGGTCTCCCAGCGCAGCAGCGGTTCCAACTGCGGAAGAATTCCCTTCATCTTGGTCATGTCCTGGCTGGGCGGAGGCCAAGTGCGCAGGATCTGCGGGAGGCCGTCCGGCGAATAACTCTCACCGAAGCGCGCGTCTTTATTGATGATCGCGCCGTTATTGTAGAGCGCCGCGCCCCACAGCATACCGCCGTGCGTCATCATGCTGGTGCGCACTGCCAGAACTTCCTTGGCGTGGCAACCCGCTTGTCCGCAGGTTTCCGCCGCTACCCGCAGGTCGCCCGGGTTAACGAATTTGATGTACTCTTTGTTTTCCTTCAGCCAATCGGTATAAGGACGAACGGGGTTCGCGGAAGACTTCCACAAGGACTCAAGCTTAGGTTGTGGGTGCGCCTGGCGGGTAGCGTTCTTGTATTCGGCGGATTGCTCGGTTGCGCCGGCGGGCTTCATGACATCGGCTTTGCCGCCGTGGCAATCCGTACAACCGAGGCGGACAACGCCCGTAGTCATCACCTCGGGGTGCATGGTCGGCGCTTCAGTGAGGCCATGGCAACTGACGCAACCAGTGATCTTGGGCGCAACCTCGACCGGTACCTGATATTGATCGGCGCGCTTGATGGTGGGTGGAGGCGGCGCGGGCGGCGTTGCCGCCAGCAGACCAAATATCAGGCAGAGACCGAGAATAGAGGCCGCAATGACTTTATAGGAGAGCCGCAAATTCATCACCCTTTCCGTGCGCTCTTGCGCGAAGCTCGAAGTTCGACCGTTCCCCAGTGCTCCTGGGGACACGCCGTGCCGTAGTTGACCGGGAGGGGGAAAGGGGGACAGCCCGCGTGTTTCCTCCCTCAATGGGGCCCTCACTAGACCGGAGAAGACATGGGCTGCGCCAGAAATCCGGAAAGATGCGGGCTGTCCCCTTTTTAGAAAACACTAGACCGGAATGTCCCCGTGCGGAATTAGAAAGTGAAGCGTACATTGGTGAACACCGAGTACAGCGTATGGCTGACCAAAATATCCCGGAAGCCCTGGAACGGGAAAAACGCATTGAATCCCGCGGTGACGATGATGTTGTCAGTAAGCGGCGGACGATACTTGACGCCAATGCCGGAGTCCGCTCCTACCCCATGATGAATCCGGTTTTGAAAGAGCAACTCTTCCAGCGATTCTGTGTGAACAAACTTGATCAGGTTGAGATTAAGAAACGCGCGCAGCTTAGGCGACACATCGACATCGCTTCCAAAATTCATGAGCATCAAGCCGGGATTCTCAAACTGGGCTTGACCCTCGCTCTTGCTCGACCGCAGGCTGGGTATGAGACTGTTCGAATCCACAAGGCCCACGCCGGTGCCGAGCAAGCGAATGCCTTCGCGGCTCCAAAAGCTAAAAATGCCGCCCGCGAAATTAGGATTGTCAAAGATTGCGTCGAAGCCGTGGGCGGTCCCAGATTGGGGATTCCGGGCTCCTGAGGAGTAAAAACCTGAGACGCGATAACGGATCCAATCTTTATCGAGTGAAAGTTCCAAGGCCGCCATTTGGGCGTTGATCCCAACTCGCTTGCCCGCCAGTTCATTGTTTTTGTCCGTGCCCAGGACCTGATAGAAAGCGTGATCCACGTTGATGCGGCCAATGTGCCCGTCGCCGGTAAGACCGTAATAGTAGGCGCGCAAAGTATGGGGAGTGACATTTCCGATGGGTGAAGGACGGACCAGGAAGTCGTTGGCGTTGTAGCGAATGATATCGCCGTTGTCCATGTTGTAGTGGAAGCTTCCCTGAATGGTGTAGCCGTGGAAGAGAAAGTCCTGACGGTACAAATTGGCGATAAACACATTCTGGTGGCGATAGCCGAACGTGTTCAAACCGCTGTTGGTATCTTTCTCGAGCATGGCAAACGCCGCCACGTTGTACTGATACCGATTGGCGCGGAAGTTGCCGAAGATGCGAATACCGGGCTCCTGGTCATTGAAGATGAAGCCGCGGAAGTCGCTATTGAAGCTCTGGATTCCCGCGCGCACCGATACGAAGTCATATTGGTGGCTGAGGTCCTTCAGCTTCACTTCGATGAAGCCTTCCTGAATGCCGGCGTGGTAGTCAAAGCGGGTAGTGCCTTTTGCGGGATCGGCATTGAGGATGCCGGTTTCCTTCACCGCCACGTAGTTGAGATTCACTTCCGGAGTGAACTTAATCTGCCAATCAATGGGACGAAAAGCCGTGTCGCCGTGGAAGAGGACAAAGGAGAAGGAGAGGTTCTGGCTGAGCGCGAACTGGCCGAACTTGCCAAAAAAGGGGTACGCACCGGGCTGGGCGGTGGTCAAGCCGCTGGGTAACGGTATCTTGCGGCCATCGGCAAACGTATCGCTGGTCACCTTGATTTCAAAAAAAGTGCGATTCCCAATGATTGGGTAGTCGCCTTTGAGCTTATTGCGGTTGTAGGGATCGTACCAGTGGCCCTTCACATATTGGGTGTCCCCGCGTGGCATGCTGCCGTAGCGCGTGTAGTTGGGATAGCCGGCCGACCAGCGGTTGGGAACCGGCGTGAATATCTGCTCGTCGCTCGACAAGGGATCCAAGGGCCTCTGCTCAGCACCCATGATCTCTTCGGACAGCGTCAGCGGGAATTTGCGATAGGGGGTGGTTGGCTCGGGCTCGACGTCGGGATTGGTTGGCCGCGGTCCCAATTCGGGGTTGCGAACGGGATTGCCGATGGAGAGCGGCTCGGTTGGGGGGACCAGCTTCATGGTCAAGTTGACAATCGCCATGTTGCCGGCAGTAACCACAACGGAACTCTGCAGCGGGAGAAACCCAGGCTTCATGACGCTGATGTCGTAGGTGCCGGGAATTACATCGCGGATCAGAAAGACGCCGTCGCCAGTGGTCAGCTTTTCAATTTTCTGTCCGCCGTTTTGACGCGTCAGCAGAACGCGTGCCGCGCCGACCCCCAGGTCCGTCTTTGCGTTCGGGTCAATCTTTTCGCTGTGGACAATGCCCCCGATGGCGCCGGTAGTGGCTGGAGCCTGGCGCGGCAACCTTTGCAAGGGAGTCTGCCCGGCGGCCCCGGCGGCCAGAATCATCAACACCAAAAGCGCTTGCCTGCGTATCGTCATCACTATCACTGTGTTGGATTGCGCGGAAACTTTTGATACGGTAAACGATTGCCGCGGATGAGCACCTGATCCGCACGCATGCTGGCCGGCACTTCGAATCCAGCGGCACCCGCGGCGCTAACGAAATCGTCCTGGTCTACACCGTCACCGCTAACTCCCAGACCACCGACGATTCTTCCGTTGCGATAGAGCGGCACTGAGCCGGAGAAGAATACGATGCCGCTTTGATACGGATTGGCGACTTGCGCGCCCTGGGTACAGGGATTGTTGGTATCGAACACGAACAAGGATTGAAAAAACGGGCCGGGCGCTGTGTGGTCGATGCCTGGTGCGTAAAGAGGTTGCGATCCAAAATTGATGGTGCGATTGGTCACCGCAGTTCCCATGGGCACGCCTGGCATGTCACCGTCAGTCCGGTTTCCATAACTGCTGGCGCCGCTGAAATAGATCACATTGCGCGACTTGGTGATAGACACGTCGATGCTGAATATGGTTGAATCCCGCATCCGGTAGACGGTGAGCAACTGTCCATCGAGATCGGATACGGAGATTACAAACCTGGCTTTCGTGCCGATCGGAATCCGGATCACGGCGCGGGTCTGGTCCGCCTCGGCCACAGCGTTTTGGACAATCGACATGACGTCTGCTGCGCTCAAACCGCCCAAAGGACCAGCCTTAGGAACAACCAGAAAACCTTCTGGCGCCGGCTGAGGGCTATCCTGGGGGCCCTGAATGGTGGCCACTGTGTCCCGGAAGGGCCTTTTGTGCGGTGGAATTCCGGCTTGCGTCGGACCTGCCACCACGGGAATGGAAACCCAATTGCCAAGCGTCGCGAGATCCACCGATGCGGGAAGCGGAGACGTTCCGGCCGGCTGAATTCCCGCCAGAGTGTTCAAGTCGACAAATGGCAGCGAAATACCGCCGGCGATCACCTTGCCTGGGAAAGCCGGCGCTTTGAACAACCCCGACTTAACCGAGCCAATGAATCCTGCATACTCGGCGATAAGCCCGGGCACGCCGGTGATTCCAATGCCTCCCACCATTCGGCCACCTTTGTAGAGCGGAACTCCGCCGGGATTAACCGCAGTCTGGTCGCTGTCGTAAACATCGACCTTGCCGGTCAAAAGTCCTAAACCAATTTTCCCGTCGAGGGTGCGAGCGAGCGGATAAGCCTTGTTCGGCGCGAACGTGGTATTAAATGAGCACCCACGATTGGTATTTTCGATACCATATTGGTTGTCCCCGTCGGTGAACATGATGCCTGGCGGAAAATGAATGCCGGTGATAAAGCGCACCGTACGGGAGGAGAGCGGCGCCTCGCTGTTGCTGAAAAATGCAGCGGTCCGCGCCACCGATAGGGCCACGTCGTCGGAGTTGGCTACCCGGCTATAGTTAGCAATACCGGTGGCCGGCGCATTGGTTTCGTGGAATACGCCTAGAGGATTGCCCTGACGGTCCACCACCGCAATCACCATGGACGTGCTGTTCACCGCATGCGCCGCCGTGTTGATGGCGTTCAGAACATCGGCGGCAGTCAAAGCAATCGTGTTATCGGGAAAATTCCCAGGCGAATCGATCTGCTGCGCGCAAAGTAGCGAAGAGAACAGAGTGAGACCCGCTAAGAAATATCGCATAATGCTACTCCAGACCTAGCGCAAAACGGAACCGGCGTTCCGCATTGCCTTGGTAAAACTCTCCGGACTGAAGGCAGAAGGATTCTCCAGTGTCTGGAACACAACGTTCATCGCCGCGCGCATTTGCGGCTCGTTTCCTGCCTTGGCATTCCGGTTGTAGGCGACAAACAATGAGTCAAACGCCATGGCCGCCTGTTCAGCCGCGCGCACCCCTTGTGACGCGATCTGGTCGGAAGTGGCGGCGATGGTTTTCATCATGCGCATGACCGATGCCGGCTCGAACTGCGCCGTTTCCATGCGGTGAGCGAGGCCGTTGGTTGCGTCCGCGGCGCTCTTGGCGGCTGCCGCAATGTCCGCTGGCTTGGCCGTAATGTCGCTAACCAACGCATATACTCTCTTTACCTGAGCATCGAGGTCACCCGTGCCGCCGAGGTCGTTCGCAACCTCGCGAAACACCACATAACGGGATGGATTGAAAGGCGGATTACCGGCCCTGCGCCCGGGATAACCGCGTTCCTGACGCCAACTGTCTTTGGCGGCGGTGAGGCTGTGATGGCACGAAAAGCAATCGAGCTCCGCATATTCCGGCCAGAAGCGGTTGGCGCTGCGAGCCACCCGGTGCAGATTCTCGCGCAACTGAATCGCTTGGCCCACAGCCAGCGTTCGCGCTTCAATCCAGGGATCCGTGTCCGCCGGCATTTTCCAGTGGCGCGGCATAACCGCTTCAAACGAAGCCTGCTCGAAATACAGATCGGGATGGCCGGCGGCGATCATTTCGTGATCGACATATTTTTCCGCGGTGCCAACATGGCAGGAGACGCACCGTTCACTGCGGAGGATCAGGTTGCGCGTGTCGTACATGCCCAGGGGAATGGATTTTTCGTACTTCCAATCTTTTCTGGTGTGCTCGCCGAGCCAGTTGGAGGCCGGGCCATGACAGCTCTCGCAACTGACGCCGTCATTGGCATCAAAAGTCCGCGCCTTTTGATCGTCGGCGACGTTGAGAGCGTGGCAGTCGAGGCATTTCTTCGACTTCTCCGGCTCAATGTTGAGAATCCTGCCCATCCGCTTGCCAACGGGATTGGAGAGATTCAAAAAGGCATGCGGATGGTACTTGTCCTGGACCGCCCAAGTGCTGTATTCATTCTGCAGCACGGTGGTCTCGGTTCGCGGCTGCACTCCACCGTGACAACTGGTGGAACTGCAGGAACCCGGCCCATTGTATTTGCTGGGTCCCACCGGCGCTCCGGGCTGCACATCCGCAGCCCAAGCCCCGGCACAAACCGCAGTGGTCAGATACAGCAGCTTTCCGTAGTCTTGAAGTCGCATCGTCTTAATCTACCCCACCCCCACCAAAATAAGCCAAGGTCCCGTTGACCCCAGCCATACGAGCAACGAAGATAGCAGCTACCCTTTGTACACCTGCTACTGCCCAGAAGTCAATGTGGATTACGAGTCAATGGCGGATCTCGGATGCGTGTGCACGGGTAGGTGGCAATTTAATTTGGCGCGCGCACCGGTTGTCAGGTGACACTAGGGGTCTGACGCCTCTGCCTCCGAATGCAGAGGTTGATATTTGTCGTAGCCGATGCCCGGCGTTTGCGGGGGCGACGCTCACTGTCCGTTAGCACCGTGACGGGCGGCCGCAGTTCCAGACGTTGGAGACCAATCGCAGAGTTTAACTTCATATTTTTCTTGTGATTAGGGGCAAAAAAGCCGCCTCGCAAGATTCGGAGGCAGAGGGTCAGACCCATAGACGAGGATGTCCCGGGAACCCCACGGCGTATTCACGTTTGGCTGCGGCCTGGGACAAGTACCTGGCATAGAAGGGATCGGACCCGATGGCGACATGGGGGCCGTGCTTTTCCAGAATGCCGAAGGGGAGCACGCAAGTGCCCTTGGAAAGCTCGATGGCCTTCTTCCAATCGGAGGCCACCAACTCATCCCAGTGCACAGGAAATTCTGGGCCACCATCTGCCCAACGATCATCAAAGCAAACAAAGCGCGGATGAGCACGCATCCTCCTGACACCGAGTCTGGCCCTTTTATTGGATGGTATCCGGACACTGTGGGGGAAGTGGACTACTTGCTACTTGAACGCCCGCGACAAGTAGTTGCTTGCGCAAGTCGTACTCGAAGAGCCACGTCTGACGCGTCATCCCGCCCGCTAGACCGTCCATTTTGACATAGAGAAGCTCATTTTCAGCATCGACGCGAACATCGGTGGAGTAGATGTAATCCCCGACGTACGCGGCGACAAGTGTTCGACCCATGGTGGGGTAGGACACAGTGATTCTCTCCCCGGGAGCCTGCGCCCCGCTGATGGTGACGTTTAATCCGTCCCGAAGCGATAAAGTATAGTCCCACTTTCGCCCCGGTGTGCGCGTGCTCGGATCTGGGGAGGACGGAATACAAGGGGCCTGGCCGTACCGAGTGATGATGGGAGCATCGGAAGTCAGGGAAACCTGGCGAGTGCAAGCCGCTGTCGAACACGCAAGTGCGAGCCAGCCGACTGCCGAGCGAACTCGGATCATTTAGCGGCGTGAACCTGAGCGCGCAACCCGGCGCCTGGGTAGGTGCCCTTTACGAATTCGCCATCGCGGATCACGAATGTTCCGCCGACAAGCACGTGCTGGATGCCCACGGAATACTGCGCGGCATTCTCAAAGGTAGCTTTGTCGGTCACGCGCTCCGGATCGAAAACTGTCAGGTCGGCATCGTCGCCGATCTTGATTCGGCCTTTGTGTGCCATCTCCGGGACCATGTTTTGCAGGCGCTGGGCCGGCATCAGGGTCATCTTGCGCAAGGCTTCCATGAGCGGAAGCACCTTTTGCTCGCGCACGTAGACGCCCAGCACGCGGGCGAACGTGCCTGCACTGCGCGGATGTCCCTTACCATCCGCCAGGCGTCCGTCGCTGGCAATCATCACGAACGGACTCTCGATTCCCGCCCGCAACGCTGCTTCCGGCAAGGTGTGGCTGATCACCGCGCCTCCCTGTTTGCGATACTTGGCGAAGGTCTCCGCGGTCAGCCGTTCCCCGGTGGCCACCCATTGCAGGTCGCTGTACTTGTAACCCGTTTTCTTTTCCCAGTCACCATCGAACAAAGCCGATTCCAGGCGCGTGGCCGAGGCGGTGTAGGGATACATTTCCGTGGTGATATCCACGCCGTGCTTGTGGGCTCCTTCGATCATCTGCAGGCAGGTGGTGGTCGATTTTCCGCCCGAGCTGGTAATGTGCACCACGTGCAGCGAAGCTCCGGTGACCACTGCGTCGGCGATCACCTCCTGCAAGGCGGCCACGGCGTCGTCACCGCGCATGTGGACAAACACGGCAACCTTTCGTTCGGCTGCCAAGCGGAACAGGCGCAGGATTTCCTGGCGGGGCGCCGTCGGGACATAGGCGATTCCGAATCCAATCCCGATGGCGCCGTCGTCCAACCCGCGCCGGACCAAATTGACAATGGAAAGCGTCTCCTCCTCGGTGGCCACGCGGTGGGCCGCCTCGTCGCGGGGAAGGAACGTGCCGGTGTCGTGCATGACGGCCATGCGTGCCGGCACATGTCCGGAACTGGCTCCGAAATTGATCAGCGCATGGCCCTGGCGCGTCTCGTACCACGGGGCGACCGGTGAAACACCGATCTCGAGTTCCAAGGCGGTGGTGACGCCATCGTGCGCTTTGAAGTGGTAGTTCTCGTCGTCTTGCCCGTGGGAATGGAGATCGATGAAACCAGGTGAGACTACCAGCCCTTTTGCATCCACCACCGTCCGCCCTCGCAATGGCGTGGGGGAAATGGCGCCGATGCGTTTGCCTTGAATCCCGACGTAACGGATGGCGTCGAGTCCAGATTCCGGGTCCATGACGCGGCCGTTGGCCAGGACGGTATCGTACATCTGGCCGGACAAGGTGGCGGTAAAGACCGCTATGCAGAAATAGAGGTGTTGGGTCATCGCTCCGGGCCGCCGCCTCAAAGTATACAGGGTCTGCGTGAATCGGGGTACTCGGGGTCCCGACCGGGCGGCCTCCTCAGTTTATGTTCGGGGCAAACAGCGCCGAGGCGCGACCTGCAGACCAATCAGCCCGCAACCTCAGTGAGGGAGAAGTACGCGTGCCTGCTAAGTCCGGAGTACGTGCAGCAGATCCTGCAACCTTCGCAGAAACTGCGCGCGATCGTCTGGCGGCCGCCACTCCACCACGCCCGCGCTCGCCTGTAAGCTCACAGCCTCAGCGCCCACCTCGTAATTGCCCGACAGTGCGTTGGTGGCAGTTTTGGTAGCCGCCGAAGCGGGTGCGCCAGTTGGGGCCATGAGCATGCCGACCGTCTGCGGATCCCAGAGGCCGACGGCGTGCGCGGGGCCCATGGCCCGGGCCAGCCGCTGTTGTGCCACGCCCATCACCGCCGACACACCGGCATCGCCGTGCTTTGCCTTCAATCGCCCTAAACCAGCCAACCGCGCCACCAACAGCACGAACGATTCACCCGACAGACGCTCCTCCACCACCGCCCGGAGACTTCGCTCGCCGATCTTCTGTTCTGCCAGGACCTCAACACGGTTCTGGAGCACGGAAATTTCGGCCTGCAGGTCCGATATCACCATCAGGTTTCGTTTCTCCGTCTCCTCCAGACCTTTTTCCAACTGGACCAGAGCGGTCTGCAACGCCACCTTCAGTTGACGGATATCTTCAACCCTCTGGAGATCGCTGAGTTGTTTGACCTGCGTTCGCAAGCTTTGAGCGGGTTCGTCGTACTCCAGCGACTTGAGGACCGCGGACAAGGATTCGCTGGTTTGATTCAAATCGTTTCGCAAGCGGTAGAGTTGTTGCTCCGCCTTCTCTTTGAACGAACGGAACGACGTTTGCAAGCTGGTTTTGAACTGAGCGAGGCTGGACTCATTCCATTCCTGCTGATTCATGGCGGTGAGAATTTTGTCCAGGCCGGCCTGATAGGGCGGCGTCAACGGACCGAAATCGACTGCGTACTGCTTTGCATCCGTGACAGCACCCTGATAACACAGGGTCATTTGGTCCAGGAGCCGGCGCAGGCCCTCGCCGCTCCGCATCTCTTTCTCAATGGAGATCACTTAGAAACTAGTCGTAAACCCGGCGATCTCTCTCATGAAAATTTGGGCAACGGAGGATTTTTCTTCCGCCACGGTACACTTGTGGTTTGCCGCTCGATCTCGCGACTCCCCTCAAGTTTCTAAAAGGAGTGGGTCCGGCGCGCAGTGACTTCCTTGAGAAGAAAGGCCTTCTCACAGCCGAAGACCTGCTCGGTTACGCACCTTTCCGGTACGAAGACCGGCGTAACATCAAGCCAATTTCCAAGCTGTCGCCAGGCGAAGTGGCTACGGTCATCGCCGAGGTCAAGCGAGCCAGCGTCTCAGGCTTCAAGCGGCGGAACCTGGGCTTGTTTGAAGCCGTGTTTGAGGACGGGTCCGGCCAGCGGCTGGTGGCCAAATGGTTCCACGCTGCTTATTTAGGGGATCGGTTTACGCCCGGGCTGAAGGTTGCGCTGTTCGCCAAAATCGAGTTGGACAGCTACACCGGCGACCTGTTGATGATGCATCCCGAGTTCGAGATTTTGTCGGGAGACGACGAAGCCGAAGAGGGATTACACACCGGACGCATTGTTCCCATCTACGAGGCGGCGGGCAAGGTCAACACAAAGGTGTTGCGGTCTCTGGTTTTCAGGATTCTGGAAAATCTTCCGCCGCTACCCGATCCTTTGCCGGAGACTTTGCGAGCGCGCCTGGCATTGCCGCCGCTGGAAACCTGCCTACGCGAACTGCATTTTCCGCCTGCCAGCGCCGACCTGCGCCTGCTGAACGATTTCCGCTCGCCCGCGCAATTCCGGCTGATCATCGAAGAGTTCTTTTGGCTGGAGTGCGGCCTGGCGCTGAAGCAGCAGAAAGCCAAACAGCAGCCTGGCATCTCCTTCGAGTTGAGCGAACGCATTCGAGAGCGGATCAAGACGATGCTGCCCTTCAAGCCGACCGGGGCGCAGAAGCGGGTGCTCAAGGAGATCGCGGACGACATGCACGCGCCCCATCCCATGAGCCGTTTGCTCCAAGGGGATGTCGG
>Ga0075017_100000082_pt1 | contig 38503 bp, 35 predicted proteins | sample AleBraG_ABR_2012_FD_71475 | JGI IMG/M metagenome (GOLD analysis project Ga0075017, IMG submission 71475) | Freshwater sediment microbial communities in response to fracking from Pennsylvania, USA - Alex Branch Run_MetaG_ABR_2012 | ecosystem: Environmental > Aquatic > Freshwater > Creek >... | reverse complement strand
AGTCCCAGAAAAGGATCTGCCGGTCATCCTCCCGGAGAACATCGAAATCACGCTCGCGGGCGCTTCACCGCTGACCCGCACCCCCGAATTCCTGAACGCCACCTGCCCCAAGTGCGGCGGCCCCGCGCGCCGCGAGACCGACACCATGGACACCTTCGTCGACTCGTCCTGGTACTTTTACCGCTACGCCGATGCGCGCAACGAGAAGGCCCCGTTCGATTCCAAGATCATTAACTACTGGTTTCCCATCGACCAGTACATCGGCGGCGTCGAACATGCCATCCTCCACCTCATCTATTCGCGCTTCTGGACGAAGTTCATGCGCGACATGGGTATGGTGAAAAACGACGAGCCCACCACGCGCCTCTTCACTCAGGGCATGGTGATCAAAGACGGCGCCAAAATGTCGAAGAGCCTCGGCAACACCGTCTCGCCCGACGACATGGTTGCCCGCTACGGCGCCGACAGCACCCGCATGTATTGCCTCTTTGCCTCCCCGCCCGACCGCGAACTCGACTGGCAGGAAAACGGCGTCGAAGGCATTCACCGCTTCCTGTCCCGTGTCTACCGCTTCGTCACGAAGTATGCTGCCGCAACATCGTCCGCCGCGTCGCAATCTGCCGCGCCTGTGTCGCTCACTCCCGTCGCCCGCCAACTCCAGCGCAAGCTCCATCAAACCATCAAGCGCGTCACCGACGATTTCCAGGGCCGCTGGCACTTCAATACCTGTATCGCCGCCATGATGGAGCTGGTCAACGAACTCTACGGCGCCGAAGAAAAAATCGCTGCCGGCGAAGTTCCCGCAACCCTCCTTTCAGAACTCCAGCGCACGCTCGTCCTCCTCTTGTGCCCTTTTGCCCCCTACCTAGCCTACGAACTTTGGACCATGCTTGGCGGTGACACCGGCCAACTCCTCCGCCACCCCTGGCCCAAGTACGATCCCGGCCTCGCCAAGGAAGACGAGATCGAGTACGCCGTCCAGGTCAACGGCAAGCTCCGCGCCCGCATCCTCGTCCCCGCCGACGCGACTGAGGAGGAAATTCGCCAGCGCGCGCTCGCGCAAGACAAGGCCAAAGCTGCGCTCGAAGGGAAACAGATCGTCCAGATTCGCGTCGTCCCCGGGCGGCTGGTCAACATCGTCGTCAAGTAGGTTCTGCGCTGAGCTCCAGACGACGAACCGGCGTTAGCGGGGGCACAGCGCAACCCCCAACATGGAGTATCCTAACCACGCGTGCCTAAACCCACCCCCATCCGCGACGGTTTTTCCGCCACCTGGCGGCAGCCTTCTATCTTCTTCGCGGAGCTATCCTGGCGCTGGAGCTTCGGGGGTGCCGCCGTCCTGCTCGGCTTCCTCGCCCTCTACGAATACCTGCACACCCTCTACGTCACCCGCGGAGACCTGTTGCTTCTGCGAACCAATCACCCGGCGCTGGTGAGCCAGGCCCTGGCACACGTTTTCCGCGGCAGCGGCCCGAGACTGGTCGCCGCCACGCTTGTTCTCGTCATCACCCTCTCCATACTCTGGATCATCATCGCCGCCCTCGGTCGCGCCGCCGTCTTGCGCGCCCTCATCGCTCGCCTCGCTCCGGATGTCACCCCCGCTCCTCGCCCGCTGAAGCCGCTCTTCGGACTGAACTTCCTACGGGTCGCACTCGCGCTGGCCGGCTTAGTCGGAATCTTCGGCTCGACCATCATCGCCGGCTTTCTCACCAGTCCCAAGACGCCCCGTCCTGGCCTCGTCTTTCTCGCTTTCCTCGCCCTTGCCGGATGCGTGTTCCTCGCCTGGTCCACCGTAAACTGGTATCTGTCGCTCGGCGCGCTCTTTGCCGTGCGTGACGGCAAAGACACCTTTGCCGCGCTTGACGCCGCCACCGACCTCTGCCGACGCCGCTCCGGCACCGTCTCTGGTGTGAGCTTCGGATTCGGCATCCTGCATCTCGTCGCCTTCTTCATCGGCACCTCGATCGTTGCTTTCCCGCTGTCGCTCGCGAACCTCCTGCCTCCAGGCTTCACCTTCACGCTGGTCGCAATCGTGACCCTCGTCTACTTCGCGTTGGCCGACTGGTTCTACCTCGCGCGGCTAGCTGCTTACGTTTCAGTTGTGGAATGGGATCACCGTCCACTGGAACCGGCGCCCCAGCCCATGCCGCCGCCAACCACGAGGTTCGAGGACGACGAGCCGCTCTTCGCGGCACTCGGATCTGGCGCAGTCCCGGAGCCTGAGCCCCCGGCCCCCGAGCCTCCACTCGCCTTTCCGGGCGCAGAGCCCCTGCCGCAGAGCTAGGACCATCTCGGTTCACAAATGGAAGTCGCCAAGTCCTGATCGGACCGTCAAGTGATTCATGGAGCGGGAGACGTGAGCGAAATCGAGCGGAGACTGCGAAAGCTACTCTTGATTCAGTGGGCACTGATCGTGTCGGTACTCATATTAGCGGGCGTTCCAGAAATTGCGTCTGTGCCGGTCGGAGGCCATTGGGGCATGCCACACTGGTTCGTAACCGGTCTTGCTCTCTGGGGAGCGCTCGGAGGATCTCGTTTACGGCAGCGACTGCTGCGTCGTTCCAGAGAAGGGTTAGCGAGGGATGGTTCTGATCCGAAAGGTCTTAAACAGTGGGAGGTTGGAAACGTCATTGGTCTAGCGATGGCTGAAGGAGTTGCGTTCTGGGGATTGGCAATGCGCTTCGTTCTCAATGGCGCACTGTGGCAAGCTTCGTTGTTCTACGCTGCGAGTCTAGTTCTGCTCCTGTATTGGACTCCGAGGATGCCAGTCGCAACTGCAGTCAGATAAACACCGCATTGCCCCGCGCACACCGTCGCTCCAGAGTCAGCAAACGGGTTTGACGCCGACCTCACACCAATCTTAAGATTCCCGGTCATCGTTTTCCCAATTCACAGGAGATCACCATGCGTCGATTGCTCCCGGCCCTCTTCGCGCTTTTCGCTTTGTCTCTGCATTTGCCTCTCGCGACCGCTCAGGCCGATCCCCCACTTCTCCTGCGCTTTCCCACCGTGAACCAGACGCAGATCGTGTTCAACTATGCCGGCGATCTCTGGATCGTAAGCCGCGAGGGTGGCATGGCTCGCCAGTTGACGTCAGGCATTGGGACGGAAACCACGCCCCACTTCTCACCCGATGGCAGCCTCATCGCTTTTTCCGGGGAGTACGACGGCAATCGCGATGTCTATGTTGTGCCCGCTGCCGGAGGGGTTCCGCGGCGCCTGACATACCATCCGGCCGATGAGGACGTCCTGGGCTGGACTCCGGATGGCAAGCAGATTTTGTTCTCATCGTGGGCCAACAGTTTCCGCCACTTTGAAAGCCAGCTCTACACCGTCCCTGTCGAGGGTGGTTTCCCCACCCAACTGCCGATAGTCATTGCTGACCAGGCCGCCTACTCCCCCGATGGCACGCATCTCGCGTATACCCCGCACGGGCTCTGGCAGCAGGCCTGGAAGCGCTATCGCGGCGGCCAGACGACTCCCGTGTGGATCGCCGACTTGAAAGATTCCAGCATCACGGACCGTGTCCCGCGCGAGAACTCTAACGATCACAACCCGATGTGGATCGGCGACACCGTCTATTTCCTCTCCGACCGGAACGGCCCGGTCAGCCTGTTTGCCTACGACACCAAGACCCGCCAGGTCTCCGAGGCGCTGCACAGCGACGGTCTTGATTTCAAAACAGCTTCTGCGGGCGGAGGCGCCATCGTCATCGAGCAATTCGGCGCCATCGAACTCTACGATCTGACCACCCATCAGGCGAAGAACATTCCCATTCAAGTGCAAGGCGATTTTGTTTCCGTGCGCCCGCACTTCGCCAAGGTGGAGCCCAAGCGCATTCAGAATTTCGGCATTTCTCCCACCGGCGCCCGCGCCGTGTTCGAGGCATGGGGCGACATATTCACCGTCCCCACCGACAAAGGCGACATCCGCAACCTCACCCATTCTCCCGCCGTTGCCGATCGCGATCCCGCCTGGTCGCCCGATGGCAAGTCGATTGCTTATTTCTCCGACGCTTCCGGCGAATACGAACTCTGCGTTCGCGATCAGAATGGCCAGGGCGAGATCCGTCATTTCAATCTCGGAAATCCGCCATCGTTCTTCTATACGCCAGTCTGGTCACCCGACAACAAGAGGATCGCCTACGCCGATAAGCGCCTGAATCTCTGGTTCCTCGATCTGGATCACCCGCAGCCCAAGCTGATTGACACCGACTATTTCGGCGGATTTGATCCCACACACCTTGGCCAAACTTGGTCGCCCGACAGCAAGTGGATCGCCTATGCCCGGCTGCTCGCCAACGGCCAGCACGCCATCTTCGTTTACTCGCTGGACCAATCGAAGTCGATCCAGATTACCGACGGCATGAGCGACGCACTGAACCCCGCCTTCGACAAGAACGGCAAGTACCTCTACTTCACCGCCTCTACCGACGTCGCGCTCACTACCGCCGGACTCGACATGTCGAGTGACGAACATCGAGTCTCCCGAAGTGCATACGTGGTGGTCCTGGCCAAGGATGAGGCTTCGCCGCTGGCCCCCGAGAGCGATGAGGAGAACGCCGACAAGAAGGACAAAGACGAAAAGAAAGACAAAGACGCGAAGAAGTCCGATCAGGAGAAAGACAAAGACAAGTCCAAGGCCGACAAAGCAGCCGGGAGTAAGGATGCCAGCAAGGACGACAGGAGCAAGAAAGACGATAAGGACAAAAAGGAAGAACCAGTCGTCGTGAAGATGGACCTGGAGGGCATCGGCCAGCGAATCCTCTCACTGCCAATTCCCGCCAAGAACTACGCCAACATGCTTGCCGGCAAATCGGGAATTCTCTTTCTTTCCGAAGCGCCACAGGTCGTCACCGGTAACGACGATGTCCCCTTGATCGTTCAGAAGTTCGACCTGAGCAAGCGCAAGGTCGACAAGTTCCTCGAAGAAATTAACGACTTCGCCATCGCCGCCGATGGCAGCAAGCTCCTCTACCGCAAGGGGGAGCAATGGGCCACCGCCGCGACTGACGACCCGCCAAGCGCCGGCGGTACTCCGAAGCCCGGCCTCGGCCCGCTCAAACTCGACGGTTGGGAGGTTTATGTTGAGCCTCGCGCCATGTGGAAGCAGATCTACGACGAAACCTGGCGGATTGAGCGCGACTTCTTCTATGACCCGCACTACCACGGCCTTGATCTCGCCAAAGCCAAGAAAAAATATCAGCCCTACCTCGACGGCATCGCCTCTCGCGATGAGCTCACCTATCTCTTCCAGGAGTGCCTCGGCGAACTGACAGTCGGACACATGTTCATCGGTGGCGGCGAGCGCCCGGAACGTAAGAAACTCAAAGGCGGCTTGCTCGGTGCCGACTACTCCCGCGAGAACGGCCGCTACCGCGTGGCCCGGGTGTTCAACGGCGAAAACTGGAACCCCGGCCTGCAAGCTCCTCTTACCCAGCCCGGTGTCAACGTCAAGGTGGGCGACTATATCCTCGCCGTCAACGGCCGCGAGCTTCAAGCCTCCGACAATATCTACAGCTTCTTCGAAGAGACCGCCGGCAAACAGGTTCTGCTCAAAGTTGGCGCGAACCCCGACGGCAAAGACTCTCGCTATGTCACCGTGGTTCCGGTCGAGAGCGAAGAAAATCTGCGCCACCTCGCCTGGATTGAAGGCAACCGTCGCAGAGTGGACGAAGCCACTGGCGGCCGCGTCGCTTACGTTTACATCCCTAACACCGCTGGCGCCGGCTACACCAACTTCAATCGCTACTTCTTTGCCCAGGTCGGGAAAGAAGCCGCCATCATCGACGAGCGCTTCAACGAGGGTGGTCAGCTCGCCGACTACATCATTGACTACCTGCGCCGCCCGATCATGAGCAAAGTCGTCACGCGCGAGGGACACGACTGGTCGAGTCCTTCAGCCGCCATCTACGGGCCCAAAGTGATGATCATCAACGAAATGTCCGGTTCCGGCGGAGACGCTTTGCCCTGGTACTTCCGCAAGGCAGGTCTCGGCCCGCTCGTCGGCAAGAGAACCTGGGGCGGGCTGGTGGGCATCGGCGGCTATCCCGAGCTGCTCGACGGAGGCTACGTGACCGCTCCGCGTGCGGCGATCTACGGGCTCAATGGCGAATGGGAGGTAGAAAACCACGGTGTGGCCCCGGATGTTGACGTCGACCTCGACCCCGCGGCCTTCCGCCAGGGACACGACGCTCAGCTCGACAAGGCGATTGAGATTGTTCTACAGCAGCTGAAGGACCACCCCTTGCCGCAGTTCAAGCGCCCTGTTTACCCCAACTACCACGAGCATGATGGCCTGGGGGTGAAGTAACACTCGCATTGAGGGTTGTCGGTGAAATGGGGCGTGAGCACGCAGAACTCGCGCTACCGCGGCCCTTGCGCTATCGGCGCGCCTAATTCTCCGGCTTCGTATCCAACCCCAGATCACTCCCCATCCGCCGATGCCATGTCTCATCGTCGCTGGCATGTAAATCCACCCACTCCTCATCGGTCATCTGGTTGCGCCACTGTAACAAGGGAACAGCGTCTGGTCCCACCGGATGGCGCAGCTGCCACGTGCCGCTCTCCGCAATCTCCTTGATCTTCTGCGCTACCACGGAAGGCGGCACCGGGTTTTTCAGTGAGGCTTCGAACAACGATGCAAACCGCGCTTGCTGCCGGTAGGCCGAGCCGCTTGGACGGTTTCCAATGCGGCGCGCCATCGCCGTATCAATAATCCCCGGCTCAACCACGGCGACGCGCACATTGAACGTCTTCATCTCGGCCGCCAGCGCCTCGCTCAGCGCTTCCAGAGCCCACTTCGAAGCGGTGTAGGGAGACAACGGCGGATTGGTAATGCGCCCGGCGACCGAGGTTACGTTGATGATGCAGCCGCTGCGTCGCTCTCTCATCTGGGGCGCCACTTCCTGAATGCAGCGGATCGCGCCGAAATAGTTGGTCTCCATCACCGCGCGGAAGTCGGCCAGCGGCAGTTCTTCCACCGAACCCGCCCGCTCCACGCCCGCGTTGTTGACCAGCATATCGATCGGGCCATGGTCTTTCTGAATCGCGGCAATGCCATCTCTCACAGACTCGTCCGAGTCCACATCCATGGTCGAAACTGTGATCGGCAATTTTTCCCGAGCTGCCGTATCTGCCAGTGCCGGAGACTGCGCAGGCCTGCGCATGGTCGCGTGCACTTTGTGGCCAGCTCGTCCAAAAGCCAGCGCCGCCTCGAAACCGATTCCTTTGCTCGTTCCGGTAATCAGTACGGATGCCATCCTCACCTCCCCAGGTGTTCACCCCACGCCACCGTGTCGGGCGCAGTTTCCCGCCATCCTGCCGTACAGTTTACACACCCGACCGCGGGTCGTTGAAAAACGATTGCGCCCTAACGCCTAAGTGGACTCGTATTCCTATCAGGGCAAGTCAGACCTTGCGGCGTGTCCGGAGCTTTTCCTTATTCACAACCCGCTGTGATGCATGACCTGAAGCACAGGTGTGGCGCGTGTTAGATTGACAAAAGCCTGGCAACCCAGACCTTGCGGAATCGCTGCATCCAAACCAAGCCGCGACCGAAGCCGGCGAACTGAACCAATGAATCGAAGCCACGCACTATATCTTCATCTCCTCGTATTGCTAGGTATCACGCTGACAGAGGGCAGGGCGGTTGCGCAGGCCACTGCGCCATCGCCTGCATCGGTCGATGCTCGTCGCCTCGAGATCTCAGAAGAACTTTCAGAGTCACTCGCGAATGATCTGCTCGAGTTGTCGGTAGTTACCAAGGATCGCGATCTCGAGAAGACAGCGCAATTCTTTCCGGAAGAGTTGGCCGCCGACACGTTTCCATCCGATCCCGGTGATGCCAGACCCGAAGTCAAATGGATCATGTCGCACGGTTGGGCGGTAAAGCCGGTCAGCGCCTCCTCTTTGGGAAAGAGCGGAAGAATCAAGGCCACAGATTTTCTCGCCGGCTGGTCCGCATTTCTCGATCACTTCAGCGAAGTGGAAGATGCCCGCTTCAAAGTGAAGGTCGCCAACTTTGGCGATTCGGCGCAGGCCATCATCGGCGCCGACGTGCCGACCGCCGTGCTCGGGGCCTCGGGGCATGCCCGCGTGGCCTTCTTCGTCATCGGACGCGATCACCAGAACCGTCGAGAATGGGCCCGCGGCGTAGTTGAAGCCGATCTTCTCTATGCCAGCAACAAACACTGGCAGTTTCAGTCGTTCAAGCTGACCAGCTTCGATTCACTGCTGGCCACGACCGACATTTTTTCCGAGGTCTCGGAAGCGGCAGGGGTGGCGGTGTCTGCGCCGTCTTTCGGATCGGCGGGAAATGACAGTTTCGTTTACCGGGGCGCGGCGGCGGCCGACTTTAACAATGACGGATGGATCGACCTCTTTGTCTGCGGCATTGACCACAACTACCTCTACCTGAACGACGGCCACGGCCACTTTCGCGATGCGTCGAAGGAAGCAGGTCTCGAGTTTGTTCCGCCGTGCGTTGGCGTGGTCGCGTTCGACTATGACAACGATGGCGACGCTGACGTCTTCCTGACCAACGTCGGTCCTCAAATGCTTTTGCGGAACCGCCTTTCGGAAGACGGGAAACTGTTCTTCAAAGATGTCTCGGACGAAGCCCATGTGTCACGCGACGCCATCGGGTTCAGTGCAGCCGTCGGCGACGTTAACGGCGACGGCCTGCCCGACGTGTACGTGACCAGCTACAACTACTACGGCAAGGTCGTGCCCAACTCCTGGTTCAACGCGACCAACGGCACGGCTAACCTCCTCTTCATCAACCAGGGCGACGGCACCTTCAAAGAGGATGCGCACAGGTGGGGCGTGGACGATCGCCGCTGGAGTTATGCGGCCGAGTTCGCCGACGTCAACGGAGACGGCAAACTCGACCTTTATGTTGTCAACGACTTCGGCGAGAAAGCGCTTTTCATCAACAAGGGTGACCACTTCGAGGATGAAGCGGCCCAGCGAGGAGTCCTCGACCCCGGTAACGGCATGGGAGTTTCCTTCGGCGACTTCAACAATGACGGACTGCTCGATCTCCACGTCACCAACATGTCGTCCACCGCTGGCAATCGGATTTTGACCCGCCTGTTCCCACAGTCGTCGGTGAAAGAGAACGTGCTGAAGAAACTGGCGGCCGGCAACAGCCTTTACCAGAACCTGGGAGACGGCCACTACAAAGACGTGACGGCGGATGTGGGCGGTCTTTCGGCGGGCTGGGCCTGGGGCGGCGGCTTCATCGATTTCGATAACGATGGCTGGAGCGACCTCTACACGCCCAACGGCTTCATCTCCGGCAAGTCCATGAAAGACACCTGAAGCCAGTTCTGGCGTCAGGTCGTGACGCAGAACAACACGCAGAAAGAAACCGGCACGCTCCGCAATGACCAGAACCGTCTCATCTTCAGCAAGGGTTTTTCCTTCAGCGGATACGAACGCGACGGCCTGTTTCTGAATCGCGAAGGCAAGAAATTTATGGACATTTCCGGCGTTTCTGGAATCGATTCGATTACTGATGGACGCGCCGCCGTGTTCGCCGATTTCGACAATGACGGGGACGAGGACGTGTTCTTGACCACTATCCAGGGTCCCTCGCACCTCCTGTTCCGCAATAATGTTGGCCAGGACAACCACTGGTTGCGAATCATTCTTGAAGGTGGTAAAGAAACTGGCCGCGACGCCTTCGGCAGCGTGGTTCGGGTCAAGACTTCCGCCGGAACCCTGACAAAAATCAAAGCCGGAGGCTCTGGCTACCTTTCGCAGAGCGATCCACGTCTTTTGTTTGGTCTTGGCCAGGATCCTTCGGCGCAGAGCATCGAGGTCACTTGGTCGAACGGCCGTGTCGAGGCCTTCTCTGCCGATGCCCATGCCGGCAATACGCTGTTGCTGCAATACGGCAAAGGAATCGCACAATCGGTAGACGTGCCAAAGGCGAAACTTCCTGATCCGCTCACCAAGGCAGAAGTTCTGGCAAGGGGATTGAAGTTCAGAATAGGAGAGAAGCTCCCCTCCATCCAAGTGCAGTCGATTTCCGGAACAAGTTCCACCTTGCAATCCATACTTCGGCCGGGTCGCCGGACAGTCGTTAACTTGTGGGCCACCTGGTGCGTTCCCTGCGTCAAGGAAATGCCGCAGTTGGATAAGCTTCGCGCTGGGCTGGAGAAAAACGGCGTCGATCTGATCGGGCTCAACGTCGATGCTGAGCCCGATGCCCGAGTGCAACAGTTCCTGAAAAAGGTGCCGGTCAGCTATCCGATTTACATCGGCGGCGTGCCGGCGATCAGCCAACTGTTTGCTACCGATGAACTGACGGTTCCATTGTCCGTTGTGATCGATCAGGACGGTCGAGTCGAGCAACTCATCTCGGGTTGGTCGGCGGATACGCAGCGGAGATTTGAAGCTCTTGCAGGCGCGATTAGTCACTAGATCATCTATCAAGCCAGCACAAACACGGGGAGCGAAGAGAACATACGGCTTCGTTTTCCGCGACCGTCCTCCGCTCGCGAAGCCTCCCCCTGAGCGAAGTCGAAGGGCGCAGTGCAAGCTATAATTACGCGCACCCATGACCCTCACTGTTGGGACGAAACTCGGTCCCTATGAAATTCAATCGCCGTTGGGCGCTGGTGGCATGGGGGAGGTGTACCGCGCGCACGACGCTCGGCTCGGGCGGGATGTCGCGTTGAAGATTCTTCCAGAATCCTTTTCTCAGAATGCGGATCGCCTTCACCGTTTCGAGCAGGAGGCGCGCTCCGTGGCGGCGCTGAATCATCCCAATATTCTGGCGGTGTTTGACATCGGCCAGTACAACGGCTCGCCATTTCTGGTTTCTGAACTGTTGGAGGGGGAGAACCTGCGCGAAGCACTTGACCGTGGTGCCTTGCCGCAACGCAAAACGATTGACTACGGAGTGCACATCGCACACGGTCTGGCGGCCGCGCACGACAAGGGAATCGTGCATCGCGACTTGAAGCCTGAGAATATTTTTGTCACCCGGGACGGTCTCTCCTGCAGGGATGCTGATGGCCGTGCCGGTCAATGCCGCCGGCGACTTCGCTACTGGGCCGCCCGCACCGCTGTTCCAGATCCATGGCCGCGCACCGATTTCCAGCACCGATCTTTTCACCTATGACGTTGCCAAGGACGGCAACCGCTTCTTGGTCAACCGTTATGTCAAGCCCGATCACGTGGCCCCATTGACCATCGTGCTCAACGTGGCGAGCGGCAATCCAACGCCCTAGACTTGAGGGCGGCTTGCTGCCTGCCTGTCGCGCGCCCGCCGCCCAGACGGATTGCACTCCTTTCATACGCTTCCACCGCCTCCCCCTTTACACTGTTCACCGAATCTGAGACATTAGTCCGTGGAAACCCAATCCATCGTTATCCTCGACTTCGGCTCGCAATATACGCAGCTCATTGCGCGCCGCATCCGCGAATTCAGCGTCTTTTCCGCCGTCCTGCCCTGTAGCGCGAAGCTCGAAGAAATCAAAAGCTACAACCCGTTCGGCATTATCCTCTCCGGTGGACCCAGTTCGGTGTACGACAAAGACGCGCCCCCTTGCGATCCGCGTGTTCTGGAGATGGGCCGCCCCATCCTCGGTGTCTGCTATGGACTGCACTACATCGTGCACACCCTCGGCGGCAAAGTGCGCCCCGGAGCCCGGCGCGAGTACGGCCACGCCAACGTCAGCATCATATCGGAGTCCGACCTGTTTGCCGGCCTGCCACGGAGACTCGAGGTCTGGATGTCTCACGGCGACGAGGCCGAAGAACTTCCTGCCGGCTTCCGTCTCACTGCTGAGTCACCCAACGCCCTCGCAGCCATCGAAGACGCTACGCGCCGTATCTGGGCGGTGCAGTTCCATCCCGAGGTCCACCACACGCGGCTCGGCCGCGACATCCTGAAGAATTTCATCTTCAATATCTGCGGCGCGACTGCCAACTGGACCGCACAGCGTTTCATCGACTCCACCATCGAGCACGTCCGCCGGCAGGTAGGCAACGGCCGCGCCATTTGCGCCCTCTCCGGAGGCGTCGACTCTTCCGTCGCGGCTGTCCTCGTCGACCGGGCCTTGCGCAACGGAGAAGGGAAGTCGCGCCTCACTTCCATCTTCGTGAACAACGGCGTTCTGCGGAAGGATGAATTTGAAAAGGTTCAGCGCAACCTGCGCGATAAACTTGGTCTGGACGTCGACGCCGTCGACGCCAGCGACCGCTTTCTCAACAAACTGGCTGGCGTCACCGACCCGGAAACCAAGCGTAAGATCATCGGCGCCGAGTTCATCGCTGTCTTCGAAGAGGAAGCGCACCGCATCGCGCAGACGCAGGGCAAGGTGGACTGGCTAGTGCAGGGAACTCTTTACCCTGACGTGATCGAGTCGCAGTCGGTGCGCGGGCCTTCGCAGACTATCAAGTCGCATCACAACGTCGGCGGCCTACCCGAGATCATGAAGCTCAAGCTCATCGAGCCGCTCAAAGATCTGTTCAAGGATGAGGTCCGCCGCATCGGGCGTGACCTCAACATGCCCGAGGAGATCCTGCAGCGGCAACCATTTCCCGGCCCGGGTCTGGCCGTGCGCGTCCTCGGCGATCTGACCCCCGAGCGACTCAACATCCTGCGCGAGTGCGACGACATTGTGGTGACCGAGATCAAGCACGCCGGCCTCTACACCAGGATCTGGCAGTCGTTTGCGGTGCTGCTGCCCGTAAAGTCAGTGGGGGTCATGGGGGACCAGCGCACCTATGCTTACACTTGTGCCATCCGGTGTGTCCATTCCGAAGATGGAATGACCGCCGATTGGGTGCCGCTGCCGTATGAAGTGCTCAAGACGATTTCCAGCCGTATCGTAAACGAGGTCAAAGGGGTGAACCGCGTCGTCTACGACGTAACCTCGAAGCCCCCCGGCACCATCGAATGGGAATAGCAGCAAGGGCGTGGCGGACACTCTTGCCCGCGGCATGAACGTAGATTGTTATCCAACGCACGAAAGACCAGCCCGTATGCAGCCCACTACCCGCCGCTTTCGCCGGCCAAACGCTGTTCCTTTCGCCGAATGTGCAGCAGTTTCTCGACTTCGGCAACGACAGTGCCCGATTCATCCTTCACTTCCACCCCAAACGTGCGCTCGATTTTCTCCGCCGTTGCGAGAGCCTGCTTGATCTCGTTGACCTGTTCTTGCAAAAGGCGGAACTGCGCGTGCACGGTCCCGCGACCCGGTTTCCGGAAACGGATGGTCGCTGCCTTGTCCCAGACGATGTAGTCCGGGCCCAGGTTCTCGATAAGCATGAGCATGTAGAAAGGATCGACCATGGAATACAACGATCCGCCGTAGTGCGTGCCGACGTAGTTTCTGTTCCAGGTGTGCAGCTTTATTTGGACATCGATCTGGCGCCAGTCCGGGGCAAGGTGCTTCACGCGAATTCCGGCCCCCAGGAGCGGTGGCCAGAGGTTGAGGACCCGGCGCATGTTACCTTTCAGGGATTTCTCCAAGCCAAGCACGGTGTTTCCCTCACTTCGCCATCGAGACTTGAGTCGGCTGATTTTACAGACGCGGCGGAGACGCGTTGCAGAGCTATTTGTTGCGCGCTTCCTGCAGTTTGCGGGCGATGGCGGCGGTCCAACTCCTGGGGGCGAAGCGGGTTGACTGCGCCACGGCCCAGTTCATCTTGCCTGCGATCACAGTTTGCTTGCCCTTGAGCATCGCGCGATAGCCGATCTCGGCCACCGTCCGCGCATCCATGAACGGGCGCTTCATCATGTTGGAGGTTTGCATGGCGGCCCGTTTATGGAATTCTGACGTCGTTGGTCCGGGGCAGAGGCAGGTAACCGTCACGCCAGTACCTTTCAGTTCATTGGCGATCGCTTCCGAGAAGGACAGGACGTAGGCTTTCGTGGCGTAGTAGACAGCCATGAGCGGTCCGGGCTGGAAAGCGGCGGTGGAAGCGACATTGAGGATGCGGCCGTGGCGGCGCTCAACCATCGAGCGGAGATAAAGCTTGGTGAGATGGGTCAGAGATGCAACATTGAGCTGAATCTGTTCCAGTTCCTGTTTCAGATCTGTGTCAACGTACAGTCCAAACTGGCCGAAGCCAGCGTTGTTGACGAGTACGCTGACGGCGATGCCGGCCTTCTGGGTCTCGGCGAAGACTGTCTCGGGAGAGCCGGGCTGCGCGAGATCGCAGGGTATGACTAGCGTCCGGATGTCGTGAGCCTTCTCGAGCTCCGTAGCCAGTTGCGTAAGCTTCTCGGTGGTGCGGGCGACCAGTACGAGGTCATAGCCATCGCGAGCGAAGATGCAGGCCAGTTCGTAGCCGATTCCGGCGGAGGCGCCGGTGATCAGAGCGGTGGAGCGTGGGGCCGGCATGGGGGATTGTCAGGTCCTCTCTCGAATGGCATTCGTCAAGCTATGAGTGCGGTAGCGTGGGCAAGAGACTGGCGTCGCTGCAGCTCGCTTTGGATGATCAGTGGAACCAGTCCCAGAGCGACTTGCCCATCTCTTTCCAATAATAGTTGGCGCGGTTGGTCATGGTGTCGGCCTTGCTCATGTCGTAGCCGTTGGGCGTTTCCAGCGCAGGGCGGAAGTTGCGCGGCTGTTCGAACAGGCCGGCGTCGAGCGGAGCAATGGTGAAGGCGACGAGTTCAGTCTTCACGTCGGGCAGACTTTTGCCGGCCTCGACGCGCCGGACCACTTCCTCGATGGGGTAACCGCCGTCGGCTTCACCGACGCGGTCGACATGCATGCGGTCGCTGCAGAAGCCGGCGCTGCTGGTGGCTACGGCAAAGGAATTCTCGTCGGAACACCCGAGGCCGGCGAGGTCGAGATACCAGCCATCGCGCTCCTGGACGCTGGAGCGGGTGCAGGCTCCAGCTTCAGGAGCGACTTTAGTGGTGACGTGCAGGTGGCGGATGGTGTAACCGCCGATCTGTCGGCGCTCGCCGGTGTCGACGGTTTCGACCGTGATGTTGACATCGCCGCCGGAGCGCTGCGGGAGCGGAGTGGCGCGGCTGGCGCGGAAGCGTTCGCCCAGGTTGTCGAGACGGTCGACGGCGAAGGTCTGGTGATTGAGGTCGAGGCGGATGCTCTGCCGGGCATCGCACTGCAGGATGCGGGCCATGGAGACAACGTTGCCGCTGCGGCTGTCCTGGAGGCGCAACTCGGCGCGGGTGCGAGGGCCGTGCAGGTAGAGAGTTCTTTCCGTGGTCGAAACAGTCATGCCGGTGCGGGTGCGCACGGTGGCGTCGCGGAACGAGGGAATGATGTAGCTCGACGGCGAGAGTGAGAGCGTGAGCAACAGCACCGACAGCGTGGCGCTCAAGGAGGGGAGCATGAAATCCTCCTGGGATTTCGCATCAGTATAACTTCAGATGAGGGCGCGGGGGAGAGAGTTTCGCGGCTGGCTGGGAAGTATCTCAAAATAAAGCAAGTTGCAGGCGCCTCGCGGCTAGAGCCCCGGGCTCTTTATGGTGGCCAGGGCGGCGCGGCCGTGAAGCCGCGCCTCTGGAAACAGATGGAATGCTCGTACCTATGCCGCGTAGAACGAGTGCCACGAGGTGGCGGCCTTGAGGCGCTCGTTTACGTTGTTGATGTTTTTCACGCCTTCGGTTTCAAGCCACTTGCGGAAGGCAGCGGCGCCCTGCTTAGCGTAGACGGGAATGCCGTCTTTCCAGGTGGCGCGTCCGCAGAGAACGCCGTTGAACTTCACGCCCGATTCGCCAGCGAGGGCGAGCGTCTCGCTGAACTCGGCATTGCTCACGCCAGCGGAGAGATAGATGAACGGCTTGGTGGCGACGGCCGCGGCTTTGAGGAAGTAGTCCACGGCTTCCTTCTTGGTGTAGGCCTTCTGGCCGGCGAAGCTTTGCGTGCCTTCGACGAACTTCATGTTGACGGGCACTTCGACCTTCATCACGTCGACGCCGTAGCGGTCCTTGGTGAACTCGCGCATGCTCTCGATGACGATCTGCGGTTTCTTCTTCGCGTACTCGAGACCTCTCTCGTCCACGCCCTCTTCGTAGCCGACAAACTCGAGGAAGAAGGGGATGTCGTTGGCGCGGCACTCGTCGCCCAGGCGCTCGACCCATGCGTGCTTGATGTCGTTGATCTTGGGTCCGTCGGTGGGGGTGTAGTAGAGGAGGATCTTGAGGCAATCGGCGCCGGCTTCCTTAATGCGCCGCACGGACCAGTTGTCGAGGAGATCGGGCAGGCGGCCGGGACCGGTCTTGTCGTAACCGGTTTTTTCGTAGGCCATGAGCAAGCCGGCGTTCTTGGCGCGACGCTTGGCGGCGGGAAGACCCCACTCGGGGTCGAGCAGGATGGCGGTGGCGTGCGGCGTGAGAACTTCAGTGACCAGCGTCTTGAATTCTTCCATCATGGCGTCGCCGACTTCGCCGCCTTTTTCTTTGGCGAGAGATTTCTGCAGTGAGCCGCGCTGATCCATGGCGGCGGCGGCGATGACGCCGCGCTCGTTGGAGACCGCTTTGAGTCCAGCCAGTTTGCCGGGGGTGAGCTTCATGAAAAGTTCCTCCATTTAGGAATGCGGAATTAACGTACAGGTGAGCCGGGACAACAAGGTGGAACAAAATATTGTATACGATGGCGGGCGGAGCCGGAGGCGCGGAGTCTCAAGCGCGGTGCAAAGGCGGAAAGACTGTCAGCCAGAAACGTTGCCAAGTATTACTGCCGCAGGGGCATCGACGGCAGGATGGCGCGTTGCTTGTTCACGAGCGCTTCGATTCCTTTACGGGCGAGGTCCATCATTTTGCGCAGTTGCTGGTCGTCGAAGGGGTGCTGCTCGGCGGTGGCCTGGACTTCGACGATCTTTCCGGCGCCGGTGAGGACGAAGTTGAGGTCGACCTCGGCGCGGGAGTCTTCTTCGTAGCAGAGGTCGAGAAAGATTTCGCCATCGACCATGCCGACGCTGGTGGCGGCGACGAAGTCGCGCAAAGGCACGGTCGTCAGCGCGCCGGCCTCGACGAGCTTTTGCAGGGCGAGGCCGAGAGCGACGAATGCGCCGGTGATGGATGCGGTACGGGTGCCGCCGTCGGCCTGGATGACGTCGCAGTCGATCCAGACGGTGCGCTCGCCGAGGCGGCTGAGGTCGGTGATGGCGCGCAAGGAGCGGCCAATGAGGCGCTGAATTTCTTGCGAGCGGCCGCTGGGCTTGCCTTTGGTGACTTCGCGCGGGGTGCGCGTCAAAGTGGCGCGCGGGAGCATGGCGTACTCGCCGGTGACCCAGCCTTTGCCATTGCCTTGCATGAATTTTGGAACAGTCTCTTCGATCGAAGCGGTGCAGATGACGCGGGTGTTGCCCACTTCGATGAGGACGGAACCTTCGGCGGTGGAGATGAATTCGGGAATGATGTTGACGGGACGAAGCTGGTCAGGAGCACGGTTATCGGAACGGTAGATCATAAGCAGGGCATTGTATCGCGGCTGAGGGCGGGTGGCGGTGATGGCGCGGCTTGGTGACGCCCCTGACGGGGCTTGGGGCGGTTGGCGTGGCTTCCCAGCGCTTACGCGCCGGGCTAATGTGGTGCCGCCCTTCGTGGGGTATGGCGGCGTGCGGAGCAGTCGGTTCTGCGGGACTTTATCGCTTAAGCAAAACCGCGCATTCCGCTACTGGGGCGGCTTCATCTCTTCCACCATGCGCTGAACGTTGCCAACGTCGTAGAAGGCGGTGAGGTCGGCGTGGCCGGCGAGGGTTTCACGTTCCTGGCCATCGACCAAAATCTTCACCCGGGTGATGCCTGGGACATTGGCCGCGAGAGTTTGCACGATGGAAGCGACGGTGAGTTCTTCCGTGAGGATGCCGGAGCGATGGCTGTTAGCGAGGGTCGAGTTGAGATCGACCACGGCCAGGCCGGGATCGACGAGAAAAACGTTGCGAACTTCTGATCCGGCGGGAAGCGGATGCGGGGCTTCGGGTTCGGTGTAAGCGGCGAGCAGGGCGCGGAGAACGCCTTCGGCGCGTTCCTGGCGACCGGAACTGAGAGGGATGGTGCCGGCGCGGGCGTAGAGGGCGGGCGGGGAGTCGTAGGCCACGTAGAGCGTGACCTGCTCGCTGGGGCCGGTAGCGGGCGGGGCGACGTGAGCGGAATCGGGGGCGATGGGCAAGCGCGCGGCGGTGCGCTTAAATTGCCAAAGGTATGCCGTCAGGCCGAGCACGGCGACCAGCATGACCGCGATTCCGATTTTGAGATGGCGAGGGATCACCGGGCACTCTCCAGACGATCACGCAGGGCGAGGATGCCTTCGGCAACTCCGGCGGCGATATTTTGCTGGTAAGCGGCGGAGTTGAGTTCCTCGATGCTGCTGCTGTTGGGAGCGATTTCAATGGCTATGGCGGGGGCGATCAGGTTGTTAAGGGGGCGCAGGGGCGCAGCGAGTTCCATGGTTGGAACGTCATGCTTCCTCAGTCCGGCGACAATGCTGCCAGCGGTGGGCTGGGCGAGGGCAAGGACAGGTGCTTGGGCTACTTCCCAGGCCTGGAATGCGCCGCGCGAGACGGCAGAGGGCAGAAGAGCGTGAAAGACGCGAACGCCGCGTCCTTGCGACGAGGTATGGACCGCGATATAGACGGCAGGGTGCGCCGAGTTGGCGAGTGCGGCGCGTTGATCGAGGGTGAGGGTGGCGTCGGAATCGCGCAGCACGAGGGCGGAGACGCCTTTGCTTTGCAGTTCCTGGGCGAGAGCGCGGGCGAAGGCGAGGTTCAGGTCCTTCTCGGCGAGAGTGGGGCTAAGAGCTTCACCGCGTTCGGTTCCGCCGTGGCTGGCATCAAGCACTGCGAAGTAACGATGCGGGGTGCCGGGCAGCGGGGATGGTGCCGCAGCGGCCGGCGGGGGCATGGTGGTTGGAGCGGGCTGTGCCTGTGTGGGAACGGGCTGGGGGACAGTGGGCGGAGGCGCGGGGGCAGGTGGTTCTTTGGCTTGGGGAGCGGTGGAGAGAGTGATAGTGCGGCCTTCATTGCTGAAGCTGGCGAACAGCGGGGAGGCGCCGGTGACGGTCAATTCAGCAGTGCCGTTCGCTTCCGAGTAACTGACGGAGGAGATAGCGCGGTCGTCGAAGGTCTGCGTTAGGTTGCTTCCGGGGACCAGGGGTTCGCGCAGGAAGGTCATGCGCAAGCGGCCGGGTTCGGTGGCAATACGAGGGCTAACGGCGGCGGTGAAATTGAGCAGGAGGCGGGAAGGGGACCTGTTGAAGTCGGTGCTGTAGCGCAAGATCACGTTGCCGAGGAACAGGCGGCGGGCGGCTTCCCGGAAAATGACTTTCTTGGTGCCGAGCACGCTGCTCAACACGGGAGGCAGGGCGGTGAGGGAGACGAAGCCGCGTCCGTTCTCAAGACGGAACGGAACTGGCATATTGATATCGTTTTCGGGAGTGTGGGCGCTGGATGCGCCGTCGGTAAATTCGGAATTGTGGCCGTTGAACCGCAGGCGCCAGGTTCTTCCCTGGGTCGTGGCGCTGACGCTTCCGAGGGGTTCAAGAATTTCCAGCAGGCCGACGAAGTCCTGACCGCTGCGCTCTTGTACGAGCAGGGTGTAGCTGGTCTGAGAGGTGTAGATAGTAATGCGCTTCTCGTCAGCGCGCAGTACTGCCGGCAGCAAGACGAGCGCCAGGCATGCGAGTCTACTCCAACGCATAGATGGTGAGGCCAGTCAGGAGTTTGGGGTAGAAATCGGTCGATTTTTGCGGCATGACTTCGCCGGCAAGGGCCATATCGCGGACCTGGTCGATGCGGCACGGATTCATCAGGAAGGCGACATTGGCCTGGCCTTCACGCACGCGTGCCAGGGCCTCGCTGGCATCGCGCAGGTAAGAAATGTTTTCCTGATTACGGATGGACTCCTCCGACAGGCCGAGGACGTTTTCGAGCAAGCACTTGTGCAACTGCACGACGTCGAGCGCTTGCTGGCGCAGGGAGAGATTGCCGAAAACATTTGCGCCCGTCGCTTTCGGCGTGTGGAGCAGGAAACACTTGTTTCTGGTGGCGGCCAGCAAGGCAGTGCCGGCGTGTCCGGCCTGCTGCAGGATTTTGCTGGCGCGGTCAGAGTCGACGGGGCAGTCGACTTCTTCGAGATTGAAGTATTTGCGAGCGCCGTCGGCCAGCAAGGCGGGAGAGAAATCGGGGAGACTATGCACCAGGCGATGGGTTGGGAGGACAACAAGCCCGGGGCTGTTCATGTTGACGAAGGTCATCATGACGAATTCCCAGGGGGCGAGAGTGGCGGCGTCGGAGCCTCCACCATTCGATTTCGCAGATCCGGCGGACTCGCGGCGCTCGTTGCGATAGGCGAGCGCGGTTTCGTAGCGGTGATGGCCGTCCGCGATGATGAGTCGCTGGTCGCGCATCTTGGCCCGGACGGCGGCAGTGATCTCCGGATCGGCGACGCGCCACAGGAGATGCGCTACGCCGTATTCGTCCTGAATTTCGACGTCCGGCGGCGCGGGTACGTCTAGCAGGGAATCGATCTCACCCGAATCGGAGTAGAGCATAAAGATCTGTCCGAAATGGGCGCGGGTGGCGCGCAGGAGGTTCAACCGGTCGACCTTGGGTTTGGAGAGCGTCTGCTCGTGACGATGGACGACACCAGCGGTGTACTCTTCGATGCGGCCCAAAGCAATGAAGCCGCGCCGTTCGTGGGGGGTTGTCGAGCCTGGAGGCGTGAACGTCTGTGTGTACGTGTAGAGCGAGGGCTCCGCATCCTGGCGGAAAATGCCATCGCGTCGCCAGGAGTCAAAAAAGCCGCCGGCGCGGGTGTAGACGTTGTGGCGTTCGCTGTCGGCGGGTTCGCTTTTGCCGAGGATGATGCGCACCAGATTATGCGGACTGGCGGAATAGTAGCCATCCTGCATGGCGGGCGTGATTTTGTCGTAGGGCTGCGTGACCACGACAGCGGGTTGGACCCGGGCGGGGTCATAACGGAGAGCACGAAAAGGGGTAATCAGGGCCATGGGACTTGAGAGGAAATACGAATTCTATCAGGCAGATGCGGGAGATTGGGATGGGGCGGTGGAATGCCGCGCCGGATGTGGCATTTGGGCAGATGTACTTTTGACGAAAACATTACTGGCGGGAAAGAAAAGCTGTGGTACTATCCGCGATAGAGGACAGTTTTATGGCCCGCTTTATGGGGTGCGGGTCATCTCACCCCGGTTTCGTCGTCCAGTTCTCCGGCTGGGCCCCAGTTTGGACCTCTCGCGAACGTCCGCGCTTCTGCCTTGCAGTTCTCCGCGTTTTTGTTCTGATTTGTGGGTTGCTCGCGGGCATCCCTCTTTCGGCTCAGAGTGAAACGGATCAGGCGCACGTGAAGCCGCTGGTCACGCCTGCGGTTGATCGGACCAAAGAAATCATTGATCCGTCCCTCAAGACCCACACCAAGCCGCTGCGAGTGGATGTCGACCTGGTACTGATTCCGGTCACCATCACCGATCCCATGAACCGCCTGGTTACAGGCCTGGATCGGGAGAATTTCGCCGTGTTCGAAGGACCCGACGCGCAGGAGATTCGCCATTTCTCGAGCGAGGACGCTCCGGTGTCTGTGGGGGTGATCTTCGACATCAGCGGCAGCATGAAAAGCAAGATCGATAAGTCGCGGGAAGCTTGCATGGAGTTTTTCAAGGCCGCGAACCCGCAGGATGAGTTCTTCATGATCGCCTTCTCCGACAAGCCGGAGGAGGTTTCTGATTTCACGCAATCGACGGAAGAGATTGAAGGCAAGCTCGTTTACACGATGCCGAAAGGGCGGACGGCGCTGCTTGATGCCATCTACATGGGCATGAGCAAGATGCGCCAGGCCAGGTACCCGAAGAAGGCGCTGCTCGTGATTTCCGATGGCGGCGACAATCACAGCCGCTACACCGAAGGCGAGATCAAGTCGATGGTAAAAGAGTCGGACGTGATGATCTACGCCATCGGCATTTATGACCGCTATTTCCCGACGACCGAAGAGCGGCTTGGGCCGCAGTTGCTCAGCGAAGTGACCGAGATGACAGGCGGCCGCGCCTTCACCATCGACAATCCGAACGATCTGGCTGACGTGGCGACGAAAATCGGCGTCGAGCTGAGAAATCAGTATGTACTTGGGTATCGCCCCAGGAATCCCGCGCACGATGGAAAATGGCGTAAGATAAAGGTCAAGCTGAATCCTCCAAAAGGACTGCCACCTCTCAAGGTCTTCGCCAAAACGGGATACTATGCGCCTGCGCAATGAAGGCACACTCCTCCTACTAATCACAATTTTCTTATGCGGGGCCTGGAGAAACGAGGCCCAAAGTGCGTCTGGGCAGGAGCCTCAGCAGCCACCGCCCGCGGCGCAGAATTCGCCTGCTGCGTCCCAGCCAGACAAACAGCAGGGGCAAGAGGCTTCGACTGAAGAAGGGACGTTCGTCTTCCGCAAACAGGTGGAGGAGGTGCAGCTGCACGCCACTGTAGTGGATGAAAAGCAGCGGCTGATCACGAATCTGGATCGAGGCGCGTTCACCGTCCTCGAGGATGGGCGTCCGCAGACGATTACTTCTTTTCGCCGTGAGGACATTCCGGTATCGATGGGAATTGTGATTGACAATTCGGGCTCCATGCGCGAGAAGCGGCCCAAGGTGGTGCAGGCGGCGCTCAACCTGGTGCGGTCGAGCAATCCCCAGGACGAGGTTTTTGTCGTCAACTTCAACGACGAGTACTTTCTCGACCAGGATTTCACGGCGGATCTGACCAAGCTCAAGGATGCGCTGGAGAAGTATGAAACGCGGGGTGGAACGGCCATGTACGATGCCCTGGTCGCCTCAGCCGATCACATGAAAGGGGCCCGCCGCGACAAGCGGGTGATTTTCGTGGTCACGGATGGCGAGGACAATGCCAGCCGCGAGTCGCTAGAGACTGCGGTCAAGCGCTTGCAGGAAGAGAATGGTCCGACGGTCTACTGCATTGGGCTTCTCGAAGAGGAGAAAGCCAAACATCGGGCGCAGCGGGCGCTAAAAGTGATCGCTGAACGAACCGGTGGAATCTCTTTCTTTCCCAAGACGGCTGACGAGGTTGACGCCCTCAGCCGGACCGTGGCTCACGATATTCGGAACCAGTACACGATCGGCTACAAACCCACCAATCCCAAGACGACGGGCGGCTACCGGTCCATCCGCGTGGACGCCCGGGCCCGAGGCTACAACAAGCTGACGGTGCGCACAAAGAGCGGGTATTACGCGCAGGAGCAACACGGCGGGCAGTAAGGGCTACAGGGTAAGAGCACACACATCAGGCGCGCCTAGTTGGGGGAATCTTCTGTCCGTGTCGGGGGACGAAGAGATTAGCGTGCCCGGTTGAATAAGGAAAGCCCGAGTAGGCCGATTCTGGTTACCAGAGTACCGCGAGATTACCAACGCAACTTTTCTCCAGCACTGGGGTTTGCTCCAATGAACAAGTTGTACCCACGGAGAGAAACCTTATGCGACGTAGCCTTCTGAGCCTGACTTTCGTAGCACTCGCCTCGCTGTTCTCGCTAGCCCAGACACCCGCTCCCAACAACGATCTGCAGAATGACCGCAAAGATCTGCGCCATGATCGTCGCGATCTGCGGAATGATCGCCGGGACATTCGCAGCGACAAGCGCGATCTTGCGAAAGACCGCGTTGACCGCAACCGCGATCAGCGAGACATCAACCATGACCGCCGCGACCTGAGCAAGGACCGCGCCCAGCTAGCCCAGGAACGCAAAGAAGGCGACAAAGCCGGTGCGGCTGCCACTCGAGCCGACATGCGCAGCGACCGCCGCGATCTGACCAAAGACCGCGTGGACCGCAACCGCGACCAGCGCGACATCAACCATGACCGGCGCGATCTGAACAAAGACCGTCGCGATCGGGCCTCGGATAAACGCGATATCCGTCACGACAAGCGCGACATTCACCGCGACAAGCACGGTAAGTAAATCAGAGGGGACCTCGGCGGCGGCAGGCAACTGCCGCCGTTCTGTCTTTTGGGGACGTGGGGGGAGGAGGCTAAGGACTTACCGACTGATCGAGCCACTTCAAGTAAGGCTCGCTACCGTCCTCGATTGAGAGAGAGATGCACTCCGGTACGTCGTAAGAATGAAGTTGCTGGATAGCATCGCGCAGACGGGGAAACGCCGTGGCGGTTGTCTTGATCAGCAACAGCCACTCCTGCCCAGTTTCTATTTTTCCTTCCCAGCGGTACACCGACTCCATCGGCGACACAATGTTTACGCAGCCTGCAAGGCGCTGTTCCACCAACGCATGAGCCAGTCGCTGGGCTTCCTCCGCCGATCCGGCGGTAGTGAGGACGAGGCGCTTGTCTGTCATATAGAATCTGCCCTTGTCGTTGGATACCTTGCGCCAGAAGTCTAGCAGGCGGGGCTTTTCGGCGCGCCGGGCGCCGTTGGCTGGAAGGGAGATTGCTGTGGCAACCACAATCAAGTTCGGTACTTCGGGCTGGCGGGCGATCATTGCGGAAGATTTTACTCTCGCTAACGTTAGGCTCGCGGTGGGCGGCATTGCCCGCTATGTGGCATCGCAGAAGCCGCAGCGGGCGCGCGTGATTGTGGGCCGCGACCCGCGTTTTCTGGGCGAGACGCTGGTTTCGCTGGCCGCTGATGTGTTTGGGAGCTATGGCGTCACGCCCTTGGTGGTCGTTGACCCCGCGCCCACTCCTGCCATCTCTTATGCGGTGATGCAAAACAAGACCGACGGCGCCATCAACTTCACGGCTTCGCACAATCCGCCTGAATATAACGGGATCAAGTACTCCACGCCGGACGGCGCGCCCGCCCTGCCGGAGGTTACGAAGAAGATAGAAGCGGAGATTGCGGCGCTCGCTGGTGGTGCGGCTTCGCCTACGGGTAAGTCGGCCACGGCGCAGACGCTCGACCTAAAGCCCTCCTACATGAAGCGCCTGGCGGAAACGGTAGACTTCGCAGCGATCCGAAAGTCGGGCGTGAAGGTTGTTTTCGATCCCCTTTGGGGCGCTGCGCGCGGCTACTCCGATACGCTGCTGCGGGAAGCGGGTGTTCCTATAGTTACGGTCCACGACACGCGGGACGTTCTTTTCGGGGGGCATGCTCCCGAACCCGAGGATCATCTTCTCGATGACATGCGGCAACAGATGCGCGCGACCGGTGCCCGCATTGGCATTGCGACCGACGGAGATGCCGACCGCTTCGGCATTGTGGATGAAGATGGGACGTTTCTCCAGCCGAACTATGTCATTGCCTTGCTTTTCGATTACCTGGTGGAAAGCCGCGGCTGGAAGAACGGCGTTTGCAAATCGGTGGCCACGACCAACCTGATCAACGCGCTGGCGGCCCATCACAAGGTGGAACTGCACGAGACGCCAGTCGGGTTCAAGTACATTGGCGAGCTCATCAAACAGGACAAGATTGCCATCGGCGGAGAAGAGAGCGCCGGACTTTCTATTCGGCATCATGTTCCGGAGAAAGATGGTGTGCTGGCGGGACTGCTTTGTTGCGAATCGGTGGCGCGGCGAGGGAAATCTCTGAAGCAGCAACTGGCCGAGCTGTTTGCTCAAGTTGGTTCCTTTTACCCGCGGCGAGAGAACTTCCGCTTGACGGAGGAAGTGAAAGAGAAGTTCACTAGAAAGTTATGGGTCGAGCCGAGGGAGTTCTTTGGCCGTCAAGTGAAAGAAGTGGTTCGCAAGGACGGACTGAAGCTCGTTTTCGGCGACGGCGCCTGGGTTTGCTACCGGCTTTCGGGCACGGAACCTGTCGTGCGCGTGTACGCCGAGGCAAGCAGCGCCGCTGATCTGGAGAAACTTTGCGCTTCCGCCAAGCAATGGATCTTCGAGTAGTTCGCGATCGGACCGCCAGCCTGCGCTCTCGCTTCAAGGCGAGCGCGTTGCCGGAGCCTGAAGAGGGCGTGCGTCAGGCCGGGGAGTACGTGCTGCGGGTGGTGGATGAGACGCGGCCGGTGTGGCAGCGAGCTTTCGAGCGACGACGGAAAATCGCAACGGGCGGGATCGCAATTCTCACCATCTGGTTTTTTGCGCACCTGTTCTTCGGTTCGAACGGCATGGTGGCGTACACGAATAAGCGCTCTGAAAACAGTCATTTGCAGGAACAAATTCAGGATCTGCAGAAGGAAAACGAAGCCCTGCAAGGTCACGTTACCTCGCTGAAGACCGACCCGGCCGCCATTGAGCGTGAAGCTCGCGAACACCTGCATTACGCCAAGCCGGGAGAAGTTATCTACGTAACTCCGGAACCCATAACACCGAAACAACAGAACAATCGCGCGGGAAAATAGGAGGTTCCGGGACCGCTATCGCCCTGCCAGGGTCGTGGTATATTCGTAGCACTCGCCACCAAATCAGTTCCCACCAACTTTCAGAAACGCGGCGGACTTCCGCCGAAAAAGGGGTGAAAAAATGAAGAACATATTGTTGTCTGGCCTTCTCGTGTCTGTTGCCCTGTTCGCAATTGTCAGCGTGGCTGACGAGGGCAAGGAGACGAGCGTCAAAGGCTGGGTTACGGACACGATGTGCGGAGCCAAGGGCATGTCGAACGAGCACGCAGCTTGCGTGAAGAAGTGCGTAAGCGGTGGAGCGAAGCTTGCCCTGGTCACGGACAAGGGTGACAAGGTTTATACGGTCGAGAATGCCGAGGCTCTTGCGGGCCACGAAGGGCACCACATTGAAGTCAAGGGCCACATCAGCGGTGATTCCCTCAACGTGAACAAAGATAGTGTGAAAATGCTTGACCAGAAAGCTGCGGTCAAGAGCGATGACATGCACAAGTAACCGAACGCAAAGGAGAGCTTTCCCTATGAAGAAGATTTTGCTGGTTTGTCTTGCTCTGTCAGTGATGTTTTTGGTCGTCTCCGTTTCCTGGGCTGGCGATAAGGCCGAAACCGTGAAGGGCTGGGTCAGCGATTCCCAGTGCGGGGCCAAGGGTGCCAACGCCGGCGCGGCTGAGTGCACGAAGAAGTGCGTGGAAAAGGGCGCGAGCCTGGTGGTTGTCACGGACGGTGATCAGAGAGTGCTGATGGTCGAGAATCAGGACGCTCTTAAGGGTCATGAAGGCCATCATGTGGAAGTGACCGGGCACATGGAAAAGGACTCGCTGCACGTCGACTCGGTCAAGATGCTGTAAGAGCTTAGTCAGGAAAGAAACGGGGCGGCTTTCGAGCCGCCTTTCTTATTGCCGGTAACGCCACTCCTATTCTGCCGGCTGCAGCTCTAGCCGGTGTACGGTGCTCCGCTCGACGGCTGTGCGCGAGAACGGTAGCGGAAACGTCTGTCCTTCATACCACGCTTGCCATTGGTCCATGTAGTTTGTGCCGAAAAGATTTCCGGACTGCCCGGTGACCGTGTTCAGCGTGGTTCGGTCCAGGTCCCCAAGATCCACCGTCAGGCGCTCGGAGGGCTGAAAGCTTCCGGCTTGCTTGACTGTCCGGCCATTGCCGGCGTTTGGATGCAATCCGGGTTCTGCCCAATGCCGCAACAGCGGGATGCGATCGTACAGAGGATGAGCAATGCGAACTGGTGACTCCTTGCCCCATTGCCACTGGCTGGGATCGTCCTTCGCGTCGGCAACGGTTGACTCGACCGCTGCAGTCAGCAGTTCGTCGTACGTCTTGTAGGACGTGGGCAGCCATCGCTTCGACTGAGTTGTGAGGATGTTGTAGAGCCAGATAGAGGACTGCGACCAGGCGTAGCTTTTCCAGGAAAGGGCTCCCGGCGCGCTTCCAGCGCTCGCCGCTCCCAGCTTGGGTTCGAGAATGAGTTGGATCAGCTTGCGTTGGGCGCGTGTCTCGACAACCGCAGCGGCGGAGTCTTTCGTCATGCGGCCGTCCCAATCACGCAGCAGATCGCGAGCCTGCTGCGCTCGCGGCGAGAGGTTGTTGCCGCGTTGCAGGGCCTCAGCGAAGCGCTGCGCACAGAAATGGTCGAAAGCGGAGAAGACATCGGTTTGCAGCGCCAGCATGTCCGACGCGGCAAACTTCCGGCCTGAGCGCAGCATGCGGTAAATCCGGATCGTGCGCCACGGCTGATCCCACTCCACGCTGATGCTCCAGGGATACTTGTCGGGCGTGACCCTTCCGTTGGCGGTTGCCAGCATGCCTGAGGGCGGATCGAATACGCTCGGCATCTTGTCGAAGGGGATGTAGCCGGTCCATTCGTGCTTGTCGTCGCTGCCATCGACGGGCAGGCTGCCGTCGCCGGTGGCTCGAATAGGCACTTTGCCGGTGGCGTGGTAGCCGATGTGTCCGTCCAGGTCGGCGTAGACCACGTTTTGCCCGGGTGCTCCCCAAATGGAGAAGGCGCGCTGCAATTCGTTCCAGTTCTGCGCGCTGTCTACGTCGAAGAACGGAGTATTGAAGGTCTCGTAGAGCGTCCAGCGCAGAGCAAGCCTTCGTGTTTCGCCGGGAACCAGTTCGGTGATAATGGGGCCATGCCGGGTGGTTACAACTTCCATTTCGACGTCGGAACCGGCGCGCACGTGGATCAGCTCTTTGCGCTTCTCCGGATCCTTCCATCCCTGCGGGGTGCGGTATTGGCCCGCGTCATTGAAGGTTTCGATGTAGATGTCCTCGGCCGTGGGTCCGACGTTGGTGAATCCCCACGCAATGCGCTGGTTGTGGCCCACCACGACAAAAGGGACGCCGGGCAACGTAACGCCGGCGACGTCCAAGTTGCTGCTGGTGAGATGGGCCTCGTACCAGAGGTTGGGCATCTGGTGCTGCAAATGCATGTCGTTCGACAGCAGCGGAAGGCCGGAAACAGTGTGTGCGCCTGAGACGACCCAGTTGTTAGAACCGGCGCGTGGGGCCGAGATCTCTTCCAGTGGCTGGCCCGAACTTACATCGGTGGTCAACGAATCGCGCAGAGTGGCGACCGGATCCTCGTCCATCTCCATCTCATCGCGTTCTTCATCGGTAGGGGCGGGCTCATCCGGACTGGCTGTTGCTTCCGTTTGAGGCGGGTGATCGAGGCGCGAGCTGTTGACGAAGAGATCCGCGGTCAGCTCGGGTCCAAGCTTGGCCAGAATCTTCTCCCGCAGCAGGGCCGCCCGGTAGGGATAGTGGTTCAGGTTCTGCACCATGGAGGCGCCGATGGCGAAGGAGTCTTCCACCGTCCACGGCTTGGGAACGTAGCCCAGAATCTTGAACTCCATCGGCAGGTGGCCGCGAGCCTGCGTGATGTAGGCATTGACGCCGCGGGCATAAGCCTCGAAAAACGAGCGGTCGCGCTCGGAGAGCGAAGCGGCGGCTTTCTCAGCTGCCAGGTGCAACCCCAGGATTCGCTCCTCGCGATCGCGCGGCAACAGGTCCGCGCCCAGCACCTCCGCCAGTTCGCCTTTCGCGAAGCGCCGCATCATGTCCATTTGCCACATGCGGTCCTGGGCCGTGACAAAGCCCTGAGCAAAGAAAAGATCCTCCAGGTTCTGTGCCTGGATCGCGGGTACTCCGCGGGGATCGCGCTTCACCTCGACCGGCTGCTTCAGGCCCGTGAGCTGCACCGACCCGTCGAGTTGCGGCAGGGCGGAGCGAAACATCCAGATGCCGGTGGCGAGCGTGCCCAGCAGAAGCAAGCCGAGGACGAGCAAGATGGCGCGGAACCAGGGGAACCGGGTGGGAGAGACGCTTGATGCAGGAGTGATGGCCGGATCGGGCATGGACATTTGATTGTAGGCTGAGGGGAGCGGTGCGGTCATCCGGCAAGAGTCCTCAGCTCAGCCGAACTGGCCTGCCGGGGCGTCGTATGGCAGCGGGACAATGGTATCCTGATGACCGTTTCACCGTGGAGGGCCGGCCCGTCGCCTCGTTCCAATTATGTTGCGCAATCGCATTGACGACCACTCGGTGACCTCGGGCGAAATGCTGCGCGAGGCGCAGGAGATATTCCACCAGCACCTGCGGCAGGTCGGCCTGAAGCAGACGGCCCAGCGCAATACGATTCTACGCACGTTTCTCGAGACCCGCGCCCACCTTTCCACCGACGAACTGCACGCGCTGGTGAAGAAAAAAGACGCCGGCATCGGCTTCACGACCGTCTACCGCACGCTCAAGCTCTTCGAGGAATGCGGTCTCGCCAGCATGGTGGAATTCCACGATGGCAAGGCGCGCTTCGAGCATCAGTACAACCGGCGCTCGCATCACCACATGGTGTGCACGGAGTGCGGTAATTCGGTGGAGTTCTTTTCTCCGGAAGTGGATCGCGCCCAGCAGGAAATCGGCAAGAGGTATCACTATTTGACCACGCGCCACCGTTTTCAGATCTTTGGCGTGTGTGAAGATTGCCGCAGGAAGCACGAGCACTCCCGTGTGTGAACGGCCGGTCCGCTCAGAGAGAAGAGGTCGGGTTCTCTTGGGTGATTGCTTTCAGCACTGGTTTCTGATACCTTGCGCGCGATGTGGTTTGCGCGAACTTCCCCAGTCTCGCTTCGCGTGAAAGTTCTGAGTTGAATCTGCATCCGGTTCCGGGAGGGTCTCATGGCGCGGTTCTGCACATCCTGTGGTGGTGAAATTCCAGAAGGCGCGGCGGCGTGCCCAAAGTGCGGGGCAGGTACGGCTCCCACGGTGATCCCCCCAGCCTCGGCTCAGGGCGGTCTGGCCGACAACGTGGCGGGCCTGCTGGCGTATATCACGATCATTCCAGCAATTGTTTTTCTGCTGATCGAGCCATTCAACAAGAACAAATTTGTTCGTTTCCACGCCTTCCACTGCCTGTTCATCGCGGTCGCTTCGTTTGCCCTCGGGATTGTGTTCATGATTCTGGGCATGATTCCGGTGATTGGACTGCTTCTGATCCCGGTTTCTTTCATTGTGTGGATCGGAATTTTCGTGCTGGTCATCGTCTGCATGATTAAGGCATACCAGGGCCAGAAGTGGAAACTGCCCGTCATCGGCGACCTGGCGGAGAAGCAGGCTGACTCGGTATAGGCGATTAGGCTCGAAACCCTACTTCCCCTGAGATGCCTAGCTCAGATAGGCAGAGAGGCCGGACTTTCGAGCGCACCTACTAGAGTCTAGAAGAATACAAGAAAAGACAATTGCGTGAGATTGGCAGGCCGTCCGCAAAGGCAGAGTCTCCTAAGCACAAGTAAGCAAATTAGTTAACAGTGATTACGAAGGGCATTAGCCGGCTCAATGCACGTCTTGCGCACTTTCCGTCAACAAGAATATCGTTTTATATAAGTTGTATGGTAACGGGGAGGGGTATATTGTCGGACATTCATCTGCTTACGGCCATTGCTAAGAAGTATGCAAGAATGAGCCCTAGCGAAAGAATCAAGAAGGTCAGGAAGCTCGTTGCTCAGTCGGACGCAAACGACAGATTTATCCGCAAATACTACCCGGAATTTTACGAAGAAGCTTTTCCTACCGCTCGCGCGGCAGGTGCGGGCTGGGGATCAACCCAGCCTCAAACGCTATCCGCAAAGACGCGCTAGCATCCAAGTCCATCCGCTTCCCCCAATCGACGATAAGCTTTCTCCTCTTAGTTGATCCATAAACATTAGCCGTGACGGCTCTAAAGACATCGGCTGGCTCCATACCACCTTCGAGAGCCATATCAATCGCGGCCTTTTTCTCTTTGGGAGATAAGTGATCTGCAAAGCTCGCCATGGTATTACTCTGCCTCTGCTAGTTTTTCGCTGGGACCTGGTTTGCGGCCTGATGGATACCATTCGGCTAGGCCCCACTTCCCCTTGCTGACGCGCACTACTTCGCCTGCATCTTCCAGGCGCAGAAGGGTCGGATAAACAGTTGCGTAGAGGTTCTTGGCCTGATGGGTCAATCCCCCGCTGTCCAGTGCCGCAGTAATCTCCTTTGCCGTCGTGGGCCGCTTTGCCATATTGAGGAAGGTCTTAATAGCCTGCGGAACGGGCATACGGAAAAATGCATCAGATGCTATGCCCTGCACATACCGTCTGGGCATAGACGGCCCAGGTTTCGAGGAATTCTCCACCTGGTGATCAGGGGTCGAACCTGCTTCAGCTCGTTGCATGCGGGTTCTGAGCCAAGCGATCATCCGCTCGATGTTTTCGCGGTCATTCTCCAGTTCTGCGAGTAGCTCTTGATAGTCCACTTTGTCTACCTCTCCGTTCGTGCATCTGCGCTAAGGGACGAGCCTAGCCGTTGGCGCTAGTTTCCCCGCCGCTTCGCCCCTTCCTGGGTCGTGAGTCATCGCATAGGCGCCCGCATCGTTCGGGGGCAGACTCAAAGCCGCAGCCTCCCCTGAGTTTAGCAAATCCGTCAAGGTTGTCAATTCTCTGCATCTTACGACAGTGCATGACATTGACATCCCAGGTCGCGCTTAAGCAACTCAAGTTTCGGACCGTCTTCCCGGATTTCCGTGCCGCCACCGGCTGACGTCGTACAGGAAGTCCGCGCGGCTCGGCCGTCATTGCTTGACAGACCCCCGTTAAACCGTAATCCTATTCTCTTTTGCTAACAGGCCGCTGCGGACGAATCGAACTCCGCGAGGTCCGAAAGGTTGGCTGAGTGCGCGTTCGCGTTTTCTTTCACGACAGGTGTTTTGACGGGGCGTGTTCTGCTGCACTGTTCACCCGCTTCTACCAGGAGCGCATTCGCGACGACGTCCAGTTCGAGTACCAGGGACTCCTCCACCGCGCGGGTGCGCTATTCAATGAAGAGGACTTCACCGGCGACGAAAACGCGATTGTTGACTTCAAGTACTCGCCCTCACCGAAGATTACCTGGTGGTTCGATCATCATGAGAGCGCGTTCCTTACGCAGGATGACGCGGACCACTTCGAGCGCGATACCAGTAATCGCAAGTTCTACGATCCGGATTTCCGTTCCTGCACTCGCTTTCTGGCGACGATTGCGGAGAACCGCTTCGGCTTTCGGCCCGAGCCCATGGCCGAAGTGATTCACTGGGCCGAGATCATCGACGGCGCGCTGTACGAGGATGCTCAGACCGCCGTCGAGATGCGCGAACCGGCGATGAAGCTGACCATGGTGATCGAGTCGGCATCTGAATCTGATTTTGTGGCGCGCTTGATTCCTCTGCTGGTGCGGATGCCGCTGGCCGAAATCCTGAAAGACCCCCTGGTCGCTCCGCGGCTCGGACCGCTGCTCGAACGTCACCAGCGGTCGATTGAGATTCTGCGTCAGCGTTCTGAATGCAAGAACGGGACCATTTTCTTCGACATCACTGACCAGGACCTTGAAGGCTACAACAAGTTCGTGCCTTACTATCTCCACCCCGAATCGACGTACAGCATTGGCCTCAGCCGTTCCAGTTTCCGTAACAAGGTGTCGGTCGGATCGAATCCCTGGACCAAGACGAAAGATCTCGTGAACCTGGCCAAGATCTGTGAGCGTTATGGTGGTGGCGGACACGCGCGTGTCGGTGCCATTTCCTTTGATGTATCGAAGAGGGAAGAGGCACGGCGAGCGGCGGAAGAAATCGTCGCGGAACTGCGGGCGACGTTCGAGGGCTAACTGGATTCCGCGAGCGACTAAAACCACTCCTCAAGATTCTTCAAGGCTGGGCAGGTCCTTCACACATGCCGATTCGTTAGGTCGCTAGTCGCCGACCATTTCGAGCACCGCGCCGGTTTCCGTGGAGAGCGTGACGGGACCAGCGCCGGGACGATGGAGCGTCACCTGCGCGCGGGCCAGGCTGTTGTTCGCAACTTCGAAAGTGCCCGAGCAATCGGTTTTCACGTAGGGCAGGCGGTGAATGCTGGGGCCTCGGCCGTCGACTTCGACGTGCAATTCGCTTTCGCCCCGGGCGCGAAACCTCCACACCAGTTGTTTGCGGTCGCGCTGCTCTTCTTCCAACTTGCGGAACCCATAGGCACGGCCTTCGTGCCAGAGGACGGCTTTGCGGAAGCTGAGGCCAAATGGCATTTCGTAGGTGAGGGCCTCGAAGGTTGACGGGGAACTGCCCGCGAAATAGGCGTGCGTCCAGGTCCAGCGATGGCGGTGGCGGAAACCGCAGTTGTGGCCTTGCAGCCCGGTGCCGAGGGGACCCCCGCGAAAGACTTGGTTGTCGAGACGGATCTCACCGGAAAAGACAGCGTCGGAATGCGGTGTGCGTGAGAATCCGATCCAGCCCTTGTTGCTGAGCGTCACGCGGAAGTTGGATTGGTAGCGCAGGTTCCATTCGATTTCATGCCCGTCAAGCCGAAGCGATCCGCGGCAGCTCGTTTCGTCGATGAAATTTTCTGCGACACGCAGGGAAAACGGACTCGCGCCGCGGGCGCTGAGCGCAAGGGAGTCAAGGGCGAAGCCCTGAATCCACGACCGCGGGGCGCCGCCGCTCGGGAAGTACGTTGCCCATACCTGGACGGGAAGGCCGCGCTCATTGCCAGGGCAACCAGCACGGCCCGGGTTCGTGAGGAGGTAACGAAACCACCATGCGCCGCGGCCATCGGCGAGGCCGAGACGGAGGAACCACACCTCGTAGCGCCGCCGCATGGAGAGGTGCGTGAAAACCTCATTCAAGGTGGGCATCGGGAGAAAGAATATACGGAAGACGCGCTGCAGAAAAGGCAAAGCGCCGCAGACCCAGCATCCACTTGAGGACTACTACCGCGGCGCTGCACGAGTTTCTTGATGGAGCTGTTCGTAGAATGCCCTGAAACGGAGCCAAATTCTAGTACCCAAAGGTATACGCCACTTTGGACGAGAGAGGGATTTCTCTAGGCCGACTCAGTGTGAGCCGTGCGAAAGGGCCGCAGCGGTCAGTGCTCGTTCCAGATCGTGCACGTGGCGTTCTTCGGTCAGGTAGCTGATTACCATCATGCGCAGGACGGAACGGCCGCAGACACGGGTCTCAGAGATCCAGCGGTGCCCATCCTGGGTCGCCGTGTCGACGATGGTGGCGTGTGCGGCAGCGTGTTGCGTTTCAGGTATTCCGCGCAGGCGAAAGTTGACGATGGGGAGCATGAGGGGCGTAGCTTGCTCGTAGTGAGGCGAGTCTTGCAGCCACTTGCAGAATTGTGATGCGAGAGCGAAGTGGCGGTCGATGTGCTCTTCGTAAGCCCGGCGGCCATGCACACGCAGAGTGAGCCACAGTTTGAGCGAGTTCATACGGCGCGTCCACTGCGTGCTGATTTTGGCGTTGTCGGGGAGCAAGGCGGCCCGGTCGCGAGGCATGTACGGCGTGGCCACAGAGAAAGCATCGACCAGGACTTGTGGATGCCGGGTGATGATGACTCCGGCGGCGAAGGGGACGGCGAGCCATTTGTGCGGATCGAGGGTGATGGAGTCGGCGAGTTCGATGCCGCGAACGGCGTCGCGATGTTTGTCGGAGAAGACGGCAGCAGCGCCGTAGGCTCCATCGACGTGCAGCCAAAGGTGTTGGCGACGACAGACTTGGGCGACGGCGACGAGGTCGTCGACGATGCCAGAGTTGGTGGTCCCGGCAGTGGCGACGACGCAGAAGGGGTAGTGTCCGGCGGCGCGGTCGCGCTGGATCATCGTTTCGAGCTTGGCGGGGTCGAGCTGGAAGCGGTCGTTGACCTCGACGCGGCGCAGGGCTTTGCGGCCGAGGCCCAGCAGGCCGGTAGACTTGTCGAGCGAGTGGTGGGCTTCCTGGGAGGCATAGGCGAGCGGCCGAGCGCCTATTGAGGCGACACCTTCTTCAATGGCGCCGGGAAACTTGGCGGCGAGAGCGAGGGCAAGTCCGCTGAAGTTGGCTTCGTTGCCTCCACTGGTGAAGGTGCCGTTGAAATCTTCTTTCCAGCCGACGCGCTCCCCGATCCAGCGCACCGTTTCGATTTCGATCTTGGAGGCGAGTTGGGAGCGGGCGAGCGTGGCAAGCTGGGGGTTAAGCGCGGCCACGAGAGCTTCGGCTAGGACGCCCATGTAAGTGGGTGTCGGGTTCATCAGGCCGAAGTAGTTGGCGGCGGGGACGTGGAAGCCTTGATCGGTGAGTTCGCGGCAGAGGTCGTTGAGGACCGTGGCGGCATCTTCACCGAGCTCGGGAAGAGGGTGATCGAGGGGGCCGAACGTGCGCTGGTCGGCAGGGAGTTGGACGGGGCGGTCCGGCAGGGAAGAGAAGTAAGCGTCGATCTGGTCGATCAGCCGATAGCCGAGACGGCGACGGGTTTCGGAGTCGAAGGCAAAGGCCATAGAACAACGTTCTTAACGACAAAGGTTAGGACGATGGGGGCTGGGCGTCCTCTGTTCTCTCAGCGGTAGACAACTTCTCCGGCCGCAGCAGCGGGAACAGGATTACATCGCGGATGGTGTGCGAGTCGGTCAGCAGCATGCACAGGCGATCCACCCCGACGCCGCAGCCTCCGGCGGGGGGCATGCCGTAGGAGAGGGCACGGATGTAGTCCTCGTCCATCTGGTGCGCTTCGTCATCGCCGCGCTCGCGCTCTTTGAGTTGCTGCTCGAAGCGTGCGCGTTGATCTACCGGATCGTTTAGTTCACTGAACCCGTTTGCGATTTCCATTTGACCGGCGAAGATCTCCCAGCGCTCGGTCCAGTCGCGCTCGTCGGGCTTGTTCTTGGAGAGCGGGGAGACGGCCGTGGGAAACTCGTAGATCACCGTCGGCTGAATGAGGTGCTCCTCGACCACTGCCTCGAAGAGGTTCGCGATCGTTTTACCAGGCGGCTCGGCTGCGTTGTAGGGCATATGGGCGTGCGCGCCGTTGAAGCGGCGGACGAGTCCGGCGACGCCTTCGTGCGTGGCGAATTCGCTCATCTCAGGTCTGGCGCCCGCTGCCTCCGGCCAGTACTCAATGATGGCTTCGCGCATGGTCATCCGCTTCCAATTGGAAAGGTCGAAGTCGAGGACGTGGTCGCCCCACTTGGCGTTGGTGGTGCCGTTGACGTCTTTGGCCGCCTGCTCGATCAGTTCCATGGTGAGCTGCATCACGCCGCGGTAGTCCGTGTAGGCCTGGTAGAACTCGAGCATGGTGAACTCGGGGTTCCAGCGCCAGCCCAGACCCTCGTTGCGGAAGTTGCGGTTGATCTCGTAGACGCGGTCGAGGCCGCCAACGGTGAGACGCTTGAGATAGAGCTCGGGCGCGATGCGCAGAAAAAGATTAATGTCGAGCGCGTTGTGGTGCGTGATGAAAGGGCGCGCGACGGCGCCACCGGCGATGGGCTGCATCATCGGCGTTTCGACTTCGATGAAGTCGCGGGCGTCGAGTGAGCGGCGCAGCGATTGCACCAGCCGGCTGCGCTTGATGAAGACCTCACGGACTTCGGGATTCATGACGAGGTCTACATAGCGCTGGCGGTAGCGCAGTTCGACGTCGGTCAGGCCGTGCCATTTTTCCGGGAGGGGAAGCAGGTCCTTGGAGAGGAAGGTCAACTCGTCCACGTGCACGGAGAGCTCGCCGGTGCGGGTGCGGAAGAGGTACCCGGCAACGCCGATGTGATCGCCGAGGTCAAGCAGCTTGTAAAGCTCGAAGCCCTTTTCGCCGACCGCGTCCTTCTTGATGTAAATCTGCAAGCGCTGGCCGCCCTGTTGCACGTGGGCGAAGGCAGCTTTGCCCATCTGGCGAATGGACATAATGCGGCCCGCGACGCGGATGGGGACACGAGTAGCGTCCAGATCCTCGGCAGTTGTGGCGGTGTAGTCCGCCAGAATCTGCGGGACGGTGTGCGTAGTTTCGTAGCGGCGCGGGTACGACTCCTGACCGAGGGCTTCGATCTGGGGAAGTTTTTCGCGGCGCAGGTCGTAAATCTTGTCGTCGAGTGCCAAAGGGGTGCGGGTCTCCGGCTCGGACCGGTGACACGAGCGCCGGAGGCGAGCGATTGAAACTAATGATTATAAACAAGGGGTGGCAATGGTTATCCGTCACAAGGCTGTGTGATTCAAATCAATTGAAGCGGCGGGAAGCAGGCGGTAGGATGAGGGCGTCTGACTCCCAGCAGGGAGAGGTAGGCGCATGCCGCAGAACTACGTGCCGATTTTTGTCTTTGTTGCCATTGTTGCGGTCCTGATTCCGCTGACGCTCGGGATCTTTCGCCTGATTCGTCCAGCGAATCCGACGCGAGAAAAGCTGATGCCGTATGAGTGCGGCATTGACCCGATTGGCGACTCGCGCGGGCGGTACACGGTGCGCTATTACCTGATCGCTATTCTCTTCGTCGTGTTCGACGTGGAAACGATCTTCCTGTTTCCCTGGGCCGTGCAATTCAAGTTGCTCGGGGTGTTTGGGCTGGTGGAAGTCGTCATCTTTCTTGTCATTCTGGTAGTGGGCTACTTCTGGATCTGGAAGAAGGGCGCGCTGGAGTGGGTGTAGGGCGCCGGGCCTGCTTTTCTCGAAATCTGGAGCAGTTCAAGCGTGCGGGAGCCTGCAGACGGGTGTGTGATGAACATCACAGTTCCTAGTGATCCGAAACCCCGACACCCCTACTTCTGGGCTGTTACAAAGTCCATGGCGTAAAAAAACTCCGCAGTCAGAGGAGCTCCTTAGGTCATGCCGGAAGAGAGCAACCCGGGCGTCCCCCCTCAGCCTGAGGCAGCCAAGCCGGCAGAGACCGCTCCGGCGGAGGAGACTAAACCTGCCGTGACGCCCCTGTCGGCAGAGGTCAAGGCAGCAC
>Ga0075017_100000081_pt1 | contig 38626 bp, 52 predicted proteins | sample AleBraG_ABR_2012_FD_71475 | JGI IMG/M metagenome (GOLD analysis project Ga0075017, IMG submission 71475) | Freshwater sediment microbial communities in response to fracking from Pennsylvania, USA - Alex Branch Run_MetaG_ABR_2012 | ecosystem: Environmental > Aquatic > Freshwater > Creek >... | reverse complement strand
GATCTGGAACCTAAACCCGCGGCTGTGGCCCGCGCCCCTCCGACACGCCGATGTAGGGTCGGGAGCTCACCATCGGACCGGACCGCTCATCGGGGGCGCGGGCCACAGCCGCGGGTTTAGGTTCCAGATCAAGCCCCACCAGCGCCGGTGAGTCGATCGTTTACGCGCGGGGGCGTTTTGACCTGCCACCTGCTTGCAGGTAGGCTGTCCGAGTGTGCCCGGGTCACCCCGGGGTGCCCCGCCTGAAGGCGGGCGCATTCACGTGTCCAAGGTTGTTCGTGGCTCGCTTCCTCCTCCGGGAGAGGGCGACACGCCCGACCACGTGATATGGACGGTGACACGGAACACGTCCTCAGTTCGGACTACACCTCGCTGCTGCGGGGAAGTTCTTACTGCGGACTACACCAGTCATTGAGGACGAACAGGGAGCCATCCGAGTGCCCACGATCCAGCAGCTGGTCCGCAAGGGCCGGCAGGACAAGGTCTCGAAGAGCAAGACCCCCGCGCTTAAGGGAAGCCCGCAGCGCCGAGGGGTTTGCACGCGTGTGTACACAACCACGCCCAAGAAGCCGAACTCCGCACTCCGCAAGGTTGCTCGTGTTCGCCTCACCTCGGGCATCGAGGTCACGGCCTACATCCCCGGCGTCGGCCACAACTTGCAGGAGCACTCGATCGTGCTCGTGCGTGGCGGCCGTGTGAAGGACCTCCCCGGTGTTCGCTACAAGATCATCCGCGGGGCGCTTGACACTCAGGGCGTCAAGAACCGCAAGCAGGCTCGCAGCCGCTACGGCGCGAAGAAGGAGAAGAGCTAATGCCGCGCAAGGGCCCGGCGCCGAAGCGACCGATTCAGGTCGACCCGGTGTTCAACTCAATTCTCGTCACGCAGTTGATCAACAAGATCCTGCTCGACGGCAAGAAGTCGACTGCCGAGAGCATCGTTTACGGCGCCCTCGAAGGTGCTCGCGAGAAGACAGGCACTGATCCTGTCGTCACGCTGAAGCGCGCGCTCGACAACGTCAAGCCGACCCTTGAGGTCCGCAGTCGTCGTGTTGGCGGCGCCACGTACCAGGTGCCGGTCGAAGTTCGCGCCGGACGCAGCACCACTCTTGCTTTGCGTTGGTTGGTTGGTTACTCGCGCGCTCGTCGTGAGAAGACCATGACCGAGCGCCTTATGAACGAAATCCTCGACGCAAGCAACGGTCTTGGTGCCAGCGTCAAGAAGCGCGAGGACACCCACAAGATGGCCGAGTCCAACAAGGCCTTCGCGCACTACCGCTGGTAACCCCCGCCTCTTACTCGTTACTCACTCTTCAGAGCTAAGGAACCTCTCGTGTCAACCGGTACCGCCCTCGACCTCGCCAAGGTCCGCAACATCGGGATCATGGCGCATATCGACGCAGGCAAAACCACGACGACCGAGCGCATCCTCTACTACACCGGTATCAACTACAAGATCGGTGAAGTGCACGAAGGTGCAGCGACGATGGACTGGATGCCGCAGGAACAAGAGCGCGGCATCACCATTACGTCCGCGGCCACCACGTGCGAGTGGGACGGCCACGTCATCAACATCATTGACACGCCTGGGCACGTTGACTTCACCGTCGAGGTTGAGCGCTCGCTGCGCGTCCTTGACGGTGCAGTGGCAGTGTTCGACGGTGTTGCAGGCGTCGAGCCACAGTCCGAGACGGTGTGGCGTCAGGCCGACCGTTACAACGTTCCGCGCATCTGCTTTGTCAACAAGATGGACCGCGTCGGTGCTGAGTTCCACCGCACCGTCGAGATGATCATCGACCGCCTTGGTGCAACGCCGCTGGTCGTGCAGTTGCCCATTGGTGTTGAGGCAGACTTCAAGGGCGTTATTGACCTGGTCGGAATGCGCGCGCTCGTCTGGAATTCCGAAGGCAAGGGCGACGAGTACGACGTCGAAGAGATCCCGGCAACTCATGTAGAGGCAGCGCGCGAATGGCGCGACCGTTTGCTTGAGACGATTGCCGAAGTTGACGACGACATGATGGAGCTGTACCTCGAAGGTACGGAGCCGTCCACAGAACAACTTGCCGCGGCCATTCGTCGCGCGACTATCGCAAACAAGGCAGTCGCCGTGTTGTGCGGAACAGCATTCAAGAACAAGGGCGTTCAGCCCATGCTCGACGCTGTCGTTGCTTACCTTCCTTCGCCGCTCGACATTGGCGCCATCGAAGGCCACAAGCGCGGCGACGAAGAAACGATCCTCACGCGCGAGCCGAAGGCTGACGCACCGTTCTCAGCGCTCGCTTTCAAAATCATGAGCGACCCGCACCTTGGCAAGCTCACGTACATCCGCATCTACTCGGGTTCCTTGAACACCGGTACGCAGGTTGCGAACAGCACCAAAGACAAGAAAGAACGAATCGGCAAGATCTACCAGATGCACGCCAACAAGCGTGAAGAGCGCGAGAGCGCCGGCGCTGGTCAGATCGTCGCGGTCATGGGTCTGAAGGACACCACTACTGGCGACACGTTGTGCGACAGCAGCAACCCGATCGTGCTGGAGTCCATGAACTTCCCGGCACCCGTTATTTCGGTTGCCATCGAGCCCAAGACGAAGAGTGACCAGGACCGATTGGCCACGGCTATTCAGCGCTTGGCCGAAGAGGACCCCACGTTCACCGTTCGCTCTGACGAAGAGACCGGTCAGACGATTATCTCCGGTATGGGCGAGTTGCACCTCGACGTTCTCGTCGACCGCATGCGCCGCGAGTTCAACGTTGAGGCCAACGTCGGCCGTCCGCAGGTTGCTTATCGCGAGACGATCACCAAGGCAGTCGCCAAGGTCGAGTACACGCACAAGAAGCAGACCGGTGGTTCTGGTCAGTACGGACGCGTCATCATCGACATCGAGCCGACTGGCGGTGGCGACGGCGGCTACGAGTTCGTCAACTCCGTCACGGGTGGTCGTATCCCGCGCGAGTACATCCCGTCGGTTGACGCTGGTGTGCAGGATGCCATGGAGTACGGCGTTCTCGCTGGCTACCCGATGGTCGATGTCAAGGTCACCTTGCAAGACGGTGCCTACCACGACGTTGACTCGTCCGAACTCGCCTTCAAGATCGCCGGTTCGATGGCGTTCAAAGAGGCTGCCCGTCGCGCGAACCCTGTGTTGCTTGAGCCCGTCATGTCCGTTGAGGTCACGACGCCGGACGAGTTCATGGGCGACGTCATCGGTGACATCAACAGTCGCCGCGGCCAGATTCAGGCCATGGAAGAGCGTTCAGGAGCGCGCGTCGTCAAGGCGATCGTGCCCCTGTCGGAAATGTTCGGCTACGTGGGTGACCTTCGCGGTCGCACGCAGGGTCGAGCTAGTTACTCAATGCAGTTCGACTCGTATGCACAGGTTCCGGCACACGTCGCGACCGAAATCATTGCCAAGGCGCGCGGCGAATAACGCGCACCTGCCCACAAGCCCGGCCGCACCGACAAGGCGGCCGACAACTAACCAGACCCGACCGACACCCTCGTCGGACGGCGTAGGAACCCAGAAGGTGTAGGAGACCCGAAGTGGCTAAGGCGAAGTTCGAGCGGACCAAGCCGCACGTCAACATCGGCACCATCGGTCACATCGACCACGGTAAGACGACTCTTACCGCGGCGATCACCAAGGTGCTTCACGACCGTTACCCCGACGTCAACCCCTTCACGCCGTTCGATCAGATCGACAAGGCACCTGAAGAGCGTCAGCGCGGTATCACGATCTCGATCGCTCACGTTGAGTACCAGACCGAGAAGCGTCACTACGCGCACGTCGACTGCCCCGGTCACGCTGACTACATCAAGAACATGATCACGGGTGCGGCCCAGATGGACGGTGCGATTCTTGTCGTCGCCGCCACCGACGGCCCCATGCCGCAGACGAAGGAGCACGTCCTCCTGGCTCGCCAGGTTGGCGTTCCTTCGATCGTCGTAGCGCTCAACAAGACCGACATGGTCGACGACGAGGAAATCCTCGAACTCGTCGAGCTTGAGGTCCGCGAGTTGCTGTCGACCTACGAGTTCCCCGGCGACGACATTCCTGTCGTGCGCGTGGCTGCCTTGCCCGCGCTCGAGGGTGACGCCAAGTGGGGCGAGTCGATCATGGAACTGATGAACGCTGTCGACGAGTACATCCCCACGCCTGAGCGTGAGGTTGACAAGCCGTTCCTTATGCCCGTTGAAGACGTCTTCACGATCACTGGTCGTGGCACCGTCGTCACCGGTCGTATCGAGCGCGGCATCGTCAAGGTGAACGAAGAAGTCGAGATCGTCGGCATCCGCGAGAAGTCGCAGAAGACGACCGTCACCGGCGTCGAGATGTTCCGCAAGTTGCTCGACGAAGGCCAGGCTGGCGAGAACGTTGGTCTGCTCCTCCGCGGCACCAAGCGTGAAGATGTCGAGCGCGGCATGGTTGTCGTCAAGCCGGGTTCGAGCACGCCGCACACCGAGTTCGAGGCGCAGGTCTACATCCTGTCCAAGGACGAAGGTGGCCGGCACACGCCGTTCTTCGACAACTACCGTCCGCAGTTCTACTTCCGCACGACGGACGTCACCGGCGTTGTCGACCTGCCTGAGGGCGTCGAGATGGTTATGCCCGGCGACAACACCGAGATGAAGGTCTCGCTCATCCAGCCCATCGCCATGGAGGAAGGTCTGCGCTTCGCTATTCGCGAAGGCGGCCGCACCGTTGGCGCGGGTCGCGTTACCAAGATCAACAAGTAGCCCGCGCAGACGGCGGCCGTCACCGACGGCCGCCGTCGCACGGAGAGCACACATCAGCGGCACTAAAAGAGTAAGGAACCACCAGCCATGGCGGGACAAAAGATCCGCATCAGGCTCAAGGCCTATGACCACGAGGTCATCGATTCGTCGGCGAAGAAGATCGTCGACACGGTGACGCGTACTGGTGCAAAGGTCGCGGGCCCGGTGCCGCTACCGACGGAGAAGAACGTCTTCGTTGTTATCCGCTCTCCGCACAAATACAAGGACAGTCGTGAGCAGTTCGAGATGCGGACTCACAAGCGACTGATCGACATTCTCGACCCGACACCCAAGACAGTCGACAGCCTTATGCGCCTCGACTTGCCTGCCGGTGTCGACATCGAGATCAAGCTCTGACAGGGACGCGACGCACCATGGGTAAGAACGTAAAGGGCGTCCTGGGCGAGAAGCTCGGCATGACGCAGGTCTGGGACGAAAACAATCGTGTCGTCCCGGTTACTGTCGTTGCCGCTGGGCAGAACGTAGTGACCCAGGTCCGCACGCCTGACACCGACGGCTACAGCGCCGTCCAGATCGCCTTTGGCGCGATCGACCCGCGCAAGGTCAACAAGCCGACCGCTGGTCACTTCGCCGCTGCTGGCGTGACACCGCGTCGCCACTTGGTTGAGCTTCGTACCGACGATGCAGTCGAGTACACGCTCGGTCAGGAAGTTGCGCTTGACGTGTTCGAAGCCGGTCAGGTTGTCGACGTCACTGGCACCACGCGCGGCCACGGCTTCGCTGGTGGCATGAAGCGTCACGGCTTCCACGGCCTTCGTGCATCGCACGGCGTCCAGCGCAAGCACCGCTCGCCGGGTTCCATCGGTGGCTGTGCCACGCCGGGTCGCGTGTTCAAGGGCCAGAAGATGGCCGGACGCATGGGTAGCGACCGCCAGACCACGCAGAACCTCAAGATTCAGGCCGTGGATGTTGAGCGCGGCTTGCTTCTCATCAAGGGTGCGGTCCCCGGTCACACCGGCGCGATCGTCCTTATCCGTACCGCAGCGAAGGGGGCCTGACCATGACTTCGGTTGAGGTGAAGACCCCAGCAGGTAAGGCTGACGGCACTGTTGAACTGCCCGACGACATTTTCGGCGTGCAGGTCAACGTCCCGTTGATCCACCAGGTTGTTGTGGCGCAGTTGGCTGCAGCACGCCAGGGCACTGCAGCGACGAAGACGCGCGCGCAGGTCAGTGGTGGTGGCCGCAAGCCTTACAAGCAAAAGGGAACCGGTCGTGCCCGTCAGGGTTCGACGCGTGCACCGCAGTTCACTGGCGGTGGCGTTGTTCACGGTCCGCAGCCGCGCGACTATTCGCAGCGGACACCCAAGAAGATGAAGGCCGCCGCATTGCGTGGCGCTTTGTCCGACCGCGCACAGAACGAGCGCCTGCACGTCATCTCGTCGTTTGTCGATGGCGACAAGCCGAGCACCAAGACGGCACTCGCCGCGTTGCGTCAGATTTCCAATGAGCGTCGTGCGCTCGTTGTCATCGAACGCGAGGACGAACTCAGTTGGTTGAGTCTGCGCAACGTGCCAGCCGTGCACGTCATCGCACCAGACCAACTCAACACCTACGACGTACTCATCGCCGACGACGTCATCTTCACCAAGGGTGCTTACGAAGCATTCTTGGCGGGCGCCAACAAGGTGCGCTCGGCGAAGGCTGTCGCTACCGAGGCTGAAGCTGAGGAGATCGACGCATGAGGATCACCGACCCACGCGATGTGCTGATCAAGCCTGTTGTCTCAGAGAAGAGCTACTCGCTTCTTGACGAGAACAAGTACACGTTCATCGTGCGTCCCGACGCCAACAAGACCCAGATCAAGCAAGCCGTCGAGCAGGTTTTCGGCGTCACGGTCTTGAACGTCAACACACTCAACCGTCAGGGCAAGCAACTGCGGACGCGTTTCGGTTTGGGCAAGCGCCCCAACACCAAGCGCGCCATCGTCACTGTCAAGGCGGACCAACGAATTGACCTCTTCGGCGGTCCGGTCGCCTGACCGGCTCGCATAAGACATAAGGACTCGAATCCCCATGGGCATCCGTAAGTACAAGCCGACAACGCCGGCCCGTCGTGGCTCCAGCGTTGCTGACTTCGTCGAGATCACCCGTGACGAGCCGGAGAAGTCGCTGGTCCGTCCGCTTCCGCAGAAGGCTGGCCGCAACTCGTCCGGTCGCGTCACGACCCGTCACCGCGGTGGCGGTCACAAGCGCGCGTACCGCATCATCGACTTCAAGCGTTACGACAAGGACGGCGTTCCTGCTGTCGTCGCTGAAATCGAGTACGACCCGAACCGCACCGCTCGCATTGCCTTGCTGCACTATGCCGATGGCGAGAAGCGCTACATCATCGCGCCGGCGAAGCTCAAGCAGGGCGACAAGATCGAGACCGGTCCTGGTTCGGACATCAAGCCTGGCAACAACTTGCCGTTGCGCAACATCCCCGTGGGTACGGTCGTGCACGCGGTGGAGTTGCGCCCCGGCGGTGGCGCCAAGATGGCGCGTTCCGCTGGTGCAAGCGTGCAGCTTGTCGCCAAGGACGGTCCGTACGCGCAGTTGCGTTTGCCGTCCGGTGAAATCCGCAACGTTGACGTGCGCAACCGCGCCACGATCGGCGAGGTCGGCAACGCCGAACAGAGCAACATCAACTGGGGTAAGGCCGGCCGCATGCGTTGGAAGGGCATTCGCCCGACCGTCCGCGGTGTTGCCATGAACCCGATCGACCACCCGCACGGTGGTGGTGAGGGTAAGACCTCAGGTGGTCGCCACCCCGTGAACCCCAACGGCAAGCCCGAGGGTCGCACTCGTTCCAAGAAGAAGGCGAGCGACGCCATGATCGTTCGTCGCCGCAAGACCGGCAAGAAGCGCTAGGAGCCAGCAGATGCCGCGCAGCCTTAAGAAGGGTCCGTTCGTTGACGGCCACCTGATGGTCAAGGTGGAACGTCAGAACGAAGCAGGAACCCGCAACGTCATCAAGACCTGGTCTCGGCGTTCGATGATCGTGCCCGCCATGCTCGGCCACACGATTGCCGTTCACGACGGCCGCAAGCACATCCCGGTGTTCGTCACCGAGAACATGATCGGTGCCAAGCTCGGCGAATTTGCGCCGACTCGCACCTTCCGCGGACACGTTAAGGACGACCGCAAGGCCAAGCGCCGCTGACCGCGGACTTGTTCATCACTCAGCAGACTTTTCAGAACGACAGCAAGGGGACAGCGATGGAAGCCAGGGCTCAGGCACGGTACGTCCGTGTCACGCCCATGAAGGCCCGACGCGTGATTGACCTCATCCGAGGTCTGCCAGCGTCCGAGGCCCAGGCGGTCCTGCAGTTCGCGCAACAAGCGGCGAGCGAACCAGTGGGCAAGGTGCTCGACAGCGCAATTGCCAACGCGAGGAACAACCTCAACTTGGAACTGTCGACGCTCGTCGTCGCAGAGGCGTACGTCGACGAGGGTCCGACCCTCAAGCGTTTCCGTCCGCGTGCCCAAGGTCGTGCCTACCGCATTCGCAAGCGCACGTCTCACATCACCGTGGTTGTCGAGTCCATCGAGCCGAACCAGCCGAAGAAGGCTGCAGCCAGCGCGAAGGCATCAACAAGCAAGGCCACTGCGACGAAGTCAACGGCAACCAAGGCCACTGCTAAGGCGCCTGCCAAGGCTGCCGCCAGCAAGCCCGCTGCCGCTGAGTCCAGCACGAGCAAGGCCGAAGGCACCGCCAAGAAGGCCACCGCAGCCAAGAAGTCCGCCACGAAAAAGAGCGCCGAAGCTGCCGGCGCTGCCGAGAAGGAGTGACCCCTAGTGGGCCAGAAGATTAACCCGCACGGGTTCCGCCTCGGCTACACCGCTGACTTCGCCAGCCGGTGGTTTGCCGACAGCACCAAGCCCGGACAGCGTTACAAGGACTACGTCGCTGAGGACGTTGCGATCCGCAAGCTCTTGAGCAAGGGCATGGAGCGCGCTGGTATCAGCCACGTCGACATCGAGCGCACCCGTGATCGCGTGCGCATCGACATCCACACCGCTCGTCCTGGCATCGTCATCGGACGTCGTGGTCAGGAAGCCGATCGCCTTCGCACGGACCTGGAAAAGCTCAGTGGCAAGCAGGTGCAGTTGAACATCCTCGAGGTGAAGAACCCCGAGATCGATGCGCAACTCGTTGCCCAAGGTGTCGCCGAGCAGTTGAGCAGTCGCGTGTCTTTCCGTCGCGCGATGCGCAAGGCCATCCAGACCGCACTCAAGGCTGGCGCCAAGGGCATCCGAATTCAGGTGTCGGGTCGTCTCGGCGGTGCAGAAATGAGCCGCAGCGAGTTCTACCGCGAAGGCCGCGTTCCGCTGCAGACGTTGCGTGCTGACATCGACTATGGCTTCTACGAAGCTCGTACGACGTTCGGTCGCATTGGCGTGAAGGTCTGGATCTACAAGGGCGACGCTGCCACCACGCGTGGCGAACGCGAGGCGCAGGCTGCGGCTTCGCGTCTTAACCAAGAGCGTCGTCGGCCGGCCGCAGGTGCCGGACGCACTCCGCGCAAGACCCGCGGCGCCGAAGAGTCCAATGCCGCACCCGCCGTTGAGGCTGGCGCGGTTGACACCGTCTCGTCCGACGCCGGATCGGAGGCCTGAGTTCCATGCTCATCCCTCGCAGGGTTAAGCACCGCAAGCAGCACCACCCGAAGCGCTCCGGAATGGCCAAGGGTGGCACCGAAGTGACCTTCGGGCAGTACGGCTTGCAAGCACTTGAGCCCGCATATGTGACGAACCGACAGATCGAGTCGGCTCGTATTGCCATCACTCGTCACATCCGTCGTGGCGGCAAGGTCTGGATCAACATCTACCCAGACCGTCCGCTCACCAAGAAGCCGGCCGAAACCCGCATGGGTTCCGGTAAGGGTTCACCGGAGTGGTGGGTGGCCAACGTCAAGCCAGGTCGCGTGATGTTCGAGTTGAGTTACCCCAACGAGAAGACCGCGCACGAGGCTTTGCTCCGCGCAGCCCACAAGCTGCCGATGAAGACCCGCATTGTGCGTCGTGAAGTGAGTGAGGACTAATGGCTACTGTCACCGCGCAGAGCCTGCGGAGCTTGACCGACGATGAACTCGTCGACAAGTTGCGCGAGGCCAAGGCCGAACTGTTCAACCTCCGTTTTCAGGCTGCCACTGGCCAGCTCGAAAGCCACGGACGACTCAACGCCATTCGCAAGGAGATCGCCCGCATCTACACGGTCATGCGTGAGCGCGAGCTCGGCATCACCCCGGTTGAGGTGGCCTCAGCATGAGTAACGAGAAGGACACCATGAAGACCGAAGTACGTGGCGACCGCAAGACCCGCGAGGGCCTCGTTGTCAGCGACAAGATGGACAAGACCGTCGTCGTCGCAGTCGAAGACCGCTTCACCCACCCGCTGTACGGCAAGGTCGTGCGCCGCACGAGCAAGTTGCACGCGCACGACGAAGGCAACACCGCTGGTGTTGGCGACCGCGTGCTTGTCATGGAAACTCGTCCGCTCTCAGCGACAAAGCGCTGGCGTGTGGTCGAGATTCTTGAGAAGGCCAAGTAATACCGAGCGGTTTAGCCGTTCACCAGTTGGGCAAGTCCATAAGCAACACCTCCGGGTCGGGTACCAGCCCGAACCACCCGAGGAAGTTCCGTCAGGCTCGCTTGCGAGAACCGACGTGACGATCAGGAGACGACAGTGATTCAGCAGGAGTCGCGACTTCGAGTCGCCGACAACACCGGTGCCAAGGAACTCTTGTGCATCCGTGTGCTCGGTGGCTCTGGTCGGCGTTACGCGGGCATCGGCGACATCATCGTGGCAACGGTGAAGGACGCCATTCCCGGCGGCAACGTCAAAAAGGGTGATGTGGTCAAGGCCGTCATCGTCCGCACCGCCAAGGAGCGCCGCCGTGGCGATGGCTCCTACATCAAGTTCGACGAGAACGCTGCAGTCATCCTCAAAAACGATGGTGAACCGCGTGGCACTCGTATCTTCGGCCCGGTGGGCCGCGAGCTGCGTGAGAAGAAGTTCATGAAGATCATTTCGTTGGCGCCGGAGGTGCTCTGACCATGGCATCGCTGAGCATCAAGAAGAACGACAAGGTTCGCGTCATCGCTGGCAAGGACAAGGGCCTCGAAGGTCGCGTGCTTTCAGTTGACCCAGATCGCAACCGCGTCATCGTCGAGGGCGTCAACAAGATCGTCAAGCACACCAAGGTGACTCAAGGTCTGCGCGGCTCGAAGGAAGGCGGCATCGTTCACACCGAAGCCCCGATCCACGCGTCCAACGTCATGGTCATCGACCCTTCAGACAACAAGCCGACTCGCATCGCCATGAAGCGCGAGCAGGTTGAGAAGCAGCGTCCCGACGGCACGACGTACGTCGGCTACCGCAACGTGCGCGTGAGCAAGCGCACTGGCAAGGAGCTCTCATGACCGCGTCCGTCGAAACGCAGATCCCGCGTTTGAAGCAGCGGTACCGCGACGAGATCCACGCCGAACTCATCAAGCAGTTCGGCTACGAAAACGTCATGCAGGTACCGAGTTTGACGAAGGTCGTCGTCAACATGGGTGTCGGCGAGGCCGCTCGCGACTCCAAGCTGCTTGAAGGCGCGCTAAAGGACCTGACGCTCATCACTGGCCAAAAGCCAGCGACGACAAAGGCGAAGAAGTCCATCGCGCAGTTCAAGTTGCGCGAAGGTCAGCCCATCGGTGCGCACGTGACATTGCGTGGCGACCGCATGTGGGAGTTTGTCGACCGCCTTGTGTCGATTGCGCTACCACGTATTCGCGACTTCCGAGGTCTGTCACCCAAGCAGTTCGACGGCCACGGTAACTACACGTTCGGTCTGAACGAGCAGTCGATGTTCCACGAGATTGATCAGGACAACATCGACCGCCCGCGCGGTATGGACATCACGGTCGTCACAACGGCGACCAACGACGAAGAGGGCCGCGCATTGCTGCGCCTTCTCGGCTTCCCGTTCAAGGAGAACTGATCGTGGCCAAGAAGGCTTTGATCGAAAAGCAGCAGCGCACACCGAAGTTCAAGGTGCGCGCTTACACCCGGTGCTCTGTGTGCGGTCGTCCGCACTCGGTCTACCGCAAGTTCAACCTGTGCCGTATTCACTTGCGCGAGATGGCGCACAAGGGCGAATTGCCCGGCGTCACCAAGAGCAGCTGGTAACAACAACGCGCCGCAGGTCCGCGTGAGCGCGGATACCACGGCGAGGAAGGCCCCTGGCCATGACAATGACTGACCCGATCGCAGACATGTTGACTCGTCTGCGTAACGCCAACTCGGCACACCACGACACCGTGGCGATGCCGTACTCGAAGATCAAGGCGAACATCGCCGAGATCTTGTTGCACGAGGGATACATCGCTGGTTACCGCGCCGAAGAGGCAGCGGTTGGCCAGAGCCTCGTCATCGACTTGAAGTACGGCCCGACGCGCGAGCGTGCGATTGCTGGCTTGCGCCGCGTGAGCAAGCCCGGACTGCGGGTGTACGCCAAGAGCACCGCGCTGCCCAAGGTCCTCGGTGGCCTCGGCATCGCGATCATCTCGACCTCGTCTGGATTGCTCACTGACAAGCAGGCCTACAAGAACGGTGTGGGTGGGGAAGTCCTCGCCTACGTCTGGTAACGGAAGGGAGGACTACGACATGTCGCGTATCGGACGACTGCCGATCTCCGTTCCGTCGGGCGTCACAGTGACCCTGGACGAATCGGGTAGCGGAGTTATCGTCAAAGGACCCAAGGGCACGCTCGAGCGTGTTCTGCCCGAACCCATCACCGTCGTACGCAACGACGACCAGACCCTGTCTGTCGTTCGCCCCAACGACGAGCGCAAGAGCCGTGCATTGCACGGACTGTCGCGCACGCTCGTGGCGAACATGGTCGAAGGTGTGACGAACGGCTACACCAAGCGCCTCGAAATTCAAGGCACGGGTTTCCGCGTCGCTGCCAAGGGCAACGACTTGGAGTTCTCACTCGGTTTTAGCCACCCGGTGTTTGTGCCCGCACCCGAAGGCATCACCTTCGCGGTCGAGTCACCCACCAAGTTCTCGATCTCTGGAATTGACAAGCAAAAGGTCGGCGAGACGGCAGCCAACGTCAAGAAGTTGCGAAAGCCAGACCCCTACAAGGGCAAGGGCATCCGCTTCGAAGGCGAAGTCATCCGGCGCAAGGCTGGAAAGGCTGGTAAGTGATGTCGTCGATCCTCAAGCACAACAAGCACCAAAGCACCACGCTCGCGTCGCGGAAGCGCCGTCAGGTGCGCGGTCGCAAGAAGGTGCACGGTACGCAAGTTCGTCCGCGCTTGGTCGTCGTGCGCAGTCTGCGTCACGTCACGGCTCAGGTCGTCGACGACACCACAGGAACCACCCTCGCGTCTGCGACGTCCATCGAAAGCGACGTCAAGACAACAGATGGTGACAAGACCGCGCAGGCTCGCGAGGTTGGCCGACTTGTCGGCGAACGCGCGAAGGCTGCCGGTATCGAAACAGTCGTGTTCGACCGCGCCGGTCGGAAGTTCCATGGCCGTATCGCAGCGCTCGCTGAGGGCGCTCGCGGTGCGGGGCTGGACTTCTGAGGGCCCCACGGATATCTGAGTAGGAGATACAGCTCATGGCTGGAACCCAGAGCCGCGGTGGCAGCGCCACGGGCGGCGGCGAGCGTCGGGAAAAGCGCGATCGGCGCGATAACCGGGCCGCTGCGCCAGAAAAGAACCCATACCTCGAACGCGTCGTGGCTATCAACCGCGTCGCCAAGGTCGTCAAGGGTGGTCGTCGCTTCAGCTTCACCGCACTCGTCGTCGTCGGCGATGGCGATGGCAGCGTAGGCGTCGGCTACGGCAAGGCCAAAGAGGTGCCCCAGGCAATTGCTAAGGGTGTCGAAGAGGCCAAGAAGAACTTCTTCAAGGTGCCGCGCATTCAGCAGACGATTCCGCACCCCGTCACTGGTGAGGCCGCAGCCGGCGTTGTGCTGCTGCGTCCGGCATCGCCAGGTACGGGTGTTATCGCTGGTGGTCCGGTGCGCGCCGTCCTCGAGTGTGCCGGTGTACATGACGTGCTGAGCAAGTCACTTGGTTCAGACAACGCCATCAACATCGTCCACGCGACGGTCGCCGCGCTGAAGAAGTTGGAGCGTCCGCAGCAGGTCGCCGCACGCCGTGGCTTGCCCCTTGAAGACGTTGCACCAGCAGCCCTTATCCGTGCGATGAACGCGGGAGCAGGTGCATGATGGCCGACCTCAAGATCACCCAGATCAAGTCGCCGATCGGCGGCACGCAGACGCAGCGGGCGACTCTCAAGTCGCTTGGCCTGCGCCGGATCCGCGCCACGGTTGTCCGTCCGGACAGCCCCCAGGTGCGCGGCATGATTCGCACCGTCCACCACTTGGTGACGGTCGAGGAGGTCAACTGACATGACCCTCAAGGTCCACCACCTCCGGCCGGCCCCCGGCGCTAAGACCGAAAAGACTCGTAAGGGTCGCGGTGAAGCGTCGAAGGGCAAGACCTCTGGTCGCGGCACCAAGGGCACCGGCGCACGTAAGAACGTGCCGGCGCACTTCGAGGGCGGCCAGATGCCGCTCGACATGCGACTGCCGAAGCTCAAGGGCTTCAAGAACCGCAACCGCGTTGAGTACCAAGTTGTCAATGTCATGGACCTTGACGTCCTCTTCCCTGAGGGCGGCAAGGTTGGCCCGCTCGAACTGGCTGCTTCGGGCGCGGTTCGCAAGGGTCAACTCGTCAAGATCCTCGGCGATGGCGAGGTGTCGGTGAAGCTCGATATCACCGCGCACAAGTTCTCGACGACGGCCAAGACCAAGATCGAGCAGGCAGGCGGCACGGTCACCGTCATCTGACGGACGACTGGGCGACTGTTGTCTGAACTCGCTCTGAACTATCGATCTGGGGCGTCTCCTTCGACCGGGGACGCCCCCGATCGCGTTCGGCGCCTCGTAAATCGACTGTTACCCTCGACATAACCGCGTCCGGTGTGGGACAGGCCCCCCGGCATGCAGGAGGAGACTCCGTGAACCTCAGCGTCTTTATCAACGCGTTTAAGACGCCGGACGTCCGCAACAAGCTGATGTTCACCCTTGGCATGGTTGTGTTGTACCGACTTGGCGCGTCAACTCCAACGCCCGGCGTCGACTTCACCGCAGTCAACAAGTGTTTGGCCGTCGTCAAGAGTTCCAGCCTGCTGACGATCGTTAACCTCTTCAGCGGCGGAGCGCTCCTCAAACTCTCAGTGTTCGCGCTGGGAATCATGCCTTACATCACTGCAAGCATCATTTTGCAATTGCTCACGGTCGTCATCCCGCGCCTCGAGCGCTTGAAGGACGAAGGCCAGGCAGGGCAGCAGAAGATTACGCAGTACACCCGCTACCTCACCATCGCGCTCGCGGTTCTGCAGTCAACCGGCATCATCGCCCTCGCTCGTACGCCTGGCCGCTTGTTGACTGGTTGTAACTACCAGTTGATTCCGAACCAGTCGGTCTACACGATCCTCACGATGATCATCTGTATGACCGCAGGTACGGCCGTCGTGATGTGGCTCGGTGAAATGATCACCGAACGCGGCGTCGGCAACGGAATGTCGATCCTTATCTTCACGTCGATCATCTCCGCACTGCCCGGCCAGTTCGCGTCCGTCGTGACGTTGCACGGCTGGTTCGCCTTCACCGGCGTGTGTGTCGTTGGCATCTTGCTCATCATCGCTGTGGTGTTCGTGGAACAGGCGCAGCGCCGAATTCCGGTGCAGTACGCGAAGCGCATGGTCGGACGAAAGATGTACGGCGGCACTTCCACCTACATCCCGTTGAAGGTCAACATGGCCGGCGTTATCCCGGTCATCTTCGCTTCGTCGCTGCTGTACATCCCAGTGCTCGTCGCGCAGTTGTCCGGAAGTACGGCCGGTTGGGCGACGTGGGTGCAAACCACGTTCTCGCGCGGCGATAACTGGTCGTACCTCACGGCCTACTTCTTACTCATCGTCTTCTTCTCGTTCTTCTACGCCGAGATCACCTTCGATCCGTACCAGGTGGCCGAGAACACTAAGAAGTACGGCGGCTTCATCCCGGGTATTCGTCCGGGAAAGCCGACTGCCGAATACCTGAACTACGTCCTCACTCGACTTGAAGGCGCCGGTTCGCTGTACCTCGCGACCATTGCAACATTGCCGTTCATCGGCTTCGGAGCTTTGGGTGTCACCCAGCAATTCATCTTTGGTGGCACGAGTCTGCTGATTGTTGTTGGCGTCGGCCTCGACACCGTCAAGCAGATTGAGTCGCAGCTGCAGCAGCGGTCGTACGAGGGCTTCTTGCGCTAATGCGGCTGCTCATTATGGGAGCCCCTGGCGCAGGCAAGGGCACGCAAGCCGTCCGCATTTGCGAGACCTTTGACATTCCGCACATTTCGACCGGCGACCTGTTTAGAGATAACGTCACCCGCGGAACCGATCTCGGCAAACTCGTACAAGACCTGATGGCGCGTGGCGAATTCGTGCCTGACGAGGTCACCACGCAAATGTTGCGGCAGCGATTCGAAGCCGAAGACGCCAAGAAGGGCTTCCTGCTCGATGGGTACCCGCGCACGGCGGGCCAAGTTGAAGACCTTGACGCGATCCTCGCTGAACAAGGCGCCGCCATTGATCGGGTTCTTGAGTTGACCGTCGACACTGAAGTTGTTGTGCAGCGGTTGCTCGCACGGGCTCAAGAACAAGGTCGACTCGACGACACCGAGCAAGTCATTCGGCATCGGCAAGACCTCTATCGCGAGCAGACGGCTGCTGTGCTCGCCATCTACGAAGCGCGGGGCCAACTTGTGCGGATCGATGGTCTTGGCGATGTTGACGAAGTCACCGCGCGCGTACTCGCGGCTCTTGGTCGTTGATGTTTAGCCGCAAGTCAAAACTGCAGGTCAAGAACGATCAGCAGTTGGCCTACATGAGACAGGCCGGGCTCGTTGTGGCCGCGGCGCTCGATGCCACTTCGGCGGCAGTTGAGCCCGGACGAACGACGGCAGAACTTGACGCCATCGCAGCACGCATCATCAGCGATGCTGGCGCCGAACCGTCCTTCCTCGGATACAACGGGTACCCGGCTCACATCTGCGTTTCAGTCAACGACGAGATCGTCCACGGCATCCCAGGTTCGCGGGTCCTGGCCGACGGTGACTTGGTGTCGATCGACTGCGGTGCGATCGTCAACGGTTGGCACGGTGATGCTGCGGTCAGTGTCGCGTGCGGAAACACGTCCGACGAAGCACGCACCCTCATGGAGGTCACGCGGCAGGCTTTGTGGCGCGGACTTGCTGCGGCACGCGTCGGACGCCATCTGTCTGACATCGGAGCGGCCGTCGAAGATTACGTTCTTGAGCAAGGCCCGTACGGACTCGTCGAAGACTATGTCGGCCACGGCATCGGCACTGCCATGCACATGGATCCCAGCGTGCCGAACTATGGTCCGGCCGGGCGCGGGCCGACACTCGTCGCGGGCTTAGCCCTGGCGGTCGAACCGATGGTGACGCTCGGTTCACAAGACAACGAGGTCCTGCCAGACAACTGGACCGTCCGAACTTTGGACGGGAAGTGGGCGTCGCACTGGGAGCACACGGTCGCGATCACTGCGGAAGGTCCGTGGGTGCTCACCGCCCCCGATGGCGGAGCCGCGGAATTCGCCCGCTTGGGCGTTGAGTCCCCGGCCTCGCAGCGGGCCTAGTTTTCACACCGGCCCTTCGGGTGAGGCACGTCACACCACCAGCGCCGTGCGGACGCTGATGATGACCGGGTCGTCCGCCGTGTGCCGCCCCCGCCTGAGCCGGACGGACGGATTTCCGGCTCACGCGTTCATGCCGTAGACTCGTGTCTTGGTCCCGGTGCGGAATGCACCCTGCGGTCTTTCAAATCCTCGTGGTTTGGCAAACCCTGGGGTAAAGCCTGCCCCGAGACCGGCGACTCACCCCCAACGTCAAAGATTTGCGAGAGGTATGCCTAAGAAAGACGGCGCGATCGAGCTCGAAGGGACAATTGTCGAGTCCCTGCCCAACGCGATGTTCCGGGTCGAGCTAGATAACGGCCACAAGGTTCTCGCGCATATCTCGGGGAAGATGCGGATGCACTACATCCGAATCCTGCCCGACGACAGAGTTGTTGTTGAACTCTCGCCGTATGACCTGACTCGGGGACGAATCGTTTATCGCTACAAGTGACCTTCTGGTCACCAGACACCCTTAACTGGGGCACCGGCCCCATCCAATGAGCCGATGTCCTACAAGAGAGAGCCATGAAGGTCCAGCCAAGCGTCAAAAAGATGTGCGACAAGTGCAAGGTGATTCGCCGGCACGGTCGCGTCATGGTGATCTGCGAAAACCCGCGCCACAAGCAGCGTCAAGGCTGACGCGGAACTCGTAAGCACCACGACAACTACAGAACGCGGTACTCGACCCCTGTCGGCTTCGTGCAGGCAGCAGGACGCCACCCCCGGACGAAGGCCGGGGACCAACCCGGGCGGGTTGGACCGGTATCGCGACCAGACCTTCGAATAGTGAAAGTGAGTACCGCCCGATGGCACGTATTGCAGGTGTCGATCTGCCGCGCGACAAGCGCGTCGAGATCGGCCTTACCTACATCTTTGGCATCGGTCGTAGCCGGAGCCGCGAGATCCTCGCCGCAGTTGGGATTAACCCCGACCTACGCGTCAAGGACCTCGACGAGGCACAGACGGTCGCGATCCGCGATTACATTGACGGCAACCTCAAGGTCGAGGGCGACCTGCGCCGCGAGGTGGCTGCCGATATTCGTCGCAAGGTCGAGATCGGCTCGTACCAGGGCATCCGGCACCGCCGCGGCCTTCCTGTCCGCGGTCAGCGCACCCACACCAACGCACGTACCCGAAAGGGTCCGCGCAAGACCGTCGCTGGCAAGAAGAAGGCCACGAAGTAGTAGTCCCTGCGGTCCTGACAACACCCGTTGTCCCGCGGGACCGACGACCCCAAAGCCAAAGGTGGATTAGGAACCAATGCCTCCCAAGAGCAAAACCGCTCCCGGCGCCAAGAAGGTGCGCCGCAAGGAGCGGAAGAACGTCTCACATGGCCACGCGCACATTAAGAGCACGTTCAACAACACGATCGTCTCGATCACGGACCCCACGGGTGCCGTCATCGCCTGGGCCTCGTCCGGCCAAGTGGGCTTCAAGGGTTCGCGTAAGTCGACACCCTTCGCCGCCCAGATGGCTGCTGAGGCTGCCGCGCGCCGTGCCATGGAGCACGGCATGCGCAAAGTCGACGTCTTCGTGAAGGGCCCGGGTTCGGGCCGCGAGACCGCGATCCGTTCGCTGCAAGCGACCGGCCTCGAGGTCGGCACGATTCAAGACGTCACCCCTGTCCCATTCAACGGAACGCGGCCGTCCAAGCGCCGCCGCGTCTGAAGCGCCGGAAGGAGAGCTAGAGATGGCGCGTTACACCGACGCCGACTGCAAGCGCTGCCGGCGCGAAAAGGTCAAGCTATATCTCAAGGGCAGTCGTTGCGACAGTCCGAAATGTTCATTCGAGAAGCGGCCCTACCCGCCCGGTCAGCACGGCCGTGGTCGAGTCAAGGAGTCCGAGTACTTGCTGCAGTTGCGTGAGAAGCAGAAGACCTCACGTATCTACGGTGTGCTCGAGCGACAGTTCCGCGGTTACTACGAAGAAGCCCAGCGTCGTACGGGTAAAACCGGTGAGAACCTGTTGACGATTCTCGAGACCCGTCTCGACAACGTCGTCTACCGCGCCGGATTCGCCAAGAGCCGCGACATGGCCCGCCAGATTGTGCGTCACGGCCACATCACCGTGAACGGCAGCAAGGTGGACATTCCTAGCTACCGCGTTTCGGCCAACGACATCATCGAGGTGCGTCCGAGTTCGCGCGAACTCACGCCGTTCGTTATCGCTTTGGCTGAAGCCGGCGAGCGTCCGGTGCCCGCGTGGATTGAGGTCATCCCGAACCGACTTCGCATCCTCGTGCACTCGCTCCCAACCCGCGCGCAGATCGACACGCAGGTTCAAGAGCAACTGATTGTCGAGCTTTACTCCAAGTAGTCAGTCGGTGGCGGACGGCCTTGCGTCGTCCGCTGCCGTTCCTCTCATCGCGGCATCAAATAGTGGTTGTCGCGGAAGGTAGGTAAAGAGTGCTTATCGCACAGCGCCCCACCCTGGTTGAAGATCTCGCAACTCCGAACCGCGCTCGGTTCATTTTGGAACCGCTTGAGCCCGGCTTCGGCTACACCCTCGGCAACTCGCTTCGTCGCACCTTGCTGTCATCGATTCCTGGTGCGGCTGTTACGAGCGTCCGCATCGACGGTGTGCTGCACGAGTTCTCAACCATCAACGGTGTGAAGGAAGACGTCACCGAGGTCATCCTCAACATCAAGGGTCTTGTCGTGTCGAGTGAACTCGACGAGCCCGTTGTTCTCTACCTGCGCAAGCAGGGTCCTGGCGTTGCTACGGCGGCCGACATTCAGCCGCCTGCTGGCGTCGAGATTCACAATCCCGAACTCCACATCGCAACGCTGAACGACAAGGGCCGTCTTGAGATGGAACTTGTTGTCGAGCGTGGCCGTGGCTACGTCTCTGCCGTGCAGAACAAGCAGGCAGGCCAAGAGATCGGACGCATTCCGGTCGACTCGATCTACTCGCCGGTACTCAAGGTGACGTACAAGGTTGAGGCCACTCGTGTCGAGCAGCGCACCGACTTCGACCGACTCGTTCTCGACATCGAGACCAAGCCGTCGATCACGCCGCGCGACGCGTTGGCCAGTGCCGGCAAGACGCTCGTCGAGTTGTTCGGATTGGCACGCGAACTCAACATCGATGCTGAGGGTATCGACATTGGTCCGACGGCTACCGACGCTTACGTCGCAGAGCAGTTGACGATGCCGATCGAGCAGTTGGACCTCACCGTCCGCTCGTACAACTGCTTGAAGCGCGAAGGCATCCACACGGTTGGTGAACTCGTTGGTCGCAGTGAGGCCGACTTGCTCGACATCCGTAACTTCGGCCAGAAGTCCATCGACGAGGTGCGCGCCAAGCTCGCCCTCATGGGCCTCAACCTCAAAGACAGCCCGCCCGGGTTCGACCCGACGACTGTTGCGAACTACTACGACGACGACGCGGCATACGCCGAGGACGAGCAGTACTGATCAACTGGCGGCTCCGGAAACTTCCGGCGTCCGACTAACAACGAAGGAACAGACTCATGCCCACGCCCACCAAGGGACCGCGCCTCGGCGGAAGCCCGGCACACGAGCGCCTCATTCTCGCGAACCTCGCGACGGCACTCTTCGCCAACGGGCGCATCACCACGACAGAGGCGAAGGCCAAGCGCTTGCGTCCCTATGCCGAGCGCCTCATTACATTCGCCAAGCGCGGTGACCTGGCAGCGCGTCGTCGCGTGCTGACAGTCATCCACGACAAGGGCGTCGTGCACGAATTGTTCGCTGAGATTGGTCCGCGTTACGCGAACCGACAGGGCGGATACATCCGCATCGTTAAGGCTGGCAACCGCAAGGGCGACAACGCTCCCATGGCTGTCATCGAATTGGTCGAGCCGTTGGCCGAGCAGGTCGTCCTCGAGGCACAGGGTGCTACCAAGCGCGCTGCCAAGAAGACCACTGCAAAGCCTGCCACCACCAAGGCCGCCGACGAGAAGTCCGAAAGCACGACACCCGAGGTCGCGGTTCACACCGAGGCTCCGGCTGAAGCGGCCGCACCGGCCGTCGAAAGCGATGTCGAGGCAACCACGGCAACCGAAACCGACGTCGAGGCTTCGGCTGTTGCCGAGGAGACCACGGCTGAGGAAGCGACGACCGAAGTGGCCGAGGACGCGAAGGACGCTTAAGCGCATAGTTCGCTTGAATGGACCCGCCTCCTCGTTGAGGCGGGTCCATTGTTTTGTCTGTCACTGCACGACGTAGGAAAGGGTGGAGCACATGCGTATCGTGCTGCGGCTTGCCTACGACGGCACTGACTTTCACGGCTGGGCACGACAACCCGAACTGCGCAGCGTGCAAGAAGTTCTGGAGGCGGGTCTCAATCGCATCCTGCGTTTGCAAGATCCTGTCCGCACCGTGTGCGCGGGTCGGACGGACGCTGGTGTGCACGCACACGACCAGTGGGTGCACTTCGATGTGCCAGACGAAGCGTGGCAAGCGCTTGGCGATCGGGCTGAGCACCGGCTGCGCGGAGTCCTGCCCGACGACGTGCAAGTTCTCGCTACATCCGTTGCGCCGCATGGTTTTGACGCGCGCTTCTCGCCCTTGTGGCGGCGGTACTCGTATCGCATCTGCGACGACCCTAAGGGGGTTGACCCCCTGCGACGCCGGACGATTCTCACGCACCACCGTCCGCTAGATGTCACCGCGATGCATGCCGCCGCTCAACTCCTCGTTGGGCAACACGACTTTGCTGCCTTCTGCAAGCAGCGTGAAGGCGCGACGACGATTCGCGGATTGCAACGGCTCGACGTCAGTCGCGAACGTGACGACATCGTTCGCGCCGATCTTGTCGCTGACGCCTTTTGCCATTCGATGGTGCGCTCTCTCATGGGCGCATTGATGGCCGTGGGCGACGGCCGCCAAGACATTGAGTGGCCGCTGCGCGTGCTGCAGTCCGGCGTCCGCGATCCGAATGTCGCGGTCGTGGCACCGCACGCATTGGTCCTTGAAGAAGTTGCGTACCCAGACCCAGAACAACTGGCGCACCGCGCGGAACTCACACGTGCGCGTCGCACGCTCGTCGACCCCTCAAGCGACGGTTACTGATGGGCCACATCGACTTCAGCAAAATCACCCACCAGTTGCCGGACGGTCGAATCCTGCTGGACGAGGTGTCGTTTCGAGTTGGTGAAGGCACGACAGCCGCACTCGTCGGACCCAATGGTGCCGGTAAGACAACGCTGTTGCGGTTAGCGGCCGGTGACCTGCCGATTCAGTCCGGCGCTGTCACGGTGTCTGGCGGTCTTGGCGTTATGCGACAGTTCATTGGTTCGGTACGCGACAACACAACGGTGCGCGACCTGTTGGTGTCGTTGGCGCATCCGTCCGTCCGCTCGGTTGCAGAGCAAGTTGAACGCGCTACCGCCGAGTTCGCGAAGCACCCTGATGATGAACCGACCCAGATGCGTTACGCCCAAGCCCTTGCTGATTGGGGTGATATCGGCGGATACGACGCCGAAGTTGTGTGGGATATCTGCACCATGGCTGCATTTGATCGGACTTGGGATCAGGCAGCCGATCGACTCGTCGCCACTTTGTCGGGTGGCGAGCAAAAGCGGCTTGCGCTTGAAGCGTTGTTACGGGGTCACGATGAAGTGCTGTTGTTGGACGAGCCAGACAACTACCTAGATGTGCCGGGCAAGCGCTGGTTGGAAGAGCAACTGCAACTCACGTCGAAGACGGTTCTGCTTGTTTCGCATGATCGTGAGCTGTTAGCCAACGCCGCGCGCCAGATCGTCACCGTCGAAGGCGGACGCGTGTGGGTTCACGGCGGTGGGTTCGCTAGTTATCACGAAGCGCGCGCGCATCGGCATGCGCGTCAAGAGGAACTCGTGCGGCGCTGGGAAGAAGAACGCGACCGACTCGTTGCCCTTGTGCGTACGTTGCAACAACAAGCAGCAATCAGTCCTGATATGGCAAATCGCTATCACGCGATGCAAACACGACTGCGAAAGTTCGAAGACGTCGGACCACCAGAAGCGCCACCGCCACCGCAGAATCTGCGCATGAGGTTGAAGGGCGGGCGCACTGGTGTGCGCGCCATCGTTGCCCAAGACCTGGAGCTGCACGGACTCACCGAACCGTTCAGTGTTGAGATCGACTACGGCGATCGCGTTGCAGTATTGGGCCCCAACGGCACGGGTAAGTCACACTTCCTTCGCCTGCTCGCCATGGGCCCGGACGCTGCGCCGTCCGAACCTGGATATGTCGAACACGATGGTGCCTTCAAGATTGGCTCGCGCGTCGTTGCTGGCCACTTCGTGCAAACGCACGCGCATCCCGAGTGGCTCGGCCGCACCTTGGTCGAGATCCTGGCCGACGAAGCCCGCAAGCCACGCGGCGAGGCCATCGGATCACTGCGGCGCTACGGCATTCACCACGCTGCTGACCAACGCTTCGAAAGCCTCTCGGGCGGCCAGCAGGCGCGCTTCCAGGTTCTGCTGCTGGAGTTGTCTGGCGCGACCATGCTTTTGCTGGACGAGCCGACGGACAACCTCGATCTGGACAGCGCTGAGGCATTGCAGGACGCCCTGGAGGAGTACGACGGGACTGTGTTGGCCGTCACGCACGACCGCTGGTTCACTCGGTCCTTCGACCGATTCCTCGTCTTCGGTGACGACGGGGTCGTGCGCGAGCACACCGAGCCGGTCTGGGACGGGTGAGCCGCGCGGACGGATCCTGGGCCGCTTTGACCCGATCGAGGCATCTCGCGTATCCTAAGGAGCGTCGCCGCCAGTGTCGGCTTGACAGTGAACGCCCTTGAGCGGCTAGAACGCACTAGAGCAACTGTTGATCCCACACCTGTGGCATGCCCGCATCGCGGGACACAGACCTGAATCCCCGAAGACCTACAACGAGGCAGAACCGTGCGCACGTACAGTCCCAAGGCGTCCGACGTCCAGCGTCAGTGGCACGTCATCGATGCCAACGACGTGGTGCTTGGTCGCTTGGCGACCCAAGCCGCGATCCTGCTACGTGGCAAGCACAAGCCCACGTTCGCGCCGCACGTCGACACCGGTGACTTCGTCATCATCATCAACGCCGACAAGGTTGCACTCACCGGTTCGAAGCGCGAGCAGAAGATGGAATACCGCCACTCCGGTTTCCCGGGCGGGCTGCGCGCTACCTCGTACACCGAGTTGTTGGCCGAAAACCCACGCCGTGCAGTTGAGAAGGCCGTCAAGGGCATGCTCCCGCACAACAAGTTGGGTCGGCAGCAGATCAAGAAGCTCAAGGTCTACGCCGGTTCCGAACACCCGCACTCGGCTCAGCAGCCGGTGGCTTTTGAGATCACGCAGGTTGCACAGTGACGACGTCAGAGACTGTGCTCGAAGGGAACACCGTGACAGAAATCGAGACGGCTTCTGAGACCGTCCTCACCACTGAGACGCCAGCGCCCGCGCCTGTCGTCCGTCCGGGTGCTACTGCACCTGGTGGTGGCACTGGCCGTCGCAAGGAAGCAGTTGCACGTGTGCGATTGATTCCAGGCACTGGCAACTGGACGATCAACGGCCGCACCATTGAGGACTACTTCCCCAACAAGGTGCACCAGCAGATCGTCAACGAACCCTTCCGGGTGCTCGACATCGCAGGTCGTTTCGACGTCATCGTCCGCGTTCACGGCGGTGGCCCTAGCGGCCAGGCTGGTGCCGTTCGTCTCGGCGTTGCGCGCGCGTTGAACGAGATCGACCTCGACGCTTACCGCGCCACGTTGAAGAAGGCTGGCTTCCTCACCCGCGATGCTCGCGCCGTTGAGCGCAAGAAGGCCGGTTTGAAGAAGGCACGTAAGGCACCGCAGTACAGCAAGCGCTAAACGTCACGCAGAGTTTCCAATGTGCCCCGGAAGGATTCCTTCCGGGGCACATTGATTGTTGCGGCGTGCCACCCTTAGGTGTTGGTCGTGATCTTGGTGTCATCGGAAGGAAGTAGCCACGTGGCTCGGCTGTTTGGAACGGACGGCGTCCGCGGGCGCGCGAATGCAGACCTCACTCCTGAGTTAGCCCTCGCTATCGCAGAGTCGGCGGCGCGTGTCATTGGTTCGGCGAACTCAACACGGCGTCCGCGCGCGGTTCTCGGCCGCGATCCACGCTTGTCCGGCGAGATGCTCGAGGCCGCCGTTACCGCCGGACTCACGGGCGCGGGCGTCGATGTGTTGCGCGCCGGTGTGCTGCCTACGCCCGCTATCGCCCACCTCACTGGAAGTTACGAAGCCGACCTCGGGGTCATGTTGTCGGCCAGTCACAACCCAGCACCTGACAACGGCATCAAACTCTTTGCGCCTGGCGGTCACAAACTTCCGGACGAAGTTGAAGACGAGATTGAAGCAGGGCTCAATAGCGAATGGGACCGTCCGACTGGTGGCGGCCTCGGTCGTGTCTTTGAGGCACCCGACGCCGCCGGTCAATACATCGATCACCTGCTGAGCGCGCAAACGCATCGACTTGACGGTTTGCGAGTTGTCGTTGATTGCGCAAACGGCGCCGCATCAACTGTTGCCGCGGAGGCATATCGCAGAGTCGGCGCCGAAGTGCTCGCTATTCATGCAGTGCCGGACGGCCTCAACATCAATGAAGGCTGCGGTTCGACGCATCCCGAAGATCTCATCCGCGCTGTTGTCGATTCGAAGTCTGACATCGGAATTGCACACGACGGTGACGCCGACCGTTGCTTAGCTGTCGACGCCGACGGCACGTTGGTTGACGGCGACCAGATCATGGCCGTCATTGCGTTGTCGCTAAAAGCACAAGGTCGCTTAGTGCAAGACACCATCGTCGCAACGGTGATGAGCAATCTCGGCTTTAAGTTGGCGATGCGTGACAAAGGTATCAGCGTTGTCGAAACGGCGGTCGGCGACCGCTACGTGTTGGAACAAATGCGGGCCAGTGGCTTCAACCTCGGTGGCGAGCAGAGCGGTCACGTCATCTTGTCGGACTTCGCGACCACCGGTGATGGCCTCCTAACCGCTCTCGCGCTGATGTCTGAAATGGCGCGTACGGGTCGTCCACTCGCTGATCTCGCGTCCGTTATGCGACGTCTGCCGCAAGTGCTCATAAACGTTAAGCACGTCGATCGGAGTCGCCTCGACGCCGACCTCGCCGTCTCCGAAGCGGTCGCGGCTGCGCAGGCTGATCTGGGCGAAAGTGGTCGCGTGCTACTGCGACCAAGCGGTACGGAGCCTGTGATTCGCGTCATGGTGGAAGCGCAGAGTGACGATCACGCGCGCGAAGTGGCTGATCGGCTGGCCGAAGTGGTGCAGTCGGCACTCGCTCTGAATTGATCCACGCCCACCCGTCGTTAGGCTGTCCGCATGTGCGGAATCGTTGGATACACAGGCCCTCGAGAAGCCCTCGACATCGTCGTCAATGGGCTCAAGCGCTTGGAATACCGGGGTTACGACTCCGCTGGGGTCGCCGTCGTTGACGACTCTGCGCTGCACGTCCGAAAGAAGGCCGGCAAGTTAGGCAATCTCACGACGTTGCTCGAGAGTGACCCACTGCCGGCATCGACCGTTGGTATTGGTCACACACGTTGGGCCACTCACGGCGCCCCCAACGACCTGAATGCGCATCCGCATGTGTCGGCCGACGGACGCGTCGCAGTCATCCACAACGGAATCATCGAAAACTTCGCGGAACTGCGCGAAGACTTGCTGGCTGAAGGTATTACGCCGCAAAGCGAAACAGACACTGAGATGGCCGCACATCTGTTGCAGTTGGAACTTGCGCACGACTGCAATCTCGCCGAAGCAATGCGCCGCGTGTGTCTGCGACTCGAAGGTGCCTTCACGCTGTTGGCCGTGCAGACCAACGAACCGAGCACCGTCGTTGGTGCACGACGCAACTCGCCGCTTGTTGTCGGTCTTGGTGACGGCGAGAACTTCATGGGCTCCGACGTCGCAGCATTCATCGCCCACACAAATAGGGCGTTGGAACTTGGGCAAGACCAAGTCGTCGAGATCACTCCTGACTCAGTCACCGTTACGACTTTCGAAGGGGCGCCCGCAGTCGCCAAAGAGTTCACCGTTGACTGGGATGCCTCGGCTGCCGAAAAGGGTGGCTACGACTTGTTCATGCTCAAAGAAATTGCCGAGCAACCCAAAGCGGTGTCCGACACGCTGCTCGGACGCATTGGGCGAGACGGGCACATCCAACTCGACGAAATGCGTATCACCGACTCAGATCTGCGACTCGTTGACAAGGTCATCGTCATCGCAGCTGGCACGTCGTTCCATGCGGGTCTGATCGCCAAGTACGCCATCGAGCACTGGACCCGCATTCCGGTCGATGTCGAGATTGCGAGCGAGTTTCGGTACCGCGATCCAGTCGTCGATTCGCGCACACTCGTCATTCCGATCTCGCAAAGTGGTGAGACGATGGACACCTTGATGGCGCTGCGGCATGCGCGCGAACAAGGTGCCAAAGTGTTGGCAATCTCGAACACCCAAGGGTCGACGATTCCGCGTGAATCAGACGCCGCGTTGTATACGCACGCAGGTCCAGAGGTCGCCGTTGCGTCGACCAAAGCGTTCCTTACGCAGATCGTCGCCGCTTACCTTGTCGGTCTGTACTTAGCCCAGATTCGCGGCAACATGTTTGGCGACGAAATTGCAAGCGTCGTGCGCGACCTGCAGGACATGCCGCAGAAGATCGACCTGGTTCTTGACACCGTCGAAGGTGTTCGTGAGTTGGCTCGCTCGTTGGCCGAGTCACGCAGTGTTCTCTTCCTCGGACGGCACGTTGGTTATCCGGTGGCGCTCGAGGGTGCGTTGAAACTCAAAGAACTCGCGTACATGCACGCTGAAGGATTCCCTGCAGGCGAACTCAAGCACGGGCCAATTGCCCTCATTGAGCAGGGCATGCCAGTCATCGTGGTCGTCCCGCCCCCCGGTGGCCGCGCGCCGATCCACGAAAAGCTCATCAGCAACATTCAAGAAGTCCGCGCACGGGGCGCGTTCACCATCGTTGTTGCGACCGAAGGCGACGAAGCCGTGACTCCGTATGCCGACCACATCATTCGGGTCCCGTCGAGTCCGACTCTGCTCCAACCGTTGCTGACGGTCGTGCCGCTGCAAGTCTTCGCCTGCGAAATGGCGACGGCGCGCGGGCACGATGTCGACCAGCCGCGCAACCTGGCTAAGTCAGTGACGGTCGAGTAGTCCTAGGCTTACGCATGGTTCGCCAGCCCGTCCGATCTTGGAGGCAGTCGTGATCGTCGGTATCGGAGTGGACGTCGTCGACGTTCGACGTTTCTACGGAGCGATGGCGCGATCTGGCCCGGGGCTCGGTGAGCGCTTGTTCACCGAAGCCGAGCGCACTCAGCCGGACGGTGAGGGCGAGAAGAAGGTCACGCTCGCAGCCCGCTTTGCAGCCAAAGAAGCCGTCGCGAAGACCCTTGGCGCACCTGGTGGATTGCGCTGGCACGACTGCCAGGTTCTCGACGACGAAACCGGTAAGCCGCATTTGTCGCTCACCGGAACGGTCGCCGCCGCCGCGGAGGCGATCGGCGCTAAGTCGTGGCACCTTTCGCTAAGTCACGACGGCGACATCGCCGTCGCCATGGTTGTCGCTGAGGGCTGAGACTGATGCGCGCGGCGTACTCCGTCGCGCAGATTCGCGCCGCCGAATCGGCCGCGCTGAGTCTGCTCGCCGAGGGCACCCTCATGCAGCGGGCCGCCTTTGCGCTATCCATCCGCTGTGCCGAAATCTTGCGGTCGCGTCGTGGCCGGGTGCGTGGCACCGCTGTCGTAGTTCTTGCAGGTTCGGGCAGTAATGGTGGCGACGCGCTATTTGCTGCCGCGCGCCTGGGGCGAATGGGCGCCAGCGTCATCGTCGTCGAACTCGGCTCCGCGCTACACGAAGGCGGGCGGGCGGCCGCGCGGCAGGCTGGGGCGAGGTTTATCGGTGAGTCTGACCCGGTGGCGATCGCCGCGACACTGGGCGCCGATCTCGTCCTCGACGGCATTGTCGGCATTGGCGGCGCTGCGGGTTTGCGGGGTGCAGCGCCGGAATTGGCCGCCGCGGCGCTCGTCGGTGATGGCGTGGTTGTCGCGGTCGACCTTCCGTCTGGCATCGATCCGAACACCGGTTCCGCGGGTGACTCGGCGATCCAGGCCGACGTCACCGTGACCTTCGGGGTTCTCAAGACTGGGTTGCTCACCGGAGCCGGTCGCACACGTGTCGGAGTTCTCGATGTCGTCGACATTGGGCTCGCACCGTTTCTCGTCGATGATGAGCCCGTCGCACTGGTGGCCGAGGTCAGCGACGTTGATCCATTCTTCGCCGAGCCGTCCGGGGCCGACTACAAATACAGCCGCGGCGTCGTTCAGGTCATCGCCGGGTCCGAGCAATACCCGGGTGCCGGCATTCTGGCGGTCGGCGGGGCTCGCTCCGGACCGGCCGGACTTATCCGCGTCACCACCGACGCGGCTGCTCACGTCGTTGGCACGTACCCGGACGCGGTGGGTGCCATCGGACGGGTCGACGCAATCGTCATCGGTCCGGGAATCGGCCAAGCCGACGCGGCGCGCGGACGGCTCGAACACGCCGTCGGTCAGTCGGTGCCGCTCGTTCTCGACGCCGACGCCTTGACGCTGCTGGCAGCCCAGCCCGAGATGTTGGCGCGCCGGGCCGCCGCCGGGTTAGCGACCGTTCTCACGCCTCATGAGGGCGAGGCCGTCCGGCTCGGCGTCGACCCCGTCTTGCTGCGCAGCGACCGCTATGCCGCCGCTCGCTGGCTGGCCGCAAAGTACGGGTGCGTTGTCGTCCTCAAAGGACCGGGAACGGTCGTCGCCACCCCAGAGGGTGGCCCATTCTTCGTCGACCCGGCAGGTGACGCAGCGTTGGCGACGGCAGGTACGGGCGACGTGCTTGCCGGACTCATCGGATCGGTCCTGGCGACCGAGGTCGGACGCGGACCACTCTCACATCGCCATGTTGCCTTGTCCGCAGTCGCGGCTGCGTTCGTCCACGGCGTGGCTGGCCGGTTGGCGGCCGCCGGGGACGCGCCAGTTCGGGCGACCGACGTTGTGTCCGCCCTGCCGCGCGCTGTGGCGGCGTTGCGGCAGGCCTGATCTCGCCGCCGACAATGGCAGGATCGTCACATGACCGCGCACGGCAACCCCGCCAACTTGTCCGGGCCGTTCGTGCCCGCCGGACAGCGGGCTGCCCTCGTCATTGATGTCGACGCCATTGCAGGAAACGTTGCCCGGCTGACCGAGGTGGCCGGCCCGGCGCAGGTCATGGCCGTCGTCAAGGCCGATGCCTATGGCCACGGGTTGCTGCCGTCGGCGCGAGCTGCACGTGCGGGCGGCGCTACCTGGCTTGGGGTCGCGTTGCTCGAGGAAGCTTTGGCATTGCGAGCCGATGGTGACGTCGATCCGATATTGGCGTGGCTCGGCGTACCCGGAGATGCGTGGTCGGACGCTGTGGCCGCCAACATCGACATCGGCGTAAGTACCCTCTGGCAACTCGACGAGATCGCGCCGGCAGCTGTTACGTCTGGTCGGCCAGCTCGCATTCAACTCAAACTCGACACGGGCCTGAGTCGCAACGGCGCAACTGTGGCCGAGTGGCCGGAACTCGTCGGCAAAGTTGCCGCGCTGCAAGCCGAAGGTGTCGTCGACGTTGTCGGCATCTGGTCGCACTTCGTGCTGGCCGATTCGCCAAGTAGCGACACGGTGGCGCAGCAACTGCGTGTGTTCGACGAGGGTGTTGAGTTCGCGCGGACGCAAGGCGTCACTCCGCAACTGCGTCACATCGCCAACTCGGCGGCCACGTTCGCACTGCCGCACGCGCGCTACGAACTCGTCCGCCCAGGCATTGCGGTGTACGGGTTGTCGCCGGGCGGCGAGGTTGGGCCAGCGCGCGAACTCGGTATCCGGCCGGCCATGACGCTCGCGGCCCGGTTGGCGCATGCCAAGCAGGTGCCTGCAGGTCAAGGAGTGTCGTACGGCCACGAGTATGTGACGACGACTGCGGCCAATCTAGGGCTTGTTCCGCTTGGCTACGCCGACGGAATTCCGCGCCGAGCCGGGAACGTCGGGCCGCTGCTCGGTGCTGGCGCGCGCCGGGTCATTGCCGGACGCGTGTGCATGGATCAGTTCGTCGTCGACTTCGGCTCTGACGGCATCGCGGCGGGCGACGAAGTCGTTCTCTTTGGCGATGGCGATGGCGATGGCGACGCGCCGACTGCCGACGATTGGGCGGTCGCTACTGGCACCATCAATTACGAGATCGTTACTCGTGTCGGACCACGCGTCCCACGTCGTTACGTGGGTACCGCCGGAGTCGACCGAACCGTCGGAGGATCCCGTGGCGCAGTGGACTGACGTCGGACGTGCAGCCGCGCGTGCGGCTGCAGCTGGCGGCATCGTTGTCGCTGGTGCTGCTGCGGGCGTGGTCGCCGAACGCCTGCTGGTCCGCAAAAGCCTCGGCGGTGGACTACTCGACACCGAGGGTTACGGAAGCGTGCGCGGCGAAGTCATTCCGCTGACGTCTTTTGACGGAACCGAACTGTACGTCGAAGTTGACGAAGCACCGAACGCCGTCGACGACCTCACCATCGTGTTCGCACACGGCTTCACGTTGAACCAAGACGCGTTCCACTACCAGCGCACCGCCCTGCGTGGATTGGCACGGCTCGTGTTTTTCGATCAGCGTGGTCATGGACGTAGCGGGCTGCCGGTTGAGACTCCTGCGAACATCGACCAACTCGGACTCGACTTGCTTGCAGTTCTTGAGGCTACGGCGCCTGCCGGTCCGGTCATTCTGGTTGGACATTCGATGGGTGGCATGACAATCATGTCGCTCGCCGCCCATCACTCCGAGCTGTTCGGGCCACGCGTACGTGGCGTCGCGCTCATGGCGACAAGCGCCGGTGGCGTCAATGGTGCACCGATGAATCTTCCACCACCACTTGAAGCCATCGTCAATCGGACAGCTGATGCGGCCACGTTCGTGGGCGACAAAACTCCTGGGTTGGTAGCCAAGAGCCGCACCGTCACTACCGACTTCATGACGATTCTTGCCGGACGATACGGGTTTGGCAGCAAGGTTCCGAGTGAGTACGCGGAGTTCACGGCGCGCATGATTGCTGCCACTCCTTTTGACGTCATCGTCGACCTGGGTCGCAACTTTGCGCTGCACGACAAGCGCGAGGCCATGGAGTCACTGCACCACGTCGAAACGCTTGTCATTGTTGGCGAGTCCGACGCGATTACGCCAATGAGCGCGAGTAAGGACATGGTGCGCATCGTTCCCGGTGCCGAACTCGTAGTCCTTCCTCGCACCGGTCACATGTTGTTGCTCGAACGCCACGTGGAAGTGAGCTTGCTTTTGCGTCGACTCGTGTCACGTGTGCGGGCCAATGTCGCTGCCGACTCGGACGCTCGCGCGTCCTAGTTGCGTTGAACCGAGCCGTCGATGCCTGTATCCCCTTCTGCCGTAGGCGCAGCTACTCCTTGGCAGCTCGTTGCCGCCGACATCTCGTCGTGCACGCTTTGCCACGAACTTGCCGCCACCCGAACGCAGACGGTGCCGGGTGATCTACCTGTCGGCCAAGACGTCGAACGTCCGGTCGTCCCGTTGTTGATTGTTGGTGAAGCGCCCGGCGCGGACGAAGATCGTCAAGGGCATCCTTTCGTTGGTCGCAGCGGTCAATTGCTCGATCGAGTCCTTGGGGAGGCCGGTATCCCACGGTCCGCCGTTGCTGTCGTCAACGTGCTGAAGTGTCGACCACCCGGTAACCGAACTCCCGACAATGACGAAGTGGCGGCCTGTCGCCCCTTCCTCGACCGGCAACTCGAGATCGCCAACCCAGGTGTCGTGCTCGCACTTGGGTTGAGCGCGGCGAAGAGATTGCTCGGCGATGCTCCGCGTCTTGCGGATTTGCGCAAACACGTCCATGACCTCAGCGGACGTCCGCTGATCGTGACCTACCACCCGTCGGCCGCCTTGCGAGAAGGAGGGGCAGGTGTCATCACTGCAGCGTTGCGCGAAGACGTCGCGGCTGCTGTTGTAGTGGCGCGCCGCCGCGAAGCCGAACGACGCGCGACGGAGTCGTCGTGACGCAGTGGGTGCGGCATACCGATGATGCTGATGCCACGCGTGCCGTTGGTTCCGAAGTGGCCGCGTTGCTGCGCGCTGGTGACGTTGTTGTTTTGGCTGGGGAAGTGGGCGCTGGCAAGACGACGTTTACGCAAGGACTCGGCGCTGGCTTGAATGTTCGCGGACCAGTAACCAGCCCCACTTTCGTGTTGGCTAGGCGCCACCCAACACTGACCAATGGGCCGGACCTCGTCCACGTTGATGCCTACCGCATCGACGGAACTTTGGTGCTAGAAGACCTCGATCTCGATGCCGATCTCGATACAGCAGTTGTCGTTATCGAGTGGGGCCAAGGACTCATTGATGACTTGGCCATCGAACGCGTCGCCGTGCACGTCCAACGACCGCAGGGCGATGTTGCCGATGAGCATCGGGTCATCACCGTCGACTTCGTCGGACGAGCGTGGGCCGAACGCCTGGCGTCAAATTCCGATGGCGTCACCGCCTAGCCTTAGGCCATGCGAGTCCTGGCCGTCGATACGGCTACACCCCGTGTAGGCGCCGCCTTCGTTGATTCCGAGACGATGCGCGTCGTTGAGCACGGTGCAGTCGACCCGCGTCGTCATGCTGAGTTGCTCACCCCGCTCATCAAGCGCGTACTCGGTGACGCTGGCGTTGCACTCGCAGATGTCGACCTCATCGTTGCCGGCGTGGGGCCTGGGCCGTACACCGGACTTCGAGTGGGTGTCGTCACTGCGGTGACTTTCGGTATGGCGCTTGGAACACAGGTCGTGGGCGTGTGCACGCTTGACGCTTTTGCGCACGATGCTCGCGCGACCATTCCGGGTTCAGTCGTCGTCGCTACGGACGCGCGGAGACGCGAGGTGTACTGGGCCAGGTACGACGCCGTCGGACTTCGCACTTTCGGTCCACTTGTGTCCAAGCCGGACGTCGTCCGCGAGCGCGAACCTGAGTCCTTAATCGTTGGTTCGGCCGCGTCGCATGTTGATGGGCGCGTGATCGATACGGACATCCGAGTTGCCGCGCTTGCCGAAGTCGCGATAAGTGCACTCGCACGTGGCGAAGAACTGCCTGCGCTTGACGTGGCGGAACACCTCAGCGACATGGCAGGTGATGGTTCGGGAACTGTTCCCGCCACGACGTTGTTGCTGCCGCGGCCGTTGTACTTGCGTCATCCCGATGCCCAGGTTCCCTTGGCTTTGCGAGGTGCGTCGACATGAGTGGCGCTCCGACCCGCGACAACGCAGTGATGGCACTTCGTCCGATGCGCTGGTGGGACATCGACGCCGTTGCAGCTATCGACGCGACCGTGTTCGGGGCCACCGCCTGGTCGGCTGCGGCGTTCTGGTCCGAACTCGCAGGTGTTCCTGATTCGCGTCACTACGTCACTGCGATCCATGACGACACTGTCATCGGTTACGCCGGTGTCGCATTCGGGCCTGACGATGCCGATGTCCAAACGATCGCCGTGGCACCGGACTATCAGCGAACCGGGCTCGGACGGCAACTTCTCACTTCCCTCATCGATATTGCGGGCGGTCGCCGGGCCGCGCAGTTGTTCCTTGAAGTGCGCCACGACAACGAACCGGCGATTGGCCTTTATCGATCGGCTGGTTTTGAGCAGATCTCGGTTCGCAAGAGTTACTACGCGCCCGGCATTGACGCCGTCATCATGCGGCGTCGATTGACTTCGGTGGTCGCGACTCATGACTGACGCGCCACTCGTGCTTGGTATCGAGACATCGTGTGACGAAACGGGCGTCGGTGTGGTTCGCGACACCACTCTGCTGGGGCAGTCACTAGCGAGCAGTGTCACCGAACACGAACGCTTCGGTGGTGTGATTCCCGAACTCGCTAGTCGGGCTCACGTTGAAGCCATGGTGCCCATGCTTGAGCGGGCTGTTGCCGGTGCCGGCGTTTCGCTTCACGATCTCGATGCGGTCGCCGTCACGTCCGGCCCAGGTCTCGCGGGTGCTCTTGTCGTTGGCGTTGCTGCGGCGAAGGCACTGGCGTTGGCCCTTGATGTTCCCTTGTACGGGGTCAACCACCTTGCAGCGCACGTCGCCGTTGACGCCCTCGAGCACGGACGACTTCCGCAGCCCGCGATTGCGCTGCTCGTCAGTGGTGGGCATAGTTCGCTGCTTCGCGTCGACGACGTGACGGCGTCGGTGACTCCACTTGGCGCCACGCTCGACGATGCGGCGGGTGAGGCATTCGACAAGGTGGCACGGCTCCTTGGTTTGCCATTTCCTGGTGGGCCTGCCATCGACGCGGAAGCCCGAACTGGTGATCCGTCCGCGATCGCCTTTCCGCGTGGACTCACCGGCCCCGGCGATCTCGCGCGTTACCGCTACGACTTCTCTTTCTCCGGTCTGAAGACGGCAGTTGCCCGTTGGATCGAAGCGCGTCGGCTTGCCGGCGAACACCTTCCTGTCGCGGACGTCGCAGCAAGCTTCCAAGAGGCTGTGGCTGACGTGTTGACGCGCAAGGCGATTGCCGCCTGCGCGGACCAGGGAATCGAACACCTCGTCATTGGCGGGGGAGTTGCAGCGAACTCCCGACTGCGCTCGCTGGCCGCTGAATTGTGCGAGCGGCACAACATCGAGTTGCGCATTCCACGTCCGGCACTGTGCACCGACAATGGCGCGATGGTCGCGGCGTTAGGCGCGCAACTAGCGTTACGCGGTGCACCGCCAAGTGGCGACGAGTTGGGCATTGATTCGTCTTTACCGGTCAACGAAGTCGTCATGGCGGAGTGAATCGCGGACGTGGCTACATCGTCTCGACGAGCAGGGCCAGCGGACCGCGAGTTGTGCGCGTGAGCACTACGGTGGCTGTCGGGCCGACTCCGCTTAAGCGCAGTGAGTGGCGGATGTGTTCTGGATCCACAGCAACACCGCGCTTCTTGATGATCGCGTTGCCGTAGCCGCGCTGTTGAAGTTCGGCCCGCAAACGCTTGATAGCAAAGGGCACTTCTGCGATGACCCGGTATGACGACGCTAGTGGTGTCGCGACGTAGTCGTCGCTTGTCACATAAGCGATCGCGACGTCGAGGAGCCAACCGCTTACGACATCGCACACGACTCCAACAAGACCGGCTCTGATCACAGCGGCGTGTGGCTCATAAAGGAATTGGCCAACTTCTCCGACGCGAGGTGGAATCGCTGGCAAGTCACGTTCACTTACGGAGACTTCAGCGTTGCCGCGCAGAAGCACTGCCGCCCGTCCGACATGGCGGGAGAGTTGGCCGAACCACAACGTCGCCTCGACGAGGTCATCGCCGTGCTGAATCCACTCGGTGTCTGCAGTCGGTGGCAACAGCCGGTGCTCAATGCCAGGAGCCAGCTTGGCGACAAGACTCGGCACTTGTTCGCTCAGCGCCAATAGTTGCGAATACGTTGGGCTCCACTGCTCCGGACGCATGAGGCGGCGGCCGTTCGAATCGCGCCGGGCGGGATCGATCATGACGACGTCAATGCCCGACAGGTTCGCGGCCAGCGCGTCACCAACGGTAAAGGTGATGCGGTCGCTGACCCCTGCCGCTGCCGCGTTGTGTTGCGCTACGGCCACGACATCGGCGTCTAAGTCGATGGCGTGCACGTCGAGCCCAGCCTTCGCCAAAGCGATGGCGTCCGATCCGGCGCCGCACCCCAGGTCGGCGGCCTGACGCAAGCCCGCGTCGGCGACCCGTGTCGCCCGTCTTGTTGAGACGTCCGGACGGGTGGCTTGCTCGAGTGCGGCCGGGGTCCACACCCAGTCCGCCACTGTCGCGCCCAGTCGTTCTACCGCCCTTTCGCGAAGCCGCACTTGCCCGACTGCCAGAGCGGCGAGGTCGGGGTCGACGCCTTCGGTTCGCAGGCGCGTACCAATGGCCAACTCGGTGCCGCCGCCCGAACTAAGGTCGGTTGCGCGGCGGAGAACTTCGCGACCCGCGGGTGTCAGCAGCGCGGCCACGCCGAGCGGTCGGTCGGGTGGCGTCACCTGGTCATCGTTTCAGGGGCTGGCGCGGACGGCTCGAGCGGTGGCGTGGGGGTTCGTCCGCTGGCACTCAGATTGACCAAGTGCTAACCCCGCAATAGGCTGATTCCTGGCACTCGAAGTGGTCGAGTGCCAGGTGACAAGACCGTCCGGCACCCGCGACGACGGCCGGTTTGGTCACTCACGATCATCGACGTCCCTCAGAAAGGGGAGTCAGACCGTGTCGGTCTCCATCAAGCCGCTCGAGGATCGCATCCTCGTTCAGCCGCTCGACGCCGAGAAGACAACGGCGTCTGGCCTCGTCATTCCCGACACTGCCAAGGAGAAGCCGCAAGAGGGCAAGGTCCTCGCGGTGGGTCCAGGTCGTTGGGATGAAGACGGCAAGAACCGCATTCCGCTCGACGTTGCTGAAGGCGACACCGTCGTCTACAGCAAGTACGGCGGCACCGAGATCTCGTACAACGGCCAGGACTACCTAATCCTGTCGAGCCGCGACGTTCTCGCAGTCGTCACCAAGTAGTACTTCAGTACCAAGTGCAGCCGCCCCGGGTGCCCGATTGCTCGGGTACTCGGGGCGTATTGCATTGCTGTCGGACGCGTTGCCGACAGCGTTGACCCGACTACTTCACGCACGTCCGACATTTCATACGCAAGGCGGACTCTTTCCGCCGGAGGAACAATGCCCAAGATTCTGGAGTTCGACGAGAACGCCCGCCGCTCACTTGAGCACGGTGTCGACGTTCTAGCTGAAGCCGTCCGCGTGACCCTCGGTCCGCGCGGCCGCAACGTCGTCATCGACAAGAAGTGGGGCGCGCCCACCATCACCAACGATGGTGTGACCATCGCGCGCGAAATCGAGTTGGACGACCCGTTCGAGAACATGGGTGCGCAACTCGCCAAGGAAGTAGCCACCAAGACCAACGATGTCGCCGGCGACGGCACGACGACCGCGACCGTTCTTGCGCAAGCAATGGTTCACGACGGCCTGAAGGTCGTCACTGCGGGCGCTGCGCCGATGGACGTCAAGCGCGGCATCGACAAGGCAGTCGAGGCCATCAGCAAGGC
>Ga0075017_100000080_pt1 | contig 39049 bp, 38 predicted proteins | sample AleBraG_ABR_2012_FD_71475 | JGI IMG/M metagenome (GOLD analysis project Ga0075017, IMG submission 71475) | Freshwater sediment microbial communities in response to fracking from Pennsylvania, USA - Alex Branch Run_MetaG_ABR_2012 | ecosystem: Environmental > Aquatic > Freshwater > Creek >... | reverse complement strand
CGCAGAACAAGCCGCGCGGGCGCCCTTCGGTGCGCGTTGTCCGCCACGAGAGGATGCCGGCCTCGCTCAGCGCAGCGCCCACGGTCTGGCCGGGGCGGGCCGTCAAGGACTCGCCATCAAGTGAAAGCTGGATCCTAGGCATGTGCCTCCTGTCGCAGGGAATCGAAACGGGCGGGCGCAAAGGGCGCCAGGCCCATGGCGGGCGTGGCACCGGTCAACGAGGACGCTATCAAGGCACCGGTGCCAACGGAGAGCCCGATCCCGGCACCCTCGTGCCCACAGGCGTGCCACAGCCCGGGCGCCCGGGGATCGGGGCCGATGACGGGCAGGTGGTCCGGGCAGTAGGGGCGGAACCCCGAGTAGCTGCGCAGCGCCAAAACGTCTGCCAGGAACGGGAAAAGGGCAATGGCCTTGCCTGCCATCTCGGCCAGGACCAGCGGGTTGACGGACTTGTCAAAGCCGACGCGTTCGCGGCTGGAGCCAATCAGGATGGTGCCCCCGCGGGTCCCCTCCACAACGGGTGAGGTTTGCAGGCCCGCATCGGAACTGGCCACATTGTCCACGTACTCGGCCGCATAAACCTTGTGCCGCACCAGCTCCGGGAGCGGCTCGGTCACCATGACATAGCCCTTGCGCGGCAGCACGGGGACCACGACGCCGGCAAGCCCGGCGATGGCCGCGCCCCAGGTGCCTGCCGCGTTGACCACGGCCGGGGCGGCGATGGTTCCCTGGCTGGTGACCACGCCCGTGACGCGGTCACCCCGGCGCAGAAACCCCGTGACCTGCGTGCTGGTGTGGACGGTGGCCCCCATGCCGCGGGCCAGCCGGAGCAGGTGGGCCGCCGCAAGCATGGGCTGGACCTGGGCATCCTGCGGGTAAAAGGCGCCTCCCGCCATCCCGTCAGCAAGGTGGGGCTCGTATTCCTTGAGGCTGCCGGCGTCCAGGAGTTCGACGCCGATCCCGGCCTGGCGCTGACGGGCCGCCAGCAAGGTCAGCCTGGCCTGCGTCCCCGGTTTGGCCGAAACCACCAGGCCGCCCTTGGATTCAAACTCCCAGAGGTGTCCAAATTCGGCCAGTTCAGTGCGCCACAGTGACTGGGAATACTGGGCAAGGGACAGTTCGGGGCCGGCTTCCTTGTCCGAGACGAGGATGTTGCCTTCGCAGGCGCTTGATGTGCCCCCGGCAATGGCACCGCGGTCCACAACGGCGACACGGAGTCCTGCCTGTGCAGCAAAATACGCGCACGCGGCGCCCACGGCACCGGCACCAACGACCACAACGTCCGCGAATCGGGGAAGATTCATAATCAGTAGTATGTCACATATTACAGAGATGAAATAGGCGCGCCCAAGATTTCAGCATCCCAGGTTTAGGCGGGCCCAACCACCGTCCCTCTCTAGTGCTTGGCCCACTCGCCGCGGACGTGGCCAATGTGCCGCGTCATCAGTTCCTGGGCCTCGGCGGCCTTCCCAGCGGCCATCAAATCAACCAATTCAATGTGCTCGAGCGCCATCTCGCGCAACTCGCCGGAGGCCACAAGGGGCGCCAGGCCCAGCAGCCGGGTGTGTGATCGAAGCTCGGAGATCAACGACACCAGGCGCTTGTTGCCGCTGTACTCAAGAACCGCAATATGGAATTGGCGGTCCGCCTCGGTGTAGGAGACCAGGTCACCCTCACCCGCAAAGGTGACAATGGCGGCCGCCAACTCGCGCAGCCGGACCAGCCCGGCGTCGTCAATGCGCGGGGTAACGTCCCGGACCGTGGGCGGCTCGATCAGTAGACGCAAGGCTGTGATCTCGTCCAGATCTTCATCGGAGACCTCCGTGACACGAAAGCCCTTGTTGGGCAGGGAGACAACCAGCCCCTCCTTGACCAGGTCAAGCATGGCTTCCCGGACGGGGGTCGGGGAGACCCCAAAGCGCTTGCCGAGCACGGGCGCCGAGTAAACCTCCCCGGGCTTCATTTCCCCGGAGATGACTGCCGCACGCAGGGCCAGCGTCACGGTTTCACGCAGGCTGACGTTCTTCTTGACCCTGGTCAAATGAGATAGTTCAAGCGAGCTCATGGCGCTGCCAACCCCCGTTAGAAAATTAAGAGTGGAACACCTGCTCCACTACAATATGACATTTTAGTTTACGGATGTCCCAGCGGCAGCAAACAGTTCAAAGGCCTTCCCGGCAGAGACAATATCCTCCCACGACATCCCCACGCCCGTATACAACAGCGGCCTACCGGGCTCCGGCGCAAAGTGCCCGTTGACCAGGTCGGAGAGGGTTGCAAGCCCCCGCTCCTGCCACTGCCTGGCGGACCGGGCCGGGATTAAGTCGCCCGCCTCACGCAGGGCGGAACCACGCCCCTCCACCACCACATCGGCCCGCAGAGCCAGTGACGGGTCAATCTCCCTCGCGTCCAAGCCATGGGCGCCAATGGCGGCAACCACCGCATGGTCAGCCACCAGCGCGCCATCAAAAAGCGGTACCGAGGACGACGTGGCACACACCACCACATCGGCCCCTGCCACATCCGCAGCCTCCCCAGCCCGGGCCGCCAGCCCGCGCCCGGACCACTTGTGAGCCAGTGCCTGGGCGGCCTCGGCCCGCCTGCCCACCACGATCAGCGAGTCAACGCCGCAGACCTCGTGGAGCGCTGCAATGTGGCGGTCGGCCTGCAGTGAGGAACCGAAAACCACAACCGTTCCGGCCGACGGCGAACCCCGCAACGCCAGCAGGTGCTTGAGCGCCAGGGTTGTCACGGCAGAGGTACGGATGAGCGTAAGCTCGGCGCCATCCAGGGCGGCCAGCGGCGTCAGGGCCTCCCTGTCAAGCAAGAGGTACGTGCCTTGGATCTTGGGATGGCCGTTGGCCGGATTGCCCGGCGCCACGGTTGCCACCTTAATGCCCGCGTACTTCGCCGATTCCGCAGGCATAAGCAGGAACTCCCCCGCAGACAGTGGCGCAAACAGCCTGGGCGAGTCCAGTTCAGGATCCTGCCCGCCGCGCAGGGCATCCTCCAGTGCTGACACAGCAACGGCCGGCGGCAACAGGGCCGCCAGGGCCGTGGCGTTGATGTACGGCAAATTCATGGCGCTCCTTTTGTGGCGGGGGATTCGGTGCATGCAGGGACCGGCGCATGTAACACATGCGTACCATGACGGTCCGGCGTCGCACCGCGGCTACACTTTTCCACTACACCCGACGCGTCGATTAGCATGCTTGTGCCATATAGTTTGGCGGCAGGGCGATCACAACGAGAACCCTGCAGGGAAGGGATCCTCGGGGTCCAGATGGTACTGCGCCGTGCCGGTGATCCAGGCGCGTCCGGTGATGGTTGGCACCACGGCAGGCAGCCCGCCCACGGTGGTTTCCTCCACCAGTCGGCCTATGAACTGGGTGCCAATGTAGCTTTCATTCACGAAGTCGGCGTTGAGGGCCAGCTCCCCGCGGGCGTGCAATTGCGCCATCCGGGCGCTGGTGCCGGTGCCACAGGGGGACCTGTCAAACCAGCCGGGGTAGATGGCCATGGCGTGGCGCGAATGCCCGGCCGTGGAGCCTGGAGCTTTCAGATACACGTGGTGGCAGCCACTGATGTCGGCCCGCGCCGGGTGTACCGGAGGGTTGTGGGTGTTGATCGCATCCATGATCTTCAGGCCGGCGTCCAGCAGTCGGTCCTTGGCGGCACGTTCAAACGGCAGGCCCAACTCGGAAAGCTCCACCACGGCGTAAAAGTTGCCGCCGAAGGCCATGTCATAGCGAACCTCGCCAAACCCATCCACTTCCACGGTTTGGTCAAGAGCCAGGGAAAACGATGGCACGTTGCGGATGGTCACCTTTTTGGCGGCACCGTTTTCCACTGCAACCTCTGCCACCACCAGCCCGGCAGGGGTGTCCAGCCGGATGGTGGTGACGGGCTCCTCCACGGGCACCATGCCGGTTTCCACGAGTACCGTGGCCACGCCAATGGCGCCATGCCCGCACATGGGCAACAGCCCGGAAACTTCAATGAACAGCACGCCGTAGTCGGCGTCCGGGCGGGTGGGCGGCTGCAGGATGGCCCCGCTCATGGATGCGTGCCCGCGGGGTTCACACATCAGCAGGGTGCGTACGTCATCACTGTTCTCGATGAACCATAGGCGCCGTTCCGCCATGGTGGCGCCGGGGATGGTGCCCATTCCGCCGGTGATGACGCGCGTGGGCATCCCTTCGGTATGGGAATCGACGGCATGGAAAACCCGCTTGGATCTCATGGCGCGCCCCTTACCGGTAGCCCTTGGCCAGCACGGCCTCGGTGTCGGCGGTGATCCGGGCCGCCATGGCAACAGGCAGCGGGCCGCGGGGCTGGCGGCAGGCCCCGCCCTTGCGCCCGGCAATGTCCATTGAGAGCTTGATCGCCTGGACAAACTCGGTCTTGGAGTCCCATCGCAGAAGGGAGTGCAGCTCGCGGTAGATGGGCAGAGCCTTGGCGATATCGTCTGTGTTGCCGCTTGTGACCAACTCGTACAGTTCCACGGTGCTCTGTGGGATGGCATTTGGGTAGCCTGCGATCCAGCCGACGGCGCCGGCCAGTCCCAGCTCAAGCAGGACGTCGTCGGAGCCAACCAAGAGGTCCAGTTCGGGGGCCAGTTCGGCGATTTCGTAGGCGCGGCGCACGTCGCCGGTGAATTCCTTCACGGCCACGATGAGTCCCTCGGCGTGCAGGCGCGCAAGCAAGGCCGGGGACAGGTCCACCTTGGTGTCATAGGGGTTGTTGTAGGCAACTACGGGAAGGCCGGCCTTCGCCACCTCGCGGAAGTGCGCCACCACCGTTTCATCGTCCGCTTTGAAAGTGTTCGGCGGCAGGGCCAAAACTGACGCAGCTCCGGCGTCGCGGGCTTGTTCGGCCCAGCGGCGGGATTCGTCCGCGCCATAGGCGGCAACACCCGGCATCACCGTGAAGTCTTCCGGGGAAGCGGCAACCGCGGTTTCCACCACCTTTGCCCGTTCCTGCGGGGTCAACGTCTGGTACTCGCCCAGGGACCCATTGGGACAGACCCCGTCACAGCCATTGGCCGCCAACCATGAAACATGATCTGCAAAGGAGGCGTGGTCCACGCTGCCGTCGTCATTGAAGGGGAGGGCTGTGGCAACGTGGATGCCCTGCCAAGGCTGGGTGCGGCTTGTCATGTGGGTTCCCCTTACAGAGGATCAGATGCCAGGGACAGCAGCGCGCTGCCGCCCCTGGGGCACTGGCAACGCCGCCACCATCCGATTACACACCCAGCCTAGCAGTGCAATGTCACATTCCACCAGTGCATTGGAGCACGATCATTCTGGCGTTCAGATGCTAATTAGCACCACTTCACAAAACCAAGGTCACAGGGCAGGAACCACATGCCGTAGGTGCTTGCCACGCCGCCCGCGACGGGTGCGGTAGTCGTGGTGCCGGCAGTAGTAGTGCTGGCTGAGTCAGTGGATGCCATGGCAGCGCCGGGCGTCAAGACCATACCGGCGGTAAGAAGGGCTGCAACACCCAGGGAAGCAATGCGAGATTTCATGGAAGTGCCTTTCACAAGGGCGGTCACGGCCGCCGGAGCAGGATGTTTCCTAGCATAGGTGCCTGAGGACTGCCCGCATACGGCTAATGCACGTTTATGCACCTGTCCATTTGGATAGTCTTTCCCGCCGGTCGGCAACTAGGGCATTTCCCCTAGGCAACCACTCCCGAGCGCAGCGCCGTGATAACAAGCTGCAGGCGGTCCCTGGCCGAGAACTTCCGGCCCAAACGGACAAGGTGGTACTTAACTGTCGACTCGGAAAGGTAAAGGGCCGAGGCGATTTCGCTGTTGCTCCTGCCTTCACACAACAGCTTCAGCACGCCTTCCTCCCGCTCGGAGAGTTCAATGTCCTGCTGGTCCGGCTTTGCCGGGCGGGTCTTGCGAACATCGGCAACCAGAAGGTGGGTGACGGCGGGATCAATCGGGCATTCCCCGGCGTGGACTTCACGCACCGCCTCAATGATCCTGTCCGGCTCGGCATCCTTGACCACATATCCGCTGGCCCCGGCCATCAGGGCCGCCTTGAGATGTCCGTCCTCAACATGGCCGGTGACAACCAGGATCCGGATCTCGGGGAATTCCTCAACGATGTGCCCAATGGCGGTGATCCCGTCCATGACGGGCATTTGTATGTCGATCAACAGGACCTGTGGATGAAGTTCGCGAACCAACTGGATGGCATCGAGGCCATTCTCACCTTCACCCACCACCACCACGTCCGTGGTTTGGGACAGGTATGTCCGCAGGGCACCGCGAACGAATTTTTCGTCATCGACAATGACGACGTTGATGGTCTCTGCTTCAACCGGCTCTGCGCCGTTTGCCTCTGTGGTTTGCACGCTCACATTCATGCTCACAGTCTACGTAATGTGGGGGATGCCTCTGGCATCCATCCCGCAGGCGGGATCAGCCCGCAACGACGTCGGGGACGAAGGGTTTCAGCGCTCTGGCGGCGAGCTGGTGCCGTCGGGCCAAATGCCGCTTGAGCGTGGGGCGCCGTGCCGCGCAGCGCTACCGGTGTCACGCAAGTGCAATGCATTCATGACTTTCTCCTTGAACTTCTGTAGGACGCATGCAACGCCACTTAAACAAACCTGGGGCATGTCTTAACCTTGCACACCTATGAAGCTACGTACGCGTGATCGCCCCCGCAATACGTGCCACCAACATCCGCCCGAAAGTACGAGGAAAGCCCTTGTAAATCAGCCAAAATTGGCCATTTGGCCAACCTGGTCCCGGGGTTGGAAGGTGCCCCTACTGGAGTGTCTGGCGGCCTTGGAAGGGCAGGACGGTACGAACACTCCACCAGCCGTCCACGGGGCCGGCCTCCAGGGTCCCGCCAAGCCGGGAGGCGCGTTCGCGCAGCCCCACAATGCCAGTGCCGGAGACGGGCAGCCGCGGCTTGCCCGTGGTGGTCATGCGGTTGCGGACCAGCAGCTCAAGACGGTCATCCTGGACGTCAAGGGAGATATGACATTCGCTGCTGTGGCCCGTGTGCTTGGCAATATTGGTGGCGCTCTCCTGCAGAATCCGCAGCACGGTGGAGCGGAGTCCGTTGGGGGTGCGGTTCAGATCTCCGGAGGTTTTGACGAGGGTGAGCACCCCCAGGCTGTTGAGCCGCTTTTGGGCGTCGGCAACACTGAGCGCCAGGTCTATGGTGGCGGCGCTGGGCGAAACGCTGGAATCGCGTGCAGGACCACCGGCAGCAGGTAGTTCGTCAGTACGTATGGCACGCAGGAGACGGCGCAAGTCATCGAGGGAGTCCCTGGCCATGGTCCCGATCTCGGTCAACGATTTTTCCTGCACCGGGCCGTCCTTGGAGATCTTGCCAAGGTTTGCCTGCACGGCAATCATCGTCAGCCCGTGGGTAACCACGTCATGAAGTTCCCTTGCAAGCTCGGTACGCTGCTCCAGGGCGGCCCGTGCGGCTGTTTCCTCGGCCGCTTTCTGGGCCTGCGCTGACTGGATGGCTCTTTCCCGCAGGATCTTCACTGCAAGCCCCGGCGCAACAAGCAAGATGGTGACGAAGACATAGCCCCACAGGGCCGCCGGGCTCAGCTCTGAGACACCCAGCACCCAGGCGATCTGCCACACGAGGAACCCGCCCACCATGGCGGCCAGTGAGCGGCTTGAGACACGGTAGGCCGCGATGGGCAGTGCCGCAAAGATCAGAAAAAGGGCTCCACTGGGCTGTACATTCGGGTACATAGTTACCAACAGCACCAAGAGGGCGGGCGCCGCAAGCTGGGGCCTGAAGGCCAGGGCCATCCACAGCGCCCAATAGCTGACGGTGCCAACCAGGCCCCACCAGGGAAGCCTCCCGTCTAGTTGGGTCACAAAGAACAGCCGGAAGTCATCAACAGCCGACATCGTGACAAACAGCGCAATGGCAAAGGACACCCAGATTGGCATGGGCGAAACGCCGGCCTTGAGGGTTCCAGCCAGCGTGAAGTTCCGCCACGGCTTACGCATGCGCACCCGCAGAAGTGGTGCAATGCGGCCGGGCGGCCTTGTTGTGACTCGGTGTCCCAGCCATTAGGCAATCCCTCCGCCACGTTGGGCCAGGGTGTTGCGCAGGTAGGCGAACACTTTGTCGTCGCCAATCCCATCGTGCTCAAATTCGTTGGTGACCCAGGCATGGACATTGCCAACCGCGGCGGCGGTGTCCAGCTGGAGGCCGGCGTCTACGTACATATCGTCATAGTAAACCGCCGCAGCAACCGGCACCTGGTTAGCCGCCAGCGTGTCCACGTCATAAAGTTCCGTGAACGTCTCGCGACGGGCCAGCTCGTTGACGGCGCCGGCGAAGGGACGGAGCAGGCGGATTTCCTCAAACATCCACGGGAACATCATCTCCCCCGTAAACATCAGCGGCCGGGCGGAGTCGGCAAACTCCCCGTGATTGGCCAGTTCGCGCTGGGCCGCCCAAGCCGTGGGGCCGTTGGAGCCGTGGGAGTAGATGCTCTCCTGCAGAACGGCGAAAAGCGGGTTCTCGGCAAAGGAGGTGCGCGTGTGTACCTGGGCCAGGAAACCATCGCTAAGATGTTCACCGTCGTCGCTGAAGGCCTCGTCAAGCAGCCAGTGCATGCGCTCAAAGCCGGGCTTCATGCCAAAATCGATTCCCAGGGTTTGTAGGCGCCGGACCGTGAGCCTATCCCCGTCGGGCAGCCTGACATCCTTGCTTTCCAAGTAATCGGCCAGGCGGGCCACAAGCTCAACATCCTGCGGGTACCGTGCATAGAACTCGCGGTTCTTGCCGGCGGTCCGCGGGAACGTGCGCCGGTACACCTCAGAGGCGTCCGGCCAAATGCTGGCCAAGCCACCGGTCACGTAGCAGGCCGTGAGGGCTTCGGGAGCGCGGGATAGGTAGGTCAGCGTCAGGAATCCGCCGTAGCTTTGGCCCACGGTAGTCCAGCGCCGTCCGCCAAAACGGGTTTTGCGGATGTGCTCCGCGTCAGCCACGATCGAGTCGGCCCGAAAGTGGCCAAGGTAGTCGGCACCTGCGCCGGCATCGGGGAATTGTGCCATGGCTCGGGCATCCACGCGCGTACTGCGGCCCGTGCCGCGCTGGTCAAGGAGCACCACCCGGTGTGTTTTCAGGGCCTGGCCGATCCAGCCGGTGGCTGCCAGGGGGCGCGGGCCCTTGCCGCCGGGGCCGCCCTGCAGAAAGACCATGACCGGCAGGTCCTCGCTGCGCCGAACCGGATCAACAAGTTCGCGCGCAAAGACTGAAATGGTGGCCGGATTGCTGGCATCGAACCAATCCAGCGGCACGCTTACGCGGAAATCAGTTACGTGCAAACCTGGAATGGTGTAGCTGGAATCGCTCATGTCTCAATCGTCGCAGTTTTCCCGCCGCCGCTGTTAATCCCCACGCCCTCCCAAAGCTCGCAAGCTCGGTTTGGGCCCCTCGGGCGCGGGGGCCCAACACGCACCTCACAGAACCCGCAAGCTCGCATTGGGCCCCTCGGGCGCGGGGGCCCAACACGCACCTCACAGAACCCGCAAGCTCGCATTGGGCCCCTCGGGCGCGGGGGCCCAACAATTCGCTGTGGGCCCGCCACGCTCACCTTAGAACGAAGCCCAAGCCAAGTTCGTCGTCGCCCTCCAGCGTGAAGGTGCTTTCCCCGACGGGAAACGCCTTGCCGGTGACCTCCACGACCACCCCAGCTTCGCCGACCGCAACCACCCGGGCGGTGAAGTGGGAGTCAATGATGGAGAAATGATCCAGCACCTGGCCGTCCGCCAGCTCCCCGGAGGCGCTCAGGGAGGCCACCCGGGCGGCTGTCCCGGAACCGCAGGGCGAGCGGTCAACCTGCCCGTCAGCGAAGATCGTGACGTTGCGCTGCGCCAGCGCCCCCGTGCGGGCAGGGCCGCCCCCTGGGCCCACTTCCTCGTGGAAAATGGTTCCGTAGATGCCGTCCAGGCGTGGCTCCGTCGGGTGGCGTGCGGCAGGGTGCCCGGCCAGTGCCGCCTTGATTTGCCGCCCGGCTTCAATGAGTTGGTTCAGCTTGGCCGGCGTCACCTCCAGCCCGGCCGCCCGTGCCGGAAGCGATGCGTACAGCGCCCCTCCCCACAGCACGTCAACAAACAGCGTGCCGAAATCCGCCGTCGTCACGTCAATGTTTCGGGCCACCACGGATGAGGGCACATTGCGGAAGGTGACCGTGGTGATGCGTCCGGCCTCGGTACGCACGCGGGCACTCACCCGACCCGAGGGGACGTCGATCACCACCACGGTTTCGCCGTCGTCGGGGGCAGGCACCAGGCCGCTGCGGACGGCCCAGGCGCCCAGGGCGATCGTGCCGTGTCCGCATGCGGTGGAAAACCCGTCCTTGTGCCAAAACAACACGCCAAGGTGGGCGCCGGAATCGTTCGGCGGCACAATGAATCCGCCGTACATGTCGGCGTGGCCGCGCGGCTCGTTGACCAGCAGCCGCCTGAGGGTGTCGGCAGGGCCGGCCATGGCGTTTTGGCGCCGCTGAAGGACAGTTTCCCCCTCGATGGGAAATGGGAGCGAGGGAACTATCCGAAACGGCTCCCCCGCCGTGTGATAGTCAATGGTGGATATTTCCCACTCCGCGGCCTGCAGGTGTAGATCTTTCCCCCCCTCAGCTTCAGGGACGTGTCCGGGCCTATGGCTGCTGGACACGTTTCATCCACCCCTCAATGCCGGAGGCGTCCAAGGGCAGTGCATCGGAGATGACATCCGAGCCGGTCGCTGTCACCACAATGTCGTCCTCGAGGCGCACGCCAATGCCGCGCAGTTCCGGGGGCACGGTGAGATCGTTCTCGTGGAAGTACAGGCCAGGTTCCACGGTGAGGACCATGCCGGGCACCATGGGGGCGCCCTGGTAGCTTTCGTAGCCGGACTGGCCGCAGTCGTGGCAGTCCAGCCCCAAGTGGTGGCCCACCCCGCACACCAGGTAGCGGCGGTGGTGCTGGCCCTTCGGGGACAAGGCCTCATCAACCGAGACGGGCAGCAGGCCCCAGTCGTTCAAGCCGTTGGCGATGACCTCCATGCAGGCTTCGTGGAAATCGGCAAAGTACTTGCCCGGGCCCACCTGGGCCAGGCCGGCCCGGTGCGACTTCTCCACAAGATCGTGCACCTGGCGCTGGATGGGGCTGAAGGTGCCGGATCCGGGGAAGGTGCGGGTCACGTCGGCGGTGTAGAAGCTGTTCGTCTCCACGCCCATGTCGAGCAGCAGGACCTTGTCCTCCAGCACAGGGCCGTCGCAACGCACCCAGTGCAGGGTGGGCGCGTGCTTGCCGCTGCCCACAATGGTGGCGTAGCCAACGCCGTTGCCATAGGTCCTGGCGTACCTGTCAAAGGTGCCCTGCAACCAGCGTTCGCCACCCTTCTTGATGGCGGTGGGAACCTCACGGACCACGGCGGCAAAGCCGTCCACCGTGTGGTCAACGGCCTCGCGCAGCTGGGCGATCTCCCAATCGTCCTTCACCATGCGCAGATCGGACAGCTCGCGTCCCAGGGCGATGCCGGCGTCGATCCCGTGGCGGGAGGCCAGGCCCGCAGGCAGCTTGCCGGCGCCCAGCGCAACCGAACCGGCACGCATGGCGGCGGCGATGCCGCCGTCGAGCTCGCCCAGCGGCTTGACCACCAGGGAGAGCGCGGCGGCCCAGTCAGAGAAGTCGGGGGCGGCGCCAACCCACATTTCACCGTGGGCGGCGTTGGTGAAAAACTCGGGGTTGTCGGCGTAGAAGGGTGCCGGAATGAACAGGACCGCGTCGTGGCCGGAGGCCGTTGGCGTCATGACCAGGACGGCGCCATCGATCGCGGCACCGGTCAGCCAGTAAAAGTCCGAATCCGGGCGGAAGTCATAATAGGTGTCGTAACTGCGCACCGGCGCCGATCCGGCGCCAATGACGAGCGCCTGCCCGCGGAAGATCTCGGATATCCGGGTGCGGTGCTCGGCCGCCGCCGCCGCCGCACCGGCAACCACGGGCGGCGTCCGGTCAGGGGTGCCCCAACCCGTACTCATGTACTCGGTAAACGCCGCAACGTTGGCCAGCCGGGGAACCCTGGGATTCTCCGCTGTGGGGACGGGCATGGAACTGGTGGTGGCGGCGTCGTATGAACTCATGCCTCTATGATTCCACCTCTTTCCGGGCGCGGCCTAGTTGGGAGGGCCACCAAAGGTGCCGGCCGATGTCGTAGGAGAGCGCCGGGACCAGCAGCGAGCGCACCACCACGGTATCCAGCAGCACGCCGAAGGCCACAATGAACGCCAGCTGGGCCAGGAACAGCAGGGGAATCACGCCCAGTGCGGCAAAGGTGGCCGCCAGCACCACCCCGGCCGAGGTGATGACACTGCCGGTCTTGCCCAGCCCGCGCAGCACCCCGGCCCGGGTGCCCATGACCTTTGCTTCCTCCCGGACCCGGGTCATGAGGAAGATGTTGTAGTCCACCCCAAGCGCCACAAGGAACACGAAGCCAAACAGCGGCACCGTGGCGTCGGCGCCGGGGAAGCCAAACACATGGTTGAACACCAGCGCGGAAATACCCATGGCGGCCCCATAGGAGAGCACCACGGAGCCAATGAGCACCAGTGGGGCCACGATGGAGCGCAGCAACAGCATGAGCACCAGCAAGATCACCGCCAACACCAACGGCACAATGGTCACCAGGTCACGCTGCGCGGTGACGTTGGTGTCCAGGGCAATCGCGCTGATGCCGCCCACCAGCACACCGGAATCGACGGCGGGCAGTTGCGCCCGCAGATCCCGCACCACCTGCTCGGCCGCGTCCGAATCAGCTTGGTCCGTCAATGTGGCATTGATCAGCACGCGCCCGTCCCTGACCACCGGCGCCGCCGCGGCATCCGGGCGGCCGCCACCTGTGTAGACATTGACGCTGGCAATGCCCTTGGCCTGCCCGACGGCGGCAGCCACCTGGGCTTGTTTGCCTTGGTCCGCGATGATCACCACAGGGCTCCCGCTGCCGGCATCAAAGTGCGCGGCCAGCGCCTTCTGGCCGTCCACGGCGTTGCTGGGCCCGAGGATGACCTGGGTCTGCGAGACCCCGTTGGCCTGCAACTGGAGAATCCCTGATCCCGCCGCCAGCAGGAGCACCAGCGTCACCACCCAGGTCGCCCTGGGCCTGCGCGCGATCAGGAGGCCAACCCGGCGCCACAGCCCGCCAATCCCGGCCAACCCGCGGGCGGCGTCGTCCCGGGAAGTGGCGTCCAAACCATCGACAGATACGGGGTCAGCTTCCTTGTTTGCGTGCCCCACCTTGGGCAGGAACGGCCAAAAAGCTCCCCTGCCGAAGGCCACGAGCAGGGCCGGCAGGAACGTAAGCGCGGCCAGAAGGGAGAAGAGAATGCCGATGGCGGCGATCGGGCCCAGGCTGCGGTTGGAGTTCAGGTCGGAGAACAGCAGGCAAAGCAGGGCCAGAATGACGGTCCCGCCCGAGGCGACAATGGGTTCCCAGGCACCCTTGAAGGCCCGGCCAAGCGCCGTCCACTTTGATTGCACCTCGTGGAGGGCCTCACGGAACCGGGCCACCAACAGCAGCGAGTAATCGGTGGCGGCACCAATCACCAGGATCGAGAGGATGCCCTGGCTCTGGCCATTGAGCTTGATGAGATCCCACTTGGCCAGGTAGTACACCACCACGATGGCACCGCACAGGGCAACCACGGAAGTCAGCAGCACCAGGATGGGCAACACCACCGACCGGTAGACGGCCAGCAGGATCACAAACACCGCCAGCAGGGCCACCAGCAGCAGGATGCCGTCGATCCCGGAGAAGGCGCTGACCAGGTCGGCGGTCAGCCCGGCAGGGCCCGTCACGTAGGCGGTCATGCCGGCAGGCAGCTCCGCGGCAATCACCGCCCGCAGCTCGCCCACCACGGTATTGACGTTGCCGACGTCGGCCACGGGGACCAGGAACTCCACCGCCAATTTGTCGCTGGAGGGGATGGGCCCTGCAATGGTGGTGGTCTCCGGCGGCACCGGCCGCTGCACACCGGCAACGGCGCCAAGCTTGGCAGGCAGTCCCCCAATTTCGGCCAGCTGCGCTTCCGTCAGCGGCGCGGGGGAGGTCAGCACCACCACGGCGGGGATGCTGGTGCTGTCCACGAACTTGGACTGCCAGTCCTGCACGGCCGTTGATTCCGCGCTTGCCGGCAGGAAGGCGGCCTGGTCATTGGTGGAGACGTCGGAGATCTTGCCAAACGTGGGCCCGCCCAGGCCGGCCACCGCCAGCCATACGACGATCAACACCAAGGGAAGGGCAATGCGCAGCCACCGCCGGGGCTTCCAGTTCATAAGATCCATGCCACCATATTACTTCCATGATGGAGAGATTTGATAGTGGAGATTTAAAATGGCGCTTTAGCCCTCAGGATGGCGGAAGATGGAGGGTATGAAAGCGCACAATCCCTATGGGCCCTACGGGCAGCTATTGGCATACATGCGGGAATTCTCCGTGGAATCGGACAGGTACGTGGAACGCGTGGCATCCTTGCACGGCTTGCACAGGACCGATCTGAACGCCTTGGGCTTCCTGGTCCGCCCCGGACTGGCCGGCAACGCCATAACCCCGGGCAAGCTCGGGGATGCCCTGAACCTGAGTTCGCCGGCAACAACGGCACTCGTTGACCGCCTGGAGAAATCCGGGCATGTGAACAGGAAGCGCAGCGAAACCGACCGCCGGCAGGTCCAGCTGGCCATGACCGATCATGCCCGCACCGTGGGGCGCCAGCTCTTTGCCCCGCTGGCCGCCCAGATGAGCGCGTCGCTGGAGCACTACTCGCCTGAGGAACTCGCCATTGTGCAGCGTTTCCTCGTGGAGATGACGGAGGCAACCGTTGCGGCGCGGGATTCGCTGAAGGCACCGGAAGACGACGAAACACTGGCCTGAGGCAGAACGGCGGTGGTCTCGCTCGACCACCGGAGGCGGCGAGAGCCAATATTTGGGTAGGCGACGTCAGGGAGGCCGAAGGCCGCCCGCGGCCGATGGCCGGAAAGACCCCAGCCGCTCCCACGGAACGACGGGAAGTGTCAGCGCCCGCGTTTCTGCGAGCGTCCTTTGCCGCCGGGGCGGCCGCCGCCTCGCAAGTTTGGCCCGCCACCCTTGCCACCCTTGCCCTTGGCTGCGCCGCCACGGGCAGGGGTTCCGCCCTTGGCCGGGGCCTTGGCGCCCTTCTTGGGGGCTGCGTCCTGCTTGGCCTGCACCGAGGGCTGGCGGGAGCTGTTCTTGCCACGGCCGCGCACCACGCCAATGAATTCCTCGATGACCGCGTCAAAGTCGTCCGGCAGCGGCGTCTCGGAGCGCAACCAGGCCAGGCCAATCCCGGATTCCGGCACGCCCGTGACAACGCGGGCGCGCAAGGCCTTGCGGTTGAAATGGCGGGCCACGGACATGGGCAGGATCAGGATGCCCAGGCCGGCTTCCACCAGGTCCAGGGCTTCCTCCACGGACGCCATGGACGGAAGGGGCTTGCGCGTCCCGTCCTTGACCTGGGTGGAAATATCGCGCCAGGCGGGGAAGTCGTCGGGGTCGGCCAGCAGGTATTCGTCGGCAAGTTCCGCGACGTCAATTTCCTCAAAGGCGGCGATGGGGTGGTCCTTGGGGGCCACCACCACGGAGAGTTCGGTGTACAGGGGGATCACGTTCAGCCCGGTCTTGTCCACCGGCAGACGGACAAACGCCAGGTCCGATTCCCCGGCGCGCACGGCGTCGAGCTGGTGGGCTTCGGAAACGGGGTTCACCACCAACGGAACCTGCCGCATCCGGTCCTCCCAGCGGTGGATCCACTTTCCGGGAGTCACGCCCGGGATAAAGGTCACTGTAAGTTCACGGGGTTCAGACACCTGTTTACCCTAACGCACCCTGCCGCCAACGGTACCCTTGAGGTATGAGCCTTAAACCGTCCCCCCAAGCCATGAAGTCTGCCACCGCGGCCAAGAAGCTGGGCATCTACCTGCCCGCAGCCCCCGCAGAGTTCCAGGAAAGCGCGCTCAGCCGGGAGGAATTCAAGGTTTTGCAGGAGACTCCCCCGGAGTGGCTGGCCGATCTGCGCCGCAATGGCCCGCACCCGCGCGCCGTCATTGCCCAGAAGCTGAACATCTCCATTGGCGGCCTGAACCGTTCCGATGTCACCGAGGCGCTGACGACGGCGCAGATCACCGAGCTGCTCCAGGCTCCCCCCGCATGGCTGGTTGAGGAACGTGCCGTCCATGCGAAGGCACGCGCCGAGGCCAAGCTGGCCAAGGAGCGCGAAGCGGCCCGCCGCCCCAAGAGCTAGGCCCAAACAACTAAGTACCAGAAACTGCACGAAAACCCGTTGAAATCGTGGTTTTCCATGCAGTTTCTGGTACTTAGTTGCTGCTTACGGGTTGTAGGGCTGGCTGGCGCGGCTGAGCACCTGTCCCTTGAAGAACTGCGGGTGGCGCCAGTACATGACCAACATCAGCACCGCCCCGAGCAGGATCACCCCGGCACCCAGGATGAAGACCAGGCCCAGCCCGGCAATGTTGGAACCCGAACCGTAGCCAGGATCCATGGAGTCGTAGGCGGTCTTGAAGAACATGACCAGCAAGATCACACCACCCACCAGCGGGGCCAGGAACTTGAAGAGGAAGTCCCGCACCCCGTGGAACGCCTGGGCACGGAAGTACCAGACGCAGGCCAGCGCGGTGATGCCGTAGTAGAAGCAGATCATCATGCCCAGGGCCGTGATGGTGTCCCACAACGCGTTCTCGGAAAGCACCCGGGTGATGACGTAGAACGCGGCAGCGGCAATGGCGGCTGCGATGGTCGCATAGCTCGGTGACTTGTGGGTGGGGCTGATCTTGCTAAAGCCCTTCGGCAGCGCCTGGTAGTGGCCCATGGACAGCAGCGTCCGGGCCGGGGACACAAAGGTTGACTGCAGCGATGCGGCCGACGAGCTCAGGATGGCCAGCGACATCAGGATCGCGAACGGGCCCATCACGGGACCGGCCAGCACAGCGAAGATGCTGCCCTGGTTTTCCGGGTTTCCGGCACCCAGTCCTGTGGTTCCGACTCCGGCGAAGGCCAACGTAGCCAGCGATACCGTCATGTAGATCAGGACGATGACAACCACGGTCACGGTGGCCGCGCGACCCGGCGTCTTTTTCGGGTTCCTGGTTTCCTCATTCATGGTCAAGGTCACATCCCAGCCCCAGAAGATGAAGATGGACAAGGAAACGCCCGCCGCAAACTGGGAGAAGGATTCCACGGCGAATGGGTTGAACCAGTCGGCCTGGATGGTGGTGGCGTCAAAGGCGGTCCCGTTTGCCACGTGGGCGAACGCGGCGATCGCAAACCAGCCCAGCACCAGCAGCTGGAACGCCACCAACACGTACTGGAAGGTTTTGGTGGTCTCCATGCCGCGGTAGGAAATCCAACACGCAGCGGCAATGAACACCAAGGTGGTGGCAATGTTCAACGGCAGCACCGTGGTCAGGTCCGCCAGTTCCGGTTTCTGGAACACTTGCGCCAGCATCAGGTAAAAGAAGTCCACGGCCACGGCCGCCAGATTGGAAAGCACAATGATGGTGGCGGCGATCAGCCCCCAACCACCCATCCATCCCATCCACGGACCAAAGGCGCGCGTGGCCCAGGTGAAGGAGGTGCCGGCATCGGGCATCGCATTGTTCAGTTCACGGTAGCCCAGGGCCACCAGCAGCATGGGGATGAATCCGACCAGGAAGATGGCCGGCAGGTGCACACCCACCTCGGAGACTGTGGGACCCAGCGCCGCGGTGAGCGTGTAGGCGGGGGCGATGCAGGAGATGCCAATGACGACGGCGCCGATCAGCCCCACCGAGCCGGCCTTCAGGCCCTTTTCGCTCAGGCCTTGATCGACGGTGGCAGTTCTCACTGTTTCGGAAGTAGTCATTTCGTCACCTCGGTGGGTCCAGCGGCCGCGACAACGGGGACCTGGGTTGTGTGGAAAAGTTCCTCGGATTGGAGCACGTAGTTGCGTGGCACCACGATCATCGGCACCGGCAAGGCGCGCAGAATCCTGTTGGCGGTGGCGCCCAGGAAGATGGAATTGTTGTGCGCCAGGCGGCTGGAACCGATCAGCAGGATCTCGCCGTCGGCCCAGTCAAGGTGGTCCACAGCGTCCTCGATGCTGCGCCCATGCCCCACCACGACGTCGATGTCGAGCTTGTCCAGGGCGCTCACGTCCACGTCCTGGCTGGCTTCAGCAATTTCGCGCAGGTGGGCGGTGGCCTGGGCAACCGTGGCGTCGGCGTCGTCGGCGCCCTGGGCAACCAGGGACACCACTCGCAAGGGCAGGGACCGGCGCCTGGCCATGGCAATGCCGGTGCGCAGCACGTCCTCGGCACCCGCCCGCGATCCCACGGCACACGTCAGACGCGTGATGGGCTCGGTGCGGCTGTACCCCGACGGCGCCAAAACCACTGGCAGCGTGGAGGCATGCAACAAGGCGCTGGCCACCGAGCCGATGGAGAACCGCTTGAACAGGCCGGTGCTGCTGGCCCCAATGACCAGCAGTGCCGCCCCCAGTTCGCCGGCGGCCGCAATAAGCGCCTCGGCCTCGGACTCACCCCGACGAATGTGCGCCCTCGCCGGAACATCCTCCGGGATCAGGGCCAGGCCTTCATCGAGCCACTGCGTGACCTGTTCGGCCAGGATGCTCTCAAAGCCTGCAACCGGCGGGTAGACGCCGTTGTAGGGCGAGTCCTGCGGCATCACCATGACCAGGTCCAGGGAGGCACCCTGCCTGCGCGCCAAGGCCACTGCCAGATTGACGGCATCGCCGCCACGGGCGTTGGCTGTATATCCCACTACATAACGCATAAGGGTCCTCCTGGGACGTCATTGTCTCTGATTGCTAAAAGATGGATCCATACAAAATTGCCCGCAGCCCCCCGCGAACAACTTGCACGATGATTGGTTGTCCCACGCGAACCTGGGGTGTGGGCGCAGGGCAGCGACCGGGCGGGCAGCGGCGGAGCCGGCGTTTCCGTAGCTCGCGTCAGGGAGGCCGTAAGGCCGCCCGCGGCCGTCGGCCGGAAAGCGAGCGGGGGAATGCTGGTCCACCGCTGCCGGTGCCGCCGGGGTCTCGACAAGCGCGGCCACCGGGGAGGCAAGCCCGACCGTCGGGGGTGCTACGCCAGTTCCGCGACCAGCTTCGCCGCGGTGAACTGGCCCATGCGCACGGCTCCGTCAACGTGCTGGTAGCCCTCGGCGGCAAGGTCGGAGCAGGACCAGTGAATGGGTCCCACGGGGGTGAGCTGGTCTGGGCCGTAACGGTGCAGGCCGCCAAGATCGTAGCTGGAGGCGTAGGCGCCGCGGGTCCATTCCTCCGAGCCCCAGTCGGACTCGTAGTAGACCACAGGCTCGGCCGCCTGGGCGCCCAGGAATTCGGCCAGCGAGGCCGTGATTTCCTTTTTGCGCTGCTCGGCGGTCAGGGAGAAGGCGTAGTCGGCCTTCTCGTCGGAGACAAACGCGACCAGGGTGCCGCGGGGATCCTCGTGGTTTGTGTTGTCGTAAACCTCCTGGACCAGCGAGGACGCACTGAAGCCGGTGCCGCAGAGGCCGTCTTCGCGCCAGAACGGGGTTTCATAGACGGCGTGGACCTTGATGACCAGGCCCAGCGACTGGTGCTGGTGCATCTGGTGCTGGCGGCGGGGCAGCGGCGGGTCGAAGGAGACGCGGCTGTAAAGGTTCGGCGGGACGGCCATGACCACGCGCTTGGCTGTGACTGTGGCGTTGTCGCTGATCACTGTGACGCGGTAGCCGCCGTCGACCTCTTCCCAGCGGACGGTGCGGGCCGGGGAGTTGAGGATGACGTCATCGCCCAACTCTTCGGCGATCTTCAGGGACACCCCTTGCATGCCGCCCACAACGCGCTTGTCCAGGATGAAGTTGTCATCCACCAGGTTGCTGAAGGAACCGGCCGAGGAGGCCATGAACACTGCCTGCAAAGTGGAGAAGGCGTGGGCCGGCTTGGTCAGCATGCCGCCGGCGATGAACAGGCCAATGTTGTTGCAGGCCTCTTCGTCGGTGGACTGGGTGCGCAGCCAGTGGTGGAAGGAGATGATGTCCAGCTCGCGGGCCGCCGGGTGCTCCCACGGCTTTTCCGGGTCCATCTGTGCTGCGAGCGCGTCGAGGGTCTCGATCAGCTTGTTCATCGCGGCTTCAGTTTCCGATGAAACCGGGAACATTTCCCCGGTGTAGCGGCTGCGGGTGCCATCGGGTGCCAGGTAGACGCTTTCGCCTTCACGGTAGCGCGGGTACGTGTCCAGGCCCAGTTCATCGAGCAGGCCGATGAGGGCGGTCTGGTCCGGGGAGACCCACTGGCCTCCGATTTCCAGCCAGGCGCCGTCGATCGTGTTGGACCAGGTGCGTCCGCCAACCCGGTCACGCGCCTCGATGACGGCGACGCTCAGGCCGGCCTTCTTCAGCTCGCGGGCGGCTGTCATTCCTGATGGGCCGGCGCCGATGATGACGACGTCGCGCTCGATGTTCTGCATGTTTCCCTCTCCTGTGAACCTTGCGGTGATTTGATTCACTAAATGAACGGCATTCATTTAGAATAGACTGTAACCGACGCCATACGTTTGGTAAAGGCGTACCGATGAAATGACTTCGCCAACTGGCGTGCAACTTGCCTGGGAGGCCGCCGTGAACCAGAAGCCAGTGCCCCTGGAAACAGTGCCGTCCAGGGCCATTCCTGCCAGAACGGTACGACGCCGGGCGGGCCGGCCCCCACGCGCATTGCTGGGTCCCGCGCAGATCACGCAGGCGGCGCTGAAGCTTGTGAGCCGTGACGGCTACAAGGCCCTGACCATGTCGGGTTTGGCCAAGTCGCTGAATGTGGCCCCCTCCGCCCTCTACAACCACGTGGGATCCAAGCAGGAGCTGCTCCTGCTGGTGGAAGACTCACTCATGGGCCGCGTGGATGTTTCGGCATTCCTGGACCAGCCATGGGAGCAGGCGGTCAGCATCTGGGCACACTCGTACCGGAACGTGTTCTCCTCGCACCTGCCGCTGATCCCGGTCATCGCCCTGCTGCCGGTGACCAACGCACCCCAAACCCTGCTGATGTATGAGGCGGTGACGGAAGGTTTCCTGCAGGCGGGCTGGCCCAGTGAACGCATCATTGACGCCATTGTGGCCCTGGAGTCCTTCATTTACGGCTCGGCCTACGACGTCAATGCCCCGGACGACATCTTTGCCCCCGGGGACCTGGGGGGCACGGCACCCCACTTCACCTCCGCCGTCGCGCGTCGAAGCAACACGGACCAGCTCAATGATGCCGACGGTGCGTTTTCGCTGGGGCTGGCGGCCATGATCGCCGGGCTGGCGGCAACGCTCAGCTAAGGGCAGGGGCGTCGTTCAGAAAGCAACAGTCCGCGGAGTGGGGCAACTTGGCCCGGGCATGCAGCAAGGATGCGGTCCGCAATGGCAACAGCGGACCGCATCCTTGGCCTTGGTCAGCGGAGGAGCCCGCTACCCCGGTACGCGAAGTCGTCCATGGATATCTGCGGCCGGGCCGCCATCCTGCTGCCGTCTTCGAAGAACCCGGCCTTCGTTGTCGCCAGGGTCATCACGGCATGCGCTGTTGCATCCCCGAGCTCATTCAAGGCTGCTGTACTCAGATTGCTCGTGGTGTCACAGGCTTGGTGATAGCAGGCATCGTAGGGAGCGCCGGCGGTTCCCCCAAAGGCGAGGGCTTCCTCGACTGTTTTGAGGCCTTCTGCCCCACTGAAGAGACCGCCCGCAGGGATGCCTGCGGCAATAAACGGCCCGTAGTCCGATCGGCCGTCGAACGCCGTCGGGGCACTTGCCAGACCCTGCGCTGCGAAGTAGTCATTGAAGACCGATTCAATTTGGGCTGACCCTGGGGGGCCTGCCAGGCCGTTGGGATCAGCGGAGCCGTCACCGTCATAGACGAATCGCACATAGTTGGGCGAACCGAGCATGTCGAAATTGAGGTTGGCATAGATGGAGGACAGCTGCCCGTCGCTGAGGCTGTTGACGTAGTGTGCCGAGCCCAGCAAACCAGATTCTTCGGCACCCCAGAAGGCGAAGCGCACCTGCTGGCGTGGCTTGATTTTCAGGTTCTGCATTTGGATGGCGGTTTCCAGAATTACGCTGGTGCCGCTGCCGTTGTCATTGATGCCCGCACCGTCAAGCACGGAATCCAGGTGGGCACCCACCACAACTGCTTTGGCAGGGTCGCCTTTCGGGGAATCGGCGATGATGTTTGTGGTCTTGCGCGTTTCATTGATGATGTCGGTGCCGACGGCAACGCTCACCGGGCCGAGGAGTGTTGCTGCGTACAGGGCCTCGCCGTCCGCGTAGCTGACGCCCACCACGGGGATGGACACCGGGCCGCCGAGCGTGACACCGCTCAGGAGTTCCGTGCGCCCGGGGTTGCCCTCATTGAAGACCACTGCCGCGTCGTATCCGGCCTCGATGGCGTTGGCGACCTTGACGGCGAAGTTGCAGGTGCCCCGCTGAATGAGCGCTACTTGTGGGGCGGCCGCGGAAGCGGGGACAAAATCAGCCACCGCACACCCGGACGCCGAACTGGGTGTCTGGGTTGCGGGAATCACGACGTTGGCGGTGGGAACCACTGTGCCTGTCACGGATCCGCTGGCCGTGTACTGCAGGGATGCGCTCTCGTAGGGAGTTGGTGTCGGCGACACTTGACTCAGTGTCGCCGGGGTGACTTCCTGGTAGAACGGGAACTCGAACTCCTGTTCTGTGACCTTGTAGCCGGCCATCTTCAGCTGCTTCTTGACGTAGTCGGCGGAGGCCGCGTAGCCGGGTGTCCCCGAGGCTCGTGTCCCGTCATTGTTGTTGGCAATCCGTTGCAGCACGCGTTCGTGCGCCAAGATTCCGCCCACTGTCACCGACTTGCGCAATTTGCTGGTGTTGACGTCATCGACGGCCGACGCGGCCGTTACCGGGACCAGCATGGCCGCGACGACCACCCCGGCTACCAGCAATGCTCTTGCTTGCATGATTTCTCCTTTGCTCTACCCCCAAATGGGAGGTCTTCAACCCTCCTGAGGCTTCCCCATGCTGCACCATCCCGGAAGTACCTGCTTCGAATCATGACCTTAAGGGTGCCAACTTGATCCGTTTGGCTCACGTTGTGCCTGTTGGATCTTTTGTGGGTATCCCTGAGGGAAATCAGCGCACTGCGGCAGAGGTTTTCCATGAGTCAACGCGGACACTAGCGGCACGGATGCCAGGACCCTAGGCTGAAGGGGTACGCATTGGCTGAGAAAAATAGGGAGCACACCATGGGTTTCAGTATTGGCAACGCGGCACTTCGGCTGGTTTCGGGGGCCTTCATCCTCAATTCCGGGATCGGCAAGCTTCACCTCGCGGAGGAACACGCTGCGGGCCTGCAAACCGCGGCCGCCCGTGTCATCCCCCCGCTGGCGGAGTTGGAGCCGGCCAAATTTGGCAAGCTCCTGAGCGCTTCCGAGATCGGAATAGGGACCCTGGTCCTACTGCCCTTCATTCCCACCCGCCTGGCCGGACTGGTTCTGGGCGTGTTCTCCGGCGGCCTCGTGGCAACCTACTTGAAGTCCCCGGGCATGACCAAGGACGATGGAATCCGTCCCACACCGGCCGGTACGGCCATGTCAAAGGATTTCTGGCTGGCAGGGATCGCCGTGGCGCTGTTCTTCCGCCGCCGCCGGCAGTAACGCCCACTTTCGGGTGCCAAAGGGGAAATTTCTCCCGGCAATCTCTGGTCAAGATCTCAAATTGGTGTCAGGCTTGTTGTCAGCTCGCTCACAGTCTCATCCCCTGTTCAGCCCGGCAGCTCCGTCGAGAAGGAAACCATGGACACCCCTGGCACACCTGCATCCTCATCCGTTGCTTTGGATTCCCTGCGCCGCAACCTCCGTGGCAGCGTTTACGAGCCGGGCGATCCCGGCTTTGCCGAGCTATCAACCCCATGGAACGTGGCTGTCCACACCAGCCCGGCCGCCGTCGTGGAGGTTTCAACCGCCGACGACGTCGCGCAGTCAGTGCGTTTTGCCGCGGCCAACGGGCTGCCCGTGGCCGTGCAGGCCACCGGGCACGGCATTGCCAGCGACCATGACGGCGCACTGCTGATCCACACGCGGGCGCTGGATGAATGCACCATCAGCCCGGACGGTTGGGCCCGCACAGGCGCGGGCGTAACCTGGAAAACCGTCCTCGCAGCCTGCTCAGCCCACGGGCTCGCGGGCCTGAGCGGTTCGGCACCGGGTGTCAGCGTGGCCGGCTACACCAGCGGCGGCGGGATCGGGCCCATGGCGCGCACTTTCGGGGCGGCGTCGGACAAGGTGCGGGCCTTTGACGTTGTCACCGGCGACGGCCTGCTCCGCCGTGTCACCGCCGAGACCGAACCAGACCTTTTTTGGGGCCTGCGGGGCGGTAAGTCCTCGCTGGGCATCATCACCGCCACCGAATTCGAGCTGCTCGAGCTGCCATACATCTACGCCGGCGCGCTCTTCTTCGACACAGCCCAGGTGCACACGCTCACCATGGCCTGGTCCCAGTGGTGCCCCACACTCCCGCCGGAGGCCACCACCTCGCTGGCACTTATGCAGCTGCCGCCCATGCCCGGGGTGCCGGAACCGCTGGCCGGTCGATTCACCGTGGCGCTCAGGTTCGTGTTCACCGGGAGCCAGGACGACGGCGCCCGCTGGCTTGCGCCGATGCGTGCGGCCGGGGCGCCCCTCATTGACGCCGTCCAGATGATACCCTCCTCCATGATCGGCATGGTGCACTCGGACCCGGAAGATCCTCTCCCGGCCACGGAGCGCTCCGCGTTATTGACGGACTTTTCCACCGACACCGTCGAGGCGCTCCTGCACGCGGCAGGCCCCGGCACGGGTTCCCCGCAGCTGGCAGTGGAAATCAGGCAATTTGGCGGCGCCCTGTCCGAGGAGCCCGCGGTGGCCAGCGCCCTGTGCCATCGGGATGCCGCTTTCGGCATGTATACGGTGGGCGTGGCCCCGCCTCCCGAGCTTGGCGCCGTGGCCAACCATGCCGAGGGGCTGCACGCGGCCATGGGGGCCTGGCACTTCGGCGGGACGCTGCCGAACTTTTCCGCCGGCCAGGGTGCCGCCGGTTTTGCCTCCAGCTACACCCCCGAGGTGCTGGCCACGTTGACGGAACTGGCGGCCAGCTACGATCCCGACGCACTGTTCCGTCTGGGCCAGGTGCCCGCGCGGTAAGCTCACAGGAGCAGCCGGCATGAGATCCGGCATCCCCGATTCCCAGGAGCCCGCGTTGCCTTCTCCCCAAACACCTGCGGCGGTGCGGCTCCTGGATCGGGGCGACGTGGTTCTCCACAAGGGGCGGCTGGCACTTGTCAATGAGTCCCTGACCCATCAACAGGCCATGGTGGCGGACCTGCTGGCAGTCCGGGCGGCCCTGGAGCGCTACGCGATCCCGTACCTCTTGGTGCGCGGCAATGACGAGCGGCCCGTGCTGGCCATTGACCACTCGTACAGGCACGCCCTGAAGAACGCGTTGGTGCGGGCCTTTGCCGCCGAGCCGTTCTATGCGCGCAGCATGGATTTGAAAGGCACGCCCACGGTTCTATTGGCCGACGGGGAACTGGCGGGCTCCAAGAAGTCCCGGATCCTGCGACTTTACAGGCCCCGTCTCGAACCCCGCGGCGGGCTGTATTTTGGCGCCATGAACGGGGTACAGATTGAGCTGTGGACGTTCAAAAAAGGCCACATCTTGCTGCCCGTTGAGAATTCCCTGACCCGGCGCACCGTGACAGCCGGCGAGGCGCGGCGCGGGACGGTGGCGCTGCACGGCCGCAGCTGGCCGACCATCGAGGACATGTTTGCCGAGCATGCCTTTGACATCCACTTCCCGGTGGATATTGTTTTCAGCTGGGTGGATGGCAGCTCCCCTGACTACCAGAGCGCCCGCCGAGAGCAGGAGTCGGGTGTCCTGCTGGGCGAGGGTGACAGCCACGAGTCAAGGTTCAGGCAAATTGATGAACTGAAATATGCCCTTCGTTCCATATACATGTTTGCGCCATGGATCCAGCGGATCTACATTGCTACGGACTCCCCCGCACCCCACTGGCTGGCCGACCATCCCCGCGTCCGCCTGGTCCGAAGCACGGAACACTTCACCGACCCCTCGGTGCTGCCCACTCACAATTCCATGGCCGTGGAATCCCAGCTCCACCACATCAACGGCCTGGCCGAACATTACCTATATTCCAATGACGACATGTTCTTCGGCAGGCCGCTCACACCGGACATGTTTTTCTCCCCGGGAGGCATCACCCGGTTCATGCTCTCCCCCAACAGGATCGGCTTGGGTGAAAGCTCGGTGGAACGGAGTGGATTTGAAAATTCGGCGCGCGTCAACAGGCGTCTGCTCTGGGACAAGTTTGACCGCTTTACCACCCGCCACCTGGAGCATTCCGCAGCCCCCTTCCGCAAGTCGGTCATGATGGACCTGGAGGCCGCCTTCCCGGCCGAATTTGCCGCGACTGCCGCCAGCCGGTTCCGGGCGGCAACAAACATTTCCGTGACAAATTCGCTCTACCATTACTACGCTCTATTTACGGGCCGCGCCGTCATGCACGCCGATGGAAAGGGCGTGTACGTTGACACGACCACCAAGAAAGGGCTGGCATCCTTGGAGAAGATCCTACTCAAGCGCAATGCCGACTTCCTGTGCCTGAACGACAGCAGCTTCCCCGATGTGGACGCTGCCGAACGGCGGGCACGCGTCACGGACTTTTTGGAAGCGTACTTCCCGCTCAAAGCCCCCTGGGAGAAGTAGCCCCGGGAAGGCACCAATCACTAGGAGCATGCCATGACAGATTCCCCCGCGAAGCTCTCCGCCGAGATGGCGGATATTTCTGCCATCCTCTCCGGTCAGCGGCACACGTTCATGATCCCCATGCGGAACCTGACTGACGAGCAGGCGAGAACCCACAGCACCGTCAGCGCACTGACCCTGGCCAGTCTCATCAAGCATGTGACCGCGACGGAACGGAACTGGATCCAGACCATACTGGCCCCTGACGAGAACGCCGTCTTTGACATGGCGGCAGGAACCGACAGCCACACAGTCCGTGACGATGAGAGCCTTGAGTCCCTGGTGGAGGCATTTGCTGCCAATGCGACGGTGACGGATGCGGCGCTGGCGGGGATCGATCTTGACGCGCTCATCCCCCTTCCCATGGCGCCGTGGCAGCCGGTGCGGGAACAGTGGACGGCGCGCCGCATACTCTTGCACATCATCCGGGAAATCTCCCAGCACAGCGGCCATGCCGATATCATTCGGGAAGCCCTGGACGGGGCGAACACCACCTACACGATGGGCGCAGATTCCGGCATGGACTTTAGTTAGGGCCCAGTCCCAGCGCAGCGATGATGAGCTGTTCGGGCGTGGCGTCATCTTGATCTGCCGTCTCCGCCGCCTGCAGCGCCTCCTGGTTGCTTGCCGACACGGCCTCCACCACCTCACTGCGGTGGATGCTCACGTCACGGGGGGCGTCAATGCCAATGCGGACACCCTCGCCACGGCCGCCGTCGAGAATGGTGATGGTGATGTTGTTGCCGATGACGATCTTTTCGCCAATCTTGCGTGTCAATACCAGCATGAGTTTCCTTCCATGGATGCGCTGATCGGGTCAATCTTAGAGCAGGGGCGAGGTCGACTGGTAGCCGTCCACCCAGCCCACCGGGTAGCCAAGTTCGTTGACGGTCTCCGGTGTGGCGGTCTGTGTTGACCCCAGCACCGCCAACGCCAGAGGAACCGAGAACCAGGACGCCTGCCGGACCCAGGCTTGCGTGTCTGCGGGTTTGTGGGCCGCATCCACCACCAGCCACAGCTGGTCGGCCCGGACCGAGGACAGGATCGCCGCGTTGGAGGAGCGGCGCTCCCCAATGCTGAATGCCACCAGCAGCGGCTTGCCCTCGATGGCCGCCAGGGCCTGCACCTTCTTAACCTCGTTGCCGTCAATGATGAAGTGGTCCACCCCTTCCTGGCGGTGGTCCCCCGCTGTCCGAATGACGGCGCCCCCGGCAAAGGACTGTGCCATGGTCCAGGCCGTGCGCAGCGGATGGTCCCGCAACCCAACGAGGACCACCAGGTCCCCTGCCCTGCTTGAGGGGGCGGGAATGCCGGCAAGTTCCTCAGGCTCCCGGGCGGGCTCGGCACCCACACCGCCGGCGCCCAGCGCCACGATGACGGATTCTGCCGGCGCGACGGGCCCGACGGGTATGGCCGGTGCGGCGGGCGGGCCGCCCATGCCTCCGCTCACCCGTTCAAGCACCAGGTCAAAGTCCGGTTTCTGGGTGGAGACCACCACGGGCGTGGACGCGATGGCGCGGTCGCCGTCGTCGGCGTCGGCCAACAGGTTGGCGAGTCCGCTGCGAAGCGCGTCCCGGCCCCGGGCCGCCCGGTTGCGGGAGGCGGCACGCCGGGTGGGTGATCCGGTCTTGGCGTCCGTTTCACCGTCCACCTCCACTGTCACCTCGTACGAGGTGGTGGCCCCGATCCCAAACACCCCCCCCGTATGGATGCGTTCGGCACGAATGATGCGGGCTCTGGTGCCGTAGCTGTCAAAGAGCTGCCAGCGCAGGCTTTCCATGCTGTGGCCCCTAAGCTGAAATCGACTGGGCAACGCGCACAACTCCTACAGTGTCGATGGTTGGGTTTCCTGCTGTCGCCTCAGTGTAGGACACCACGGGAAGCCCCTTGACGCGTCCGGACACCAGACGCCAAATAGCCGGCCGGAGTGCCGGTGCGCAAACCAGGACGGCATTGCGGCCGGCTTGCTCGGCGGCGGCGTTCGTGTCCGCCACGGAGGCAATGAACTGCTCAATCCGGGAAGGGTCAAGGACGATCTGGGTGCCCAGTTCCGAGGGCCGCAGGCCCTCAAGCAGGGACTGTTCCAGGCCCGGGTCAATCATGAGCACCGCCAGGGATCCGCCGTCGATGTACTTGTCGGCAATGACCGGCCCCAAGGCAGTCCGGGCCGCCTCCACCAGACCCTCGGGATCGGTGCTCTTTTTCGCATGCAGCGACAGGGCCTCGTAGATTCGGGGCAGGTCGTTAATGGGCACCTGTTCACCCAGCAGACCCTGCAGCACGCGTTGCACCTCACCTAAGGAAAGCATGCCGGGGATCAGCTCCTCAACGATCGACGGCGAAACCTCCTTCACCCCCTCGGTCAACACCCGCACGTCCTCACGGCTGAGCAGGCGGGCGGCGTTGGCACTGACAATGGCCGAGAGGTGGGTGATAAGCACCGACACCCGGTCAATAACCGTGGCACCGGACATTTCGGCACTGTGCCGCATCTCCGCCGGGATCCATTTTCCGGCCAGCCCAAAGACCGGCTCCACGGTGGGCGTGCCCGGCAGGCCGGCAAGCTGGTCACCCAGGGCCAGCACCCTGCCGGCCGGGGCGTTGCCGCGCCCCGCCTCCACACCGGCAATCCTGATCACATAGGTGGACTGTGGCAGTTCCACGTGGTCGCGGGTGCGCACAGGGGGCACCACCACACCCATCTCCATGGCCACCTTGTGCCGCAGGGCCCTGATGCGGGCCAGCAGGTCATCGGCCGAACCGGAGACCAGGTCCACCAGGTCGGTGGAAAGCTGGATTTCCAGCGGCTGGACCCTCATCGCAGCCATGATGTCATCCGTGGTTTCCGCCTGCGGCGCCGCCGAGATGGCCTCGAGGGCGGCGGCCTTGGCGGCCGTTTTCTCCGCCGCCTTCACCCGTTGCCCCATGAACAGCAGCAGGGCCCCGACGGCCAGGAAGAAGAACACCGGCATGCCGGGGATGACGGCCATGATGATGGCCGCGGTCCCGGCCACCATCAGGGCCGGGCGTGACTGTGTCAGCTGCTGCGCCGCCGTCGTGCCCATGTCGGAGGAGGCGTTGGCGCGGGTGACGATCATGCCGGTGGCCACGGCCATCAGCAGGGCCGGGATCTGGGACACCAGGCCGTCACCCACGGACAGCAGGGAGTAGGTGTTCACGGCGTCGCCGAGGTCCATGCCGCGCTGCACCATGCCGATGGCGATGCCGCCCACCAGGTTGATGATGATAATGATGATGCCCACAATGGCGTCACCCTTGACGAACTTGGAGGCACCGTCCATGGCACCGTAGAAGTCGGCTTCCGCCGAGACTTCCACACGCCGTTCCTTGGCCTCGACGTCGGTGATCAACCCGGCGTTCAGGTCCGCGTCAATGGCCATCTGCTTGCCCGGCATGGCGTCGAGCGTGAAGCGCGCACCCACCTCGGCTACACGTTCGGCACCCTTGGTCACCACCACAAACTGGATGACGACCAGGATCAGGAAGATCACCCCGCCAATGATCAGGTTCCCGCCCACTGTCACCTCACCAAATGCCTGGATGACCTGCCCCGCATGTGCATGCCCCAGCACCAGCCTGGTGGAGGCAACGTTCAGGCCCAGCCGGAACAGCGTGGCCACCAGCAGCAGGGACGGGAACACCGAGAAGTCCAGCGGCTTCTTCACGAACATGCTGTTCATCAACACCAGCAGGGCGAAGACAATGTTGATGATGATCAAGATATCCAGCAGCATGGGCGGGATGGGGACAACCAGGAGCAGCACAATTCCCACCACGCCCATGGGGATGGCCAGCTTCGAAACGTTGCGGTTCACGCGGGGATTCCTTCGGTCATGGGGGGCAGCGGTGGTTTGGGGACCAGGGTCTTGGGGATCAGGGAGGCCGGGATGGTGGAGCCGGCGGGCAGGATCTGGTGTGTTCCGGCCGTGGCCCCGCGTTTCTTTAGGGCCATCACAAACGCGAGCACGGCAGCCACCTGGTTGTACAGTTCCAAGGGGATTTCGGCACCCAGCTCGCAGGAGCCGTGGAGCGCCCGGGCCAGCGGTATGTCCTTGACCAGGGGCACCTTCTTCGCCTCGGCCTCGGCCCGGATTCGGGTGGCCACCCTGTCGGCACCCTTGGCCACCACACGGGGCGCCGATTTTCCGGGCTCGTACCGCAGGGCCACCGCCACGTGCGTGGGGTTGATGAGGACGACGTCGGCCGTCCCCACCGCGCTCATCATGCGGTTGCGGGCCATGGCGAGCTGTCGTTGCCGGCGGGCTGACTTGATCATGGGATCGCCGTCGCTTGACTTGTGTTCATCGGTGACCTCTTTTTTGGTCATGCGGGTCTTCTTGCGGTTGCGCCGGGAAATGACAAACACGTCGGCCACGGCCAACAACATGCCAGCGGCGACGGCAAACTGGACCAGGGAGGCGACTCCGTGTCCGGCGGCCTGAAGCAGTGCCGATATTTGCAGGCCGCCAGCCTGGAGAAGCACCGGGACCAAGCCTTGGATAACCATGTAGAGGACCAGCCCCACGACGGCGGTTTTCAGCAGTGCCTTGACCCCGTTCCACAGGGCCTGGGTGCCCACCACGTTCTTGAGCCCGGTCAGGAGATTGAATTGTTCAAATTTGGGGGCAAACTTCTTAAACCGGATACCGCCCTGGATCACGGCGGCGGCCAGCACCGCAACCACCACTGCCATGAGCATGGGGCCCAGGATGGCCGCCAGCGTCCCCAGCGCGGATTCCAGCGCCTGCAGGGCGAGTTTCGGATCAGGGTGCGCCATGATGGACATCGCCGTGAACATCTGGTCCGCCAGCGCGTCGGAGGTGCGGGTTATCACGCCGGGGAGCATGACTACGGCCGCCCCCACCCCCACCCAGGCAGTCAAGTCCTGGGACCGTGTCAGCTGGCCCTTTTCCCGGACTTCCTTCATCCGCTTTTCGGTGGCCTGCTCTGTTCTCTCCCCCGTCGGCTCAGCCACGTGAGGCCGCCTTCCCCAGGTAGCCCAGCACGGTGTCAACCATTCCGGGCACCACGTGGCCAAGACTCAGGACCAGCAAACCGCCCAGGGCAAGTGTGAGCATGATCTTCAAGGGGAAACCCATGGCAAAGGCGTTGAGGGCGGGGGCCACCCGGGTCAGCAAACCCAGGCCGGCGTCCGCCAGAAACAGGACCACCAGCAGCGGACCGGCAATTTGTACCGCAGCCAGGAACATGCCCGTGGTGGCGGTGGCAATGACCTGGGCGGGATGCGCCATGTCCAAGCCGGCACCCACGGGGATCGCCTCAAAGGAGCGCATCAACCCGCCAATGATCAGCTGGTAGCCATCCGAGGCGAACAGCAGCGCCAGCACCGTCATCTGGAAGAGCTTGGTGAACTGGGCGCCATTGACCATGGACTGCGGGTCAAAGGCCTGGGCCATGGCAAAACCGCCAAAGGTGTCAATCATGGCGCCGGCGGTCTGGACGGCCGCGAAGACCAGGTAGACCAAGAATCCCAGTGCCGCGCCGGTGACAAGCTCCAGGACAAGGGCCCCAATGAAGGCACCGGTTTCGCCCACTGTCCCGGTTGCCGGGAGGCGGGTCGAGACGGCAAGGGCCAGGCCCAGAGCCAGCATGCCCTTGATTCGCAACGGGATGGCGTTGTAGGAAAACGGTGGCGCAATGACAATGAATGCCGTCATTCGCACGGCCGCCAGCATGGTTGACTCCAACCAGGCCAGGTCGATCGGAATGTTCACCGCTCAACCCCTCAGAAGTATGGGGATCTTATCGAAGAGGTCATGGGTGAACGTGACGATCTCGGTGATCATCCAATGCCCTGAAATCAGCAGTGCCAGCGCAACGCCGACCGCCTTGGGGACAAAGGACAGTGTGGCTTCCTGGACCTGCGTAATCGATTGCAGCAAGGAGATGGCAAAGCCGATCACCAGCGCCGTCAACAGGATGGGGGCGCACAACTTCGCCGCCACCCAGAGCGCCTGGACTGCGATGTTCAAGACCTCGGAGGTATTCACGTGACACCTCCGTAACTTTGCACCAGGGCGGTGATGATCAGGCCCCAGCCATCGACCAGGATGAACAGCAGGATCTTGAACGGCAGGGAGATCATCACCGGTGGAAGCATCATCATGCCCATGGACATCAGGGCCGAGGCCACCACAATGTCAATGATCAGGAAAGGAATAAAGATAACGAAGCCGATGATGAAGGCGCTGCGAAGCTCGGAGATCATGAACGCCGGAATCAACGTCAGCATGGGTACAGCATCAGGGCTGGCGGGGTTTTCCCGGCCTGCCGAGCGGGTCATCAACGCAATGTCCTCTTCACGGGTCTGCGGCAGCATGAAGTGGCGCAGCGGCCCGCCGGCGACGTTGAAGGCGCTGGTGACATCCAAGGTGCCATTGAGATACGGCTGGATGGCGGTGTTGTTGATCTCTATCAGGACCGGGGACATGATGAACAGGGACAAGAAGAGCGCCAAGCCTGCCAGGACCTGGTTTGGCGGTATCGAGGGAAGGCCCAGGGCGTTCCGTGTCATCGCCAGGACCACAAAGATCTTGGTGAAGGAGGTCATCATCAACAGCAGTGCCGGAGCCACCGACAGCAAGGTGATGGCTATCAGCGTCACGATCGCCGAGCTGGGTTGGCCGTTGAGCCCGTTGATTGAAAGGCCTATGCCACCAGTGCCGGCGTCAGTGGGGGGCGTGGGCGGAGTCGGGTCCACCGGATCTCCGGGGGCCATGGGCGAAAATGCCTGGGCCGAGGCGGAGAAAAGCAGTTGGAATGCCACCAGGGCGCCCAGGAGCAGCCCCAGCAGGAGGGCGGCCCGCCCCCAGCGTCGCAGGGTTACCGAATCCACATTCACTGATTGGTGCCTTTGCGCATGGCGGCCCAGGCCTGCTGCCAGGTTTTCGGGGACAGGATCGATCCGGCGAGCGGGTGCGGTTCGGCCCGGGGACGCTTGTCACTGCTGTGCCGGATCGGGCCCTGGGATATTCCGGCATGCTCGAGGGCATGGGAAAAAACCGGCTCGGGCTCGGGGGCCGGGCCGCTGCTTAGGACATTGATGCTGTGCTCGGTCACGCCGAGCAGGAAACGCTGCCCGTCGGCGTCAACCACCACCACGGCGGCTTTTTGGCCCACATTGCGCCGGCTGACCACCTCCAGCTGCACGCTGGCGCCGCCGTTGTTGCCCTTGGCAAACTTTTTTTGCGCCATCCACAGCAACAACATCACCACGGCCAGGGCAAGCCCCACCCGCAGCACAAGCAGGAACGTGTCCACTTAGCCGACCGTCTCCGCTGCATCCAGAATCTTGGTGACCCTGACGCCGTACTCCTGGTCCACAACAACAATTTCGCCGTGGCCGATCAGGCGCCCGTTGAGCAGAATGTCTGCCGGTGAGCCGGCGGCCCTGTCAAGGTCCACCACATCGCCTGGTTCAAGGCCCAGTACATTGGCCACGGTCATCCGGGTGTGCCCAATGACCACGGACAACGCCATTTCCACGTCATGGATCCGGCCCATCTTGTGGGCGCTCACTGTGGCGCCGGCCGCGGACGGGCGCTGTCCGTGGTTGCGAAGGCGCACCGCGAACCAGGCGAATGCCTCCGTGCTTCCGGGCTCCGTAAGCCGGTATACGGCCGTTTTCGGGTCATCGAAGAGTGCTGCGGAGGCACCTTCGGTGACATCGCCAAGAACCCCCGAGCCAAGGGTTTGCGCGGCAGCTTCCAGGGCTGGTCGCAGGATGTCCGCAGCGGAGAGTGCACCGGGACCGCCAGCGTCCCGGATGGCGGCCTGGCTGGTGGGGGGCAGTTTGATGGCAAGTTCGGCGGAAACCGCGCCCAGGTAATCAACACCCAGGGTGGACATGCCGGCGGCGGGGATCTCCCCGGCCGTTACGGGCCAGGGAGTGGCTTGCAGGGGGGTGGGTGCCGGCAGCAACGCTGCCAGGGCATCCGCGGCGATGGCCTGCTGTGTCAGCGTGATGGTCATGAAACGTTCTCCTCAATTGAAACAATCTGTGCGCCCTGCCGGGAACCGTGGGCAACCCCCACGGCCCGGGCCACCGGCTTTCCATTCAAAGTCACGCTGAATGGCTTTCCCGCCGGGTGCGGGAGCGCCACCACATCGCCCACGGCCAGGTTCAGGATGGCCGTGGCTGTCACCTGCGTGGCGTCCAGCTCCACCGCCACTTCAACGGGTACCTGGGAAACCTGTCCGCGCAGCAAGAGTGCCGCGGAACCGGCATCACCGCCAGCTTCCTGCTCCACCAGTTGGGACAGCACAAGCTGTGCGGGCAGGGCCAGGGTGGCCTGCCATTCGTCTTCACCGCTGCGCAGGCTGAACGGGGCAACCACCATCAAGGTGTCCGTGGCGGTTGCCTGGGCGGTGCGGGAGTTGAAGTCCATGCCGGCCACGGCCAGGCGCGCCGTCATCAGCGGACCGAATGAGTACCCCAGGTCTTCCAGGGCGTCCTCGCTCAGCCGACGGATGAGCGTCTGCTCTATTTGGGTGAGGTTGCGGAAGCCGGGTGCCGTGGAGCCGGTGCTTCCCAGCATGCGCGCCACCCAGGACAGTGCGGCTTCCGCCGGGAACTGCATGACTCCCCGCAGCTCTTGCCCGTCCAGGGCCACGAGCACCATGACGGTTGACTCGGGCAGGGAGGCCGCGTAGTCGTCGTAGCTCATCATGGCGATCTTTTGGCAGGCCACCGTTGAGGTGGTACCAAGACGTGAGGTTAGTTGTGTCGCCCAGTGCCGGGAGAAGGTTTCAAAAACCACCTCAAGCCTGCGGGCATGTTCCCTGGCAAGGGTGGCCGGGCGGCTGAAATCATAAACTTCCACGGCTCGTTCCAGCCCGGACTCAGAGGCTCGTGGGCTATGTTGGGAGACTGGCACTCACGGCACTATCGGCAGCAAACGCCGCGCCGTTAGGGGTGGGCGGCTTTTTCCTTCAAGGCCTCGGGAATAAGTGCGCGCACATTCTCACTCTGATTTGAGAGCACCACGATGTCCACCCGCCGATTCAGCTCCCGCAGCGCCTCCGTGGAGTCGTCGTTGACCTGCCGGGCCGAGCCATAGCCCACAGCCCCGATTTGCCCGGCGGGAATTCCGCGCTGCTCCACCAAGTAGCGCAGCACCCCGACGGCGCGTTCGGAGGAGAGCTCCCAGACGGAGGGATAGTTGGTGATGGCATTGGCCGCATGGCCCTCAACGGATATTTCCAGATGCGCGGCATCCAGCACGGGGGAGACGGCCGTGAGGACGTTCATGGCCGTCTCTGACAGGGCCGGGCTGTCAGGGTAAAAGAAGGTTTTCGAGCCCACAAGTTTCACCGTCAGACCCCGCTGGTCAATGCCAAATTCGACGTTGCCATCCAGCCCCGCACTGGTCAGGCGGGAGTGCATGTCCTCCTGCAGGGCGCTCATCTTCTCAGCCTCTGCCTTGGCCAGGGACATGTAGTCCGCGGTCATATTTCCTTCCTTGCCGACGTCCACCGGCGCCACCACCACGCCCTTGGCCGTGTCGATCTTGCCGACGTCGACCTGGCCGAATCCGGTGGCCAGGGAGTCCCTGAGCTGGACAAACTTTTCATTGTCCACCGAGGACATGGCAAAGAGCACGATGAACATGCACATCAGCACGGTGACCATGTCCATGTAGGAGGCCATCCAGCGTTCGTCAGGGTGTGACGCAGGGACCGGACCCCGGCGTTTCCGGCCCCGACCCCGGCTCACGCGGCCGACTTCATCTGCTCGTCGGCGTTGCTCTTCTCGCCCTTGGGTGTCTTCTTCGATGGTCCCCGTTGGTGCTTGGGAACCATGGCCAGGAGGCGTTCACGCAACAGCGTGGGCTGCGAACCTGCCTGGACGGCCAGGACACCTTCCATGACCAAGGTCATCCGTTCCACTTCAAGCTCGGAGAGGCGGGCCAGCCGTGTACCGATGGGCAGCCAGATGAAGTTTGCCGAGAGCAGGCCCCACAGGGTGGCGACGAAAGCGCTGGCGATCATGGGGCCCAGCGTGGCGGGGTCGGAAAGGTTCTCCAGGACATGCGTCAGGGATACAACTGTTCCGATAATTCCCACGGTGGGGGCATAGCCACCCAATGTCGCAAAGAACTTCGAGGCAATGCCGTCAGATTTGATCTTTGTGTCAATGGCGTCGTCGAGCATATCCCGAAGCTCGTCGCCGTCGGTGCCGTCGGCAATGTTCTGCAGGGCCTCGCGCAGGAACTCATCCTTGGTCTGGGCCGCGTCTTCCTCCAGGGAGAGCAGCCCTTGCCGCCGGGCCTTGTCGGCAAGCTGGACCACGGTGTCAATGCTACCGGCGGCTGCTGCCGGCTTGGACAGGAAAGCCTTGGGCAGGGACTTGAAGGAGAAGATGAAATCCTTGAATGTGCCCCCTGCCAACCCGACGGCCATGGTGCCAACAAAGACTAGGAGCATGGGCGGCAGCAGCATGACGCTGCTCACGTGCGATCCTTCGAGATTGATCATTGCCACGAGTGAACCGAAGGCGATCACTAGGCCAATAAGTGTTGCCGGATCCATGCGTCAGTGCCCGCCCGTGGTTGTTCCACCGGTTGGCCCGGTGGGATGAATGATGCTCAGGCGTGGTGACGTGTGCGCTGTGGTGCCGTCGTCGTTGTAGGCGATGGCGATGACTCGCGCGCGAAAGTGCGCGATCTTGTCAATGACCTCGGCCATGGCCTCGGTGACAATAAACCTTGCCCCGTCGGCCATGACGAGGGTTGTGTCGGGGGATTCAAAGATGCGTTCAATCAAGTCTGGATTCACCGCAAAGTGCCGGCCGTCAAGGCGGGTCACTACTATCATCGGGGCATCCTTTTCGCAGTTTGCATGGTGTCAACCACGTTCTGCCACTCACTGTCGGCCGCACCACCCCATCCGTAAGGAGAGGGGTGGTGCGGGAGCCCGGCTAGCGCTTGAGCTGTGTGAGTTCCTGCAGCACCTCATCGGAGGTGGTGATGATGCGGGCGTTGGCCTGGAAGCCGCGCTGGGCAACAATCAGGTTGGTGAATTCCTGGGACAGGTCAACGTTGGACATTTCAATGTAGCCGCTGGTGAGCTCGCCCAGCCCGCCCTGCCCGCCGACACCGATGGTCGCCTGGCCGGAGGATGCGGTGGCCCGGTAGCTGGAGGAGCCAATCTTTTCCAGGCCGCCGGGGTTGGTGAAGTTGGCCACGGCTACCTGCCCGATCACCATGTTCTCACCGTTGGAGAAGGTACCCGTCAACGTTCCGTCGGTGCCCATGCTGAAGGATTCCAGGGTGCCGGCGGCGTTGCCGTCGTGGCTCTTCACCGCTACGGTGGTGTCTCCCGCATTGCCCGTCAGCGCGGCCAGGTCAATGCTGACACCGCCCACGGGGCCCAGTGTGCCGCCGGTGGCGAGCTTGCCGTTGACGAAGGTCAGCGCCTGGGTGCCGGTTGTGGCCCCTGTATCATCAGCGGCGTCTGCATTCCATCCGGCGCCGGTCTTGGTGAAGGTGATTGACAGCTGGCGTGCGGCACCAGTGGCGTCGTAGACCTGCACATCCCTGACCACCACAGTGCCGTCCTTGGCATCGGTGGGCAGGTTGCCGCCAAGGACGGCATTGGTGCTGGCCGCGGGGGGTGCCACCATGTCCTTGGAGATGCGGATATCACCCAGGGCGCCGCCGTTGTTGACTACGCCATTGTTGGCTACCCAGCCCTGCAGGAGTGCCCCGTCGGGGGATACCAAACGGCCGCGGGAGTCAAAGTCAAAAGCTCCGGCGCGGGCGTAGGACTGCTGGCCGCCCTTGGAAGTGATGAAGAAACCGTCGCCGGAAATCATCATGTCCGTGGCCCGGCCCGTGGCCTGCGCCGAACCCTGGGAGAAGTTGGTGGAGATCGCCGACACCTGGACACCAAGCCCCACCTGGGCGGCATTGGTACCGCCGGTGCGCTCCTGCGCAGGCGAGCCCGGGCGGGAAATCTGGGAGAGGGTGTCCTGGAATTGCACCGAGGAGCCCTTGAACCCGGCCGTGTTGACGTTGGCAATGTTGTTGCCGGTGACATCGAGCATGGTTTGGTGGGCGCGGAGGCCGGAAATACCGGAATACAGTGAGCGAAGCATGGTTGAAGCCCTTCTATGCCTGTTGGGGAATATTGTCTGTGGG
>Ga0075017_100000079_pt1 | contig 39061 bp, 36 predicted proteins | sample AleBraG_ABR_2012_FD_71475 | JGI IMG/M metagenome (GOLD analysis project Ga0075017, IMG submission 71475) | Freshwater sediment microbial communities in response to fracking from Pennsylvania, USA - Alex Branch Run_MetaG_ABR_2012 | ecosystem: Environmental > Aquatic > Freshwater > Creek >... | reverse complement strand
TCGTACCCCCAACGGGATTCGAACCCGTGCCGCCGCCGTGAAAGGGCGGTGTCCTAGGCCGCTAGACGATGGGGGCATCGTCACTTACGATCAGCGTTGAAGTTGCCTTCGTGCTGTCCGAAGTGGACTCCAAAAACTATAGGGCCTATTTCGCCAGAACACAAAACGAGATGTTTGTTGCCCTGCATGGAAGGGCCGGCGAGGCCGTTCCACCTGTCCCCCTTGGCGGCCCCCAGGCGTTTACGAGCCTCAATCACTAGGCTGATGGCATGACCACCAACCCGCTGGCTTCCATTCCGTCATTTGGCCCCTTCCGGATGAGTGAGCCGGACTTTGACGACGCCGTCAAGGCAGCCCTTTCACGCATGCCGGCTGACATCGTGGAACAGATGGACAATGTGGCGATCTTTGTTGAGGACGGCTACGTTCCCGGGCCGGATGACCACCACGAGACCATGTTGCTGGGCCTCTATGAGGGAACACCCCTGACGGAGCGGGACTCGGGATGGGAGCTCGGCTCCCTCCCGGACCGCATCACCATCTACCGACTGCCCATCTTGGCGATTTGTTCTTCCCGTGAGCAGGTAATCCACCAGGTCACGGTCACCGTGGTTCACGAGATAGCCCACCACTTTGGCATTGGCGAGGAGCGGCTTCACGAATTGGGTTGGGGATAGCGCGATTCCGGGATAGTAAATGACACCGTTGTTGTTTATGGGACTGCTGTTACTGGTGTTGCCAAAGCTAACACTGGCCCGTAATGTCAGCATTGCTGAGTAAATGCACCCGGGGGGATTTGATCGGGGAAGGCTGCGCTGGACCGCAGGCATTTACCTACCGATCTGCAGTGAGGTCTCGAAAATGAGTATGCGCTTCCTAGTTCGCGGAACCACGGTCATCGCTTGCGTGGCGTTAGCCACCACCGCTGTGCTGACACCTGCCCAGGCAGCTGTCCCGGGCAGCTCCGTGGACTCAAAGTCTTGGGGGTCCCTCCCCTTCGCGCCGATGACCCCGGCCATTCCCAGCAATGACGACATCGCCAAGGCCAAGGGCTCCGAGGCGGCCACGGCTGCCGAGTCCGCCAAGATTGATGCCATCCTGAGCTCGGCCAACGACCGCCTCCAGGGCACCAACGCAGCCGCCATGCGGGCCAACAACACCTACTCCGACGCCCTGACCGCCCTGGGCCAGCGCCGCGCCGCGGCTGAAACAGCCAAGGCCAAGGCCGATGTTGCCGCGACGGAGTACAAGAACGCCAAGGCTGCCATGGCGCACCTTGCCGGGAACCTTTACAAATCCGGCGGGATGAACTTGGACGTGCAAACGTTCCTGGTCAGCTCCAACGCCGACGACGCCATGTACCAGGCTTCCACGCTGATGGCGCTGACCAACAACAGGACGGCAACCTTTGCCTCGGCAGAGGCCGCCGCCGCCACCTCGGCGGCTCTCCAGGCCCAGGCCCAGGAAGCCCAAACGGCCGCCGACAAGGCGGCCAAGGCGGCCGAGGACTCCAAGTCAGCGGCCGTATCCGCCACCGACCAGCAGGCCGCAGTGGTCAAGGAAAACCAAGCCCAGCGTGATGCCGCGCTCAAGCAGCTGGCTACTTTGCACAACACCACCGTGGAGCTGGAAGGCGCCCGCACCGACGCCCTGATCAAGAAGGCCCAGGAGGAGGCGCTGGCGGCGCAGATCAAGAACTCCGCCAACCAGCCTGCTCCGGTGCCGCCGCCTGGTGCTACGTCCCCGGGAGTACCGTCAAACCCGGGTCAGGGAGGGGGCGGGAACCCGCCGCCCGTGACCACCCCGGATCCACCCGTTGCGGTTCCGCCGCCCGTGACCACCCCGGACCCGCCCGTGAATCCTCCTATTGTTCCGCCGCCGCCCGTCGATCCGCCCACCCCGCCGCCGTCGGGCTCGTACATCAACGCCATGGTCAACTACGCCATGGCCCAGCAGGGCAAGGCTTACGAGTGGGGCGGCACCGGCCCCAACTCCTTCGACTGCTCGGGCCTGGTCTACAAGGCTTTCCAGGCGGCGGGGGTCTCGGTTCCCCGTACCGGAACGGACCAGTATTGGGCGGCCCCGACGCGCGTGCCGCTGTCCCAGGCCAAGTACGGGGACCTGGTGGTGTTCGACTCTGACGGTAGGGGTAACTTTGGCCACATCGGCATCTACGTCGGCAATAACCAGGTGGTGCAGGCCCTCTTCTACGGCTATCCCCTTGGCGTGTATTCGATATCCTCGATGACCAACAAGGTCTACCCCTACGTAGCCCGCTACTAGGAGCAATCCACCTCGTTGAGCGCATAGATATGGCGGGCAAACCATGAGTTTGCCCGCCATATCTATGCGGTGGAGCAACCGGACGCTACGCCTGCAGAAGCGGCCCAAACGCGGAACGGTCGTCTTGGCGGGGGTCCTCACGGTCCCTGACCACCATGACCGGGCCCTTGGCGTGGTGCCGCACGCCGTCAGTGGTCGAGCCGAGCATCATGCCGGCAAAACCGCCCCGGCCCCGCGTCCCCATCACCAACAGCTCTGAGGTTTCAGAGGCCTTCACCAGGATGTCCACGGCCGATCCTTCAACCAGCTGGATCTCAACGGGCAGCTTCGGGAAATGGCTGCGAATCCACTTCTCCCCGGCGTCGAGCTGGGTTTGGATCTCCGCAAACAGCGCATCCCTGTCAACAGGTGCCGGCATCCATGAGAGCGATCCCGTGTAGGGCTTGACGGCGCAGATAATGCGCAGTGCCGACCCTGAGCGTTCGGCCTGCTCGGCTGCCACAAGTACGGCATACCGCGCCTGGTCCGAACCGTCCACGCCGACCGAGACAACCTTTTCAATTTCAGGGGCGGGCTTCCCATCCGATTTTCCTTCCCCGAGCCGCGGGGCGCAGCTCAAGGGGATGGTCACGGTGGGGCACTTGGCGTGCGCCGGCAAGGCGGAACTGACACTGCCCAGCAGCCGTCCCATGAAGCCGCCCCTTCCTCGGCTGCCAAACACCAACAGCTCGGCACTCTCACTGAGCTCAAGCAGGACCCCTGCGGCGTCGCCGTTTTCCACCCGGGCATCGAGTTCCACACCTGTGTCGGCCACTTTCGCAGCCGCCTCACGAAGGACAGCCTCGGCACCCTGGCGGATGACGTCGTCGTCCACGGTTGCATAGCCGCCATCGAGCCCGGACGCCGCAAAGATCGGGACGGTGTAGGCGGTGACAAGATTTAGGTGCGAATTGCGTAACTTCGCCTCGCGGGCGGCCCAAATCAAGGCGCAATTGCTCTGTTCGGATCCATCAATTCCCACAACAATTCCAGTGGGGGCAGGGATGGGCTCGGGCTGGGCAACCGCGGAATCTTCCTGTGGATTGCTCATGCTGCGCCTCCTCGTGGTCGAAGTGCCGCCGGGTGGGAAAGCAGTCCGCCTCCCCATCGTGACGTCTACTCCTGACTATTGTCCGAACGCAGGCCGCCGTCAAGTTGGATGCCCGGCACGCCGCGCAGGTGCGTCATATCCCCGCCAGCAGCCGTACCTGTCAGTAACATGTGACAGGGTAGTGTGGGCAACATCACTTAAGTCGAAGTAGGCTCCCTTGATGCATCTTTTACCGGCAGATGTCCACCGCGGTCGCGCGGGAATGCGCGGCCCAACAGGCGGTGATGCCGCGGGGCCCGAAACATGGCGCCTGGCCAGTGCGGCGTGCGCCGATTTGCCCGCACCCCTGGCCATTTTGGACTTGCCCGCCCTTTCCTTCAACGCCGGTTCGCTGCGCCGCCGCGCGGGAGGAAAGCCCATTCGCGTGGCAAGCAAATCCATCCGCAGCAGGGACGTCTTGAGGGCAGTGCTGGCCCAGGACGGTTACGCCGGCATCCTCGCGTTCACGCTGCCGGAAGCACTGTGGCTGGCTGCCGACGACGCTTTCACCGACGTGGTGGTGGCCTACCCGACGGCGAACGCACCTGCCTTGCGCGTCCTGGCAGCGGATCCGCGGGCCTGCACGCGGGTGACATTGATGGTGGATTCACCGGAGCAGCTGGACTGGATGGCATCGACACTGGCTGACGCGCCGCACGCCGCGCCGATCCGGCTTGCCCTCGATCTGGATGCTTCCTGGCGGCCCCACGTGGGCGGCCGGGCCCTCGGCCACATTGGGGTGCGGCGTTCCCCCCTGCGCAGCGGTGCCGACGCCATCCGCATGGCCTTTGACATTGCCTCGCGAAAACTGGGTAACCGCCAGCTCTTCCAGTTGGTGGGGCTCATGGCCTACGAAGCACAGGTCGCGGGCCTGCAGGACACCCCGAACACTGGAAACCGTGCGGCGGACGCGGCCAGGTCCGCGGTCCTGAAGCAAATCCAGCGCTCCTCCATGTCCGAGGTGACCGAGCGCAGGGGCAACGTGGTGGCGGCCGTGGGGAACATTGTGGAACTTGAGTTCGTCAATGGCGGCGGCACAGGAAGCCTTGAATTGACCACCCAGGACCCCTCCGTCACGGAGCTGGCTGCCGGCTCGGGGTTGTTCGGTCCAACCCTTTTTGACGGGTATTCACGCTTCACCCCGGCCCATGCGGTGGGCTTTGCCGCGCAGGTGGTGCGGCGCCCGGCCCCGGACATGGTCACGGTGCTCGGTGGCGGCTGGATCGCCTCCGGCCCGGCAGGCCCGGACAGGTCCCCCGTTCCCGTCTACCCGCGGGGGCTGGCCCTGGTGGGCACCGAGGGTGCCGGTGAGGTGCAGACGCCCCTGCGCGGGGCTGCTGCGGCGCAGCTGCGCATCGGTGACAAGGTGTGGTTCCGCCACGCCAAGTCCGGGGAGGTTTGCGAGCATGTGGATGAACTTGTGGTGCTCGACGGCGGAGCAATCGTGGGCGGGGCAGTTACGTATCGTGGCGAAGGGAAGGCCTTTGTATGAGTGAATGGCACAATTGGGCCGGCGACCAGCGATGCCGCCCGGCCCAGGTGCTGCATCCTTCAACTGTGGGGGAAATCTCCGCCGTGGTTGAGGCCGCAGCGGCGTCGGGGTCCCCCTTGGCAAAAACCACCGTGAAAGCGGTCGGGGCAGGTCACAGCTTCACCGACATTGCCCTGACCAGTGGTGTGCAAGTGCGCCTTGACGGGCTGAGCGGCCTGCTGTCGGTGGACCGGGAAACGCGGCAGGTCACCCTGGCCGCGGGAACACGGCTTTATCAAATCCCCAGCCTGCTGCAACCCTACGGGCTGGCCCTGACCAACATGGGTGACATTGACAGGCAATCCATAGCCGGAGCCATCTCCACGGGCACCCACGGCACGGGCCTGGCTTTTGGTGGCATTTCCACCCAGGTGGTGGGGCTGGCCATGGTCATTGGCACCGGCGAAGTGGTGCACTGCTCCGCCTCTGAAAACCCCGAACTGTTTTCCGCCGCCCGCGTGGGATTGGGCGCCTTGGGAATTATCGTGGCGGTGACACTGCAGTGCGTCCCCGCGTTCACCTTGCACGCGGTGGAACGCCCGGAGCCACTGGCGCAAGTGCTCGAGGAATTCCTTGAACACCAGCGCAACACGGACCACTTTGAGTTTTACTGGTTCCCGCACACCGAAGTGGCCCTGACCAAGAGCAATACCAGGTACGCCTTGGGCCAGGGTCCGACAGGGGTCAAGCCGCTTTCCACCCGGGCGCACCTGGTGGATGACGTGCTGGTGTCCAACAAGCTCTTTTCGGCGCTGTGCCAAGTCACGGCCAAGGTTCCCGCCGCCATTCCGCGGGTCAACGCCATGGCGTCGACTCTTATTGGCAACAGGGAGTTTGCTGACGCCTCCCACAAGGTGTTCGCGACCGAACGGACCGTGCGTTTCCGGGAGATGGAATACGCCATGCCGCTGCCGGAGATTCCAGGCGTCCTGGCCGAACTGAACACCATGATCAATCGGCGCGGGTTCACCATTTCCTTCCCCGTGGAGGTGCGCAGCGCTGCTGCCGATGACATCCCCTTGTCCACGGCCTACGGCCGGGAAACCGGGTACATTGCCATCCACCAGCACCTCAAAACCGACCCTTTTGAGTACTTCCATGCGGCCGAGGAAATCTTCCGAGCCCACGGGGGGCGGCCCCACTGGGGCAAGTGGCATTTTCTCCAGTCGAGTGACTTTTTGGACCTCTACCCAGCGCTGCATTTGTTCGGTAGGGTTCACAATACGGTTGATCCAAAACGCGTGTTCAGGAACACATATTTGGATCGGGTCATCGATTAACTCGCACCACGGCGCAGCCACGCTCCCGGCCGCACCGCCCAGGAAGTTCTCCTACCGTTCGAGGAGTCATTTTGCTTGTGAAGGCTGCGCCACGCCCACCCCTGCCCACGGCGGGACTGCCCCCCGCGGAAACCACCACCACCATCGTCATTGGGTCCGGATTTTCCGGCCTGGCGGTTGCCGCCGAACTCAACCGCCAAGGCATTGACACCATCGTGGTGGACAGCTTCCGATCCCTGGGCCCAAGTTCCCCTGCACCCACCACGGGCGGCATCAGCCTGGATGCCCTGAGCGAGCGCACGGACATCCTACGGCTCCTGGAGCACTATGCGCGCCGCCATGAACTCGACATCCGCCCCGCCACCAGCCCGCTAGAGCTGACCCACCGGACGCCAGACGCGCCATCGGAGCACCAGTGGACCATCCACACGACCACGGGCACCCTGACCGCCCACAGCGTGGTCTTCACCAGGGGCGCCCTGAACCAGTTGCGCCGCGTGCTGCATAGCGTGGGCGTGAACACCAGCCATGAGCTCACCACGGCAATGCACTCGCTTGGTTTGTACCTGGTGGGAGTGGGCGATCTTGTGGTACCCACCACACATGAAATCCTGCATCAGGCAAAGCGTGCCGGGGCTTCGATCTCAGCCCGTGTGGCCGCCCGCAACAACATCACGGTCGCCATCCCCGCCTAGGCTGTTGTGCTAGTCGGCAGCACCCAGACGGCGCTTGGCCACCACCACCATGGCTACGACAACCACCACCAAGGCGCCGATCAGGCCGAACACGCTCCACGGCACGCCGCCGTCGGGAGCCTTTTGCGTGGCCGCCGTCGGCGCCGCAGAAAAAGACTCCACAGGACCGGCTACGGCGCCGGTCCCTGCCGTTGTTGCACCAGTGCCGGCAACTGCGGCAGCCGCTGCGGTGAAGGCAAACTGTCCGTCAATGGGGTGGCCGTCGGAGGACACCAGGCGCCATTGCACTGTGTATTTTCCGGCGGGGGCTCCCGGCTTCAACTGCTGTGTGGCCACATTGTCCAGAACCTCCACCGTGCCGGCGGACCAGTTGGTGCCGGACTCATCCACCACATTGATTTGCGAGCCAATGCTGGCAGGAGTGTTCGACAAGGTGACGGTGACCTTCGCAGGCACCGTTGCCACCGAGGAACCGTCGGCAGGCGCCGTACCCTCAACGACGTCGTGGGCCAAGGCCGCCCCGGACCCGCCTATCAGTGCCATGGCCACCACGGCGGCCCCGGCCAGGGCCCGCCACAAGGCTTTTTGGGCTCTGGCACTTGTCATGTTGGTCTCATTAACCCGGTGTTGGAAGGGGCTTTTCACGGCTTGAGTTCCTTAAATTGATGAAGATCAGCACCCCACCCTAACCCGGCCATATGGGAGTTTCCCTAGAGAACCCGGGGCACAGGGGAACATGTTCGCCCTGGGAAGCCCCCCGGTCGTGCGTCGAAAACGGGGAAACCCGGCCGTCACGACCACCATGGGCCGCCCCGATTCCGGCTAAGATTTGCTCGAATAACTTAATCTCTTTTCACTTCGCCCGGAGGGCTCTTAATGGCACCCAAGACGGAAACCCGTTTGTCAGCTGTCGATAAATACTTCAAGATCACCGAACGCGGCTCGAACTACTCGCGAGAGATTCGCGGCGGCTTCGCCACGTTCTTTGCCATGAGCTACATCGTGGTGCTCAACCCGCTGATCCTTGGTGGCGCCGATTCCTCAGGCGCCGTCCTGGGCCCTGCACGCGTCGCTGCCATGACAGCCCTTGTCGCCGGCGTGCTGACCATCATTATGGGCGCCTGGGGGAAGCACCCGTTCGCACTGGCCACCGGCCTTGGCGTGAACGCGTTCGTGGCCGTGACGGTCGCCTCCCACCCGGGCCTGACGTGGCCGGACATGATGGGCCTGGTGGTGCTCTCCGGCATCACGATGTTCATCCTGGTGCTGACGGGATTCCGGACGGCCGTGTTCAACGCGGTCCCGGCCGGGCTGAAAACTGCCATTGTGGTGGGCATCGGCATGTTCATAGCACTGATCGGCCTGGTCAATGCCGGTTTTGTGCGCCGCATCCCTGATGTCGCAGGCACCACCGTTCCTGTGGGACTCGGCTTCGACGGAAAGCTCGCTGGCTGGCCCACGCTTGTCTTCGTTGTTGGCCTGGTACTGACCATCGCCTTGGTGGTCCGCAAGGTCAAGGGTGCCATTCTGATTGGCATCGTCGTCGCCACCGTTCTGGCCAATGTTCTGCAGGCCATTTTCAACATCGGGCCCAGCTTTGACGGCAAGACCTCCAACCCCCTGGGCTGGTCCCTGGTGGTCCCCAACTTCTCCGGCCTAACTCCTCCGGATCTGGGCTTGTTCGGTCAGTTCAACCTGTTCGGCGCCTTTACCCAATTGGGCGGTCTTGCCGCGACCCTGCTGGCGTTCAGCATCCTGCTGAGTATCTTCTTCGACGCCATGGGCACCATGGTGGGACTGGCCAATGAGGCCGGCACCGTGGATAAGGACGGCAACATCCCCAACGTGGACCGGGTGCTGCTCGTTGACGCATTCGGGGCCATCGCCGGTGGCGGTACCTCCGTCTCCTCCAACCAGATTTTCGTCGAATCCGGCGCAGGAATCGGCGAGGGCGCCCGCACAGGCCTGGCCTCGGTGGTGACGGGGCTGCTGCTGATCGTGGCCATGTTCTTCACCCCGTTGATCTCCCTGGTCCCGTTCGAGGCAGTCGCCCCGGCACTTGTGGTGGTTGGTTTCATGATGGTCTCCCAGGTGGGCAAGATCGACTGGGCCGACTGGGGCATCGCGATCCCGGCGTTCCTGACGTTCATTCTCATGCCGTTCACGTACTCCATTGCCAATGGCCTGGGCGCCGGCTTCATCGCCTTCGTCCTGATCCGCACCGTCCAGGGACGGGCCAAGGAAGTACACCCCTTGATGTGGGTTGTTGCTGCCGCATTCCTGGTGTTCTTCGGAATTGGCACCCTGGAAGGGCTGTTCGGGATCAAGTAGTCCCCAGCCCCTCCCCAATCTCGTTCGATTGAGGCCCCCCGGAGCTGTGGGCCCACCACGCACTCGCTAGCCGGACGCGTGGCACGCCTAACGGGCATGAGTTGTTGATGTTCAGAATGAACATCAACAACTCATGCCCGTTCGCGGTTTAAGGGGGTGAAGTCTGCCATGCCAGACCGGCAGTGTGCCCCGCAGCTGGCGTTCCCGGCCGCCGTGCGGTTATCTGGAGGCATGGATCTTTCTTTGCTTGCCGTGGACACCGCCCCTGTTGCCTGGACGGGGAGGAACGACGGCGACGGGCCGGCGCATCGGCGCTGGTGGCAGGCCGTGGGCACCCCGGCACTCGTGCTGGAGGAAACCACCGCCGATTCGCCAGGCCAGGCCGCCTTGTTGGGCTTTTGTTCCGACGCCGGGGTGTTGCGCAACAAGGGCAGGGTGGGTGCCGCGGCAGCCCCCGCCGCCATCCGCGCCGCCCTGGGCTCGCTTGCCTTCCATGGCTCCCGCACCGTCACGGACGTGGGCGATGTGAACGTGAGCGGCGACCTGCTGGAGGCCGGCCAGGAACGGGCAGGCCGGGCGCTTACCCAAATGCTCGACGCCGGCTACCTCACCTTTGTGCTGGGTGGCGGCCACGAGACCGCCTTTGCCAGCTACCTTGGTGTGTCCGGGACGGCCGCCGTGGCCAACGGCGCCCGCCTTGGCGTACTGAACCTTGACGCCCACTTTGACCTGCGCGAGGCCTCCTCCCCCAGCTCCGGGACACCGTTCCTGCAAATGGCCCGTGCGGAAGCCGCCGCGGACCGCGAACTGAACTACGCCGTCGTCGGCATCAGCGAACCCAGCAACACCCGGACCCTCTTCGACACGGCTCACGAGCTGGATGTGAAGTACCTGCTGGATGAGGACTGTTCTGCCGAGCGGACGCCGGAATTTGTGTCGGCGTTCCTGGATACGGTGGACATCGTCTACCTCACGATCGACCTGGACGTCCTTTCCGCCGCCGTGGCGCCCGGGGTCAGTGCCCCTGCCGCCTACGGGGTGCCGCTGCCCGTCATCGCCGCGGTGTGCCGCCAGGTGGCGCAAAGCGGGAAGCTGTTCCACTTTGACGTGGCCGAGCTGAACCCGGCGCTGGACATCGACGGCCGGACCGCAAAGGTGGCGGCCCGGCTCATCGACACCCTGCTGCGTTAAGGGAGCGCCGTCCCGCACCGCCGCTGCGGATTCGTGTCAGGCGTTCTCCGCCCGTGGGGCACCCATTCCGGGATTTATCTGGTGCGGTCCGCTCGCTGACGGACGAATGTCAAAGTCAAACATCGCCGTCGGCAGGTAGATCGTCGAACACGAGTTCGGAATGTCCACCACGCCGGAGAGCCGGCCCTCCACCGGGGCTGCGCCAAGAAGCAGGTACGCCTGCTCCGGCGCGTAACCAAACTTGCTCAGGTAGTCGATGGCGTGAAGGCAGGCACGCTGGTAGGACAAATGTGAGTCAAGGTAGCGTTGCTCGCCATCGAGAGTCACCGATGTTCCAGAGAACGCCAGCCACTCACTGAACTGTGGTTCCACCCGGCCGGGCATGAAGATGGCATTTTCATGCACCCCATACGTTTCCATGCCCCCGCGAATGATATCAACCCGCAGGTCAATGAAACCGCCCATTTCGATGCCGCCGCAAAAGGTGATCTCGCCGTCGCCCTGTGAGAAGTGCAAGTCACCGACGGAGAAGTTGGCACCGTCAACAAAGACGGGGTAGAAAATGCGTGTCCCCTTGGACAAGTTCTTGATGTCCTGATTACCGCCGTTTTCCCGGGGCGGTGCGGTACGGGCAGCCTCGGAGCCAACCCGGGCCCATTGATCGGCAGGCAACCCACCCAAGACGGCATGCTCCGCTTCCGGCGGCAGGGCCAGCGGCGGAACCCTGTACGGATCGGTGGCAATCAAGTCGCCTTCGCGTTTATTCCACTTGGCCAGCATGGCCGCCGACGGCGCGGTTCCCATCAGACCCGGATGGATCAGGCCCTCAAAAGCGACGCCGGGTACGTGTCGCGAGGTGGCTACCTGGCCGGTGAAATCCCAAATGGCCTTGTAGGCATCCGGAAATTGATCCGTCAGGAAACTGCCGCCATTGTTTTTGGCAAAGATGCCCGTATATCCCCAGCCCTGGCCGGCAAGTGGACCGGAATCTTCTTGGGGAATGGGTCCCACGTCAAGAATATCCACCACCAGCAGATCGCCGGGCTTGGCACCTTCGACACCGAACGGGCCAGATAGGGTGTGCACTGTCAGCAAGGGCGCCTCAAGAATGTCCTGTGCGGAGTCGTCATTCTTAATGGCCCCGTCAAACCATTCACGGCAATCCACCCGGAAAACATCGCCTGGCTTGACCGTGGCAACGGGCGGGATCTCAGGGTGCCACCGGTTGTGGCCGAGGGTTTCCTGATCCCTGAACTTTTTGTTCGAATCGAGGCGGAAGATCACTTCTGGCATGATGCTGCTCCTTTTACGACGCTCTGCTTGTTTGGGTCTGGGTGCGCTCTTCAGGTACAGGCTAGGGGCGGGGAAGTTTTTGGTGCAGTGGATTGCCGGTGTAGCGGGTGGCCTTCTTCGACGCGCCGCTGCGGCCGGAGACTAGTTGGGGTTCGTGGGCGCTGCGCTTGGTGGCGTCAATGAGTTTGAACTCCGCGCTGTTGCCGATCGATAGGCGCGCAGAACTCATCTGACGACGCGCTGCTTGCCTACACTGCGGACAGGGGGCCGAATCCGGCACTTCTGCCATGGCAAAAGCAGCCTCAAAGTGTGTTCCGTCAGGGCAGCGAAAGTCATAAAGTGGCATGGTCTTTCCTTCTATTCCGTCCGCAGCAGGTGTGCGCCGTTGCGTTTGGAAAAGGAGATCGTGGCCCCAATGGCTATGGCAATAAATGCCGCCAGCCAGAAGACGGCAAAGACCGGATCCCCGGCCGCCCGTGCCAATATAGTGACCGGATAAACAATTTGCCCGGCACTGATAAACAAAAGAACAGCACTAATCACCAAGAATCCCTTCTGCAGGGCGGATGAATAATTCTCTTGGCAGGGAAAAGAAAGAATTTCCCGCCAGATATTTGTCCCAACAATAGTGCCCGAATATCAGCTGAGTCAATGGTTGACCTTCTTCATTGAGCAAGGCAGGAAAGATTCTGTCTATATTGTTGCTGCGCGCCAGCGACTACAGATTCCGGTTCAGATTACCGGCCATTCGTGGCCGAAACTTCGCCCTCGAGATCGTGCCCACCGCGGAACTGGGTCATGTAAAGCTTGTAATAGGCCCCCTCGCGTTCCAGCAGCTGGGCATGGTTGCCGTGTTCAACAATGTCGCCTTCTTCCATGACCAAGATGGTGTGGGCGTCCCTGATGGTGGAGAGCCTGTGCGCGATCACGAACGATGTCCTGTCGGTGCGCAGCGCCGCCATGGCATGTTGAACCAGCAATTCAGTCCTGGTATCAACCGAGGACGTTGCCTCATCCAATATCAACAATGACGGACTCGCGATGAAGGCGCGGGCAATGGTGATCAGCTGGCGTTCACCGGCGGAGACGGTGCCGCCGTCGGCATCCAGGACGGTGTCGTAGCCGTCCGGCAGCTGCCGGACGAACCGGTCCACCATGGTGGCCTTGGCCGCCGCCAGTACTTCGGCATCGGTGGCATCCAGCCTGCCGTAGCGGATGTTCTCCATGATGGTGCCCTCGAACAGCCACGCATCCTGGAGCACCATCCCCACCTGCAACCTCACTTGCTCACGGGAGAGATCCCGGATGTCGATGCCGTCCAGCAGGATCCGCCCGCCCGTCACCTCGTAGAAGCGCAGCACCAGGTTGACCAGGGTGGTCTTTCCGGCGCCCGTGGGACCCACGATCGCCACGGTCTGGCCCGGCTCCACCGTGAAGGACACATCATGGATGAGCGGGGTTTCCGGGGCGTAGCTGAAGGAGACCCGTTCAAACTCCACATGCCCGTCGGTCAGCGCCGGCAGCTGCTCCTGGGGGGTCTCTTCTTCTTGTTCCTGCGCGTCAAGTAATTCGAAGGTCCGCTCGGCGGAGGCCACCCCGGACTGGATCATGTTCGCGATCCCGGCCATCTCGCCGATGGGCTGGGAGAACTCGCGTGAATACTGGATGAACGCGGTGGCATCGCCGAGGGTCATCTGCCCATTGGCCACCCGCACCCCGCCGACCACGGCGACCAGGGCGTAAGAGAGATAGGAGACGAACTGCATGGCCGGCATGATCATCCCGGAAACAAACTGTGCCCCGGAGGACGCCTTGTACAGCCGCTCGTTGTGCTCGTCGAACTCGGCCAACATTTCAGCGTCCCGGCCATAGGCCCGCACGAGTTCCAGGCCGGAGAAAGTCTCCTCCACATGCCCATTGAGCGTGCCGGTGTTCTTCCACTGCGCCGCGAACAGTTTCTGCGAACGGGAGCCGATGACACCGGCGATCAGGGCCGAGAGAGGCAGGGCGATCAAGGCGATCAAGGCCAGCTGCCAGGAGACGATGAACATCATCACCCCGATGCCCACAACCGTAAGCACCGACTGGACCAGCTGCGAAAACGCCTGCTGAAGGGCCGCCTGGATGTTGTCCACATCGTTGGTGACCCGGGACATCAAGTCCCCACGCTGGCGGGTGTCAAAGTAGCCCAGGGGCAGCCGGTTCAGCTTGCGTTCAATGTCCTCACGGAGCCGGAACACGACCCGCATGACCAGGGCATTAAGCAGGAAACCCTGCAGCCACATGAGCACCGATGCCACCATGTACAGGACCAGGACAATGAGGATGAACCGGCTCAGCTCCACGAAATCTATGCCCTGGCCCGGGACGATCTGGGCCTTGGCCAGCATGTCCGCGAACTGCCCGTTGCCTGCGGCCCGTTGGGCGGCCACAATCTGTTCAAGGGGAACATTGGCGGGCAGCTGGGAACCGATCACGCCATTGAAGATCGTGTCCATGGCCTTGCCCAAAATCTTGGGGGCGAGGACCGTCAGTACCACCGAGGCAGCCACCAACAGCACCACCAGGGAGAACTGGCGCCGTTCCGGGCGCAGCAGTCCCGTCAGGCGTTTAACGGAGGGCCAGAAATGCTCCGCCTTCTTCGCCGGGGCGCCGCCGAACATGTCGCCGTCGGCCTCGGTGGGCTTGTAGGCGAGCTCGTCGAGTTCGGCTTCGATGGCGGCCATGTCCGCGGCGGTTGCCTTGTTCTTGCGCCCCATCACGCGATCCCCTCGATGCTCAGCTGTGACTGGACAATTTCCCGGTACGTCTCATTGCCCTCAATGAGTTCGTCGTGGGTGCCTGCCCCGACGATGGCCCCGTCGTCCAGGACCACGATGTGCTCCGCCTCCCGGATGGTCGACATCCGCTGCGCGACGATGATGACGGTGGCGCCTTCCGTTGCCGCGGCGAGTGATTCACGGAGCATCTGGTCGGTGCTGACATCGAGGGCGGAGAAGGAATCGTCGAAAAGGTAGACGTTGGGCCGGGCGGTCAGTGCCCTGGCAATGCACAGGCGTTGTCGCTGCCCGCCGGAAACATTGGTGCCGCCCTGGGACACCGGAGTGTCCAGCGCCTTGGGCTTGGCCGTGACGAAGTCCTTCGCCTGGGCGATCTCCAACGCTTCCCACAGTTCGGCATCGCTGGCGGAGGGCTTGCCGAAGCGCAGGTTGCTGGCCACGGTTCCGGAGAAGAGGTAGGGCTTTTGCGGGACGAGTCCCACGAGCCCGGCCAGCTGGGTCCGGCTCAGCTCGCTGACCTCCACCCCGCCGATCCGCACGCTGCCCTGCTGCGGGTCGAAGAGCCTCGGAATGAGGTTGATGAGCGTGGACTTGCCGGAGCCGGTGGAGCCGACGATCGCCGTCGTCGTCCCGGCCTTCGCCGTGAAGCTGATGTTGTTCAGGACCGGGCGTTCGGCACCCGGATAGCCGAAGGAGACGTTGTGGAACTCCACGGCGCAGGTGGCCGGTGTGTCGGTTCCCGCCGGGACGGCCAGGCTGGGTTCGGTGGCCAGCAGCTCATCAAGCCTTTCGGCGGAGATCGCGGCCCGGGGGATCATCATGACCATGAAGACGCCCATCATGACGGCCACGAGTATCTGTAGAAGGTACTGCAGGAATGCTGTCAGGGACCCGATCTGCATCTGCCCGGCGTCCACGCGGTGCCCGCCAAACCAGAGCACGGCCGCGGTGGCCAGGTGCAAAATCATCATGATGGCCGGGAACATGAGGACAAACAGGTTGCCGACCCGCACCGAGACGCGTGTCAGGGCCAGGTTGGCGTCACGGTAGCGGGCCTCCTCAAAGGATTCCCGCACAAATGCCCGAATGACCCGGATGCCGACGATTTGTTCGCGCAGCACACCGTTGACGGTGTCGATGCGGTCCTGCATTTCCCGGAACAGCGGCAGCAGGCGCACCACCAGGAACCCGACCACGGCGAAGAGCAGCGGCACGGACACCCACACCAGCCAGGACAGGCCCACGTCCTCGCGCAGGGCCATCACGATGCCGCCAATGCACATGATGGGGGTGGAGACCATAAAGTTCAGGGTCATCAGCACCAGCATCTGCACCTGCTGAACGTCGTTGGTGTTGCGGGTGATCAGCGTGGCCGTGCCGAAGCGGCTGATGTCCAGGGCACCCAGGGCGTTGACCCGGTGGTAGACCTCCCGGCGCAGGTCCCGCCCGATCGCCATTGCCGCGCGGGCCCCGAAGTAGATCCCTCCGATAGCCGCAACCACCTGGACAAAGCAGACCATGATCATGGTCACGCCGGTGGACCAGATGAAATCGGTGTTGCCCTTGGCAATCCCCTGGTCGATGATCTGCGCGTTAAGGCTGGGCAGATACAGGGCGGCAATGGTGGAGATCAATTGCAGGACCAGAACGGCGGTGATCCAAGCCCAATAGGGTTTGGCGTGGCGCATGGTCAGTCGAACGAGTTTCACGGGAAGGTCCGATTCGAATATACGTTTGGTAAAAACGGGGTATTCGAACATTAAACACTGCCGCCCCCGCGATGGCAACAGTCACCATGGGGGCGGCTGGTCGATCCGGCGACTGCGGACCGCCACTGCCTCGGCCTCCCTGACGCGGCCTACGGGAACGCCGGCTCCTCCGCCACTGGACGGACCGGACAAGAGCCGCAAGTGGGCTGCTAGTTCAGCGGGCCGGTTGCCTTCTCGGCGGCCGCGCGGATGGCGCCGGATCCCACCAGGCGGTCCGCTTCCTCGAGCTCAGGGGACAGGAAGCGGTCGGATCCGGGGCCCGGAACGGTTGCACGGAGCACCTCAATGACGGCTGCACCGGCAGGTCCGGGTACCAGCTCGCCGCCGGACATTGACATGCGCATGTCAATGGCGCGGGTGGCCGTGACCAGTTCGATGGCGAGCACGCGGCGCAGGTTCTCCACGGAACGGCGCAGCTTCCGGGCCGCGTGCCAGCCCATGGATACGTGGTCCTCCTGCATGGCGGAGCTGGGGATGGAGTCCACCGACGCCGGGACCGCCAAGCGCTTGGAGTCCGAGACCAGCCCGGCCTGGGTGTACTGGGCGATCATCAGGCCGGAGTCCACGCCGGGATCGCCGGCCAGGAAGGCGGGCAGGCCGTGTGAGCGGGCCGGGTCAAGCATCCTGTCGGTGCGGCGCTCGGCAATGGAGGCCACGTCCGCTGAAACTATCGCGAGGAAGTCCAGCACATACGCCACAGGGGCCCCGTGGAAGTTGCCGTTGGAGGATACGCGGCCATCCGGCAGCACCACGGGGTTGTCAATGGATGCGGCGAGTTCGCGGGTGGCGACCATGAGCGCGTGGTCAACGGTGTCGCGGGCAGCCCCGGCCACCTGGGGTGCGCAGCGCAGTGAGTAGGCGTCCTGTACGCGGGTGTCGCCCTCACGGTGCGAGGCCACAATGGGTGAATTGGCGAGCACACGCAGCATGTTCTCGGCACTGGCGGCCTGGCCGGGGTGCGGGCGCAGCTCCATGTGCAGCTCGGGCACAAACACCTGGTCGGTGCCCAGCAGGCCCTCAACGCTCAGCGCTGCGGTGATGTCCGCCGTCGTGAGTAGGAGGCGGAGGTCGGCGATGGCCATGAGCAGCATGCCGAGCATGCCGTCTGTGCCGTTGACCAGGGCCAGGCCCTCCTTTTCGGCCAGCTCGATGGGCGTGATGCCGGCCTCGGCGAGCAGTTCCGGCACGGGGCGGACCACGCCGTCCGGACCCGCAGCCTCGCCCTCACCCATGAGCACCAGCGCGCAATGGGACAGCGGCGCGAGGTCGCCGGAGCAGCCCAGCGAACCAAATTCACGGACCACGGGGGTGATGCCGGCGTTGAGCACCTCAACCATGGTCGCCACCACCACGGGGCGCACGCCGGTGCGGCCGGAGGCGAGGGTCTTGGCGCGCAGGAACATCAGGGCGCGCACCACCTCGCGTTCCACGGCCGGGCCCATGCCGGCGGAGTGCGAGCGGATGAGCGATTTTTGCAGCTGCGTGCGCATGTCCGCGGGGATGTGGCGGTTCGCCAGGGCGCCGAAGCCGGTGGAGATGCCGTAGGCGGGGGTGTCGGAGTGGGCCAGCTTTTCAATGTGTTCCCTGACGCGCTCGACTCCGGCCAGCGCCTCCGCACTGATCACCACCTTTGCGTCGTGGCGGGCGACGGCGATGACGTCCTCGGGGGTTACCCCGGAAGAGGACAGGAGGACTTCTTGGAACAGAACAGTGGCGGTCATGGCGGATCCTTTGCATTGCGGGGGTCTTGCTTCCCACTATCCCGCTTTCCGCCGCGAAAAACTGCCCCGTGGCGCCCACACTGTCCGGGATGTCAGACAGTCCGGAATGCGGGAACAGGTGCCCCGACCTTCATTGGTGCCTGGATGCCGAAACGGACCATCGAGGCCGATGTATCGGGATCCTGCGACCAATTCAGCCTCCGAAGACCGAGGGGCCGCCCGCGCATCTACCCTTCGCGGCGGCCGTAAATGCGCACCGACAGCTCGTCGGCCACCTTGGTGACGCGCTGGGCGAGGGCGGGCCATTCGGAAGCCGGCACCTTGTCCTCCAGGAAGGTGACGGCCACTGCGGCCACCGGCCAGCCCAAATGGTCGGTCACGGCGGCAGCCACGGAGGCGAAACCGTCAGTAACTTCCCCGTGCTCGGTGGAGTAGCCGCGCTGGCGTACCTGTTCCAGGTGCGCCGAGAGTGCGGAGTATTTACCAATGGGGTCGGGCACCTCGGTGCGGGAAGAGAACGCCGCGGCGTTGGGGTACAGTGCCCGGACCTGCGACTTGGGCAGTGCTGCCAAGATGGCGCGCCCGCTCGCGGTGAGGTGGCTGGGAAGGCGGACGCCGACGTCGGTCACCAGGGAAGGGCGGTGCTTGGCACGCTCCTCCACGATGTATAGGACGTCGCGCCCGTGCAACACGGCCAGGTGGGAGCTCTCGCCAATCTTATCCACCAGCGCCGCGAGCAGGGGGCGTCCCAGGCGAGAGAGCGGTTCCTGACGGGAATAGGCGCTGCTGAGCTCAAACGCGGCAATGCCCAGCCCGTAGCGCTGTTCCTCGTGCAGGTGCATGACAAATCCACTGGCTTCCATGACGCCCAGCAGGTGGTAGACGCTGGAGCGGGGCAGGCCCAGCGAGGTGGCAATGGTCGACGCCGCCAAGGGGCCGCGCTTGGCCGAGAGCAGCTTCAGTATCCGCAAGGTGTTGTCCGCCGCCGGAACCTTGGACGGCACCCGTTCCATGTTCGTCATGACTCCCTCACTGGCTGATACATCAAAAAGCTGCAGCCTCCACCCTTACCGAAACCACAGGCACCTTCGCGCCATTATAGAATAATGGAGTCTCCAATCCCAGATTAGGGCCGTCTTTGGGTGATCTCCAATCCAAGACAGCAATGGTTAGTGAGAGCCATCACAGCATCCCGGGGCGTGATGTGCTGGAGCTCACTCCTGGACCGCCAGGCCCTCAACCCCAAAGGTTTTTTGCATGCAGACCGCAGGCTTCTCGCTGACTCGTGGACTCAACTCCCGCCACATCCGGTTCATGGCCCTGGGGTCCGCCATCGGCACCGGCTTGTTCTACGGCTCCGCGACAGCCATCCAGAAGGCCGGCCCTGCCGTGCTGCTGGCCTACATCGTTGCCGGCGCAGCGGTGTTCATGGTGATGCGCGCGTTGGGTGAGATGGCAGTCCGCCACCCCGTCTCCGGATCGTTCGGCCAGTACGCCAGCCGGTACCTGGGGCCGCTGGCAGGGTTCATCACCGGGTGGACCTACGTGTTTGAAATGGCCATTGTCGCCATTGCCGACGTCACCGCTTTCAGCATCTACATGGGCTTCTGGTTCCACGATGTCCCGCGCTGGATCTGGGTGCTGGCCATCATCTTCTTCCTGGCCGCCCTGAACCTGCTCAGCGTCAAGGTCTTTGGCGAGCTCGAGTTCTGGTTCTCGCTGATCAAGGTGGCGGCCATCATCGCCATGATTGCCGGCGGCGTGATCATCATCGTGTTTGGTTTCCACATGGAGGCCGCGCAGGCCGCGCCCGGGCTGGGAAACCTGGTTTCAAACGGCGGCTTCCTGCCCCATGGCTGGGGTGGCCTGCTGGCCGCGTTTGCCGTGGTCATGTTTGCCTTCGGTGGGATCGAGACCATCGGCGTGACGGCGGGGGAGGCCGCCAACCCCGGCAAGTCCATCCCGCAGGCCGTGAACACGGTGCCTGTGCGGATTCTGCTTTTCTATGTGCTGACCATTGGCGTGCTCATGAGCCTTGTCCCGTGGAACACGATCACCGGGGAAACCAGCCCGTTTGTGCAGATTTTCTCCTCGCTGGGCATCCCCGCGGCCGGGCACATCCTGAACGCCGTGGTCATCACAGCCGCGCTGTCAGCGGTCAACAGCGACATTTTCGGGGCGGGCCGCATCCTTTTCGGCCTGTCCCAGCAAGGCCATGCCCCCGCCGCATTCGGCAGGATTTCGCGCGCTGGCGTGCCCTGGATGACGGTGGTGATGATGACGGGGGTGTTGCTGGTGGGCGTGGTGCTCAACGCCGTCATGCCCGAAGAGGTGTTCCTGATTATCGCCTCGATCGCCACGTTCGCCACCGTCTGGGTGTGGGTCATGATCCTGGTGTCCCACATCGCCATGAAGCGCGAAATCGCCCGAGACTCCTTGGCGCCGTCAGCCTTCCCCGTCCCGTTGTGGCCGGCGGGCTCGGCCCTGACAGTGGTTTTCATGGCCGCAATCGTGGTGCTTCTGGGCGTCTTCCCGGACACCCGCGTAGCCCTGTGGGTGGGCGGTGCCTGGCTGGTACTGCTGGTACTGGCGTTCCGGTTGTGGGTGCGCGGTGATGGCCGGCGCCGGGCCGTCCTGGTTGACGAATCCAGTGCCGCCCAGGCACCCGCCGGACTCCCCGTACCAAGCACGACGGCGGGCGCCCGCCCCTGATCCCGGCTTCAGTGCGATGCCCGGCACCCGATCCCGACAGGTGCGACACCCTGAGTTTTTGCTTCGCAGGAGCCCTACTCCGCCTCGGTATCGGTGAGGACCAAGGCGCTTAGGCCGAATTGGCGCACTTTCGCATCGTCCCAGAGCTGGGCAGGCATGGCACCGCCCAAAAGGACGCGGGGCAGGCCGCCGCCCACGCCCAGGGGCGCGTCACTGCCGGCGATGATGATGTTGCCCGATCGGCGGCCCTTAAGCATGGGCGGATCGGCAATGATCGCCGTGTAGGCGAAGGCGGCGGCAACCGTGGCGGCCTCGCGGCGGGCAACGGTCAGGGCGGGCGAGTCACCGCAGTTCAGGATGTAGACGCCATCCGCGGCCAGCACCTTTTTGGCCGCCCCGGTGAACTCGGCGGTGGTCAGCGCGTGCGGGGTCTTTGAGCCGGCAAAAACGTCCCGAATGACCAGGTCCCGGCTGGCTTCGGTCAGCGATTCGGTGACTTCACGCGCCTCGCCGACCCTGATCTTCAGCAGGGGGGCCCGTGGCAGCTCAAACCAGTCGCGGACGTAGCTGGCCAGTTTTCCGTCGATCTCCACCACAACATTGCGGGAATTCGGGTAGGCCGCCACCAGGTAGCGCGGCATGGAGCACGCGGCGCCGCCGAGGTTGAGCGTGCGCAGTTTCTCCCCCGGCCCCCACCTGTCCTGCACCAGCGCCATGATCCAGCGCATGTATTCAAAATCAAGGCGGAGGGGGTCTGCCAGGTCAACATGTGAGCTTTGCACCCCGTTGAGCAGGAGCAACCAGCCATTGGGGTTGTCACCATCTGGGACCAGCTCGGCCATGCCCGTGTCGGTCTGGTACTTCCCGGCCACGGGTCCCTTGGCGGCGGAATCCGGCTCGGGAGCGGCGTCTTTTGGGGGGCGTTGGCGTCCCATCAGGCGTCCACCGCCGTGCGGAGCATGCGGACCTCGGGGAGGCTGTGCCATTCCTGGCTCATCACCTTGCGTGTGCCATCGAAGGCAAAACCGTTCCTGGCATAGAACGCCTGGGCCCTGGGATTGTCCTCCAGGACCCAGAGGTATGCGGCCTGCTTGGCGATGACGGCGTCAATCAGCGCCTGCCCGGCACCACTGCCATGCACGCGTTCAAGGCTGTAGATCCAACGCAGTTCAAGGCCCACCGGGGCGTCCTTGTCCCGCGCCGGGCCCGATCCCGCTACGCCAACAAGGGCGCCGCCGTCGTATGCCAGTGTAGGAATATTCCCGCCGGCCATGGCCTTGCGGAAACTGTCCACACGGGCGGGCAGGGATTCGCGTCGCTGTGCAAAGAACTCCGGTGGCAGGTGCCGGCCGTACGCCTCCTCATGGCATTGCAGGTGCAGCCGCGTCACTGCTTCGGCGTCATCAAGGGCGGCGGGGCGCAGCAAAATAGTCACATCCCCAGCGTAGTCCAGTGGCTACCGCACGACGGCGATCGCGAACCCGTCCCAGCCCTTGGAACCGGCTGTTTGGATGGCCGTGGCGTCAAGGGCCGGATTGGCTCCCATGAAGTCCAGGGCCGCACGGATGGCGGCGGCGTCGGGGTCATCCCCCGGGTTCAGGATGGTCCCTTCCCAAATGACGTTGTCCATGACGATCACGCTGCCTGGCCGGGTCAGCTTCAGCGCCCACCGCAAATAGTTCACATTGTTGCCTTTGTCGGCATCAATGAAGACAAAGTCGTAGGGCTCACCGCCAAGCAGCGTGGGCAAGGTGTCCAGGGCCGGGCCCACACGGATGTCGACCATGGCCGCGAACCCGGCGGCCATGATGTTCCTGCCGGCAACCGCGGCGTGTTCGGGCAGGTATTCGCAGGTGGTGATGTGTCCGCCGTCAGGCAGGGCCCTTGCCAGCCAAATGGTGCTGAAGCCGGCCAGCGTGCCGATTTCCAGGACGCGCCGGGCGCCCTGGATCCGCGCCAGCAGCATCAACAGCTTCCCGGCCGTGGGGGCCACCTCGATCCGGGGCATGGCCGCGGCATCGATGCTGGCCAGCACCGCGTCCATGCCGGCATCGCCGTGAACGAGCGTCGCGGAAAGATACTCTTCAACTTCGGCCCAGCCGGGCCGACTCTGATGTTCAACCATGGTCCCAGCGTAGGCCTGCCCGGTTCCCGGCAACAGGGCTACTCGGCCAGCGTCTCCAGCGCGTCTTCCAGGCGTTCGATCTTCCCGTCAATTTCGCCTGTATGCCCCGGGCGGATATCTGCCTTGAGCACCAGGGAAACCCGTGATCCGTACCGGCCTACGGCCTCGGTGGCACGCTTGATAACATCCATGACCTCATCCCAGTCGCCCTCAATCTCGGTGAACATGGAGCTGGTGCGGTTGGGCAGGCCCGATTCCCGAACCACTTTCACGGCTGCGGCCACCGCTGTGTGTACCGAGGCGTCGTCGCCCGTTCCGGCCGCTGTGTCTCCGGGGGTGCCGCTCGGTGCCACTGAAAATGCCACAATCATGGGGTTCTCCTTAATAGATGGGTGCTTTGGCTTCCATTATCGGCCCTGCGCAAAAGGCGGGGGCCAGTGGCACCCCGCCAAATTGGTTTGCAACAAGGTGCGACTATAGGGTTCACCTATGATCGCAACACTCCTCGCACTTTCTCGCCCAGCGGCGAATGACTACTACTACAGCGACACCACCCCCAACCCCGCCTACACAGCCGGATTAATCATCGGCATGTTGCTCGTCTACGTGCTGATACTCGCCGTGGCCTTTGCGGTCACCGGCATCATCTGGGCCGGTGTCTTCAAGAAAGCGGGCCACGCCAAGTGGAAGGCCTTTGTGCCGTTCTACAGCCAGTGGATCCTGGTCAAGATTGCCGGCCGACCGGAGTCGCACTTCTGGCTCCAGTTCATCCCCTACGCCGGAATTTACTGGGCCGTTTGCACGCTCAACGACGTTGCCAAGTCGTTCGGCAAGGACTCCGCCTACACCGTGGGGCTGGTCTTCATCCCGGTGGTCTTCGCCACCATGCTCTCCTACGGCGAGGCCCAGTACCGCGGCCCGTCCTACCTGAGCGCCGAGCAGAAAATGTACGCCCAACACTACGGGCAGCAGTATGGACAACAGTTCCCGGGCCAGCAGTTCCCCGGCCAGGCAGGGGCACCCCCGCAGTACGGTGCACCCACGTATGCCGCCCAGGTTCCTGCCCAGCAGGCGTATGGACAGCCACCGTATGGCCAGGCCCCGGCCCCCTACGCCCAGCCTGTTGATCCCAACCAGGACTACGGCCAGCAGGACCCCAACGCGCAGAAGCAGAACCCGAACGGCTCAGGGCCAGCCGAGTAGTCGCAGCCCGGCGGCGGCAGCGGCCCCGGCCAGGACCACCACCAAAAATGGTGCCTTGAGCAAGAGGGCAACCGCTGCCGCCACCAGGGCGCCGATCCTGGCATCCAGGACCACGGCGGTTCCGCTGGCTGCCGCGTTGACCACCGTCAGCGAGGCCAACAGCCCGATGGTCAGGGTCCCGGCAACGTGCGACATCCGCGGATTCGCCAGGACCTTGGCCGGGACCAGGTATCCCAGAAGTTTTGTGGCATAGGCCAGCACCACCGACACCATCAGCCAGAACCACAGGCTCATGCGCGTTCCCCTTCCCCTCTGCGTTCGCCACGGCGCGGTGTGCGCGGGAGGCGCGTGCCGGCGTCGGACGGGTACGGTTCAATGTCGGCCTCCAGGCCGTCGCGGTCGTGTCCCGGATCGGGATTGTGCCGGAACCAGCCAATCAGCCCGGCCACCACGGCCGCCACCAGGATGGGCACCCCCGCCGGCACCAAGGGCACCGCGATCAGCGTCACCACGGCGCACACCACGGCGATTGCGGCCGGCTGGAACGCCTTGATGCGCGGCCACAACAGGCCCAGGAACGCAGCCACCGCGGCACCGTCCAGACCCCACTGCTTGGGATCACCCAGGGCATCCCCAATGAACGCGCCCACCGCTGTCATGATGTTCCACAACACAAAGATCCCCACACCGGCCACCCAGAAACCACGCTTTTGCTCATCGGGATCGCTTTGCCCCGTGGCCGTTGCCGTGGACTCGTCAATGGTGATGTGGGCGGCGACAAAGCGCCGCCAGCCGGTCGGGCGCAAAAGGGCGTTCAGCTGCATGCCGTAGACGCCGTTGCGGATGCCCAGCAGTGCGGAGGCGCTCATGGCCGCCACACCCGCACCACCACCGGCGATCACGCCGATGAACGCGAATTGCGAGCCGCCGCTAAAGAGCAGCAGGCTCAGCACCATGGTCTGCCAAAAGGTCAGCCCCGACGCCACTGACAGCGCACCGAAGGACACCCCGTACAGGCCCGTGGCAATGGCGATCGAGGCACCGATCCTGGCCGCCGGTGAATCCCTGAGTTTCATGCCTTGCGTGCACTCCACGCCCAGGCGACCAGGGGGAGCTGCATTGGCAGGCGCAGCATGTGCACCCGCCTGGCCTGGGGCGTCCCGCCATCCCCAAAGGCGCGGCGCAGCGCCGAGACGTGGCCTGCGGTGAACCCGGCGAACATCAGCGCCGTGGCTGTTGCCGCGGTCTTGCGCGTTGCCGGGAGCAGCAGCCCGACGGCGCCCAGCACCTCCGGCACGGCCGAGGCCAGCACCCACTGGCGCCGGGTCATCAGGCCAAACTCCCCGTCCTTGTCGGTGCACAGGGACGGCGGAACCACTGCGTAGTAGAACTTGGGGTTTCGCACATGGTTGACGGCGCTGGCCGCCAGCAATGCGGCCAGGCCAATGACACTTACGGTTCGCGGGTTCATGAGCCCATGCTTTCATGCGGCCGGGGCAGGGTTGGAACCCCGTCCACTCTCCGGGCGCGGACGTCGCCAACCCCGGCCACGGCGTCGTCCATGGCATCATCGGACAGGCTCAGCGCCTCGGTGCCGTGCAGGGCATCCGCTGCCCGCACGAGTGCCAGGTGGGAGAACGCCTGCGGATAGTTCCCCGCCATCCGGGCATGCTCCACCGAGTATTCCTCGCTGAGCAGGCCCAGATCGTTGGCCAGGCCTGTCAGCCTGTCCATCAAGGCCACGGCGTCGTCCCGTCGCCCCGTGTGGGCGTACTGTTCCACAAGCCAGAACGAACACGCCAGGAAGGGGTTCTCCCCCGGTGACAGTCCGTCAAGACCGGAGCCTGTCTGGTAGCGCAGGAGCAGTCCGCCGTCGCCCATGAGCTCTCGTTCCAGGGCGGCCACCGTCCCCAACATCTCGGCTGAGTCGTAGGCCACGAACCCCACCTGCGGGATGACCAGCAACGAAGCGTCGGTGGTGTTGCCCCCGTAGCTTTGCGTGAAGGTGTTCAGTTCCCTGTTGAAGCCGTGCTCGAGGATTTCAGCCCGCAACCTGTCGCGGATCTTTTTCCAGTGCTGGGCCCGGCCCTTCAGCTTGTGGTCGCGGACGGCCCTGACACCGCAGTCAAAGGCGGCCCACATCATCACGCGTGAATGGGTGAAGTACTGAATGTCCCCGCGCATCTCCCAAATGCCGTGATCCTTCTGTGCCAGGTGGCGTTCCACAAATTTCAGCAGGGCCAGCTGCAGGGGCCAGGAGAAGTGGTCTTCCTCCCCACCCGCCAGCCGCAGCTTTTCCAGGGCCACCAGCACCTCGCCCACCACGTCCGCCTGGTACTGGCCCACGGCGCCGTTGCCGATCCGTACCGGAAGGGATCCCTCATATCCTGGCAGGTGGTCCAGCACGCCCTCGGCAAGTTCGCGTTCCCCGCTCAGCCCATACATGATTTGCAGGTCCTCGGGGTCCCCGGCCACGGCGCGCAGCAGCCAGTCACGCCATTTCAGCGCCTCGCTGGCGTAGCCGTGCGTGAGCATGGCCTCAAGCGTCAAAGCCGCATCACGCAGCCAGCAGTACCTGTAGTCCCAGTTCCGGGCACCGCCAAAATCCTCCGGCAGGGACATGGTGGGCGCAGCCACGATCCCACCGGTGTCCTCATGGGTCAGGGCCCGCAGCACCAACAGCGAGCGTTCCACAATGGGCGCATACTTGCCATCCTGGTTGTACCGGCCCGCCCAGCCCTCCCAGTAGGCACACGTTCTTGCCAGTTCCGCCTCGATGTCGATGGCATGGGGAATGGGACTGTGCGAGGCGTACCAGCTCAGTTCCTGGTCAACGGTTTCACCCGATGTGATGGTGAAGGTGCCGCCATGTTTATGGTCGACGGCGTGGGGCAGCTGGTCCCCGCGCAGCACCAGCGCGTCGGGTCCGGCAACTGCCACAATGGAGTGGCTGCCGCTGTAGTCCAGCACCCGGTGCACCCACGGCAGGATCTTGCCGTAGCCGGGCCGGATGGTGAATTCCTGGACCATTTCCACACTGCCGGAAAGCCCGGCGATGCGCCGCACCAAGGATGAACAGCGCTCGCCCGCCGGCATGAATTCGGTAGCCCTGACCCTGCCCGTGGCCGTTTCCCACACGGTTTCCAGAACAAAGGTGCTACCCCGGTAGGCGCGGCTGATGATACGGGCCTGTGGATCGGCCGGGGCCATGAGCCAGTGGCCGTGATGTGCGGTGCCCAGCAACGCCGTAAACACCGCCGGCGAGTCAAAACGCGGGAAGCACAGCCAGTCAACACTGCCGTCACGGCCGACCAGTGCGCCCGTGTGCAGATCCGATAGAAGCGCATAGTCCTCGATGCGGGATGCCATGAGTCCATGCAACCACACCGGATACCGATCAGGCAGCTTTACGGCCCGACGGCGCCTGCGCCGGGTGCCGCGGACAGGCTGGGGACAACTGGCGGCCTAGCGGGCCTGTAGCAGTGCCCGGATTTCCGCCGGCCTGTTGCTTGTCACCTCGGCGACACCGGATTCCTGGCACAGTGCCAGATCCTCCCGGGTATCCACCGTCCACACCCGCAGGCTGCGCCCGGCGGCCAGCCATTGCGCAGCCTTCTGCGGGTTGGCGCGCAGGTACTCGACGCCGGGTCCGGCAATGTGGGCCACTCCGTCCTCCAGCAGCTTTTCGCCCGCTGCCATGGCCCGGCGCATCAGGAAGGCCATGGTGTGGCCGGCGATTGGCCCCACGTCCAGCTCCTCACGGACCTCAGCGGCCGCCACTTCCTCCAGTAGCTGGCACAGATGCCGGGCAGGGACCTCTTGCGCCAAGTGCCTGATGGCATCCGGGTGGAAACTCATAAAGGAAACACCCACCTGGCCGGCGGTGGACTGCTCCGGCGACCAACCGCGCAGCCGCAGCCTCACCAGGGTGGCGTCCACCAACCGCGGGTCAAAAATGGCCCCGTACTTGAACTCGATGGCGAGTTCCACGGACCGTCCCGCCTGCGCGAGAATGTCCAACAGCTCATCCAGGGTGAGCAGCTGCTCCGACGTTCCGCCGTATTCTTCCGGGATCGCCGCCCCCTTCCAGGAGCTGAAATCCAGGGCACGCAGCTGGGCGATCGTCAGGGCGGAAACGGGACCGGAGCCGTTGGAGGTCCGCTCCACGTCGTCGTCGTGGAGCAGCACCAGTTCCCCGTCCGCGCTCAGGTGCAGATCGCACTCAACCCCGTCGGCGCCGTCGGCCAGTGCCTGCAGATAGGCGGCCCGGGTATGTTCGGCAAATTGTTCACTGGCGCCGCGATGGGCGAAGATCCTCACGCTCATCACACCAAGCTACGCTTACTTTATGTCGCAGACAGAACAACTTGGCCCGGCGGGTTTCGCAGCAGCATCAAATTCCGATGCGGAAAAGGCAGCCGCCCTGCGCCGTATGAAGAACATTGCCCTTGGGCTGCTGATAGCCATGGCCGTCATTTTCTGCTTCGCGTTCGCGCTTCAACAGCACTACCCGTGGCTGCAGTATGTGCGCGCCGCAGCCGAAGGCGGCATGGTGGGGGCGCTGGCCGACTGGTTTGCGGTGACGGCGCTCTTCAAGTACCCGATGGGCCTGAAGATCCCGCACACTGCCATCATCCCCAACCGCAAGGATGAGATTGGCGCGTCCCTGGGCGAATTCGTGGAGACGAACTTCCTCTCCGAGGAGGTCGTCTCCAAGAAGCTGGCCAATACGGCGATTGCCCAAAAGGCCGGGGCGTGGCTGGCCAAGCCTGAAAGCGCCCAGCGTGTGGCCACGGAGGGGGCGGCAGTCTTGCGCGGTGCCATGGCTGTCCTCAACGACGACGACGTCCAAGATGTGATCGAGTCCCTGGTGCGCAAGCATGTGGTGGACCCTCCGTGGGGGCCGCCCATCGGAAAGCTGGCCGAGCGGATCTTCAAAGACGGCCACCACCACGCACTGGTGGATCTGCTCGTGGACCGCTCCACGAGCTGGATCCGGGCCAATCACGAAACCATCACCGGGCTGGTGGCAGATCGGTCTCCCAGCTGGGTGCCACAATTTGTGGACGGCCTGGTGGGGGACAAGATCTACACCGAGTTCTACAAGTTCGCCCGTGCCGTGCAGGATGACCCGAACCACGAGGTCCGTCTGAAACTGGACGCCTACTTAAAGGATCTGGCCCAGGAATTGCAGCACGATCCGGTCATGATCGCCAAGGCCGAATCCATCAAGGCCCAGGTCCTGGGCGACCCCGAGGTCCGTGAACTGGCCGGGAGTGCGTGGTCCGCCATCAAGTCAGCGCTCAGCCAGGCAGTGGAGGACCCTGATTCGGAACTACGGCGCAAATTTGCCGCGGCCGTGCAGGACTTCGGCTCCCGGCTCGTGGAGGACCCGGAACTGGCGGCCAAGGCCAACAAGTGGATCGCCGACGCCGCCGGCTACTTGGTGGGCACCTACAAGCACGAGATCACCTCGCTCATCACCGAAACGGTTGAACGTTGGGATGCTGCGGAGACAAGCCAAAAGATCGAGCTTCAAGTGGGCAAGGACCTGCAGTTCATCCGCATCAATGGCACCGTGGTGGGGTCCCTGGCAGGGCTTGCCATCTTCACCGTGGCTACCCTGGTCTTCCACTAGCGCCGGCTCCGGCTCCGGGTGAGGTCGCGCGTGATCCGCTAGCTATGGCGGCTTAGACCACCGCCAAGTCACCAGGGCCTAACGGATCGAGCCACGCCGGGGTCCGGGCTACTGCGTGACGGCCTTGGGCGCCTTGAATTTGCGGGGCGCGTCGAGTTCGGCCGCCAACTCGGCGGAAATGGCCAGGGGTGCCGGGCCAAACGCACGCTGGGCCGAGGCGACCACGGCCCGGCCCATCATGTAGTTTCCGACACCGCCGACGGCCGCGCCAATGCCAAACGGCAGCGCCTTGCCAATGACCGAGGCCCCGCCCTTGACGGCGACCTTGCGCAGGAACTTCTTTTGCATCGACGCGGCAATGCTCCGGACCGCGGAGATGGGAAGGCTCTTGCCGACAGTCCTCCCCCACGCCTGCATGGGCGTGCGGCCGTTGCCCAGGGCATGACCTGTCAGCCCCTGTAACATGGCGGTGCCTTCCTCACCCAGGATGATGGCCATGACCGTCACCCTGGCCCGTTCCGGATCCTGCAACCGGACCCCGTGCAGCTCGGCCACCGACTGCGCGTACAGGGCTGTGGCCTCCAGGAACACCACGGTGGCCGCCGCGGAAATCGACAGTGCGGCGACCGTTCCGACACCCGGAATGATGGCCGTGGCCCCAATTGCGGCACCGCCGAGCCCGACGCCGTTGAGGAAGTCCCGCTCCAGTCGCTGGCTTAGTTCGTACGCCGTGGCGTTGGGGTAGCGCTTGCGAAGCCTGCGCAGGTTGGCCAGCACCAGGGGTCGCTGCACTTCCACGGCCTTGAGCAGCATGCCGTGCACGGCCGGTGTGGGCCTTCCCCGATCGTCAAAGGCCGCCGCGGCAGCAATCCCCATCGCCGGATTGGGCCTCCCCGCAGCCGGGCCAAAACCGGTTCGGGACTTCTGAGTATTCTTGCCTGCCACGCATTCCCCTGACGTTTGTGCTTTCCTCAAGGGTAGCTGCCGCGTCTGTGTGCGGGCCGGGGTTTCACTATTGAAAAACCCCGGCGGCATGGGACCCCGCGCCCGGCGGAGGGCGGGGTGTTGGGCCCACGCCGGCCAGGTCCCCGGAGAATCGCGCCAGCGATTTCCCCATTGAGCGGGGTGTTGGGCCCACGCGCCCGAGGGACCCAATCGGCGGCTCGCTTGCGAGCCGCCGATTGGGAGGGTGTGGGGACTAGCTGGCTACGGCTACGGCGTCGAGCTTGGCGGAGGAAGCACCAAACAGGCGGGTGCGCAGGGCCAGGAAGAGCAGCACCATGCCGGCGCTAAGCAAGATGTGGCCCAGACCGGCGATACCGGGTATGGCGCCGGAAACTTCGGTGACCCCGTCGACCTGCAGGATGCCGTGGACCACCATGATGGCCGCGGTCAGGACCAGGCCCGCGTTGTAGGTCCAGAAGAACCAGTTGAACAAACGGGACTTCGAGAGCGTGAAGAGCTTTTCCAGGATCAGCACAATAAGGAGCACAATGAACCCGAGGGTCAGCAGGTGGGTGTGGACAATGGAAAGCTGCGTGTAGCCTTGAAAATCCTTGCCCTTGGTGAATTCCCGATAAAACAGACCGGAAAGTACGCCGATCACCATGTAGGCAAACGCGGAGTAAAAGAGCTTCTTCATTTAGTGTCCTTTGCTGGTGGGCCGTGAACTGGCCTTTGCCTTCAGCATAGTGATGGGCACGGCGGCGTCCATCAACCTTTTGGTTGACTTGCAGCCGAGTTCGCAGCGACCTGCTTTTATGTTCTCGGCACGAAGGAACCCGTCACGTGGCCGGTGAGGAAGGAGGCCACATCGCCAAGTTCGGCGGCTCCGATGCTGTGGCCCAACCCCTGGTAGCCGGCCTCGATCAAGTCGGTGTTGGCCAGGAGCCATTCGGCGGTGAAGGCGGTGGCGTCGGGATTGATGACCAGGTCCGCGGTATCCCTGGCCCAGTAGAAGGGGATCCTGGTTGCGAGGGGTTCCATGGCGTCGAGCAACTCGTTGTGCAGCACGAACCCGGAGAGCCCCACCCCTGCCGTGAACGCCCCTGGGCGCAGGCGTAGCAACGTGGTGGCCATGGCCATGCCCTGGGAAAAACCAAACACCGACACCGAACTGAAGTGGTGCCTGGCGGTGACCGTGTCCAGCCACGCCAACAGGGTTGAGGCGGCACCCACCACTTCGGCAAAGTCGTTGGTGAGGAAGTAGTCCAACAGGAACCAGCCGTAGTCGCCTCCCACCTCCAGCGGTGCCCGGGGCGCGGCGCAGGTGAATCCGTTGGGCATCTTCGCGAACAGCTCACCCATGCGGGCTTCGTCGGAGCCGTAGCCGTGCAGCATCAGCAGCAACGGCGTCCCGGCACGTTCGCCGTCGGGCCGGGACCAGAGAACAGTTTCCATGGCTCAAGACTACGCACGCCCTCGGGCATCCCGTCCGTGAAAACGGGGCCAACTCGCGAACGCACCGACAAGATACGCCGTCCACGCGGGTTGGCCCCGTTTTGGGCGAAAAGACGCGGATAGGCACCGATTTCGGCGAGCCCACCGAAACCCGAATCTGCACTTATGTTGCTATGTGTTGACAAACGCAGATAACCACAGATAAAGTCATCTGAAACAACATCATGTGATGTCAATCACGCGGCGAGACAGAGGGAACACCATGTTTGCAGAGGAACGGCACCGGCACATCGCCGATCTTGTCGGGGTCCAGGGCCGTGTGGGCGTCAACGAACTGGCCGAATTGTTTTCGATCACCCAGGAAACCGTCCGCCGCGACCTGGCCACGCTGGAAGAGGACCACATCCTGCGCCGCGTCCACGGCGGCGCCGTTGCCCTGGACCGTCTCAGCCGTTCCGAGCCCAGCCTCAGCGTTCGACAAACCCAACGGCTTGATGAAAAGCAGCGGATTGCCATGGCCGCCATGGCGTTGATCCCGGCGGCCCAAACGGTTTCCATCCTGCTGGATTCGGGCAGCACCACGGGGGCACTCGCCGAGCAGCTGGCCGGCTGGACTCCCGCAAGCCCAGGCGATGAACTGCTGGCCATCACCAATTCCCTGCCCATCGCCAGCTCCCTGAGCAACAACACAAACCTGCTGCTGGACATCCTGGGCGGCCGGGTCCGCGGCCTGACCAGCGCCGTGGTGGGGGCCCGGGCCACCGAACAGCTCAGCGGCCTGCGCCCGGACATTGCCTTCATCGGTGCCAATGGCATCCATTCCGAGTTTGGCCTGAGCACCCCGGACCCCGTGGAAGCGGCCACGAAAACCGCCATGGTCCGCGCTGCCCGCCAGGTTGTCATCCTGGCAGACGCCTCCAAGCTCGGAGCCGAAACCCTTGTCCGCTTTGCCACCCTCGAAGACGTCGACACCCTGATCACCACCACCGAACCGAGCCCGGATCTTGCGGCGGCCCTGGCGGCTGCCGGCGTCGAGGTGGTGCTGGCATGATTATCACCCTGACCCCGAACCCCAGCCTGGACCGGACCATTGAGCTGGCCAGCCCTCTTGAGCGCGGGGAGGTCCAGCGCGCCGTGGCCGCATCCGTCCACCCCGGCGGCAAGGGCGTGAACATTGTGCGGGCCCTTGCCGCCTCCGGGATTGACGCCCTGGCCCTGCTTCCCGGAGACCCGAGCGACGCCGTCGTGCGGGCCCTGGACCTGGAGAGCATCCCGCACCTCTCCCTGCCCATCGGTGCGGCCCTTCGCAGCAATGTAGCAGTTACTGAGCCCGACGGGACCACCACCAAGGTCAACGAGCCAGGCCCCACCCTCTCCGCTACACAACTCACCGCCCTGTTGGAGCTTGCCGTGGCCAAGTCCGACGGCGCATCCTGGCTGGTGCTTGCCGGCTCGCTCCCACCGGGGGCGCCCGCCGACTACTACGCCCAGGTCATGGCCGCCGTGCGCGCACGCTATGGCGCTGCGGCCCCCCGGATCGCGGTGGACTCTTCCGGCGCACCCCTGGCAGCCAGCGTTGCCGGGATACCTGAGCTCCTCAAGCCCAACGCCGAAGAGCTGGCCGAATTAAGCGGAATCGGCGACGGCGCATCCCTGGAAGCGGATCCGAAACTGGCTGCGAGCGCAGCACAGACCTTGGTGGACCTGGGGGTTGGCGCGGTCCTGGCCACCCTTGGATCCAAGGGTGCCGTGCTGGTAACGGCGTCCGGCGGCTGGCTGGCCAAGGGGCCCGTCATTGCGGCAAAAAGTACCGTCGGTGCGGGCGACAGCGCCCTGGCCGGATATCTGCTGAGCACACTTCGCGGCGATGGCCCCGAAGCCTGCCTGCAGCAAGCAGTGGCCCATGGGGCGGCCGCCGCTTCCCTTCCCGGAACCCTGGTTCCGGCCCTTCACCAAACCAACCCTTCCGCCGTCAAAGTGATGGCACTGGCTCCCGTTAAGGAAAGCTGACATGACAACTCTCATCACCACGGACCTGGTAGTTCTTGATGCCAACCTCGGCAGCGACGCCGCCTCCGTGATCCACCACCTCGCCACCATCATCGCCGGGACCCACCGCGCCTCCGGAGTCGAGGGCCTATACGCAGACGCCCTTGCCCGGGAGCAAAAAACGTCCACTGGCGTGCCGGGCGGCATCGCCATCCCGCATTGCCGCTCAGAGGCAGTCTTGGAACCCACCCTGGCCATGGCCCGGCTGGACCCGGCCGTCGACTTTGGCGCCAAGGACGGCCCCGCCGACATCATCTTCTTCATCGCGGCACCCGCCGGCGCCGACAACGAGCACCTCAAGCTCCTCTCCAAGCTGGCCCGTTCCCTGATAAAGAAGGACTTCACAGCGGCCCTGCGCGCCGCAGCAACCCCTGCAGAGATCGTAGAACTAGTAGAAGGCGCCCTGGCGGATAAGCCTAAGACAGCGGCGACTGTCGCGGCGGACGACAATCAGGCCGTGGCCGGTGCAGCCGGCACGGCTTCACCGCATCCGCTGCGCCTGGTCGCCGTGACTGCGTGCCCCACGGGGATCGCCCACACCTACATGGCCGCCGACTCCCTCGTGGCGGCAGCCCAGGAGGCAGGCATTGACCTGCAGGTGGAAACGCAGGGCTCCGGGGCGGTCACGCCCTTGGACCCGGCCGTCATTGCCGCTGCCGATGCCGTAATTTTTGCCGTGGATGTGGATGTGCGTGGCAAGGAACGCTTTGCCGGCATGCCGCTGGTCAACTCCCCCGTAAAACGGGGCATTGACGAGCCTGCCAAGATGATCCAGGAGGCCCTTGCGGCGGCCACGGATCCGCGTGCCCGCAGGGTCCCGCACTTTGGCGCCGAGGAGGCTGCCGAACGTAACCAGGAAGTGGCCGGCGAGCACCTGGGCACCAAGGTCAAAAAGGTCCTGCTGACAGGCGTCAGCTACATGATCCCGTTCGTTGCCGGAGGCGGCTTGCTGATCGCCCTTGGTTTCCTGTTGGGCGGGTACAGCATCGCCCTGGGCACCACGGCCAGCGACATCCTCACCCACAACACCTTGCTGAACCTGCCCGACAACGGCAACCTGGCCCTGTACCTCGGGGCGGTGGCGTTCACCATCGGGAACCTGTCCATGGGCTTCCTCGTCCCGGCACTGGCCGGCTATATTGCGTTCGGGATCGCCGACCGCCCCGGGATCGCCCCCGGTTTCACAGCAGGCGCCGTTGCAGTGTTTATGGGATCCGGGTTCCTGGGCGGGCTGGTGGGCGGTTTGCTCGCCGGTTTGGCAGCGTACTGGATTGGCAGTTGGAAGGTACCGCGCTGGCTGCGCGGCCTCATGCCGGTGGTCATCATTCCGCTTCTGGGCTCCATCATCGCCTCCGGCGCCATGCTCTTGTTCCTGGGCGGTCCCATCGCAGCCCTTTCCAACGGCCTGAACCACTGGTTGACAGGCATGTCGGGGACCTCCGCCGTCGTACTGGGCATTGTCCTTGGCCTGATGATGTGCTTCGACCTGGGCGGCCCTGTCAACAAGGTGGCCTACGCGTTCGCCGTGGCAGGACTTGGCGCCGGCACGGCACTCAACCACGCACCATGGGAAATCATGGCAGCCGTGATGGCCGCAGGCATGGTCCCCCCGCTCGCCATGGCCCTGGCCACCGTGATCGACAAGAAGCGCTTCTCCCTGGCCGAGCGTGAAAACGGCAAGGCCGCCTGGCTGCTCGGTGCCTCCTTCATCTCTGAAGGTGCCATTCCCTTCGCTGCGGCGGATCCCCTGCGGGTCATCCCCGCCTCCATGCTGGGCGGCGCCTTCACGGGAGCCATCTGCATGGCGGCCGGCGTCACCTCACAGGCCCCGCACGGAGGCATCTTCGTCTTCTTCGCGATCGGCAACATCGGCATGTTCGTCCTGGCCATCGCCGTCGGCACCGTCATCACCGCCTTCACCGTGGTTGCCCTGAAGCGCTGGGCTGTCCGGGCGCCCGTTGATACTGTTGCACCACAACAGCTCATCGGGCAGAACAGCTAGAACAGTGACTTTCAAAGGAACAGTTATGCAAAGCTATGTTGGAGTTGGCGTCACCCCCGGCCGCGTCGTTGGCCCCGTGCGCATCATGCCGCCAGCATTGAGTGCCCCTCCGGCCGGCGAAAGCCTGCCGGAGTCCGCTGAGGGGGGCACGACGGCGGCGGAGGCTGCCGCGGCTGAACTCAAGTCGGCCGCGGCGCAGGTCAAGGCGGAGCTGCTGGATCGGGCCGGGCGTGCCACCGGCGACGGCAAGGACGTCCTGTCAGCCACGGCGCTGATGGCCACCGACCCGATGCTGATCAAGGCGGCGGTGAAGCTGATTAACGCAGGATCCTCGGCGCAGCGGGCCATCTGGGATGCCGGCAACGACGTCGCCGCCATGCTGATCAGTCTGGGCGGGTACATGGCCGAGCGCTCCCATGACGTGCTGGATGTGCGTTCGCGCATAGTTGCCGCCCTTCGCGGCGTCCCCGCCCCCGTCATCCCGGATTCGGACGAGCCTTTCATCCTGGTGGCCGAGGACCTTGCCCCGGCCGACACCGCCACCCTTGACCCGGCAAAGGTCATCGCCCTGGTCACCGCCGGCGGCGGGCCGCAGTCCCACACGGCCATCATTGCCCGCAACCTGGGCCTGCCGGCCGTGGTGGCGGCCCGCGGCGTCATGGAGCTGGCCGAACATGAGTTGGTCTACGTGGACGGCGCCCAGGGCCGCATCACCACCGAGCCCGGCGATGCCGAGCTGGCCGCCGCGGCAAAGTGGCGCATGCAGTCTTCGCAGTTGGGAACCTTCGACGGCGTGGGGCAGCTGGCCGACGGCACCCGCCTTGACCTGTTGGCCAATGTGGGTGGCGCCAAGGATGCCGTGGCAGCCGCCGCGGCCAACGCCCAAGGGGTGGGCCTGCTGCGCACCGAATTCTGCTTCCTGGGCCACGACACCGAGCCCGGCCACGACGAACAGGTGGCCGCCTACAAAGGCGTCTTTGACGCCTTTGGCGGTAAGAAGGTGGTGGTGCGCACCCTCGATGCCGGTGCTGATAAGCCGCTGCCGTTCCTCACCGATTCCACCGAACCCAATCCTGCGCTGGGTGTTCGCGGCTACCGCACGGACACCACCTCCCCCGGCGTCCTGGCCCGCCAGCTGGCAGCCATTGCCGACGCCGCGGCACAGTCCAGCGCCCGGGTGTGGGTCATGGCCCCCATGATTTCCACGGCAGCGGAGGCCGCCGGATTTGCCGCCCTGTGCACGGCGGCAGGGCTCAGCACCCCGGGTGTCATGGTGGAGGTCCCCTCTGCGGCCCTGACGTCCCGGCACCTGCTGGAGCAGGTGGAGTTCGCCAGCCTGGGCACCAACGACCTCACGCAGTACGCCATGGCGGCGGACCGCCAGCTGGGCCCGCTGGCCACCCTGAACGATCCCTGGCAGCCGGCAGTGCTTGCCCTGGTGCAGGCAACCGTTGATGGTGCCGCGGCCCAGGCCCGCGCGGCCGGAAACGGAGCGGGCCCGAAGCCCGTGGGCGTCTGCGGCGAGGCAGCCGCCGATCCGGCCCTCGCCGTCGTGCTTGCCGGGCTGGGCGTCACCAGCCTGTCCATGAGCGCCCGGGCCATCCCGGCCGTCAGTGCCGTGCTGCGCTCGGTCACCCCGGCCCAGGCACGGGAAGTGGCACAGCGTGCCGTGGCCGCCGCGTCGGCCTCCGAGGCCCGCGCACTGGTCCGCGCCGAACTGCCCATCCTGGCCGAGCTGGGCCTGTAGATCCATCGATTTCCACACAACCGCTAGGAGCTCATCATGAGTGAACGAACCGCCATCATTGCCAGCCGCGTGGGCCTGCATGCCCGTCCCGCCGCGATCTTCGCCGAGGCAGCCGGAGACCTTGACATTGAGGTGACCATTGCACGTCTCGGAGAGCCTGCGGAGGACGCCCTGGATGCGGCAAGCATGCTCTCCATCATGGGCCTGGGAGCAGAGCACGGAGAGGTGGTTGTGCTGCGGGCACAGGGCCCCGGATCCGAGGAGGCACTGGAGGCCCTGGTGCGCATCCTGGAGACCGACCACGACGCCTAGGGGCACTGTTCTCAGGCGCCAAGTAATTAGTACGAATGTGCCAAATAGACCCTTGGGAGTCGCGAAAACCGCGCCTTTTCAAGGGTTTTTTGGCGTGTGACACCAGTCTCCAAACGGGCCCGAATTTATCCATCTGATAGAATTTATAGTCTGCCCGTAGCGATGCAGCAGAAAGTCGCAAGCAAATGACCTCCGTAAGGGGACGTACAAATGCCCAATGACCGAAGCATGACTCAACCGGAAACAGGTGTCAGGGACACCGTTGCACGACCGCAAACCAGGCCAAAAATGCCCCGTTTGCCCCAACTAAAAAGACGGCGGCTGGCCGTCGATGACATCAATGTTGTCAACCAGCCCATGCTCAAAAAAGCAATCGGCGGCACTGTCGTTGGAAACACCATGGAATGGTACGACGTAGGCGTATTCGGCTACCTCATCACCACCATGGGTCCGGTCTTCCTGCCGGAAGCTGACAAATCTGTACAAACCCTGTTCCTCCTGGGAACGTTCGCGGCAACCTTCCTGGCCCGCCCGCTTGGCGGAGTGGTCTTTGGTTGGCTGGGAGATAAGATTGGCCGGCAGAAAGTGCTGGCAACCACGCTGCTGATCATGGCGGCATCGACCTTCGCCGTGGGCCTGTTGCCCGGCTATGCGCAGATCGGTATTTGGGCTGCTGCCCTGCTGGTCCTGCTCAAGCTGGTACAGGGATTCTCCACAGGCGGCGAATACGCCGGTGCCACGACGTTTGTCAGCGAATACGCCCCGGACAAGCGCCGCGGATTCTTCGCAAGTTTCCTGGACATGGGAAGCTACATCGGCTTCGCCCTGGGCGCCGCCACGGTCTCAGTGCTGCAAATGACACTGGGCCAG
>Ga0075017_100000078_pt1 | contig 39262 bp, 29 predicted proteins | sample AleBraG_ABR_2012_FD_71475 | JGI IMG/M metagenome (GOLD analysis project Ga0075017, IMG submission 71475) | Freshwater sediment microbial communities in response to fracking from Pennsylvania, USA - Alex Branch Run_MetaG_ABR_2012 | ecosystem: Environmental > Aquatic > Freshwater > Creek >... | reverse complement strand
CCGCCAGTTCGCTCGCCGGCGTGATCGGATACCCGTAGTACGCGCGGCATCCCGCCAGCACCGCGCCCTTGATCACCGCGACATTGCCCTTACACAGATGCCGCATGCTCCACCTCCTGCCGCGGCGGCGGCACGGCTGGCGCCATCCGCCGGTACACCGTGATCGCTCCCGGCTCCGGACAGCAGTAGAAACAGATTCCGCACGCCGTGCAGTCATTCCCCGTGTAGCGCGCCGGGTGCACCCCCAGCGCGTTCAGTTCCGGAATCAGAAATAAACATTTCGGCGGACAGGACTCCACGCACAGCCCGCACCCTTTGCATTCTTCCTCGTGAATCGCAACACTACCCCGCGCCGCTCCAGCCATATTTCACCTCGTCGCCGCCATGGGCGCGCAACGTGACAACCATTTCGTTTCTTCGCAATACCGGTACAGCTCCTCCCGGAATTTCGGATGCGCAATCTCGATCAGCGCTTTGGCCCGCTCGCGAATCGACTTGCCGTGCAGGTAGGCCACGCCAAACTCCGTCACCACGTAGCGCACCAGCCCGCGCGACGTCACCACGCCCGCACCCGCGGTCAACATCGGCACGATGCGCGACACCGCCCCGCTCTTCGCCGTCGAAGGCAGTGCAATGATCGGCTTCCCGTGCTTGGAATACGAAGCTCCGCGCAGAAAGTCCACCTGCCCCCCGATTCCGCTGTAAAACGTCGCCCCCATCGAGTCGGAACACACTTGCCCGGTCAGGTCTATCTGCAGCGCCGAGTTGATCGCCACCATGTTGTCATTGCGCGCGATGAACGCCGGACTGTTGCAGTACGCCGTCGGGTGGAACTCGAAAATCGGGTTATTGTCCACGAAGCGGAACATCTTCTTCGTCCCCAGCACGAAGCCGAGGATGATCTTGCGCGGCTTGAAGTTCTTGCGCTCCCCGTTGATCACGCCGGCGTCAATCAACGGAATGACGCCGTCGGACACCAGTTCGCTGTGCACGCCCAGGTCCTTGCGGTCCATCAGGAACGGCAGCACCGCGTCCGGAATGCCACCGATCCCGGTTTGCAGCACCGCCCCGTCGTCAATCAGCCCGGCTACGTTCTGGGCGATCTCCCGGTGTATCTCCGAGATTTCCGGCTTGGGCAATTCGCACAACGGCCGCGACGACTCTACGAAGGCGTCAATCCGGCCCACATGAATGAAACTGTCACCGTTGGTGCGCGGCATCTGGTCGTTGACCTGCGCGATCACGTACTTCGCATACCTCGACGCGGTCAGCGTTGTGTCTACGCCAATGCCGAAGCTGCAGAACCCGTGGTGTTCCGGTGGCGACACCTGGATCAGGGCCACATCCAGCGGCATCGCGCCGCTTTCGAACAGGCCTTCCACTTCACTCAGGTAGATCGGGGTATAGTCGGCGCGCCCGTCATTCACGGCTTCACGCACGTTGGCCCCGATGAACATCGCGTTGTGCCGGAAGTGTCCCGCCATCTCCGGCGCCACGTAGTCCGCCCGCCCCAGCGTTAGCAGGTGCACCACTTCCACGTCATGCACAAAAGGCGCTCGCTTGATGAGCGCCTCGACCAGCGTTTCCGGCTCCGCGCAGCCGGGTTGAATGTAGACACGCATGCCGGATTGCACGACTCGCAATGCTTCTTCCGGAGTTTTGACTTTCTTCTTGTAATCCTCTTGCCACGCCACGCTTTATTCCTCCACCCTCACAAACTTTTCCGAACTTTGACCCTAGCGCACGCCCGCAGATTGTCCGGCGTGATGCAGCGCCATCTCTTGCTCATACCCCGCCGCCGCGTAATAAATCGCGCGATCAAAAAACTGATCGAGCAGCTGCAGCATCTCCAACTCCCCAAACACCTCCACCGCCCGGTCCAGTACCGCCTCGCGCTTCAGGAAATCCCAGAGATTCTCTTTCGTCAGGACAATCGCCCACACCAGTTCCTGCAACGGAACGCCCTGACTCGCCCGTACCGCGCCAATCTCGTGATAGCGCTTTTCAATGTCAACTTCGGTTTTGCCCAGCAGCCAATCGCCCAGGTGACGATAGATCTCAAACACGCGCTGCTTGAGCTCGTCGGCCGGAACCGCGGCCAGGTAGGCAGAGGTAAGCCCTGAATGTTGAACCTTATGCAGAAGGCTGGTGGCCAGCGCCTCCGAATGGGTCTCAATCAGGCGGACTAAGCGGTATGCCAGCATCATGGCCGCCTCCTTCGTGCGTGCTCCAAAGTTCAGTGTCGCTCCACTTCAGGTTTACAACTGTGATAGCTGCCACGTCGACATGTGATTGCCGTCACCACGGTAACCAATTGATTTTACGATTGTTAGGGATCGCTGCTGCTGTCACAATTCCCGTCGTGAACGGCGAGGCGGCGGCAATGGGACCTTGTTCGGCGCAAGCAGCTCTAAACTTTATGATCGTTAGGTAGGAATGGTCCTGACGACAAGGATCTTCAATTGCGACTCCGACTCGCAGCCAAAACTAACGGCATCAAGCACCGGTTACTTGTGGAAAGTAGGGTGTGCCCAGTCGGGCTGGTAAGACGGACTCTCACCCAATCCCCGCACGGCGGACCGCGGCGCTGGCAACATCCGCTCCCTCCTTCCCGGGCTGCCCCCAAAAAACCGCCGCGCCGGTTTCCGGAATTTTCGGATCAGTTTCGATCCGCCTTCCGGCCCGGCGCGGTGAACGTAGCGCGCCTTCCTTGGGAGGCCTGACTACTTACGAGAGGAAGAACTCGCGCGCCATTTCGCTCCACTCCTGGTTGGGAACCTGCGCCGTCAGATCGTCGACCGCGACGCCGCCGTCCTGCGCCAGCACTCCCGCCATCGCCGGAATCCGGCGCTGCAACCGCGTCGCCGACTCTTCCATCCACCAGCGAGCCAGATTGCCGTTCAGCAGGTTGCGGAAATTCACCTTCGCGTCCGGCGCCTGCACCTTGAGCAGCCAGCCTTCGCCGTAGCAATCGCGGCGCGCTGCGTCCGGACTGGCCAGCGCCGCATCGTTCACATCCGTCACTGCGCCTTCGATCGGCGAGACCATTTCCACCGAGCTGCCATCGCGGAACACAGTCAGGAACTTCTGTCCCTGGCGAATCCACTGTCCGCGCTTCGGCAGCGTCATGCGCTCGATCTTGCCAATCAGCTTCGACGCGAAATCGTCGAGCCCAATGCGCACCTGCGTCGGACTCTCGCTCAACGCCCAGGTGTGGCCCGGGTGATAACGGAGATTCTCAGGAATCTGGAAGCCAGCCACCAGGCTAGGTGCCAGCCGCGGCACGGGTGCCCGCTTCTCCGTCGCTTGCGAAGCCACCACCACGGGCCTACGGCTGTAGAAGTAATCGATGAGTAAGAAAACCACGAAAGTCAGAAGAACCAGTAGTGCGGTCATAACAGCCTCCCAGCGATTTCGCAGCCCTCAGGCGCGTTCGCCACTTTTCCTAAAGGCACGTGCCGTGCCGAACCACCATGGTCTGATCCACGGCCGGAACGCTCTACGTATGCCCTTGCATCTGAAAGGCTTACAAAGTTCGTATTTTCGCGTTGTGGCATTTCGCCGCAGCACGCCTCAACTCGCGATTGTCGTGATTCGCAACGAGAGAGCGATGCGAATTTCTGCAAGTCCTACCCCTACTGATAGCAACAGCCATCGCATCAATAACTTGCAACAAATCCGATCGCTGCTGATGTTCGCAACACCCCGTGATGCACACCACTACACCGAAACACCGCTTCCCTCCGCATCCCCCTGCGAATTTTCTCAGCCATGCCCGCGTTTCAGAGTTTCTCCGCCCGCGAGAGTTTCGCAGCAGCTGGGCTCCCGTCGCTCCCAAGAACAAAACCAGCCGGGAAATCATCCCGGCTGGTTCGAAAACGTAACCTAGAAAAAAAGTAACCAGAGCCTACTTCAACGTGCGGATGTGCTTGAGGACCAGCTCGACCTGCTCCTTCGTCAGCTTCCCGTCATACGACGGCATCTTGTTCTTGCCCTTCATAATGATGGTCGTCAGGTCGGCGTCGCTCTGCTTCTGCGCGTCGGCCGAGGTCAGATCTTGCGAGCCCAGCTTCTTGCCCACCGCCGTGCCCTTGCCGTCCGCCCCGTGGCAGAGAGCACACTTCGCCTTGTAGACATCGGCGCCTGTTTCTGCCGGCGCCCATGCCGTGAATACCAGAGCAATGCTGAGTACCGCCAGCGTGACCCTGATCAGCTTCGTCATTCGTTTCCTCCTGGAGATACGAGTGAGCCATGCTCACCCGTCTTCGTATTAGATGCAGTTTCTCGCACTATGAAAGTTCGCTCTGCGCAGCGCTGCCATGTTACACCGCCGGCTCTCTCATGGTGAGCGATTTACGCTTCGTAACCACGCCGGCAGTTGCGGCAGCATCTTCTCCGCGCACTCCGCGGCTGTTCTCAGCGCACTCGGTTTAAGGCTTCTCATTCGCCCGTTCAGCCCCAAACAACAAACCAGCCGGGTTCATAACCGGCTGGTCAAGAAAAACAAATTAGAGTAGAGCCCTACTTCAAGGTACGAATGTATTTTACGACTTCGTCAATCTGTTCTTTTGTGAGCTTGCCATCGTACGCTGGCATCTTGTTCTTGCCCTTCGTAATGATGGTTGTCAGCTCCGCATCAGTCTGCTTCTGCACGTCGGGCGAGGCCAGATCGCGCAGTTTCATAGTCTTGCCCATCGGAGTCTGACCTTTTCCGTCCGCTCCATGACAGACCGCGCATTTCTTATACACATCGGCGCCCGTTTCTGCTGGCGCCCATGCCGTGAATACCAGAGCAATGCTGAGTACTACCAGCGTAACCCTGATCAGGTTCGTCATTCATTTCCTCCTGGGGATTTGCGAGTGAGCATGCTCACCCGTTCATTAGCTTGGATGCAACTTCTCTACCACCACGAAAGTGCCTCTATGTGCCTGCACTGTAAGGAAATGTTACACCTGCGTTCACCTCTCCTTCGAGGGATTTTGCGAGTATTAACGCGCTCCTCGTGCGATATCCCGCAGTCACAACCACCACGCGCCCGCCCGTTGCGCCCGGCTAGCCATTCTAACTGCCTGAAAGCAAATGCCGTCTCGCCCTTTACATTAAGCAACGCATCTTTGGCAGCGGGGATGCCCATGCAATAGGGAGGCTTTCCCGCTTTGGAACCCGCGCTGCTCGTCATCGGCCTGAACCACCACACCGCGCCCGCAGACATACGCGCCCGCTTCGCCCTGGACGCGACGCAGCGTGCCGCCGCCCTGCGCGATCTATCGCAATCTGATGGTGTGGAAGAAGTTCTCATCCTTAGCACCGAGAACCATACCGAGTTCCTGCTCTGGGCCAGTGACCCTGCCCTCGCAGCCAGTTCCGTTTTGCAATTGCTCAGCCAGCACTACGAACTCAGGCTCTGCGAGTGGCGTCATTTCTTCCGGTTGCTCCACGAAGAGGCCCTGGCCCATTTCTTTCGGGTGGCGTCGGGCCTCGACTCGCCCGGTAACGCCGCACAATCTCCGCAGATCGCAGAAGCGTGGAACGAAGCCCGCGAAGCCGGAGCCGCCGGATCTTATCTCGAAGTTGTCGTGCAGCAGGCACTCGCCGTCGCCGCTCACGTGCATGAAGGCACTCCCGCTGCGCTGGCCACGGCAGCCGCATCCGAGTCAGGCGCAGCCGTCAGTCCTCGCGCCGCCCAGAACCTCATCGCAGCGGAAGCGCGCGCTTGCCATCGCGATCTTGAGACCCGGCATCTCGTTCCCGCCATCGCGTCTCTACGCAATCGCCTGGAGGAAATCTGCCGGAAAGAGATCGACAGCTTCGGACAGGATGCGGGCCCGTTTCCGCATGAGCAACGCGAACTGCTGACCGCCTTCGCCCCGCGCATCGCGCAGAAAATTGCCGGCTCGCTGGCGCGGGAGTTCAAAGGCATTCCCAGCGCCGCCGCACACGCCGAAGAAAAGGTCGCTTCCGCGGCCACGAAAAACCGCGCGTCCTGATTCAGAAAAGTGTCGTGAGGTGAGGTCCATTGCGCTGCCCTTCATACCCTCACTTCTTTCGGCAGCGCAAAATGGGGGAAGGCCGCCGCAAGCGCCTTCCCCTTCACTCTTTGGTTTCGATTTTGCTGGGTGCTATTTTTTCTAGCCCCTCAGTTCTCGCCGTTAATGGCGATTGCGGTCGCTTCTCCCGCCGGCGTGCTGGAGTTGCCCCAGACCACCGAGTTGCCCCAGACCACGCTGTAGCCGCTCAGCGACCTGTTGCCCCAAACCACCGATCCGCCCCAGAGCACGGACTGGCCGTTGACGTTGGTGCCCCATAGAACCGAGTTGCCCCAAACCACGGAGCTGCCCCACATCACCGACCCGCCCCAGATCACCGAGGAACCGTTCACCAGGACAATGTTTCCGCTTTTGTCTTTCGCCACGGTCGGAGACAAGGCGCTGCCCGCCGTGGTGGGAGCGAGGTCAGTGTTCGACAATGCCGCTTGGATATCCAGGTACCCGGCGCCGACGGTGAAGATGTCAGCCTGGCTGCTGTAGGTTTTCCCCGTAACCGGATCGGTGGCGGTGCTGTAGAGAACAAGATTCTTGTAAGCGGTCTTCATCAACCGCGCCTTCACCTGGTCGGGCGTCAGAGTGGGGTGTTGCTGGAGTAAGAGGGCGGCGGCTCCGCTCACAACGGGCGTGGCCATGCTGGTGCCGCTGAGCCGGTAGTACCAGGTATCGAGCCCGGGCCAGGCCACGGGATCGTAATAGGTGCTAAGGATATGAGTGGACACATAGTTGTCCCAGAGGCCCACTCCGCTATCGTAGGACGCGGGGGTCGCCAGCGAAACAATTTGGTTGCCGGGCGCGACCAGGTCGGGCTTAACCACGTGATCGTAAAGTGTGGGGCCCTTGGAACTGTAGCTGGCGATCACGTCATCGGCTCGGGTCGGGGTGCCCTTCATGTTCATGGCCCCTACCGTAATCACATAGGGATCGTTGCCCGGGGCAGTGATGGTGCCGTATCCGCTGGTGTTGGCCGTATTGTTGCGCCCTTCGTTACCCGCAGCCACCACCACCACGATGCCGGCCTTCCATGCCTGTTCTACTGCCTGATCCAATGGGTCGAGCGTGTAGCTTTCATACACCGGGCGGCCCAGCGAGAGATTGATCACCCGGATGTTGTATTGTGACTTCAGCGCGATGGCTTTTTGAATCGCCGCGATCACGGTGCTGTCGGTCCCGCTGCCGTCGGCCTTCAGAGCGCGCAAATTGATGAGGGTGACTCCCGGCGCGATGCCCTGGAGATTGCGGCCCCCGGTGTAGCCGGCGCCGGAGTAGCCAAGGACGGTGACAGAGGATTGGGCGCCGATGATTCCGGCCACGTGCGTGCCATGGCCATAGGGATCATATATATTCGAGGAATTGGTGTCGCCCGTGAAGTCCTGGCTGTAGACCACCCGCAGGGTGCCGTTAGGGAGGGGGCCAGTCAGAAAAGCGCTATGCGACGCGATGCCGCTGTCGATCACGGCCACGCCGACGCCGGCCCCGGTGTAGCCGGAACTCCAGGCGGCGGAAGCATTCACTGCGGCGGCCGTCAGGTCAAGCGACCCTTTCACCGGGCGATCGGGCGAGATGTAGGCGACGTCCGGATCCGCCGCCAGATCCGCCAGCGCCGAGGCGGGCAGCGAGTAAGCGCCACCCTTCAACAGGCCAAGCTCGTGTTTGAGCTTTCCGCCCCGGTTGAACACCTTCTGATGGTGCCTCGCAGTCGGCGCCTGCGTGAACTGTACGATCACGTCGACCTGATCCGAAGAGCTCTTCCCCTCCAGGTCCTTGGCCATCTTGCCTGAGCCCGCAAAGGACACGCTGGCGGTCAGGATCACCGCGCACACGATCAGGAATATCTTTCCCCAGGTGGTGATGCGGCATTGGTTGCGGTTCATCTTTATTTTCCCTCTGCTCTCGTTTCAGCACTCTGAATCGTGGCGCCATAAAGGCACGCACGTTTCGACAGCCTTCTAACGTGCACGTCTCGCACCAAAACATTCCGTTTGTAAGTTGTTGATTGCCCGTGCCTGGGAGAGTCAACCTAGCGACGAATTAGGACAGGTTGTCCCAGGCTGCGCCACTTGGGACGACTCGTGGCTCCCCGGCCGTAACTGTCGCTCTGATTACCGGGGGAATGATGGAGGCCCCTGCTTGCCGGATGCGGCTTCTAGGTCCGCATGTTCGATAAACGAAAGTTGAGGAGTGGTTCCTCAGTTGTCGCCAGCGGAAAGGAACAAAGTCGCGCTCTCATCGCACGCGTGGCTCGTCCGTAGACTGAAGAGTCTCACCGCCAACGAGCGTGGGTGCCACTCCCAGAAGAGGGCCGAATCGCCCCCCCTGCACTTCGAGGAACCTTACGGATGACAGGCAGCACCCAGAGCCCGCTGGCACAGCGCGCCGCACGGTTACTGACGTAATGAAGAGAATGTGACGAAGATCACCGTGGGTTCCAGCCGATGGTGCGACCCTGATCTGAAACGCGACGGGTGCGAATGAGAGGTGTTATGCAGCAACCACACCGAGCAGTACTGCGATTCTTCTTCGACCTTCCTGTCCTAGTTTTGTTCCTAGTTTTGTTTCCAGCGACACTGTTGGGTCAGGATGCGCCCGTGTCGGGGCGACACATCAGCGTGGCTCACGACTGGAGCCACCGGCACGTCGCCTTTAGTTCAACCTCTTCGTTCCCTGTCGCGATGCAGATTCAAAACGATCATCGCTTCTGGCAACAGTGGGTGCGGCACCACGCGGCATTGTTTCAGCGAGGGGCGATTCCTGCGGTCGAAGAGGCGGACGATCACGAACGCGACCGCCGCCAGGATTTTCCTCTGCCCGTTCGCCGCCCTCGCCCGCGGCGCGTTGACTGGAGCGTGTCCTTGGGTCATGGCGGCAGCTCGCTCGCTCCCGCCACGTTCCCAGCGACCTACCAGTTCGACATTAACGCAGGACCTAACTGCACCGGCGATTTCGTCGTGTTCGCCTTGAGTATCAACGGGGCAGGCAACCAGGCAAGCATCGTCGGCTATAACAATCTGTACACTGAGCCCGGAGGGACGGGATTCTGTGCAGGTACCGGACCCACAGTAAAATGGGCCTACAACGCCGGTAGCCAAATTACTACCTCGCCGGTGCTTTCGCTTGACGGCACCAAGGTGGCCTGGGTAACAAGCGCGAATCCCCCTATTCTTCATGTACTCACGCTCGGCACTACCGGCAGCAATGGCACAAGCGTTACTACCCCTGCAGTTCCCGGCACCGGCAACAACGCTGTCGATACAACGATCACGTACGGTACGAAGGGCAACACGCGCTCCTCGGTCTTCGTCGATTATACGAACGACGTAGCCTACGTAGGAGCCGACGACGGCAACCTCTACAAGTTCACTGGCCTCTTCAAGGGCACCCCAACCTTAGTCAACGGCGGGGGCTGGCCGGTGACGATCAGCAGCAATGTCATCCTGACGTCGCCGACTTTTGACTCGGTCACGAAGAACATCTTCGTCGCCGGCGGGGCTGGCAAGCTTTACTACGTGCGCGAGGTCGGAAGCACCAACGGGACTTGCGGTTCGGGGTCCCCGCCTTGTCTGGGCTCTACCAGCGTCACGGTATCGAACGGGCATGCCGTCTTGGAGGGGCCCATCGTGGATTCCACCACGGGCCGAGTGTTCGCGGAAGCGGGCGACAACGGTGCTGGGAACGCGGCGCTGGTGCAGGCGGATACGGCTCTTTCCGCACCGAGCGTCGTCACCGTGCTGCTGGGAAAAAATGGGGGGCAGAGCCTCTACTCGGGGGCATTCGACAACAATTACTTCACCAGCGTCAGCACCGGCTTCTTGTACGTCTGTGGGAAAACTCCGTCGAACGAGAACCCAACGTTATACCGCATCGGTTTCAATAGCTCGGGCGTACTCAATTCGACGACGGACGGTTCATCGCTCGTTCTGGCAACCGGCAACACTTCGTGTTCCCCGCTCTCCGAAATCTTCAACTCCTCGACAAGCAAGGACTGGCTTTTCCTGAGTGTGGCGAACAATTGCGCCGGCAGCGGCGGGGGCAATGGCGGGTGCATCATGTCATTTGACATCACGAGCGGGTTCCCCAGCGCTTCGTCCCAAGCCAGAGCTGAGACCAGCGGTACGAGCGGCATCGTCATTGACAACGTCAGCACAGCAGCTCAGGCCTCCAGCATCTACTTCACTAACTTGAACAATGCTACCTGCGGAGACGGCGTCGGCGGCGGTGGGTGCGCCGTGAAGCTGACACAAAGTGGTTTGCAATGAGTAGTGACCCATCCAACGACCGGTGGGCGGGCGGCTCCCGCCCTGAGCGGTAGTCTCCGAGTGTGATCCTTGCAGCAAACCATAAAGAGGCCGCCACCCTGAGGTCGCAGCCCTTCCTATCAGGCGCTCATTCACGTTCATCCGCACGAATCGCAGGAAACGTTTTGTTTTATTTCTTGAACAGCCGATCAAACGCCGCCCGCGCGTCATTCACTGGGCCGGTCGTCGCGCCGCGCAGCGTCGTTTCTTTTTCCAGCTTCATCCGCAGCGCGAAGAATGTGCAGTCGTTTTTGTCGGTCTTGTCGGGAATGTTGGCGGGGATGGGCTGGGCGCACTCGAAGCGCGCTCCTGGATCGAAATTGTTGCACTGCCGGCAGGAATGCAGCTCGGCGCCGCACTTGGCGCATTTTCCCAGCGGCTCATTGAGCATCTGCAGAATCGTGCCGCACATGGCGCAGCGCGCCACGGTCTTCGAGCCCGCCATCTGCAGCGGACGCGGCCCGTAGGTCAGGTCCCGCGCCTTGGGCGGCGGTTGTTGCTGCCCGCTCCGCTGCGGGCGGTCGCGGTCATCGCGACGATCGTTATCCTGATATCCCGGTTGCCGGTACTTAGCAGTCACGGCACACCTCCTGGAAGGGAAGCACAGCGGTAGGAATTCCTATTGTCGAACGCCCCCGCGAAACAAGCAATAGCCTGAATGTGCCAAAAGAAAAGAGGGGCGAAAGAGACGACGGATTCTTCCGCCCCGGAGCGCATCCGTCTTCGTGGGCGCTCCGCACATCAATTCATCATGACGCCCCGGCGGCCATCGCCTTCTGCTCGCGCCCTTCTTTTGCTGTGGCTCCCTGACTCTTGCGGCCACGTTCCGTTCTCGATTCGCGCAAACGGAACCGCTGCACCATGCCTTGCAGATCCTGTGCCAGATTCGACAGATCGTGGCACGCCTTCGCCGACTGCTGCGCCCCGACCGCCAATTCCCTCACCTGGTGCCCGATTTCTGTCATGTTGCCCGTCACCTGCTCGGTCGTGCTCGCCTGCTCAGTGGACGCGGCTGCAATGTGCGAGATCATCTCGCCCACTTGCTCCACCATCTGGATAATTTCGTGCAGCGCCGACCCCGCCTGCGTCGTGGTGGCCACACCCTGCTCCACCTGCGCCGTGCCCGCCTGCATCGCATCCACCGCCGTCTTGGTTTCGCTCTGAATGTTGCGGATCATCTGCGCGGTTTCCTTGGTCGCGCTGCGGGTGCGTTCCGCCAACTTGCGCACCTCGTCGGCCACCACGGCAAAGCCGCGCCCCTGTTCGCCCGCCCGCGCCGCCTCGATGGCAGCGTTTAAGGCCAGCAGGTTGGTCTGATCGGCGATGCCCTCAATCACCCCGATGATGCGCCCGATCTGGCCTGTCGCCCGCCCCAACTCCTCGACCTTGGTTGCCGTTCCCTTCACCGAGTCTGCGATCGCCTTCATGCGAGACAGCGTCTCTTCTACCACCGCCCCGCCCTGCCGCGCCGTTTCTGCCGCCTTGCGTGCAGCATCCGTCGCCCGTTGCGAATTCTCTGAAACTTCCCGCACCGAGACCGACATCTCCTGCATGGCCGAGGCCACGATCTCCGTCTGTCCCTGCTGCACCGAGGCCCCCTGCGCCGATTGCGCCGCCGTGGCCGACAACTCTTCGCTCGCGCTCGCCAGCTGCGATGCCGCTCGCGTCATCGCCTCAATGATGCCGTGCAGGTTGTTCTTCATTGCGTTCAGGGCTCCCGCGGCCGTGCCCAGCTCGTCTCGCGAACCGGCCCGCAGATCCTCCATCGCCAGGTTGTTGGACGCAATATCCTGCATCATTCCCACCATGGTCGTGATCCCGCGATGAATCGCCACCACACTCGCCGTGGCTACCAGGACGCCAAACAGTACCCCGATCACTCCCAGGATCAGCACCAACCGCCGCACTCTCGCTTCCAGGGCGTGCTGGGCGAGCGCTACCTGTTCATTTTGCCGGTCCTGCACCTCTTTAAACTCGTGGATGACCCTTAGGGTTTCGGCGAGCGCCTCCCGCATCTCGACGCCAAACAGAAAATCCGTCGCCTCCGCCGTCTTACCTGCTTCCCTCAGACTCTCCAGCCTGTCGCAGGCGCTGTCATAGCGGCTCATCGCTTGCCCGATTCCGTCGAAGAGCTTCCTTTCGTCGGCTTCCATCTCCATCCCCGCCAGTTCCTGCTTGGTCTTTCTGAACTCCACGCGGGTCGCTTCGTAGTCCCGCCGCCCGGCATCCTCGCCGTTCATCACATACCCGCGCAGCGCACCGATCCTCTGCCAGATATTCCGCTCCAGTTCGCTCGCCTGGTCCCGCATCTTCGAATTGTCAGCGACACCTTGCGACATGGTTTCCAGGCTGGCCACCGACGAGTAGCTGATGTAGCCCATAACCGCCATCGCCAGCAGCACCGTGCCAAAGCCCAGGGCCAGCTTTACCTTCAGCGACAACCGCAGCATTGCAGCCTCCGATGGCGCCGGCGCAAACCTCCAGCGCGGCGGGACTCCGCCAACTGGGTTCATCGGCACTGCGCGCGCGAACTTTAGGATTGCCGGGCAGCATTTGAGGATGACGCGCGGTGTAAATGCCAGCACCTCGGCTGGAGAAAGCGGCGCTTCCCGGCTGGTGCACCGACTGCGGTCGGGCGTCGCGCGGAGCAGTGACAAGCGGAAGGAATCGTGAAGAAAGCACAGGGACAAGAATGCTGCACGCAGGCGGGCGAGGTGTCGTTCTTTCAGTTGGCCGAAGGGGTCTCTTCCGTGCTCTCTTCTTCCGCGCCCTGCATTAGTCCGAACTTCTTCAGCTTGTAGCGCAGCGCGTCGCGGCTGATGTCGAGCAGGCGGGCGGCTTGCGTCTGATTCTGGTTGGCATTGCGCATCGCCAGCTCCACCATGGCGCGTTCCATTTCTTCGAGCGAGGTGCCACCCTGCGGAATATAGAGCGGCGGCAGGGCCCGGCCGTTGGCCAGGGGCTGCCCGTCACCGGAAGGCTGGCGATTGGCCGACGGCCCGCTCCGCCCTTCCGCCACCGAAAACGGCAGATACACCGGGCGCAGATATTCTTCTTCCTCAAGCAGCATGGCGCGCTCAATGGTGTTGCGCAGCTCGCGCACGTTGCCCGGCCAGTCATACTGCAAGAGCAGATTGCGCGTGTCGTCGGCCAGGCCGCGGATGGATTTGCGGAATTTCTTGTTGTAGCGTTCGATAAAGAAATCCACCAGCGGCGGAATGTCCTCTTTCCGTTCGCGCAAGGGCGGAATAAAAATCGCGATAATGGCCAGCCGGTAGTAAAGATCCTGGCGGAACTGCCCTTCGCGCACCGCTTTTTCCAGATCGCGGTTGGACGCGGCGATCACGCGCACGTCCACCTGCATGTCGCGCACGCCGCCGATGCGGCGGATCATCTGGTCTTCCAGCACGCGCAACAGCTTCGCTTGCAGCAGCGACGATAGTTCCCCGATTTCATCGAGGAAGAGCGTGCCCCCGTCAGCCACTTCGAACAGGCCCTTCTTCATCGCCTTGGCATCGGTGAAGGCGCCCTTCTCGTGGCCGAACAGCTCCGCTTCCATCAGCGTGTCAGGAATGGCCGAGCAGTTGATGGCGACAAACGGCTTCTCCTGGCGCGAACTTTCGTAATGGATCGCCTTGGCGACCAGATCCTTGCCGGTGCCGCTTTCGCCCTGAATCAGGATGGTCGTGGCTTCGCTGGCCGCGACCTTGCCCACGAACGTCATCAGCTCCGCCATCTTCGGCGAAGCAGCGACTACGCTGTGATAGCCGGTGCGGCGGCGCATCTCCCCGCGCAGGGTTTGCACTTCACTGCGCAACTGGTTCGCTTCCAGCGCGTTCTTGATGCCGACGTGCAGTTCGTCGAAATCGAGCGGCTTGCCGACAAAGTCATACGCGCCCAGCTTAAGCGCGTTCTTGATGTCATCCACCTGCGGGTCGGCGGTGATCATGATGATGGCGCGTGCATCGCCCGATTTTTTCAGCTGCTCCAGAACTTCGAGGCCGTTCATGTCAGGCATGCGGACGTCGAGCAGCACGAGGTCGGGATTTTCATGCGCCGCCAGGCGCAGGCCGGCCTCGCCGTTTTCTGCCTCGCGGACCTGGTAGCCCCACTCCTCGCACTTCTGCCGCAAGGACCAGCGCACCAGGCGCTCGTCGTCCACGATAAGAATTTTCCCCGCCGCCATCGCGTATTAGCTTACTACGGTCCGCGAGGCCGGAGGTGCCAGCCGGCGGGCACGACAACGCCGGAGACCGACGTCCCGGAACCCGGGGTCATGCCAAGATTGGGGCCCGGGAGAACTGCCTGCGGGTCCGAAATGGCCTTGTTCTTTTGTTATCAATTAGATATAGAGAAACTCGCCGACGCAGGGCGGAAAGACCTCCGAAAAGCCGTCGCGACTCGCGCGTAGAATGCCCCGCGCTTGCGCTTAGAAGCTCACAGGCGCACGTTTGCAGATGCGGACGAGGGTTAGGTCGTCCTGGCGGCGAACGGGCGCTAAAATCGAATTCTAGGACGATCTTACAACTTGGGAGCTATTATCCAAGGGTCGCTCGTGATTCTGCCCCCAAATCAGGGGACCGCCGACCCTCAGCTCGTCGCAGGGAGCACTTTCCGCCGCAGCGGCAGGAGCACCGTAAAGCGCGTGCCCTCGTCAGGCTTGCTCGTCACTTCGATCCGCCCATCATGATCTTCGACAATACGGCGCGCCAGCGACAGCCCCAGGCCGGTGCCTTCGCCCTTGGTGGTAAAGAAAGGCCGGAAGATGTTAGGCAAGGCGTCGGCGGGAATGCCGTGGCCGGTGTCGGCGACGGAAACTGCAGCCATGCCATCCTGAGAAGAAACCGCGACCCGCACCGAGCCTTTGCCATGAATCGCCTGGATGGCGTTGAGCAGCAGATTGAGCAGCACCTGGTGAATCTGGTCGCTGTCGTGTTCCACTTCGAGCGGTGCAGCCGATTTGGCGAGTTCAATCTGAATGGGTTTGGTCAGCGCCTGCTGCCGCGCCAGCATGACAGAATGCTCGGCGGTGACGTTGAGATCGCTGAGGCGCACCTTGGGCGCGCGCGGACGCGCGGTCTCGAGCAGGTCGGTGAGAATGCGGTTGATCTGCGTGACTTCCTGCTTCACGTCGTGAATGACGGCGCGCGCCGGGCTGGCGGCCGGCAGATCGCGGCTGACGATCTCGATGACGCCGGCGATGCCCGCCAGCGGATTGCGGATTTCATGCGCCAGTCCGGCGGCCAGCTCGCCCAGAGTGGCCAGGTGTTCGGCGCGCGTCATCTGGGTGCGGTGCAGGCGCTCGATTTCTTCCCGGCTCTGGCGCAACTGTTCCACCATGGCGTTGAAGTTCTTGCCCAGATCGCCGAGTTCATCATTCTGGCGCGCGAAATCGACGCGCGCGGTGAGGTCTCCCTCGCCGACGCGGCCAATCGCATCTCCGAGTTGCGCCATGGGCCGCTGCACCACGTAGGCAATGACGACGAGCACCACCACGCAGATCATGATCGCGCCGCCACTGGCCACCGCCAGCACCGAGTTGCGCTCCGAGCCGGCCACGAGAAAGAACAGCAGTCCGTTGAGCAACACGAACGCCACCGGCAGGATGGCCTTGAACATCAGCGAAAAGCGTAGGTTGCCCCTGCGGAGACTCGGCATGGCTTGCCAGCATTATCGGCTGCGGTGGCGGGACAGTACAACAGTGGGAAGAGTTCCAACCCTCTGCTTCTCAACCAACCGGCCGGCGCTGCCGGGCTACGCCCGGCCTAGACGGGCGAGGACCCGTTCGATCGCTTCGCTCACTCAGGGCAGGCTGCCCGACCCCACACAAACAAAACCCCGCCAACGAGGCGCGGGAGCGGCTGAGCCGCTCCCGGCGAAACGGAGGATTGCTGAACGGGCTGCGCCTCAGGCGTAAGCGTGCAGTCCCGGCAACAGGTAGGTCACACCGAAGAACGTGAACATCACCACGGCGAATCCAAGAATGGCGAAGTAGGCCGCGCGGCGCCCACGCCAACCGCGCGTGATGCGCATGTGCAGATATCCGGCATACACCAGCCAGGTGATGGCTGCCCAGGTCTCCTTGGGATCCCAGCTCCAGTAGGAACCCCAGGTCTGGTTGGCCCAGTAGGCGCCGACGGCGATCATCAGGGTGAGTAATGGGAAGGCAATACTGATGGTTTTGTAGGTGTAGCGGTCGAGCTTGTCATTGGAAGGCAGCATGCGCTCGAGGTCCGGACGCCGCCACAAAAGCAACAAGTAAAGCAGCGAGATGAAAATGCCGCCCACCATGCCGGAGAGCAGGAAGGGGCTGGCCGCGAGATTGGTAGGGAACAGACCTTCTGCGTCCAACGAACTGTAGGCGCCGCTGCGGCCGCGCAAGAGGAACGCGACCAGCGCAACTGCCTGCAGCAAAATGCTGATGAAAACGGAGTGGTTAGCGATGCCGATCCAGCTTTCCTGTTTCTGCCAGCGCGCCAGCAGGTAGAAGGCGAGGGGCGCGACGGCGGCCAGCAGGGCCAGGACTATGACCCATCCGAGTTCCGGAATTGTAACGAACAGGCGCATACCCTTGGTGAGAAATACCTCTGAGTGCCGTTGCGGATCCCAGGCGATGACGTTGAGGCCGCCCCAGCGCTCGAAGCGGGTCAGGATGCCGAGGTAAATCAGGCTGACGAGACCGCTGGTCACGGCCAGAAATGTTTCGGTGTGCATCTTGTCCTGGATGAGGAACATCATGGCGAGGGCGAAACTGAGCGCGCAGGCGGCGTAGGCCAGCATGGCAAAGGTCACATGCACGTGCAGCCAGGTGGATTGCAGGGCCGGCACCAGGGGATGCACTTCAGTGCGTAGCAGCTGCATCAGGACCACGCCGACAATGGCCACAGGCATGGTGACGGTGCCGATGACGCGGACGTCGAACTTTTTCTCGGCGATCAGGGTGAGTACGGCGAGCATCCAGACGAAACTCAACAGCATTTCGTAGATGCTGGCGAAGGGGGGATGGCCGGATTCATACCAGCGATGGGCGATGGCTCCAGTGGTGGCCAACAGGCCGAGCAGCGTGGCAAATGAGGCGACCTTGACGTACGACTCCGTACCCGAGATGCCGAAGGCGAGGTAGAGCGTGGTAGCGCCGGCAAAGAAAATAAGCGCGGCATAGAGCAGGTTCGACTCATTCAGGATGTCGCCCGACTTCACGACGTTCAGAAACGCGATGAAGAGCAGGAAGATCATTCCCAATCCGACCAGGACGACCAGCGTGGTGCCGGCAGTTGCGGGGTGCGGTTCAGCATGAGTGCGAGACATAACCATGTTTCTCCTTCAGCCGGCGCGTTAGTCGCCGGTCAATGCCAGTTCCCGCTCGCGCTGTTCCGGAGTGCGGGAAGACTGCGTCAGACCGTGAATTTCCTGAGCCAGCGCCTGAAAACGCTCGGCGAAGGCTTCGCGATTTTTGTTGGCGGCGCCGCCCAGCCAGAGCACGAGCCGTCCGTCACTCAACTTGACGGGCACAGCCCAGAGGCGCATGTGGCTGAGATAGAGCGCGCAACCCAGGCCTACGGCCATGAGCAGACAGCCAGCCCAAACCAGCCACTGGCCGGGTTCATGCGCCACCTCGAGGCCGGTATAGGGGACCATCTGCAGATCGCGCGCTTCGAACTGGTAGGGTGCCTGGGCGTTGTCGCCGCTCGCCATCGGGGGCAGCCAGACGTTGTAACTACGGCCGGCCTTTTTCGATTCCACGACCAGACGCAGCGCCGGGTTGGCCAGCTCGCGCGACCGGGCATAGACGTGACCGTCCTCCTCGACAGCGTCGGGAAGGAACTCGGCCATGCGCACCGTTGTATCGGCGTCGAGGGCCACGGTCGTGTCGGGACGAACCGTGATGTCCTGCCGTGAGCCATTGGAGACAGCGGTCAGGCCGATGTAATCCACCAGCCCGCTGTTGCCGTAGCTGGCCTGGAAAAGGCGCACGCCGTGGTAGGTCAGCGGATCGTTGACGGCGATCTCCTTGCGCTCAACTTCGCGTCCGTTCTCGAGCACGACCAGCTTGGACCACCAGCGCTTGGGTGAGCCGTCGGGATAATCCTGCTGCCCGGCGCCATCACAACGCACGGTGAACCCCAGATCACGCACGCCGCCCTGGCGCAGTTCGATCTGACTCGTCTGCTGGCCCTTGGTCAGCGAGATGAAACCGTGATAGCCGAGCAACGCATCGAGAATTCCACCCATGAAAATCAGCAGCAGGCTGGCGTGCACGACGTAGACGGCCATCACCGAAAAGCGATGGCTCTCGGCGTACAGGGAAACGTGGTCGTGATCTACCACGCGCTCAGGATGGAAACCGTCTTTGCGAAAAGCGCGCTCGGCGGCGGCGAGCGCCTGTTCCGCGCTGTCGACGGGGAAGTTTTTTTGCAAAGGCAGAACGGCGCGGAAGTGCTCGTCAGGCACGCGATAAGGACGAGCGTAGAAACGCCAGGCGTTGGGAAAGCGATCAATGGAAGCGCACAGGATGGTGATGCTGATCAGTACCAGAAGTACGACGAACCACCAGGCGTGAAACACGTCGGTGAGGCCAAACGCATCGAGCCAGCGCAGCGTTTGCGGCGAGTAAGCGCGCGAGAGATCCTGCGGCTCGGTGTTGGGGCGCTGCAAGACCAATGTTCCGGCAATCGAAACCAGCCCTACGAGGATGAGCAAGACGAGGCCAGTTTTGATCGAACTCAGCGTCTGCCAGATGCGTCGGCCCGGAGAGATGGGCTTCACCATGTTCTCGCCTCCAAGTAGCCAAGGGGAGCACTTTCGCAGCCAGACCCAAAGCGGACTTATCTGCTTCGTTTACAGCCGCTTAGCGAGAAGTCAGCGAGGCCGGAGTTTGGGCCAATTTCCGCAGGCGGGGGCATTTTCCGCAGGCGACCGGCGCATTGTGACGAAGATCACACAGAACAGTGATAACGCTCATTCGCTCCGGCCGAGCGCGGCGGTACAAGTTCAGGAGCATGCAGCACATATCCCAATTTTCGTGCAATCGGGCGGGTGATGAAACGAATTGCAGCAGCACGTGCGGGATTTCACCAACCTCAGTGTGGGAGATGGCCCATAGGGGAGGGGGTAGCGTCTGGTGGCAACCCGCCAAGTCACTCGGCGGCACTATACAACTCGCTTTATATCAACTACATACCAGCTGCAGTAGCGAATCTCAACAGCTTGGCGGCCACGGCGAGTGTCGTGCACTACCCAAGAATGGAGGCGGTGTGAAATTCTCTCCGCAATCCGGGAGTTTGACACAGAAGAAGAAGAGGGCAGCCGTCCTCCCGCTGGCCGTAACCTTGGCGCTGGCGCTGTTGACCGGCACGCGGTGCCTGGCAGCGATTCACCCGGTGCCGCTCGACAAGAACACAGACGCCGCGAAGTGCCTGGAGTGCCACAGCGACAAGAACCATGGCAAGGCGGTGCACTCGGCGATGGCCCAGGGCTGCACGACGTGCCATGAAATCCGCGTGAACAGAGACGTCACCCGCGTCAAGCTCATCACCACCACGGCCTACAAGCTCTGCCTGTCCTGCCACACCGACAAAGACGCCACCCAGATCAAGGGGCACGTGCACAAACCGGCCGTGCGCGATTGTCTGACCTGCCACGACCCGCATACCTCCGACAACAAGAACCAGCTGCTCAAGGCGACCTCGGGCGAGAAGAAGGACAATCTCTGCCTCAGCTGCCATGCGCAGGGTTTGAACGTGGCTGAAAAAGGAAGCCGTCATGCGGCGCTCGACGCAGGCTGTGACACTTGCCACACGGTGCACAAGACCGGTGCCGCTCCGACGGTAGACAATCGCTTTCATCTGACCAAGGCTGCGCCCGCGCTCTGCGTCGACTGCCACGATCCGAAAGACGCAGCGCTGCAGAAGACACATCAGAACCAGCCGTTCGGCACGGCGGATTGCCTGCAATGCCACGATCCGCATCAGTCCGCCGCACCCAAGCTGATGGCCAGGTTCCTGCACCCGCCGTTTGCCGACAAGAGCTGCGACCTGTGCCACGCCGCGGCCAAGGACGGGAAAGTGGTTCTGACGCAGACAAACGTGAAAGGCCTCTGCCTCACCTGCCACGCCGACAAGGGCAAGCTGATTGAGTCGGCGAAAGTGCAGCACCCGGGCGCGGCGGGCGATTGCACGGACTGCCACAATCCGCACGCCAGTGCGCAGCCCGGATTGCCCAAGACCGATGCGGTCAATATCTGCCTGACCTGCCACAGCGATCAGGCTGAGCTGGTCAAGAAGCAACACGTGCACCAGCCTGCGTTTGAGCAGGGCTGTGCCACTTGCCATGAGGCGCACGGCGGCGAGAACGAGCACCTGCTGCGAGCCGCCAAAGTGAACGACCTTTGCCTGGAGTGCCATGGCCCGGACAGCACGCCGGGCAAAGTAGAGAACGCGCACGTGTTGACGCTCTTCGACGGCAAGGTCCGGGTGCCAGATGACTACTTCAAGGTGAACCGGGTTCCAGTGCTGCCGCTGCAGTATGGCGTGGGACATCCGACGGAAGGACATCCGGTCGGCAACGTAACCAACCTGCAGACGAAGAAGGTCACGGTGATGACCTGCCTGACCTGTCATCAGCCCCACGCCGGCAATGAAAACGGGATGCTGGTGAAGGATCAAGCCCCGAGTATGGCATTCTGCCGCTCCTGCCATACCGATCCTTTCGAACTGAAGAACGTGGGTGGCGACAAAATCGGAGGCAAAAACTGATGTTGGACAGGTACAAGTCGGACCTCATTCGCAAGCTCTCAGGCTTCGTCCTGCTGGCGTTGCTGCTTGTTTCCGCCGGTCCGGCCTACGCGGGTAAGAAGAAGAAGCCAGCTCCAGCGGCCGCAGGGCCCAAGCTCAGCGAGCAACGTGTCAAAGCTTATTTCGATATCAGCAAGATCGTATGGCCTAATCCGCCAGCCATCCCCCGCATCAAGTTCCTGGACCTGTTTACGGGGGAGAAGGTTGATCCCAACCTGTTCTCGAAGAAGAACGAGAAGCCGAAGCAGAAATGGATGGATCGCCTGGCCGGCACCAAGCCGGTCGAAGAGGTCAGCATCAAGGAACTGCCCTTCCAGCTGATTCGTCCTTATGGCGTGGCGGTCGATTCCACGGGCCGGATCTATGCCGCGGACCAGAGCGTAGGAGCCGTCTTTATCTTCAACACGGAAACCAAAGCGGTGGAGTTCATCAGCAACGGGAACCAGGTGCACTTTGGAGCCGTCAGCGGCCTGGCGATGGACGACAACGACCGCCTCTTCGTCACCGACGTCAAGCTGCATCGCGTGGACGTGTTCAGCCCGACTCACCAACTGGTCACGACGTTCGGAGCGGATGTGCTGGTCGCTCCCGCCAGCGTCGCGATTGATACCGAGAACCGGTTCCTTTATGTGGTCGACACGCAGAACGATGTGGTGGACGTGTTCGACGCCGACAACTACAAGCTGCTGCGCCGACTCGGTACGCCCAGCAACAAGCACACGGCAACGGCGCCCGGAACGTTTTCGCTGCCCATCGGAGTGGCGGTGGATAAAGACGGAAACGTATACGTTACCGACACTTTCAACAACCGGGTTGAGGTCTTCGATGCCGATGGCACCTTCATCAACAGCTTCGGCCAGAATGGCGACGGGGCGGCGGACTTCGAGCGACCCAAGGGAATCGCAATTGACTGCGACGGCCACGTTTGGGTTGCGGATTCGGCCCAGGACCGGGTCAAGGTTTTCAACCGCGACGGGCGACTGCTGATTTATTTCGGCGCGCACGGGGAATATCCCGGCAGGTTCATGGGCGTTTACGGTCTGACCATCGACAAGCTGAACCGCGTGATTACGACCGAAATTTTCCCCGGTCGGGTGCAGTTGTTCCGTTACACAACCGACGCGGAGTTCGAGGCCGAGAAGCAGCGGCGTGACAGCGAGGGGCCCAATCCGGGAACGCAGGGGCAACCGCCGCACGCTTCGCTACAAGCCGCTGGCGTTGCAGTCAAGGACGCAGGGATGAAGTAGCAGCACCAAGTTTTGACGGTCCATGGGCCGTCAAGAAGGGTCAAGGCAAGAACCGCCGATTGGCCCGCAGTAGAAGCAAGAAGTAAGGGTAACTGTGTTGCAACACAATTCATCAGGAGGTCGTCAACTTTTATGAGAAAGGCGACGTTAATACTAGTAGTGGTTATCGCCCTGGGTTGTTTGGCGATGGCCGATCTCACTGGCGTTCCGACGTACACCAATTCCGGTAAGGACGTTCTGGGACCCCACCTCGGCTACGGCCGTGGATGCGTGATGTGTCACGCACCGCACAGCGGCCCTGCCGGCAACAACATCAAAGCATCTGATGCCCAGGCTGGCGAGTACGCTCTCTGGGGTCAGGATCTTACCCCGCTCTATGGCCAGACGCTGACCTTCAGCGGCGACGGTGCGGCCACCTACGTCGTCACCCTGCCGGCGAAGGGGACCATCACCAGCGCGCATGATGCCAACACCATCATCCTGTTCTGCCTGAGCTGCCATGACGGCAACCTGGCGAAACCGGGCATGATGAAGGGCGTCACGGTTGAAACGCTGCCCGTTGTGGGCGGCACGGCTCCGACGTTCCTCGGCGCCGATGGCTCGGGCGCAACCAACCAGTACCAGAACGACCACCCGGTGGGTGGAGCGGCCATCGTGACCTGCGGTGGAACCTGGGCCTGGGACTGCACCGGTGGCAACACCACGGCGATCAGCATGAACGGCCCGATGTCCAGCGTATTTGCGACGACCAACTATTCGTTTGGCGTCGGCCGGAACTTCGGCACGTTTGGCACGGCGGTGACGGCCGTGACCTGCACGACCTGCCATAACCAGCACAGCATGGTCTACAAGGCCAGCGGCAACTACTACTACTCGATGTTCTTCCTCCGCGGGTATTACAACCCAGCCAGCGGCGGCAACTCGGCAGCGCAGTTCTGCCGTCAGTGCCATGGCGCCGAAGGGAACGAGATGAACGGACAGATGAACGTCCCGACCACCTAGTTCGCTTGGAATCCGGGGGAGGGAAACTCCCTCCCCCTATTTCCTGGAGAGAGATGATGAAAGCAAAGTTCACAGTCTGGGCCCTGCTGCTGGCAGCAAGCTGCGCGGTCTCGGCTCAGCTGGTCAGCTCTCACGCCCCTACCGCGCTGGCGAAGCCCTCCAATGCGGTGCTGCAGCCGGTCGGCAGGCCGGTGGCCCGTGTCAACGGGGCGGTGCTGACCGATCATGACCTGCTCCGCGAGATGTACACGATCTTCCCTTACGCGCGTCAACACAACGGCGGCATCCCGGCGGCCATGGAAGCGGACATTCGCGCAGGTGCGATGAAGATGATCATCTTCGAAGAAATGGTCTACCAGGAAGCGCGGCGCCGCAAAATGACCATCGCGCCCGCTCGCCTGCACCGTGCCGAGGCCGACTTCCGCAAGCAGTTTGCCAACCCACAAGAGTTTCAGGATTTGCTGAACACGGAATTCAAGGGCTCGCTGCAGTCGTTTCGCGCCAAGCTCGAGCGCTCGTTGTTGATCGACGCCCTGTTGAAGCAGGAAGTGGACAGCAAGGCGAGCATTTCGCTGGCCGAGGCGAAGGCCTATTACGAGAAGAACCCGGATCGCTTCCGCGTCCCGGAATCCTTCGCGGTCCAGACAATTTCCATCATCCCGCCGGAAAAAGCCACGCCCGAGCAGGTGAAAGAGGCGCGCAAGCGGGCGCAAGACGCCCTGCGCCAGGCCAAGGCGACCAAGAGCTACGAAGAATTTGGCGTGCTGGCGGAAAAGATTTCGCAAGACGATTACCGCGTGATGATGGGCGATCACCGGGCGGTGGATCGCAGCAAACTGCCACCGCCGGTATTTCAGGCGGCATTGACTCTGCATCCGGGAGAGGTCAGCGGCCTGATCGATCTGGGGAGCGACGCCAGCACGATTCTGCGGCTGAACGCGCATATCCCGGAGGGGAAGCAGAAGTTCGAGGAAGTGAAGGACTCGCTGCGCGATGAAGTAAAGAAACAACGGAGCGAGGAACTACGTCGGGCCCTGGACAAGCGGCTGCGCAAAAACGCGAAGATCGAAGAGCTCTGACTATGAGATACATCGGAAAATACGCGATCATTGTCGTGGGCCTCTGGACGTTGGCGCTGCCCGCGCGCGCCCAGAAGCAGGTGGGTGGTGACATCAGCATGAATCTGAACGGCAACGTCGCGTTCGGATACAACGGAGCTTTTTCTGACGCAACTGCCTCGACGCACGGCTTGAATGGCGGCGGCAACGCCGATCTGAGCGGTTACTACTACAATCCTGCCTTCCTCTCATTCGACGTTCAGCCTTTCTACAACCAGTCGCGGGCGAACTCCAACTTCCAGTCTTTGTTTCAGAGCAGCGGCGTGGGCGCCAGCGCATCCATCTTCAGCGGCAGCAAGTTTCCCGGGACGGTGAGCTATAGCAGGAGTTACGGCAGCGAAGGGGGACTGGTCGTTCCCGGCGTCGGCAATATAACTACTCACGGAAACAGCGACGACCTTGCCATCGGCTGGGGAATCCGACTCCCGGACTATCCCCTCGTCTCAATACAGTTCATGGATGGCCACAATTCGAACTCGGTTTTCGGAACGGACGAGCACAACACTGCCAATATCAAGACGCTGGGCATTACGGCCACGGACACACTGGCGGGCTTTAACCTGAGCGCGGGCTATCACCGCGACCAACTGCACGCCCTGACCGCGGCCTTTCTCACCGGCGGATCACCCTCTGCCACCGATTCTTCCGGCAATTCTTTCAACGTCGGGGTCGGACATACCCTGCCCCTGAGCGGTTCTTTTTCCGTCGGGTACAGCCGGTCGGATTTGAGTTCGAATTTCACTGGTGGCAACTACAACGCAACCATCGATACGATCAACTCCAATGCGAACTTCCAGCCCGCCCGCAATCTGAACGTGGGCGTCAACGCGCAGTACACGAACAATCTCGGTGGAATGCTTTACCAGTCCGTCATCACCGCCGGGGGGCTAGTACCGGCGGAACTGCTCAGCTACTCGACGCACGCGTTGGACATCAACAGCCAGGCGACCTACACACTGCCGACGGCGCACATGTCCCTCATCGCCAATGCCGATCATCGCAAGCAAACGGCGCTGGGCCTGTCCGTTTCGTCCGACACGTTTGGCCAATTGGCGACGTATGGAAACGACCTGCTGGGCGGTTTTATCAACCTGACGGGAGGTCTGACCGAAACCCGGGTCGACTCGGCCACCACCAACAATTCTCTGGGTTTGATCGGAAACGTGTCCTATAACCGGCGAGTGCAGAAGTGGAATCTGAACGGCTCGTTCAATTACTCGCGCAACACGCAGACCGTGCTCATATCCTATACGTCAAGTGGATACGGATACGCAGCCGGGATCGGCCGCAAACTGGGGCCCTACTCTTATTGGAACTTCAACGCAGGCGGGGCCAAGACCACCTTCGAAAATCTGCCGGGCTCTGGAAGCCACAACCAGAGTTACTCCACGGCGTTTACATTGCGACGATTCAGCGTCAGCGGGGCCTATGGGACGGCCAGCGGAACCTCGATTCTCACGCCCACGGGATTGACACCGTCCCCTAACCCAATTCCGTTACCGGGGCAGATCGTTCTTTTTGGCGGACATTCATACTCAGTCGGCGGATCCACCACCCCGGTGCGCGGCCTGACGTTATCGGCTATCTATTCGAACACGAAAAGTAACACCACCGGAAACTCCACCACTTCCCGGAACAGCACCGAGCAATTCAATACCATGCTACAGTACAAACTCCGGCGGGTCTGGATCACGGGCGGTTATTTGAAACTCAATCAGGGATTCAGCTTTACGGGCCAGCCACCAGCTTCGTACTCTTCGTTCTTCATAGGAATCTCCCGGTGGTTCAATTTCTTCTAACGTCGGTTCTCCGGGGCAAAGTGTGGAGGCCGATTCTGGCCTGCGCCGCTGCGTTGGCGCTGGTTCCGCTCACGGCGGCCAAAGCGCCCAAAGTCCAGCCACAAGCAACACCCGTGCCGGAACTGCTGCTCGAAGGCGGCCGTCGGTTGAGCTTCGAACGCAGCTTCTGGGCCGAGCCCGAGGTCAAACTGAAGCGCGGTTTCTGGAGCAGGCTGATCGACCTGGCGATCGGAGCACCGGAGTTTCACGCTCTGATCAGCCCTTATGAAGTCGTCACGGATTCCCACGGACGGATCATCGTGACCGATCCGCGAGCCGGGGGCGTGCACATTTTCGACTTCGTCCAGCAGAAGTACAAGTTCGTTTCAAGAGAGAAAGATACGGATGGCCTAGTTTCGCCACAATGTGTCGCGGTCGATGCGGCCGACAACATTTATGTGACCGATTCCGAATCCGGCCGGATCTTCGTGTTCGAGCCCAGCGGAAGGTTCCAGCGAACAATCGGCAGCTTGAAGGGAGGCGAGGGTTACTTCAAGCGCCCAACCGGCATCGCCTTAGATTCGGCGGCACAACGCATTTACGTGACGGACACTCTGCGCAACCAGATCTTCGTTCTGGATATGCAGGGCAGCGTGCTGCAGACCATCGGCAAGACCGGCACGGGTAACGTCGAATTCAACTACCCTACCGAGCTTCGTTTGTATGGCGACAACCTGGTCGTGGTTGATGCGATGAATTTCCGGGTTCAGGTCCTGGACCGTTCTGGAAATTTCCGCTACGCGATCGGGCGCATTGGCGAAGGCCAAGGTGGGATGTTCCGGCCCAAGGGAATCGGCATGGATTCCGAAGGCCACCTCTACGTAGTGGAAGCGGTACGGGGAATGGTGCAGGTGTTCGACCAGGAAGGAAATCTTCTCTACTACTTCGGCCAGAAGGGGAGTGGATTCGGCGAATTCCAGCTGCCCACGGGTTTGTGGATCGATCACGATGACCGCGTGCTGGTAGTCGACTCCTATAACCGGCGCGTCCAGGTATTTCACTACTTCGGACTCCCGAAACAGGCCGCAGGAGGCCAGCGATGAAGCGCGAATTCAATGTCGCGGCTCTCGTGCTTGCTCTTGGCATAGGCATGGCGTCGGCGCAAATCACGCCCGACGTGCTCGGGGCGCATGACATGTCGCCGGCCAGCGGAGCCCCGGTCACAGGCACTCTCGGCAGTCCTTGCCAGTATTGTCACGCACCGCACTCCGGCATCAACGGGACGCCGGGAATCCAGGGCACGCCGCTGTGGAGCCAGAAGCTGTCGAGCGTGCCGACGTACCAGATGTATACGAGCCCGACAATGGTGAATAAGACGAACGCGTCCCCGCCGCTGGGCTCGAACAGCACGCTCTGCCTGAGTTGCCACGACGGCACGGTCGCGCTGGGAATGCTGACACCGTACGGCCAGGTGTCGATGACCGTAGCCAACCTCGCCAACACCACGGGTGGACTGGGGACGAACCTCTCGTCCATGCATCCGTTCAGCTTTATGACGCCGATCCAGACTTCGCCGGATCTGAATCCGTCACTGAGCGCTGTCCCGCCTTCGACGCAGGACCCGACTGGGGTGGTCAAGCTCATCAATGGCAATGTTGAGTGCGGCAGTTGTCACAACCCGCATGTGCAGAACATCGATGCCAGTGGGCAATTCCTGGTGATCGACAATTCTCAGAGCGCGCTGTGCCTTGCCTGTCACAGCACCGTTCCGACCGGAACCGGGATGGGCTTAAACACTGTGCCGGCGGCAACACCGAAGACAGCACCGGCCCGGGCGGGCAGTTCGGGTGTGGCGATTGTGCGCCAGAACCCGCTGGGAGAGTGGAGAAACAGCATTCACGCGATAGCTCCCAACCGGGTGACCGACCGGACGCTGGAGAGCTACCAACTGGCCAGGCGAATCGGGGGCCGGGCGATGCTGGGCAGCTACACCACGGTGAGGAAAAACGGCTGCCTGTCCTGCCACACGACGCACAACGCGACACCGGACTCGCTGCTTCGGGCGCCCGATGATCAGGCCTGCATCAACTGCCACAATGGCGGATCGAACGTGTCGCCCGCGGCGCCTAATGTGTTTTCTGAAATGGCTTCGCCGAAGGTCGGCCATTCCTTTGCAACCGCTAAGACCAGTGGCTCGCACTCTGTACACGAGAGTGAATTGTTGAATCAGAACCGCCATGCCACGTGCGTGGATTGTCACAATCCGCATGCCACCAAACAGGTTGGCCTGAACTTTGCCGCTGCGCCAGCAATTCGGGGTTCGCAAGAGGGTGTTGCTGGAATCAGCGCCACGGATGGCCAAAGCGTCGTGTATCCGGCCAAGAATCAGTATGAGAATTGCCTGCGTTGCCATGGTGCGAGCACGGGGAAAGCGTCCAACTCAGCAGTCTTTGGCTACTTGCCGATCCGCACGGTATCCGCGGCCGATCCCCTGAATGTTTTTCCGCAATTCAACTCGACGTCGGCATCCAGCCATCCGGTCATGCATGATCGCAGCAGCCCCTTTCCTCAACCCAGCCTGCGCCTGAGCATGCTGAACCTGGATGGCAGCAAGACGGGCCGAGGTATGGGCGTCCGCATTCTGTGCACCGATTGTCATAACAGCGACGACAACCGGGAGTTTGGCGGCACGGGACCCAATGGTCCGCACGGCTCAAAGTACTTCCATATCCTGGAGCGTCGCTACGATATGAGCCAGTCGGCGATGCCTGGTCAGCCGATTACGAATCTGAACATTCCTCCCAATCTGAGTACGGTCGGGAATTATGCTCTCTGCGCCAAGTGCCATGACCTGGCCAACATTGTGAGCAATGCCAGCTTCACGGAACATGCGCGCCACATCAATGACGGCTTCTCCTGCTCAACCTGCCATACGGCGCATGGAATGACCAGCCAGGCAGGGATGTTTGTGGGAGAGCGGATGGTGAACTTCGACCTGAACGTGGTCGCGCCTAACGGCACAGCCCCAATATCCTACCGCCGCGTCACCAACTCTTGCAGCCTGACCTGTCACGGGCATCCGCACAGCCTGGCAGGAAATCTTGCGGGAGGCGCTCAGGCGCGCCCGCGATAAGCCTCAGCAGGAAACGGGCGAGCGAAGAATTCTGGGGAATTACACCTTAAGACCCGTACTTTCGACCTGAAGGTCAGTGACCTTGGGAGAGGGCCATAGCCTGCGCGCGAGTTCGGTTGGCGTCTTCCGGGCGGCCTGCGCGGTCGTAGAGAGTGGCGAGTTGCATCCAGACGTCGGGATCAGGAAGCAGCTTCGCAGCCTGTTCTTCAAATGAAATTGCCCGCTGTAAGTCTCCCAGGTAATACAGAGAGCGAGCCCGCCCGTGCGCGATGTTGGCCAGGACATTGACGTCGACCATCAGGTCATAGCGCGCTGGCAGACTGTTGGCGGCGGCATCGAACGCGGCAAGAGCTTCTTTAGGCCGGCGCGCCTGAAGGTTGGCGTATCCAAGACTCACCAGAGGTTCCCAGGGCCAGCGCGATACGGTGGCGGCGTGTTCCCAGGCGTCAATGGACTGAGGCAGGCGGCCGTGATCCTGATAAAACGCCGCCAGGGCGGACCACGGCGCAACGAGATTCGGCTCCATCCTGGTCGCCAGCAGATAATCCTGCTCGGCCACTGCGAGGTTGCCGGCTGCCTGCAACATGTGGCCACGGAGAAAATGCAGGTATCCGCTGTGCGGCACGATGTCGAGAGCACGGTTGGCCACGGCCATGGCCTCTGCATCACGCCCGAGAGCGTTGAGCACGGAGGCGGCGTTGGCCCATGCGTTGAAGGCGCTGGCACCGTTTCCAGGCTCGGGGGCGGGCGGGAGCGGCGCGGTCGCGCAACTGATCTGCAAACGCCGGATCAGTTCTTCTGTTTCCGGGCGCCGACGCAGAAAGACAACCGAGACTTCATCGAGATAGACCGGCCGCCAGAGATCGCTTTCGCAAAATTGCTTCAACACCGGAAAGAACTGCAAGGCGGAAAACCGGCCGATCGGAAGCAGAATGACGTCGATGTCGTAGCGTTCCACCTCCTGGCGCCACAGCGGCGAATCGGGCGGGGTCGCCTTCAGCCGACTGGTACGCACCATGGCTTCGGTGCCGAAGGGGATGGCGCGTCCATCAATGTAATCTTTGTATTTCGGACCGAGGCGATAGGCGAGATACGCCCCTTCCTCGATCGAACTGAAAACTTGTCCGGGCAGGTTCTCTCGTTCGACAAAAGCCGCCGCTCTTTCCGGGAACCACCACGACAATCCGGTTCCGAAGGAAACAAGGTTCGTGCCCGACAAGTAAGAATGGTTCGTCCACATGCCCCGGGCGCGAGTCGCCGCGAGAGCAATCAGGGGCAGGACTACGACAAACGCTACAACCGTACGCAGGCGAGCATTGCCCAGCCTGGGTTTGACTTTGTTCAGAAACGAAGTGAGTACGCCGCCACCGACGATCACCACCACGATGGCGAACAACGAGGTAAACCGCATGTGGCGCAGCGGAAAATACGCAGCTGCGCCCACGAATATTGCGGCGCCGATTTCGCGCTCCAGCAACGCAATCGGTACGACCAGCAGCACTACCAGCAGCAGCACATAGAATTCGTCGGGATCACGCGGCGACAGCCCGGACAGTAGGCGTGACCAGTTGAGCGGGATAGGGGCCCATTCCAGGATCAATTGCGAGTGAGCGCCCATGGCGGCTTCCTGCCGGGCAATGGACTCGAACACTTTCCAGCCCCAGGGGTTGACCAACGTTGCTGCAACGCTGGCGACGAGCCAAGGCACGGCCCTCCGCAGGCGGGCCGCCGCGACGGAGGTTCGGTCCGGCCACACCATGTCCAGCAACTCCATTCCTACATAACCGCCCAGTAGACCGAGCCCAGCCACGAAGCCGGGATGCAGGTTCACCCATGCGGCCATCAGAATCGGCAGGAGCCAGAGCTTGGCTGTGCCGGTGTGGTGCTGCTGCCAAATCAAGGACAAGGTCGCGGCGAAAAGTACGACGGTGAACAGTTCGGCGCGAGGAGTGATTCGCGACGTGATCAGCGGTACGGCCAGGATGGTCAGCGCTGCGGTTAACAGGGACACTCGGCGCATCACCAACGCCGCGACTCCGGCGGAGGCAAAGGCGGCCATCCAGGAGAGGAGGCCATATCCGCCAACGAGAAACGCAGCGTAAAAGATGAGTCCCGCGCCAATGGGATAGATCCACGGCTGATTTGAGGCAGTGTAGGAGAGGACATCGACCGAAGGAATCGTGTGATGCTGCACGATCCATCGGGCAGTTGCCATCTGCCATCCCAGGTCAAACTCGGCAATGGTTCTGAAACCGTTCAAGAACGCGTACGCCAGGGCAACGGCAATGGCGAGGTAAAGCAAGAATCGAGTGGGTCCGGGCTTCGTCGAAGACGCCCCGGCTCCGGCCGCCATCCCTGCAACTTGCCCGGGTGCTGTTTCCTCAGAGTTCATCTGGCTAGGGATGCGGCAATCCAATTGCCACTATATTTCGGGTGCGGGCACTTGCCGCCATAGGAATCAGCCGGTTACAACGAATGCCAGCAGCGTGAATGGCTTGAATCTGCGAAAATGCTCGCCTTGTGGGGATTTTACCCCAGCGCGAGTCGGGGCCAGGGGGAACGATCGCTCAATGACGGAATCGGAATCGCAGGAGGTTATCGCCGCGCCGGCGAGCGGCCTTGCGACGAAGCTCAGGGAATCTGCCGCCGCGATCGATAAACTGGTTTACCCGGCGGCGTTGTTAGGTTCGCTGTCGATTTGGTTCATAGCTCTGCGGGCACCTCTCTGGCTCGACGAGACGCTCTCCCATTGGCAGGTGAGCGGCGGTTTCGCGAAGGTCTGGACTCGCTCGGCGCTCATGCCTTCCTCCATCGGCTATCTCTACACTCTGTGGTTTGCGAAATCGATTCTCGGGAGCAGCGAGATCGCGCTCAAGATTCCCTCGCTGATTGCATTGCTGGCCGCTGTCTACGTTCTGTTCCGGACTGCCCGCGAACTGTATGGTGAAGAGACCGCATTTCTTGCCAGCATCTTGTTTTGCCTGGAAGGCAACGTTGTGTTTGCGGCGACAGATGCGCGCCCATACGCCTTTGCCCTGCTGGCCACCACGATCGCTACACTGGCTTTCATCCGGTGGATGACGCAGCCTGACTTGCGTCGCGCGATCTGGTTCGGCGCCACGGCTGCCGGCATTCTCTACTTTCATTACTTGTTCGGGAGCATCCTGCCGGCGTATGCCATCTACTACCTTGTAGTACGAGGTCGCTCGATCAGGGAGGATGCGAGGCAACTGGTGGGGATCCTCGCCTCGTTCGCGGTGCTGACCGTTCCGCTGGCGGTGCGCGTCGCGAGTCTGTATCACAGCCGGGGTACCCATATTGTTCTGGGACCGCGTCATCCCATCCTGTCGGCGCTGAACACGCTGGCGCCGAAACCGCTGCTGGTTGGTTTTCTGCTCACCGCCTTTCTCGCCGCCCTGGTTCGTAAGATTCGTTTGCCCGACCGCGAGAACTTTCCAGCGATTCTGCTGGGTCCGCTGCTCGCCTTGGTTCCCGCCGCCGTCTTCTTCGGCCTGAGCGCCGCGACACCGCTGCATCTGGTGATCCCGCGTTATTTCTCGGTTGTGGCGCCGGGCGCCGCGTTGACCTGGGCTCTGTTAGTGAAGGGTATCGATTCTCGTGTTTTGCGGAAGATCTTCTGCGCCGGTCTGGTAGCAAGCACCATGTTCGTGTATTACGGATCGCAAGGGGGTTGGCACGAAACGAGTTTCAAGCAGGCGCATGCGCTCGCAAACGCGATCCTCGAAAAAGAGCAAGTCCAGGTGCTCGAAAACAGCGCGTTTATCGAGTCGAACTACGAGCCGCTGCCGACCGATCGCAACAGCGAGAATGCCCTGATTTCGCAGATGTACTACTACCCGGTGCATTCACCGTTCGTTATGCTTCCGATCACGCTCAACGAACAGACAGTCCAGCTCGGGAGCCAAGTGGTCTCAGAGGCCACGCGGCGCCGGCAGCGGTTTCTCCTGGTCAGCACTTTGACCTCTTATGAGACCGTGGAATGGCTGGTGAGCTACACTCGCGGCTCGTATACGGCGAAGGTCATCGGGCGTTTTGACGACGCATTGGTGGTCGAATTTACGCCGATCCTGTGGGCGGCACCGGGCACTCCATAGTCTGCCGGATCGCTCTGAGTGCGTTTCCGTCAGGTGTTTTTCCGGCGCCTGTAGCTAGAATCACCTTTGCTTGTGATGGATGTCACAGGAGCTTGGCCACACGTGGCAGAGAATTGATGGCAGGTGGAGCGAGGATAAGGGTGCGGATCCTATTACTGGCATTGATCTCGTTGGGTACCTATGCCTCGGGCGTGGTCGTGGCGGCCCGTTTGCGCCGGTGGAAGGCGAGACTGGCCGCTCACCCGGGCGAGCTTTTGCTCCTGCTTTGTGCGTTCGGCGGGATCTGCTATGTACGACGCTCCCACTTTAGCCCGGGCTTTTTCTTAGCCTGCGCGGGCGCGATGTTTGTTCTGGGCGCGATCGTCGCTTTGCTTCGTGCCAGCCAGAAACAGCAGGCTGCCGGCGGGACCAGGGAGTTTGAAGAGATGGGGCAGACGGGCCAACCGGGCAGTCTATGGAAGCGATGGCTTGCGTTCTCGCGCGCAATTATCGATTACGAAATCCGCCTCCTGCTGGTGGCTGCTTATCTGGTGGCCGTCGGGCCGGTGGCGATCGCGTTTCGTCTTTTTCGGAAGGAAGAGACGGGTGGCACTGCGGCTTCCACTTTCATACCCAAAAGCGATACTCCCAGCCTTGAGAATGCGCGGAGGTCATTCTGATTGAACATTCTCGGGATATCTTGCTACTACCATGACGCGGCCGCGGCACTCTTGCAGGATGGCATCCTGGTAGCAGCGGCGCAGGAGGAGCGCTTCAGTCGAATCAAGAATGACCCCTCATTCCCGCGCCAGGCGGCCCACTTCTGCCTGACACAAGCGGCAATCCAGCCCCAGGACATCGATCTGGTGGTACTGCACGAAAAGCCCCTGCTGAAGCTCGAGCGCTTCCTGACTTCTACTTTGCGGTACTGGCCGAAGGCATGGAGTCTTTTTCAGGATGGCGCGGTCAACTGGATGAAGGAAAAGCTCTGGATCCGGGCGAAGATTGTCGAGGAACTCGGCATCGGCCGGGAAAAGGTGCTCTTCGTGGAACACCACATGGCGCACGCGGCCAGTGCTTTTCTGAGTTCTCCTTTTGAAAATGCCGCCGTCCTGACCATCGACGGGGTGGGCGAATGGGCTACGGCGACCATGGGCACAGCGTCCAGTTCGCCTTGCGCCATCGACCTTTCGCGCGAGATGCGCTTTCCGGATTCAATTGGACTGCTCTATTCGACCTTCACGTCATTTCTCGGTTTTGAGGTGAATGAAGGTGAGTACAAAGTCATGGGGATGGCGCCGTACGGTGAGCCGCGCTATCTCGACGTATTGCACCGGATGGCAAAGCTAAACGACGACGGCAGCGTGCACCTCGACCCCAGCTTCTTCGCCTTCCAGTACTCATCCCAGCGAAGTTTCAGCAACCGCTTTCTGGATGTATTTGGGCTACCGCGCGATCCCAAGCTGGAGTTCGTGACCGACCGCACCGACACCAGCGACGCCCCGGAAGAACTGAAACGTCTCAACCAGCATTACGCGGATATCGCTGCCAGCGTGCAGCAGTTCACCGAGCAGGCGTTGATGAAGATGGCAACGTATCTCCAGCGCACAACCGGCGTCAAGGATTGCTGCCTGGCTGGAGGAGTTGCGCTCAACAGCGTGGCCAACGCCCATATCCTACGTGGCGCAGGTTTCGAACGATTGTTCATTCAACCGGCAGCCGGCGATAGCGGCGGCGCTTTAGGGGCTGCACAATACGCGTGGCATGTCCTGCTGGGGAAGCCCCGAAGTTTTGTCATGGAACATGCGTATTGGGGGCGATCCTATGATGATGCGCAAATCGCCTCGGCGCTGTCGGACACGGGCGCTGAGCACTTGGCCAACGAGACCAAACTGATTGAGCGTGCCGTCGAGGACCTGGTCGCGGGGAGGGTGATTGGGTGGTTTCAAGGACGTTTCGAGTGGGGCCCACGCGCCCTGGGCAACCGCAGCATATTGGCCGACCCACGGCGAAGCGATATGAAAAAAATCGTGAATGACAAGATCAAGTTCCGCGAGCCCTTCCGGCCCTTCGCTCCGGTCGTCCCGGAAGCTTGCATGGGTTCGCTGTTCGACGTACCGGCGAACATACAGGAGCAATATCCGGCGCGGTTCATGCTGCTCGTGGTGCCGTGGAAGCAGGACGTTGGACACAAGGTTCCCGCGGTCAATCATCTCGGCACGGGGCGGCTGCAGGCGGTGCGGCGGGAGTGGAACCCGCGCTACTATTCTGTGTTGGAAAGCTTCGGCCAGAGTGCCGGGGTTCCGGTGTTGATGAATACCAGCTTCAATGTTCGAGGAGAACCCATCGTCGCCAGTCCCGCGGATGCCCTCAACACATTCCGGAAGAGCGGACTCGATGTGCTTTATATCGGCGACTATCGCCTCGCGAAGGGATAACCATGGCTGTTCTGCGTCAAGTCGCAAACCGGTCGGCAATCATCGCTGAAGTGTTTTCGTTTCTGTGGCAACGCAAGCAGTGGTGGCTGATCCCGCTTGCCGTGCTGCTGTTTCTCATCGGGATTCTCTTCGCGCTGGCCCAGGTGTCGTCGGTTGCGCCCTGGATGTATCCGCTGTGATCTGAATCTCAGTCGAATTTCCGCCAGTTGCAAAGGACAGGAGCGTTGTCGTAGGGCAGAGCCATACGGAGTTCCTGGGCGGAGGCAGCGGGCGCGTAGCGATGCAAGAAGAAGCCGTAGTTTAGATGGAGCAGCCGATCCTGCGGGTTTTGCGCAATCGCCCAACCGTATGCAGCGACGGTATCGGCATATTCGCTGGAAGTCTCGGCGGCTTGTTTCATCTTCGCAACCTGTCCGGAATGGTTTAGCTGGTTCATGAACGGAGGGTGCTCCAGCTTCCGGAGCACCAAGCCTGCAACCCGCGAGCGATCATAAGGAGTGAGTGCAAGCAGGCGATCACACTCCTGCTCGGTCGGGACGGCGTCCGAAGATGAGTGCGGCAGGCCGGACGGCAGCAGATTAGCGATTCGTGAGAAGAGGCCGCGCGCTATCAGGTAGTTTCCGGCCGGATTCATGTGCACATGTTCGTAAAAAAGCTCGCTGCCCGGGATGCCATGTGGGCTTTCCTGCGCGAAGATGGCCTCCGTATCCACGAGCTCGACGCCTTGACCCGCGCCTGCTGAGACGGAGCGAATCGCTTCGTTCAGTCCACTGTCGGCGCGAAAGCGAAGGGTGTCGAGGTCCCGGGAGCGCACAAAGCGCTCCTTGGCGGCTGCGAAATCGCCGAGGGCCGACAAGCAACGGGCAATGCGAAACTGAAGTTCGGCGTATTGGGCATCAATCTCTGCAGCCGCGAGATACTGCTTCAGCGCGTCAGAGTATGAGCCGGCGTTCTCCGCAGCTTCGCCCTGTTGGACTGAAGAGTGCCACGAGCGCAGTTCTTCCTCTTTGAGGCCTTCGCGGTGCATGGAGGCAAAGGGAGCGCAATCCTTCAAGTTCATTGCTACGGTGCTGACCAGGACTTGGGCCCCGGAGCGACGAGCGGCGGCAACGATATCGCGCAGGTTGGCCGCGAAGTTCTCGTAAACGGGCTTCATCTGCGGCGAATTGGCGCGCACTTGCCGTTCCAGAAACATCTCCATGCCGTGCCATTCCTGTGGTCTCTGCCGGCCCGCAGAAGAGAGCTTCGCGACCAGCTGGCCCAAGCGGGTGGAGTTGACGAAGATCCTGGCTCGGATTCCCGGCAAGCTCAGAGCTGCAGGCGTGAGTACCGTGCCCGGCCCATAAGGTCCGACGACTTCGTTATTGCCCGCATAGACGATGAAAAGATCTGGCTGGTGCTGCGCCAGTTCCCTGGCGACCGGCAGCAGCACGTGCGAGTTCACGGCCGTGATGCTGGCATTGATGACCTCGAATTTCATCGACGGGAAGCGCTGGCGCAACATCACTTCCAGATATCGGCTGAATGCGTAGGTAGGGTCGGGGTCGCCCCAGGCCGCGGACTCGCCGAGGACGAAAATTCTGTATGTGCCCGGCTCCTTGGTGGCGGGAATCGCGTAAGGTCGTGGCGTGCGCAGCATTCCCGGAGGAAAGTACGCGGCGGTGAAGAACTGGTTATCGCAAAAAGCCGGGTGCCCATGGTCGGTGCACGGTCGCGTAACGTTCGCAGGATTGCCGACTCCGAAGACGCGCAAGCCTGCTTCTACGATCCCCAGCAGCAGCACAGGAACCAGAACGGCGGTTGCAATCAGTGCCAACCGGTTGCGCCAGCCTGGGCCGCGGGGCGCCGCTATGCCTTCTGTGATTGGATCACTTCCGGACACAATCGTCCCTTCCCCCGCGAAATAACTGAACTTCCTGGAAACCGGATTTCGTTGGCCCCATTCAGGGCGCAGCTGGAACTGCGGCATCGATCACTTAGAGGACGTTCCAGCCGGCTTGCTCGCCAAGTGCTGCTGGGCTTGCGCCATGAGTTCCATTACTTTGTCTTTGCCTTCGTAATTCGGGTTCGTGTCCAGCAATTTCTTCCACGTGGCCATCGCGGCATTGATGTCCATTTTGCCTTGCCACTGCACGATGCCGAGATTCAACAAGGTGTTGGGCTTGGTCGGTTCGTACGAGAGAGATTTATTGAACTCTGCGATGGCGTCGTCCGCTTTGCCGACGTACCAATACGCCGTCGCCATATCGGTCCGAATGCTGGTGTTGGACGGCTGGATCTTCAAAGCGCGCTGATAGTATTCGATAGCCGAGGGAAACAACTGGGCGTCGTAGTAGACGTTTCCGATGTTGGCCAGAAGGTCGACATTGTTGGGATCCGACTTGAGTTTCTCAAGCAGCGGCGCGACTTGAGTGTCCGCCATGTGCTGCATCTGTGCCGGCGTCGGCACCTGGGAGGCGGGCATCCCTGGCATTCCGGCAGGGACCGATGCGGTGGCAGGCTGGGATGAAGTATCCCTCGGAATTTGCAAGCCCCGGATGAGCCAACCGCCCACGATACCCGCCAGCAGGCAGATTGCCGCCAAGATGTAGGAGTGCACGCTTGTCCACTGCTCATTCGCTGTTGCTCGATTCGAATCTGTCATGGCAAATCCTTCGACTTTCTTGTGATCCGCGCTGAGGCACTACCCCTTGCCGTGCAACTGTGCGTCGGCAATCAGCTTTTGCACCTGAGCTTTACGGTCGGCGCTAAGCTGGGGGTTCGTTTTCAAGAGCTCCTGCCAGGCAGCGAGGGCGCCGTGTAGATCTTTTTTTCCTTGCCACTTCATCATGCCTAGATTGAACAGAGAATTCGCGTCTTTGGGCTCATAATGCAAGCCCTGCTGCAACTGGTCAATCGCCCCATCGACATCACCGGTGTAGTACATGCAGGAAGCCATCTCGGTGCGGATGGGAACGTTCTTGGGATCGATTTTCAGCGCCTTGTCGTAATAGGTGATGGCATCCTTGAACTGGTGCGTGCCGTTGTAGATGTTTCCGACCTGGAACAGGAGTTGGGAGTTGGCCGGGTCGCTCTTCACTTTTTCCAACAGCGGAGCAGCCTGCACATCCGCCATGTGCTTCATCTGCTCAAGAGTTGGCATCTGGCTGTGAAAGCCGGCGCCCGGGATACCCGGATGGGCCGTATTCGCTGCCTGCGCGGGCACGGCAGCGGGCGATTGAGAGCCACGTATGAAGTAACCGATTGCCAGGCCGATGACGACGCAAATCCCGGCCATTACATAGACCTGCTTTGCCTGCCAACCGCCCGCGGGCGGTTG
>Ga0075017_100000077_pt1 | contig 39376 bp, 38 predicted proteins | sample AleBraG_ABR_2012_FD_71475 | JGI IMG/M metagenome (GOLD analysis project Ga0075017, IMG submission 71475) | Freshwater sediment microbial communities in response to fracking from Pennsylvania, USA - Alex Branch Run_MetaG_ABR_2012 | ecosystem: Environmental > Aquatic > Freshwater > Creek >... | reverse complement strand
GCGAGCGACGACGGTTCCTCGACGACCTGCTCGTGGCGCGCGCACCGCGCCTGGCCGGCGTGCGGGCCGACTACGACCGGGTGCTCAAGCAGCGCAACGCCCTGCTGAAGACTGCGTCCGCGGCCCGTCGCGGCGGGTCCGGGTCGGGCGACGTCATGCGCACCCTCGAGGTCTGGGACACCCACCTCGTCACCGTCGGCGCCGAGATCCTCGCCGCCCGGCTCGACCTCGTGGCCGCGCTGGCTCCGCTGGTCGACAACGCCTACGACACCGTGAGCGCGGGTGCGGGTCCGGCATCGTTGGACTACGTCTGCTCCCTCGGACCCGACCTCGACCTCGTCGCCGACCGGTCCGCGCTGGCCGACCTCCTCCTCGCCGGGATCGAGAGTCGCCGCCGTGAGGAGCTCGACCGGGGGGTCTCCCTGGTGGGCCCGCACCGCGACGACCTGCTCCTCAGGATCGGGCCTGCACCAGCGAAAGGCTATGCGTCGCACGGGGAATCGTGGTCGTTCGCGCTCGCCCTGCGGCTGGCGTCGTACGACCTGCTCCGTCACGACGGCTCGCCGGGCGGCGAGCCGGTGCTCGTGCTCGACGACGTCTTCGCCGAGCTCGACGTCGAACGTCGCTGCCGGCTCGCCGCGCTCGTGGCCGAGGCCGAGCAGGTGCTCGTGACGGCGGCCGTGGAGGCCGACGTCCCGGATCTGCTCGCCGGCGACCGCATCGACGTCGCTGCGGGGCAGGTGTCGCGTGCCCGCTGACGACGAGGCCGAGCCTGGCGACGCCCAGCGCGCCGCAGCCGCCCCGGCGGGCACCGGGAGCGACGCCGCGAAGCAGGCGCTGGCTCGCGCCCGGGCGGCGGCCGGTGCGAGCCAGGCGGCTGCGCGCGCCAACGGCAGGCCGAGCAGCACACCAGCCTGGCGACCCGAGTCCGCCGGGGCGTACTCGGGTCCGAGCCCGGACCACCGCGACCCCCAGCTGTTCGGCTCCTCGGTGGAGCGGATGATCCGCGAGCGCGGCTGGGAGGCGCCCACGGCGGTCGGCGGCCTCACCGGTCGCTGGGCCGAGATCGTCGGGCCGGACGTCGCCGACCACGTCGTGCCGGAGACCTTCGAGCCCGCGGCGGACGGCCGGGGCCTGGTGCTCGTGCTCCGTGCCGACTCCTCCGCCTGGGCCTACTCGATGCGCACGCTGCTGCCCACCCTGCGCGCTCGAATCGACCAGGAGCTCGGCACCGGAGCGGTCCGCGACATCACCGTCCTCGGCCCGGCGTCGCCGTCGTGGAAGCACGGCAAGCTGCGGGTGCAGGGCCGCGGGCCGCGCGACACCTACGGCTGAGGCGCTCCCCGGAGCCGCCGAGGTCACGGCGAGGGGGTCGACCCGGGATGCCGCGCGTGAACCGCATCCACAGCCGACAGACCCCAGCAGACATATCCCTACAAGCAGACGCCTCCGTGACGGCTCCTGGGCCCCGCTCACGGTAGGATGAAGGCCAGTTCCACGGGGCTCCCGGACCTGGTCCAGGATCCGCCCCGACCGGTCGATCAGCGCTGGGTCCGACGCCGCCGGCGTCGACCCTCCACCAGCGCCCGGCCGGGCACCCCGGAAGCAGGAGGGCCCCCCACCCGTGTCCTACGACGCGAGCAACATCACCGTCCTCGAAGGCCTCGAAGCCGTCCGCAAGCGCCCCGGCATGTACATCGGCTCCACCGGCGAGCGCGGCCTGCACCACCTCGTCTACGAGGTCGTCGACAACTCCGTCGACGAGGCGCTCGCCGGCTACTGCGACACGATCGACGTCACCATCCTCGCCGACGGCGGCGTGCGCGTTCAGGACAACGGTCGCGGCATCCCGGTCGACATCGTCGAGAGCGAGGGGAAGCCCGCCATCGAGGTGGTGCTCACCGTGCTGCACGCCGGGGGCAAGTTCGGCGGCGGCGGTTACGCCGTGTCCGGCGGCCTGCACGGCGTCGGCGTCTCCGTCGTCAACGCGCTGTCCAGCCGGGTCGAGGTCGAGGTGCGCCGCGACGGCGTCGTGCACCGGATGGACTTCGCCTACGGCGTCCCCACCGGACCGCTGCGCGCGGGCGAGGCGACCGACGAGACCGGCACGACGGTCACGTTCTGGGCCGACGGTGGCATCTTCGAGACCACGCACTACGACTTCTCCACGCTGTCTCGCCGGTTCCAGGAGATGGCCTTCCTCAACAAGGGCCTGACCCTCACGCTGATCGACCAGCGCGAGCCCGACCCGATCGACGTCGAGCTCGACGGCGTCGACCCCACCGAGGCCGCGCCCCGCACGGTGACCTACCACTACGAGGGCGGCATCGCCGACTTCGTGAGGTACCTCAACGCCACCAAGGGCCCGTCGCACCAGCACGTGATCCACGTCGAGTCCGAGGACACCGAGCGCCTCATCTCCGCGGAGGTCGCGATGCAGTGGAACTCCGGCTACTCCGAGTCGGTCTACACCTTCGCCAACACGATCCACACGATCGAGGGCGGCACGCACGAGGAGGGCTTCCGCGCGGCGCTCACGACGTTGATGAACAAGTTCGCCCGTGAGTGGGGCGTGCTCAAGGAGAAGGACACCAACCTCTCCGGCGAGGACATCCGCGAGGGACTCACGGCCATCGTGTCGATCAAGCTCGGCGAGCCGCAGTTCGAGGGGCAGACCAAGGCCAAGCTCGGCAACACCGAGGCGAAGACCTTCGTGCAGAAGCTGGTCAACGAGCAGCTCGGCGCGTGGTTCGAGGCAAACCCCAGCGAGGGCAAGGACATCGCGCGCAAGTCGGTGCAAGCGGCGGCCGCGCGCATCGCAGCCCGCAAGGCGCGCGACCTCGCGCGCAACCGCAAGGGGCTCATGGGCGGCGCCGGCCTGCCCGGCAAGCTGATCGACTGCTCGTCGACCAACCCGGACGAGTGCGAGGTCTTCATCGTCGAGGGCGACTCGGCCGGCGGCTCGGCGCGCAGCGGCCGCGACCCGCGCACCCAGGCGATCCTCCCGATCCGCGGCAAGATCCTCAACGTCGAGAAGGCGCGCATCGACAAGGTGCTGCAGAACAACGAGGTGCAGGCTCTCATCTCCGCGTTCGGCACGGGCGTGCACGACGACTTCGACATCGAGAAGCTGCGCTACGGCAAGGTGGTCCTGATGGCCGACGCGGACGTCGACGGTCAGCACATCACCACGCTGCTGCTGACCCTGCTCTTCCGTTTCATGAAGCCACTGGTCGAGCGCGGGCACGTCTACCTCTCGCAGCCGCCGCTGTACAAGATCAAGTGGACCCGCGAGGAGCCTGGCTACGCCTACTCCGACCGCGAGCGCGACGCCGTGATCGAGGCCGGGATAGCCGCGGGCAAGAAGCTGCCGAAGGAGGAGGCCGTCCAGCGCTACAAGGGTCTCGGCGAGATGAACGCCGACGAGCTCTGGGAGACCACGATGGATCCCGACAGGCGCGTGCTGCTGCAGGTCACCATCGACGACGCCGCGCAGGCCGACGAGATGTTCAGCGTTCTCATGGGCGAGGACGTCGAGAGCCGCCGGGCCTTCATCCAGCGCAACGCGCGTGACATCCGCTTCTTGGACATCTAGCCGTACGGCGTACGCCTCCCGCTCCCCGTCGTACCGCGAAGGAACCACATGCCTGACGACATCGACACCACCACCGACAGCCCCGAGTTCAACCCGCGGATCGAGTCCGTCGACCTGCAGGTCGAGATGCAGCGGTCCTACATGGACTACGCGATGTCGGTGATCGTGTCACGCGCGCTGCCCGACGTCCGGGACGGCCTCAAGCCGGTGCACCGACGCGTCCTCTACGCGATGTTCGACGGCGGCTACCGACCCGACCGCGGCTTCTCCAAGTGCGCGCGGATCGTCGGCGACGTCATGGGCAACTACCACCCGCACGGCGACAGCTCGATCTACGACACCCTCGTGCGCCTCTCGCAGCCGTGGGCGCTGCGCTACCCGCTCGTGCAGGGCCAGGGCAACTTCGGCTCGCCGGGCAACGATCCGGCTGCGGCGATGCGCTACACCGAGGCACGGATGGCCCCGCTCGCCATGGAGATGGTGCGCGACATCGACGAGGACACCGTCGACTTCACGCCGAACTACGACGGCCGCACCCAGGAGCCGGTCATCCTGCCGAGCCGGTTCCCCAACCTGCTCGTCAACGGCAGCGCAGGCATCGCGGTCGGCATGGCCACCAACATCCCGCCGCATAACCTCGGGGAGGTAGCCGAGGCTGCACAGTGGGCGCTGGCGCACCCCGACGCTGGCCGCGAGGAGATGCTCGAGGCGTTCCTCGAGCGGGTGAAGGGTCCGGACTTCCCCACCGGCGGACTCATCGTCGGACGCAAGGGGATCGAGGACGCCTACCGCACCGGTCGCGGCTCGGTGATGATGCGCGCCGAGGTCGAGGTCCAGGAGGACTCCCGGGGTCGCACCATCCTCGTCGTCACGCAGCTGCCCTACCAGGTCAACCCGGACAACCTGCTGCTGCGTATCGCCGAGCTGGCCAACGAGGGCAAGATCGCGGGCATCTCCGACGTGCGCGACGACTCGTCGTCGCGCACCGGCATGCGCCTGGTCATCGAGCTCAAGCGCGACGCCGTCGCGAAGGTCGTGCTCAACAACCTCTTCAAGCACACCCAGCTGCAGGACAACTTCTCCTGCAACATGATCGCGCTGGTCGACGGCATCCCTCGCACCCTCCCGCTCGACGGGTTCGTGCGGCACTGGATCAGCCATCAGATCGAGGTCATCGTCCGCCGCACGCGCTATCGGCTGCGCAAGGCCGAGGAGCGCGCCCACATCCTGCTGGGACTGCTCAAGGCCCTCGACGCCCTCGACGCCGTGATCGCGCTGATCCGCGCGAGCGCCACGGTCGACGACGCACGCACGGGTCTCATGGCGCTGCTCGAGGTCGACGAGATCCAGGCGACAGCGATCCTCGACATGCAGCTGCGCCGTCTCGCTGCCCTCGAGCGCCAGAAGATCATCGACGAGTACGACGACCTGCAGGCCAAGATCGCGGACTACAACGACATCCTCAGCAACGAGCCGCGTCAGCGCAGCATCGTGAGCGACGAGCTCGCGGAGATCACGGGGAAGTACGCCGACGAGCGACGCAGCGTCATCATCCCCTGGGACGGCGAGGTCACCGACGAGGACCTCATCGCCGAGGAGGACGTGGTCGTCACGATCACGCGCGGCGGTTACGCGAAGCGCACGCTGACGAACCTCTACCGGGCGCAGCGACGCGGTGGCAAGGGCGTGCGCGGTGCCGCGCTGCGCGGGGACGACGTCGTGGAGCACTTCTTCGTCACCACCACGCACCACTACCTGCTGTTCTTCACCAACAAGGGGCGCGTCTACCGCGCGAAGGCGTACGAGCTGCCCGACTCAGGACGCGACGCCCGCGGCCAGCACGTGGCGAACCTGCTCGCATTCCAGCCCGAGGAGCAGATCGCGCAGGTCCTCGATGTGCGTGATTACGGCGCCGCGCCCTACCTCGTGCTCGCGACGCGTGACGGCATGGTGAAGAAGACCAAGCTCGAGGCCTTCGACTCCAACCGCAGTGGCGGCATCATCGCCATCAACCTGCGCGACGGTGACGAGCTCATCAGCGCGCAGCTCGTCGAGGACGGCGCCGACCTGCTGCTCGTGAGCGCCAAGGGCATGTCGGCGCGCTTCACGGCCGACGACGAGACGCTTCGTCCGATGGGCCGCGACACCTCGGGCGTCATCGGCATGAAGTTCCGCGGCGGCGACCATCTGCTGGCCATGAACACCGTGCGCGACGACGCCTACCTCGTCACGATCACCGACGGCGGCTACGCCAAGCGCACGCCGGTCACGGAGTGGAGCGTCAAGGGCCGCGGCATCCTCGGCGTCCGGGCGATGAAGCTCGTCGAGGAGCGCGGGTCGCTCGTGGGCGCGCTCGTCGCGCTCGAGGACGACGAGCTCTACGCGATCGCGTCCGACGGCGTCGTCATCCGCACCCGGGTCGCCGACATCCGCGCCACCGGCCGCGACACCATGGGCGTGTCGCTCATGGACGTCAGCGACGACAGCGCGATCGTCGCGGTCGCCCTCGGCGACGTGTCCGACGAGGACGAGCCGGACGACGCGGAGGACGTCGACGGCGCCACCGACGTCGGCGACGCAAGCGCGGTACCGGGCGGTTCGGACGAGGCAGCCGCGGCCGGGTCCGTTACCGTGGCGCAGGACGCTTCCGTCGACCAGCCGCACGACGGCCCGACGGACCAGGACTAAGGAGCAGCTCGGTGGACACCGACGGCACGGCCGCACGGGCCGGGGCAGCGCGCGCCGGATCGTCGGCGAAGACCCCGGTCCCGAAGGTCGCGGCGGCCGCGGGGGTGACCGTCCCGCCGGGTGCCGCGCGCTCGACGACGGTCGACCCGCACCCCGGTCCGGCCGTCCCCGCGCAGGCTCCGTCCCCGTCGGTGGCGCCGCCGGCCGCGCCAGCCCCCCGTCCGGTCGGTCCTCGCCGGGCTCGACTGCTCGTGACCCGGCTCGACCCGTGGTCGGTCATGAAGACGGCCTTCATGCTCTCGGTGTCGATCGGCATCGTGCTGCTCATGTCGACCGCGCTGCTCTGGTGGACGCTCGACGTCACCGGCGTGTTCGCCGCGGTGGGGCGGACCGTCGACGACGTCGCCGGGTCAGGCAGCTCGTCGTTCGACTTCCTGTCCTTCGTCGGGTTCAGCCGGATCATGGGCATCGCCCTGGTGCTGACCGCGATCGAGATCGTCCTGGGATCGGCGCTCGCCACCCTGTTCGCCTTCCTCTACAACCTCTCCGTCGGGCTCACCGGTGGGCTCGAGGTGACCCTGTCCGAGGACGCCTGACCCGGTCCGGAGCACGCTCGCGGGCGTCGTTTGGGCGCCCCGGCGGGCCTGGGGTAGCCTTCTCCGGCACGACGCACGGGCCTATAGCTCAGCTCGGTTAGAGCGCTTCCCTGATAAGGAAGAGGTCGATGGTTCAAGTCCATCTAGGCCCACCACCCGCCAGTCCTGGAAGGCAGGAACCGTGAAGAAGCTCCTCGTGATCGCCGCACTCGCCGCCGTGGGCTACGTCGTCTATCGGCAGATCTCGGCCAGCCAGGCCGAGCAGGACCTGTGGACCGAGGCGACCTCCGCACCCGACCTTCGCTGACCTGCTCGACCCACGTGCACCGGTCCTCGGGCCGGCCACTGGGGGCTTAGCTCAGCTGGTAGAGCGCTGCCTTTGCAAGGCAGAAGTCAGGGGTTCGAGTCCCCTAGCCTCCACGCATACCGCGAGCCGACCCCGGACCCGGGTCGGCTCAAGGGCAGCACCGCCCTCATCACGGGGGCCCCGGTGCGCAACCTCCGCCTCGTACCCAGCGTCGGTTGCCACGAAACCGACCGCACGGTCGACGGTTCCCGGGCGATTCAGTTCAGGTCCAGCGTCGGGACGAAGGTCTGACGGCCCGGCGCGGCGGACCCGGCCCGGACGTGCGAGGATTCCACGCGTGACGACCTACGCGACGCTGCACACCAACCACGGGGACATCAAGTTCGAGCTCTTCCCGGACCACGCGCCCAAGACGGTGCGCAATTTCGTGGGCCTCGCGGAAGGCACCCAGGAGTGGACCGACCCGCGCACGGGCAAGGCGTCCACGACGCCGCTCTACGACGGCGTGGTGTTCCACCGGGTGATCTCCGGCTTCATGATCCAGGGCGGCGACCCGCTCGGCACCGGCACCGGGGGCCCCGGCTACCGCTTCGGCGACGAGTTCCACCCCGACCTGCAGTTCAGCAAGCCCTACCTGCTCGCGATGGCCAACTCCGGCCCCGGCACGAACGGCTCGCAGTTCTTCATCACGGTCGGGGCCACACCCTGGCTGAACATGAAGCACACGATCTTCGGCGAGGTCGCGGACGCCGAGAGCCGTGCTGTCGTCGACGCGATCGCGGCCGTGCCCGTCGGTGCGATGGACCGGCCGAAGGACGCCGTCGTCATCGAGAGCGTCACGGTCGAGAGTGTCGACGCCTGACCCCATCGGGGCGCCCCCGCACGTGCCGGTCTGCTACCGGCACCCCGACCGCGAGACCTACATCCGGTGCGGTCACTGCGATCGCCCGATCTGCCCCGACTGCATGACGAGCGCGTCGGTGGGCTTCCAGTGCCCCGAGTGCGTGGCCCAGGGCGCTGCGGCCACGCCGGTCACGCGCACCCGGTTCGGCGGGGTGGCTATCTCGCGCCCCTACGTCACGCTGACCCTCATCGGCATCAACGTCGTCGTGTTCGGCTGGGAGAACCTCGTCGGCGTCAACGAGGCCGCGGGCAGCTGGGGCATGTGGCCGGTCGGCGTGGCGCTGAACAACGAGTACTACCGGCTGTTCACGGCGGCCTTCCTGCACGAGAACCTGCTGCACATCGGCTTCAACATGCTGGTGCTCTGGATGCTCGGCCCGCAGCTCGAGTCGCTGCTCGGTCACGTGCGCTACACGGTGCTCTACGTCGTCGCCGGACTCGGGGGGTCGGTCGCCTCGTTCTGGTTCTCGGCGCCCAACGTCGTCGGGATCGGCGCGAGCGGCGCGATCTTCGGTCTCATGGGCGCCTACGTCGTCGTCGGGCGTGCGCTGCGCGCCGACATCTCGCAGGTCCTCGGCCTCATCGCGATCAATGTCGTGATCGGCTTCGTCGGCGGCGGCATCGACTGGCGGGCACACCTCGGGGGGCTGGCCACCGGCGCGCTCGTCGCGGCGATCTTCGCCTACGCCCCCCGGCAGCGACGTGTGCTCTGGCAGGTGGTCGGCGTCGTCCTCGTCGTGGTCGGGCTGGCGGTCCTGGTCGCCACCAGGGATGCGGCACTCACCTCGACCCTCGCCCTGGGCGGGCTGGACACCTCCTCGGCCTGACCCCGGGTTCCCTGCGGGGAGCCGACCGGGTTACCGTCCGGTACAGACGCTGCGGGGCCGGTCCCGCGATCGCCGGGAGGTCCACGTGAGCACCAACGACGCCGTCATCGTCGAGGCCATCCGTACGCCGGTCGGCGTGGGCAAGCCGGGCAAGGGGGCGCTCTCGGGCATCCACCCCGGCGACCTCGGGGCGCACGTGCTCGAGAACCTCGTGGCACGCAGCGGCATCGACCCGACCCTGATCGACGACGTCATCTGGGGCACCGTGTCGCAGGTCGGCGAGCAGGGCGTCAACGCCGCCCGCAACACGCTCCTCGCCGCAGGGCTGCCCGAGTCCGTGCCCGGCACCACGGTCGACCGCCAGTGCGGATCGAGCCAGCAGGCAGTCCACTTCGCCGCAGCCGGCCTCGTCGCCGGCCACTACGACGTCGCGATCGCGGGCGGGACCGAGGTGATGTCGCGCGTGCCGATGTTCTCCAATGCGCAGGGCGGCGACGGTCCGTTCCCGCCTCGGATGCTTGCGCGCTACGACAACAACCTGGTCCCCCAGGGCATCTCGGCGGAGATGATCGCCTCCCAGTGGGGCTTCTCGCGCCAGCAGCTCGACGAGATCGCGGCGGAGTCGCACGAGCGCGCGGCCTCGGCCACCGACGCCGGTCTGTTCGCCGACGAGATCCTGCCGGTCGGGGAGGTCACCGCGGACGAGGGCATCCGCCGCGGTACCACGCTCGAGACCCTGTCCGGGCTGCGCACGGTCTTCCAGGAGGATGGCGTAGTCACCGCCGGAAACGCCTCCCAGATCTCCGACGGCTCCGCAGCGCTGCTCATGACGACCTCGGCGAAGGCGGCCGAGCTCGGCCTCACCCCGATCGCCCGAGTGCACTCCGTCGCGCTCGCCGGCTCCGACCCGATCATCATGCTGACCGGCGTCATCCCGGCCACCCAGAAGGTGCTCGCGCGCTCGGGCCTGACGCTCGCCGACATCGGCGCCTTCGAGGTCAACGAGGCTTTCGCCTCCGTGCTCGCCGCGTGGCTGGCCGAGACCGGCGCGGATCACAAGCTCACCAACACCCAGGGCGGCGCGATCGCGATCGGCCATCCGCTCGGAGCCTCGGGCGCGCGGCTGATGACCACGCTCGTGCACCGGATGCGCCGCGACGGCATCCGCTACGGCCTGCAGACCATGTGCGAGGGCGGCGGGATGGCGAACGCCACCATCCTCGAGCTGATCTGAGCAGGCGAGGTCAGCTGCGCTGCTCTACCCACAGGCGGATCCCCGACTGATCACGGAGTTATCCACAGGTTCGTCCACACCTGGGGACGAATAACAGCGGTGTAAGTCGGACCTCGGACGAGGGGTCGGACGGCGGTCCGCGCCGGTCAGCGCCAGCGCGTCGACATGCCGAACCCGACCCCGATGAGGCCGAACCCGACGATGACGTTCCACCAGCCGAGCGTCTTCATCACCGGCAGGTCGGCGCCCGCGATGTAGTAGACGACGATCCACAGCAGACCAAGGACGAAGAACCCGATCATCACGGGTGCCCACCACGCCGACGAGCCGTACTTCACCGGCTCGGGTGCCGTGCTCGGCGGGGTGAAGTTCTTCTTCCGGCGGACCCGGGACTCGGGCACGGTGGCCCCCTTCGTGGATCGGGTGCGGGGCGCGGTGCGCCTCGCGGGCGTGGTGCGGCGGGCCCGCGGCCCGTCCGGCTGCCTAGCGTACCCAGGGTCCGGCGCCGGCGGGACCGCCAGGTCGGTCGGATCCGCCCGGAACGACGACGACGCCCCGCTCGTCCCATCCTCGGGCCGCCGATCACCGCAGCGGCCCGGATGAGGGCGTGCGACGGACCGCGACACGGCCCGCCGCCGACCGATCGAGGGATGTCGGGCGCCGGCGCGACGCCTACGGTGGGTGAGGTGAGCCCGCCCGGGCACCGGGTCGGCCGGGCCCCAGACGGGAAGGTTCGACCGTGAGCACCGACGAGACCCGGGCGGGGAGCGCACCGCCCGCGCCTCCGCGCGACACCGTGCGCACGATGATCCGCGGGCTCGGCGAGGTGTTCATGACCCTCGGCGTGCTCCTGCTGCTCATGTGCGTCTACCAGCTGTGGTGGACCAACGTGGAGAGCGCCCAGGCGATCACCGCGAGCCGCGACGAGATCGTGAGGTCCTGGCACGAGCCGCTGCCGACCCCCTCCCTCTCCCCCACGCCGACGTCGTCCTCGGCGACCGGCACCGCCGCGCCGCCCGCCTCGAACGCTCCGGCGCCGCCGTCGTACGGCACCGGGTTCGCGCTCCTCTACATCCCGCGCCTGTCGGACAAGGTGTGGGGCTTGCCGATCCACCAGGGCACGAGCAAGGACGTGCTCGCCCAGGGCGCGGGCCACTACAAGGAGACCCAGATGCCGGGGGAGACCGGCAACTTCGCGATCGCGGCGCACCGCTCGACCCACGACGAGCCGTTCGCCAACTTCCCCGACCTGCAGGCCGGTGACAAGGTGTACGTGCAGACCCGCACGACGTGGTTCGTCTACACGCTCACCAAGGACGACCCGAACCTGAGCCCCACCGACGTGTGGGTCGTCGAACCCGTGCCGGGACACCCGGGCACGACGCCCACGCAGAAGCTGCTCACCATGACGACGTGCACGCCGCGCTACGGTTCGACCGGCCGCTGGGCGTGGTGGGGCGTGCTGTCCTCGACCAGTCCCACGAGCGCGCCGGCGCCCGACGGCCTCACCAACACCGCCTGACCCCGGCCGACGCCAGCCGACCGCAGCCGCTCGTCATCGACCCGACAAAGGACCCGACACCGTGTACGCGTGGATGTGGCGCAAGCTCCCCGGCCCGTGGCCGGTGAAGGCGCTCGAGGCGCTCGTGGCGTTCGCGGCGGTCGTGGTGCTGCTGTTCACCGTCGTCTTCCCGTGGGTCGAGCCGCGGCTGCCGTTCAACGACGTGACCGTTGACGACACCCCGACTTCGACGGCGACGCCGTCGCCCTGACGCGTCGCCCGCGGTATCCCCTGAGGGGCCGACGCGTGTGTGCGCGATGATGTCCGGGTGACCGCCCGGATCCTCGTCGTCGACAACTACGACTCGTTCGTGTTCAACATCGTCCAGTACCTCGGCCAGCTCGGCGCCGAGGTCGACGTGCGACGCAACGACGAGGTGACGCCGGACGAGGGCCGGGCCTACGACGGCGTCCTGCTCTCGCCGGGTCCGGGCACGCCCGCGGACGCCGGCGTCTGCCTGGCGATGGTCCACGACCTCGCCGGCATCGTCCCGATCTTTGGCGTCTGCCTCGGCCACCAGGCCATCGGCGAGGCCTACGGCGCGGTGGTCGGACGCGCCCCCGAGCTGCTGCACGGCAAGACCAGCCTCGTGCACCACGACGGCTCGGGCGTGCTGTCGGGCCTGCCAGACCCGTTCACCGCCACCCGCTACCACTCGCTGGCGATCGACCCGGCCACGGTGCCCGACGAGCTCGAGGTCACCGCGCGGACCGACTCGGGCGTGATCATGGCGGTGCGCCACCGCAGCCTCGGGGTCGAGGGCGTGCAGTTCCACCCCGAGAGCGTGCTCACCGAGGGCGGCCACCGCATGCTGGCCAACTGGCTCGCGGTCTGCGGCGACCCGGGTGCCGTCGCGCGCTCCGAGGGGCTCGCGCCCGTCGTTGCCCGCTGACCGCAGGATCGGTCAGCGGGCTCCGCTCGAGCCTCAGGTCGCTGCGGGCGTCGGCGTCGGCGTGGGTGTGACCGGCGGGGTCGGCGTTGGGGTCGGGGTGGGCGTCGCCGGAGCCTTCGCGACCGTGATGGTCACGAGTGTGCCCTTGACGGCGGTGGTGCCGGCCTTGGGCGACTGGGCGAGGACCTGACCTGGGGGCACGGTGCCGTCCTCCTGCTCGACGACGTTGACGGTGAAGCCGGCGTTGGCCAGGTCGCTCTTGGCCTGCGCGGTGCTGGACCCGACGGTGTTCGGGACGGCCGTCTTGCCGTCGGACACCGAGATGTCGATCGGCGTGCCGGCGTCGACCTGGGTCTGCGCCGGCTTGCTCTGCGCGACGACGACGCCGGCCGGCTGGTCGGACTGCACGGGCGTCACCTTGCCCAGCGTGAGTCCGGCCGTGGTGAGCGCGGACTGGGCGGCGTCGGTCGTCGTGAGGCCCACCAGGTTCGGCACGGTCGACTGGTCCTTGCCGGTGGACACCGTGACGTCGACCCGGGTGCCCTTGTCGATCTGGTCGCCCGACGGCGGTGTCTGGGCGATGATCGTGTCCTTGGGACGGTCCGGCGAGGTCTGCGGCGTCTGGGTGCCGAGGACGAGGCCCTGCTGGCTGAGGATCGCGGTGGCCTGTGGAACGGTGAGGCCGGACAGGTTCGGCACGGCCACCCGCTCGACCGCCGGGGTGCCGAAGATGGCCTTCCCGACGAGCACCGTCGCGACACCGACCGCGAGCACCCCGAGGGTGAGGAGCACCCAGAAGGCCGGGCTGCGCTGCCCCGACTTCTCCTGCGCCGCAGCGGCTCCCGGCGCGACCGCTGCAGCGCCGACCGGCGCCATCACCGCGGTCTCCGTGCCGATCCCGAGGATGGGCACGGGGGCGGTGACGGGGAGACCGGCTATCGCCCGCTCCACGTCGGCACGCATCTCGGCCGCCGTCTGGTAGCGGTCGGCCGGGTTCTTGGCGAGAGCCGTCAGCACGATCGTGTCGATCTGCGCAGTGACCGAGGGGTCGAGCTGCGACGGCGGAACCGGCTGCTCGCTCACGTGCTGGTAGGCGATCGAGACCGGCGACTCGCCGGTGAACGGCGGTCGGCCGGTGAGCAGCTCGTAGAGCAGGCACCCGGTGGAGTAGAGGTCGCTGCGGCTGTCGACGATCTCGCCGCGGGCCTGCTCGGGCGAGAGGTAGTGCGCCGTGCCGAGGACGGCCGACGCCTGGGTCTGGGTCTGGCCCGAGTCTGCGAGGGCGCGGGCGATGCCAAAGTCCATCACCTTGACATCGCCACCGCGGGTGAGCATCACGTTCGCGGGCTTGATGTCGCGGTGGACGATGCCGTGGCGGTGGCTGTAGTCGAGGGCGGCGAGCACGCCGGAGGTGATCTCGAGGGCACGCTCGGGCAGGAGACGTCGACCCGTCGCCATCAGCTGGCGCAGCGTCATGCCGTCGACGTACTCCATGACGATGTAGGGCACGATCTCGCCGGTAGCCCCCTCGCTGTCGCCGAGGACGTCCTCGCCGGTGTCGTAGACGGCCACGACGTTCGGGTGGTTCAGCGATGCGGCGCTCTGCGCCTCGCGGCGGAAGCGGGCCTGGAAGCTCGGGTCTCGAGCGAGGTCGGGACGCAGGATCTTCACCGCGATGCGCCGTCCGAGACGCAGGTCGGTGCCTTCGTGCACCTCGGCCATGCCTCCGCGCCCGATCACGTCGCCGAGCTCGTAGCGCTGGCCCAGCCGGCGGATGTCGTCGGTCACCGTTCCTCCTCTGCCGCCGGGCCTGCGCCCGCCGAGGTGTACTGGACCATCATCGGCCCACCACCGCTTCCATCACTGCCTTCGCGATCGGTGCCGCGAGCTTGTTGCCGCTGATCTCGGCCGCCCCGCCGCCGTTCTGCAGCACGACCGCCACCGCCACCTGCGCCCCACCGGCCTGGTCGGCGGGCGCCACGCCGACGAACCAGGCGTGCGGTGGCTGCCCGGGGGCGGTCTGCGCCGTGCCGGTCTTGCCTCCGACCGTCACGCCAGGGATCCGGGCGTTGGACCCGGTGCCCCGCTCGACGACGGTGACCATCATGCCGAGCAGGGTGGCCGCGTTTGCGGGCGACATAGCCTGGGAGAACGCCTTCGACTCGGCGTTCTGCAGCACCTCGAGCTCGGGCGTGAGCGTTTGGGACACGAGGTAGGGGTACATGACCTGGCCGTTGTTGGCGATGCCCGCGCCCACCATGGCCATCTGCAGCGCCGTGGCCGTGACGTCGAACTGGCCGATGGCGCTCATGGCGGTCTGCGGCAGGTCGGGGTTCGGGGGGAACCGGCTCGTCGCCGCGCGCAGCGGGACCTCAAAGGAGTTGTTGAAGCCGAACTTCTCGGCCTCGGCCCTGAGGGCGTCGGCGCCGACGTCAAGGCCGATCGACGCGAAGGCCGTGTTGCACGAGACCGCGAGCGCGTTCTCGAAGGTGGTCTTGCCCCCGGGGCCGCACGCAGTGCCCGACCAGTTGTTCAGCTCCTTGGAGGTGTTCGGGAGCTTCAGCGCGGCCGGGCCCGGAACCACGGTGGTGGGGGTGTAGCGACCGGTCTCGAGCGCGGCTGCCGCAGTGACGAGCTTGAAGGTGGACCCCGGCGGCAGCGTCATGGCGAGCGGACGGTTGAGCAGCGGCTGGGTCGGGTCGGCGGAGTAGCGGTCGTAGGCCTTGCGGATACCCGCCGGGTCGTGGCTGGAGAGCAGGTTCGGGTCGAACGACGGCGAGGAGACCAGCGCGAGGATCGCGCCGGTGCGAGGGTCGATCGCGGCGACCGCGCCGGTACGGCCGGCGAGGCCGTCGTAGGCGGCCTGCTGCGCCTTCGGATCCAGCGTCAGGCGCACGGCGCCGCCCTGCACGCCTCGTCCGGCGAAGAGCTGCGCGACCCGGTCGACGAAGAAGCGGTCGTCGGACCCGGACAGCACGGAGTTCTCGGTGCGCTCGATGCCGGTGGCGCCGTAGACGACGGAGTAGAAGCCGGTGGCAGGGGCATAGAGCGGACCGTTGGAGTACTGCCGCAGGTACTTGAGCTGGTCGGCCGTCGGGATCGACGACGCGATTGCTGTGGAGCCCAGCAGGATCGGCCCGCGCTGGCGCGAGTACTCCTCGAGCAGCACCCTGCTGTTGGCGCCGCGGGCGCGCAGGTCTGCGGCCGCGAAGTACTGCAGATAGGTGAGGTTCGCCAGCACGGCGAGCAGCAGGATCACCAGGACGACCGAGACGCGCCGCACGGATCGGGTCACAGCGACACCACCTGGGTCGGGGCGTCCTCGAGGCGCACGCTCTCGGTGTCGGGACGACGTGCGCTGTCGCTCACGCGGATGAGCAGGCCGATCGCGATCCAGTTGGCGACCAGAGACGATCCGCCCTGGGCCAGGAACGGCGTGGTGAGACCGGTGAGCGGGATGAGTCGGCTGACGCCCCCGACGACGACGAACACCTGCAGGCCGAGCGAGATCGACAGGCCGGCGGCGAGGAGGGTGCCGAAGACGTCGCGGCACGCGACCGCGGCGCGCAGCCCGCGTTCGACGACGATGCCGTACATCAGCAGCATCGCCATGAGGCCGATGAGGCCGAGCTCCTCGCCGAACGCGGCGAGGATGAAGTCGCTCTTCGCGTAGGGCACGAGCATCGGGAAGCCCTGCCCGAGGCCGGAGCCGAACATGCCGCCGCTCGCGAAGCCGTAGAGGGACTGCGCGATCTGGTAGCTGGTGTCGGCCTCGTCGGCGAAGGGGTTCAACCACACGTCGAACCGCAGCCGGACGTGGCCGAACGCGAGGTAGGCGAGGACGGCGCCGGTAATGAACAGGACCGCGCCCAGCACGAGCCAGCTGCGTCGCTGGGTCGCGATGTAGAGCAGGGACACGAACAGCCCGAAGAACAGCAGCGACGTGCCGAGGTCGCGCTCGAAGACGAGGACGGCGAGGGACACGAACCAGGCGACGAACAGCGGGCCCATGTCGCGCCCGCGGGGGAACTCGATGCCCATGACCTTGGTGCGGACCAGGGCGAGAGAGTCGCGGGTGACGGTGAGGTAGCCGGCGAAGAAGATCGTGAGCAGGATCTTCGCCAGCTCGCCCGGCTGGAAGGACAGGCCCGCGAAGCGCACCCAGAGCGTGGCGCCGTTCACGGTCGCGCCGACCACCGGTGCCAGCGGCAGCAGGAGCAGCACCAGACCGGCGAGCATCGCGGTGTAGGTGTAGCGCTGCAGCGAGCGGTGGTCGCGTACGACGACGAGCACGACAACGAACAGCACGACCCCGAGCGCCGTCCAGGTCAGCTGGCTGTGGACGTCGGGCGGCGGCGCCACGCCGCCGTTGCGGGAGGCACGCTGCACCTCGGCGAGGTCGAGTCGGTGGATCATCGACAGGCCGAGCATGTTGAGGGTCGCGACGACGGGGACGATGATCGGGTCGGCGTAGGTGGCGAGGAACCGCACCGCGAGGTGCGCCACGAGCAGCAGCGCGGCGACCGCGGACAGCACGAGCACGGTGTCGTTCGTGAGATGTCCGAGGATGGCGAGGTCGACCTGCACGTAGGCGGCGGCACCGACGACGAAGGCGAGCACGAACAACCCCGCCTCGGCGCCTCGGCGCGTCGGTTGGCGATAGCGCGGGACGGCGCCGCCCGGAGCAAGCGTGACGCTCATCAGGTGCTCGACGGCGTGGCGGTCGCGGACGGTGTGGGGCCGGTCGAGACGTCTGGGCAGCCGGGAGTGGTCGGTGCCGAAGTGCACTGCGCGGCGCTGGTGCTGAGGTGGTCGACCACCTGCTGCGCGGCGCTCAGCGAGTCCACGGTGATGTTGTTCTCGACCTGCATCGCCTCGAAGTCCGGGAGCGAGTCGACCGTCAGCGTCGTGACCTGCTCGACGGCGTGCAGGCCCACCGGCCCGAGCGCGCCGGGGAGGCCGCGGTAGATGGCGACGTAGCCGCCCTCGTTGCCCACGAAGTACTGATGCCGGGCCCAGGTCCAGGTGAGTCCGACCACCGCCGCGACCGCGACCGCCAGCGCGACGAGAGCCGCCACCCACGGCCAGCGGACCCGTGGGCGCGTGGAGGACTGCTCCTCGGCGTAGACACCGGCGAGCGCTCCGACGTCGCCTCCTGTGCCCTTGCCGGAGCTGGTGGACACCCGCACCACGGTGGCGGCGCGCGGGTCGAGCTGGGCGTCGGCCGGGAAGGCGAAGCCGGGGAGGCGCTCACGGTTGCGCGGCTCGCCGGCCGCGCCCACGACCACGGGTATGTCCGCCCCGAGGGCCTCGTCGGTCTCGACGACGTCGGCGACGACGCAGGTGACGTTGTCCGGCGCACCGACCTCGAGCGCCGCCTCGACGAGCGCGGTGACCACCGCGGTGGGGTCGGCGATGCCGAGCAGCTCGTGGATGCGGTCCTCAGAGACGTAGCCGCACAGTCCGTCCGAGCAGACGAGGAACCGGTCGCCGGGGTGCGCCTCGCGGACCGAGACGTCGGGCTCGGCCGGGTGGACTCCGTCGATCGCCCGCATGAGCAGGTTGCGCCGCGGGTGGGTGAGTGCCTCGTCGGCGGTGATGCGTCCGGCGTCGATGAGGGTCTGGACGTAGGTGTGGTCGCGGGTGACCTGGCTGAGCACGCCGTCGCGGAGCAGGTAGGCGCGCGAGTCGCCGACGTGCAGCACGGCGACGCGGGCCGGGTCGCCGCCGAGCCACGCCAGCGCGGTGAGCGTCGTGCCCATCCCGGCGAACTCCGAGTTGGCGGCGACGACGTCGGCGATGCGCTCGCTCGTGGTGAGCACGGCCTCGGACAGGCGCTCGAGCGCCTCGACGTCGCCGAGGCCGGCGGTCTCCATCTCCGACATCGTCGCGATAGCCGCGGCCGACGCGAGCTCGCCCGCGGCGTGCCCGCCCATGCCGTCCGCGACGACGACGAGCTGGTCGCCGGCATAGCCGGAGTCCTCGTTGCCGGTGCGCACGAGGCCGATGTCGGAGCGCGCTGCCGAGCGCAGCGTGAGCACCGCGGCTACTTCCGGAGCTCGAGCACGGTGCGGCCGACCTTGATCGTGTGGCCGATTGCGAGGGGGGTCGGCGAGGTGATGCGGCTGCGGTCGACCCAGGTGCCGTTGGTCGAGCCGAGGTCGCTCACCACCCATGTGCCGTTGGTGAGGGTCAGCCGTGAGTGGTTGTTCGACGCGTAGTCGTCGTCGAGGACGAGCGTGGAGTGCGGGGCACGGCCGATCGTGACGTCCGCCGAGCCGAGCGGGATCACAGTGCCGGTGAGCGGTCCCTCGATGACGACGAGCTGCCGGGCGCCCATCTTCACCTTCGGCGCCTTCTCCGGCTTCGGGCTCTTGGCGGGCTTCGCGGTCGAGCGGGGGACCGGCGCCGCGACGAGCGGGCGGGCGTCTCGAGGGGCGCGAAGGTCGCGACGAAGCACGAGGATCGTCACGATGACGAGCAGCCAGATCAGTGCCAGGAACCCCAGTCGAAGCAGCGTGAGGAGGAGCTCGGACACCGCGGCGTCACCCCGCTCGGAACGTCAGCCGGGTGGCTCCGAGCTGGACGACCGCGCCGTCGTGCAGCACCGTCTCGCCGACCTGGACGCCGTCGACGTAGGTGCCGTTGGTGGATCCCAGGTCGCGCAGGACGACCTCGCGGCCGAGCAGGATCTCGGCGTGGTGGCGAGAGACACCGGGGTCATCGACCCGGATGTCGACGTCGGTGCCGCGACCGAGGCGCGTCACGGCGCGGGTGAGCGGGTGCGCGATGTCGTCGGCGACGAGCCGCGGGTGGCCGGCGTCGGGCGGGATCGGCGGCGGGCGCACGCCCTGCGGGCTGGAGGCCACCTCGGCCCGCGCCTCGCTGGTGACGCGGAACAGGCCGGTGTCGAGCGTCTCGTCGCGGGTCAGCTCGACCGTGGTGCCCCCGAGGAAGGTGTAGCGCTGCTCCTCGGCGTACTCGCGGGCCATCCCGGCCAGCTCGTCGGTGAGGGTGTCGGCGTAGACGGCGAGGCGGTCGTGGTCGTGCGGGCTGAGGTCGACGGCGAAGACGTTCGGCACGACCGTGCGACCGCGGCTCACGACGGCGGCGCGATCGTCCATCTCGCGCTGGAGGGCCGCGGCGATCTCGACGGGCTGGACCTCGGCCTTGAAGGCGCGCGCGAAGGCACCGTTGACCATCCGGTCGAGCCGCTGCTCGAAGCGGTCGAGCAGACCCACCGTGCCTCCCGTGGCGTGAGCTCGGCGCACCCCTGGGCGAACGCCGTCGGCCTTGATCGTAACCGTGCGGGCAGCGCTGACCTGCGCCGCAGGCGCGGTGGCGGGTCCCGGTTTGGGTCACCGGAGGATTCCGGGCGGGTCCCGCGTGCGTGTTAGCCTTCTCCGGCGCGCGCGAGTGGCGGAATAGGCAGACGCGCACGGTTCAGGTCCGTGTACCCGAAAGGGTGTGGGGGTTCAACTCCCCCCTCGCGCACCACACGACAGGCTCTCGCCCCCCCGGGGCGGGAGCCTTCGTCGTCCGCCGCCCCGTCCGTGCTACAGATGAGTCGCCCAGTCCCAGCCCCGGAGGACGCGCCATGACCGTCTCGCTCACCCACCGCGACTCGATCGCGGTCCTCACCCTCGGCGACGACGAGAACCGGTTCTCCCCCGGGTGGCTCGACGACGTGGACGCCGCCCTGGACCGGGTCGTCAGCGGCGAGCCGACCGCGCTCCTGACGACTGCATCCGGGAAGTTCTTCTCCAACGGGCTGGACCTCGACTGGCTCGCCGCGAATCCGGGCGAGTGGGGTCCCTACGCCGCGCGCGTGCAGGTCCTGCTCGCTCGTCTGCTCACCCTGCCGGTGCCCACCGTCGCCGCCGTCAACGGGCACGCGTTCGGTGCGGGGGCGATGCTCGCGATGGCGCACGACTTTCGGGTGATGCGGGCCGACCGCGGCTTCCTGTGCTTCCCCGAGGTCGACATCCGGATCCCGTTCACACCGGGGATGTCCGCGCTGATCCAGGCCAAGACGACACCGAGGACCGCGATCGAGGTCATGACGACGGGCCGGCGCTACGGCGGAGCCGATGCTGCGGCCGCAGGTCTGGTCGACGGCGCCGTAGCCGAGGACGCCCTGCTCGAGTCGGCGGCCCAGGTCGTCGCGCCGCTCGTGGGCAAGGACGCTGCCACCCTCGGCACCATCAAGAGCGTCATGTTCGCGGCTACGGCGGCTGCGCTCACGGCCTCGTAGCGCTTCGTGGACCGCCGGTCAGCGCGCGAGGCGGCGGGTGAGACGCTCGTTGCCGGCGGCCACGATCCGGCCGTAGTGCCCCGGGGAGATCCGGGCGAGCGCGTCGAGCACGTACGTCGAGCCTCCGATCAGCACGCGGGGCCTGCGCCGCTCGGCGCCGACGACGATCAGGCGCGCAGCGATCGCGGGGTCGATCGAGAGCAGCTTGGTCCACGCCCGACGACCCTGCTCGTACTCGGCGGGGTCGACACCGGCGCCGATGCGCGCGCTCGCGGCGATCCCCGTCGCGATGCCGCCCGGGTGCACTGTCGTGACGCCGACCTCGTGCTGGGCGAGCTCCTCGCGCAGCGCGTCGCCGAAGCCGCGGACCGCGAACTTGCTCGTGCTGTAGGCGACCTGGCCGGGTGGGGCGATCAGACCGAAGAGGCTGGAGATGTTCACGATGTGCGAGCCGCGGGTCGCGATCAGGCTGGGCAGCAGCGTGTGCGTCATGAGGACCACGGCGTGCAGGTTGATCGAGAGAAGCCACTCGACGTCCTCGAGACGGACCTCCGCGAAGCGGCCGCCGAGCGCGACACCGGCGTTGTTCACGAGCAGGTGCACGTGTGGGTGCGCGTCACGGATCGTCGTCGCCGTGGCCAGCGCAGCGGCACGGTCGCCGAGGTCGACGACGTAGGTCGTGGCGCTGCGGTCCGCACGCTCGGTGCGCAGCTCGCCGGCCAGGGCCGCGAGACCCGGCTCGTCCCGGTCGAGGAGCACGAGGTGGGCGCCGCGGGCGGACAGCTCGCGAGCGATGGCACGGCCGATGCCACCGGCCGCACCGGTGACGACGGCGGTAGCGCCGTCGACGACGAATCGCTGCACGGTGTCTCCTGTCGGGTGCTGACGGCGTCGTGTGTTGGGCTCGAAGGAACCCGGGCCACCTTCATCGGATGCGGGTGAAGGTGACTCCGGGGTCGGTGACGGGGGCTTTGATGAGCAGCCGGACGTCCCGGCGGTAGCTCTGCAGCAGCCGCCATGGCGGAGCGGTGCCCTGCTTCGGGAGCATGGCCGCAGCGCGCTGCACGTAGCCGGCGGACAGGTCGAGCAGTGGGAGCCGGGCGTCGTCGGGCGGGGGCACGGGCGTGACGACGGCGTAGCCGTGGGTGTCGAGATGGTCGAGCAGGCGGCACACGTAGCGGCTCACGAGGTCGCACTTGAGGGTCCACGAGGCGTTCGTGTAACCGACCGCGAACGCGAAGTTGGGGACGCCGGTGAGCATCATTCCCTTGTAGGCCACGGCCGACGGCGGGTCGACCGGCGTGCCGTCCACCGCGAGCACGATGCCGCCGATCAGCAGCAGGTCGAGGCCGGTGGCGGTGACGACGACGTCGGCGTCGAGCTCCTGCCCGGACTCGAGGAGCAGACCGGTCGCGGTGAACCGCACGACACGGTCGGTGACGACCGACGCCGCGCCCGCGCTGATGGCCCGGAACAGGTCGCCGTCCGGGGCGACGCACAGCCGCTGCGTCCATGGGTCGTAGCGCGGCGTGAAGTGCGTCGCGACGTCGTAGCCCTCGGGCAGCTGGCGGCGGACGCCGTTGACGAAGACCTTCTTCATGGCACCGGGCCACCGTCGCGAGAGCCGGTAGCTCAGACCCGACGTCGCGATGTTCTTGCCCCGGACGATCTTGTAGGCCATCGTCGGCGGCAGCACTCGGCGAACCAGGTCGGCCACGGCGTCGCGCGAGGGCAGCGACACGACGTAGGTCGGTGAGCGCTGCAGCATCACCACGTGCCGCGCGGTGCCGGCGAGCGCGGGAACCAGCGTGATGGCGGTGGCGCCGCTGCCGATCACCACGACCCGCCTGCCCGCGACGTCGAGGTCCTCGGGCCAGTGCTGCGGGTGCACGACGTCGCCGGCGAAGTCCTCGCGACCGGCGATGTCGGGATCGTGACCGTGGTCGTAGCGGTAGTAGCCGGTGCAGCTGAACAGGAAGCCGCAACTGAGGGTGCTGCGTTCGCCGGTGTCGGTGCGCAGCACCTCGACGGTCCAGCGGGCATCGGTGCTCGACCAGTCGGCCGCGACGACCCGGTGCTGCAGGCGCACGTGCGGGGTGACGCCGAGGTCGTCGGCCGTGTCGCGGACGTACTGCAGGATCGCCGGCCCGTCCGCCAGCGCCTTGCCGTCGAGCCACGGCCGGAACGGGTAGCCGAGGGTGTGCATGTCGGAGTCCGAGCGGATGCCGGGGTAGCGGAACAGGTCCCAGGTGCCGCCGACGGTGTCGCGCGACTCGAGCACCGCGTAGTTGGTCCCCGGCCGTTCGATCTCGAGCCGGCAGGCCGCGCCGATGCCGGACAGGCCGGCACCGACGACGAGAACGTCGAGGTGCTCCGGGGCCATGCGCGGACGCTACCGCCCGGTGGGCAGGCCAGGAAGCCGGTCCGGGTGTGCTGGACTGTGGCCCGTGCCCGCGCTCCTCGCCCTCGTCTCGGCGCTGGTGTGGGGCGTCGCCGACTTCGTCGGGGGACTCGCGTCGCGGCGCTCGACGCCGTTGCAGACGCTCGTGCTCACCACCCCCGCGGGGCTCGTCCTCATCGTGCCGCTCGCCCTGCTCGTCGGCGGCGACCCGGCCGGCACCGCGCTGCCGGGCATCGGCTCGGCGCTGTTCGGCTCGATGGGCATCCTGCTGCTCTACGCGGCGCTCACGATCGGTCCGATGGGCATCGTCTCGCCGATCGCCGCAGTGATCGGGGCGGCGATCCCGGTGGTCGTCGGACTGCTGCAGGGCGACCGGCCCGGCCCCGCGGCCTACGTCGGCATGGCGCTGGCGGTCGTCGCGATCGTCACGGTGGGCCTCGAGCCGAGGGCTCCGACCGACGACGCCCGGCACCAGAAGCTGTCGACGAAGGCGCTGGTGCTCGCGATCCTGTCCGGCATCGGCATCGGCGGGTTCATGGCCGTCATCTCGCAGGCGCCGCACGACTCGGGCCTCTGGAGCGTCGTCTGGGCGCGCGGCACCTCCGCATTGATCATCGCGGTGCTCGGCGGTGTGGTGGCACTGCGCTCACGGACGCCGTACGCCGCGGTGGGTCGCTCCGTGCGGGTGCAGGCGCTGTCCGCCGGTGTGCTCGACGTCGGTGCCAACGCGATCTACGTCCTGGCGTTGCAGATCGGGCTGCTGTCGGTCGTCTCGGTGCTCGGGTCCCTCTACCCCGCCGCGACCGTGCTGCTCGCGCGCTTCGTGCTCGCCGAGCGGCTGCACGTCATGCAGAAGGTCGGGATGGTCACGGCGATCCTCGCCGCGGCTCTCCTCGCCGTGGGCTGAGAGGATCACCCTGTGACCACCGCTCCTCTCCTCGCCTCGGCCTGGCCGGTGGCGTCCGTGCAGACCGTCGTCACGGTCCTCGCGCTCGCGCTGGCGGTCGTCACCGGCGTGCTCGCACTGCTCGACCGCAAGCTCCCCCGCTGGGTGCTGGTGCTCGTGGCGCTGCTCGAGCTGGCGCTGCTGGTGATGCTCGTGCAGTGCGTGGTCGCCTGGGTCGGCGGCAACGGGCCGGCCGACCCCGTCGTGTTCCTCGCGTACCTGGTCGTCGTGCTCGTCGCGGCACCGGGAACCGTCTGGTGGGGTGCCGCGGAACCGGGCCGGTGGGGGACCGGTGTCGTGTGCATCGCGGGACTGCTCATCCCTGTCCTCGTCGTGCGTCTCCAGCAGGTCTGGACCGGAGCGTCGGTGACCACCGGTGGCTGACGGCGCAGCGCCGACGGCGCCCGGCTCGACCAAGCACGGCCCCGGCCGTGCCCTCATCACGGTCTACGCGATCCTCGCGATCGCGGCGACGTCGCGCTCGCTGTTCGAGCTCGCGACGAAGTTCTCCCAGGCGCCCGTCCCGTACCTGCTCTCGACGTTCGCCGCGGTCGTCTACTGCGTCATCACCGTCGCGCTGGTGAAGGACACCCCCGGTTGGCGTCGCGTCGCGTTCGTGGGCATGGTCGTCGAGCTCGTGGGCGTCCTCGTCGTCGGCACGTGGAGCCTCGTGCACCCGGAGACGTTCCAGAACACCGTCACCGGCAAGGGCGTGCACAGCGTCTGGTTCTGGTTCGGGCTCGACTACCTGTTCGTGCCGCTCGTGCTCCCCGTGCTCGGGCTGAACTTCCTGCGCCGCACCCGCGGGCGCTCCGACGGGATCTGACGGTTCCCTGACGTCCGCCCTGTCGGGCTGGTGCGCGGCCCGCAAGGGGCACAGGCTGTCGGCATGGAAACCACGTACAGCGCCGACGTCGTCGTCCTCGGTCTCGGCCCCGGTGGGCAGCAGGTGGCCGAGGACCTCGCCGCGGCAGGTGTCTCCGTCGTCGGGATCGACGCCGAACTCGTGGGCGGCGAGTGCCCGTACTGGGGCTGCGTCCCGTCGAAGCGGATGGCGCGGGCAGCCGGGGCGCTGGCCGAGGCCGAGCGGGTCGACGGGCTCGCCGGTCTCGCGGACGTGACGCCGGACTGGACCCCGGTGCACGCCTGGATCCGCGACTCCGCGACCGACGACTGGGACGACCGTGCGGCTGTGGAGCGGCTCGAGGGCAGGGGCGCCACCTTCGTGCGGGGTCGTGGCCGGCTCGACGGGCCGCGCACCGTGCTGGTGACCGCCCCCGACGGCTCGCAGGCCACCGTGACCGCGACCCGCGCGCTGGTGGTGGCGACCGGGTCGACGGCCGCGGTGCCGCCGATCGAGGGCCTCGCGGGCACGCCGTACTGGACCAACCGCGAGTTCGTGCAGAGCCCGACCCTGCCGCCGTCGATGGTGGTTCTCGGCGGCGGCGCGATCGGGTGCGAGCTCGCGCAGGCGGCCGCGCGCTTCGGGGTCGACGTGACGGTGGTCGAGTACGCCGCGCAGCTGCTGGCGCTCGAGGAGCCCGAGGCCGGCGCGCTCCTCGCCGAGGTCTTCGCGCGCGAGGGGATCTCGGTGCGCACGGGCGTCGGCGCGCAGCGGGTGGAGCACTCCGACGACGGGTTCGCCGTCACACTGTCCGACGGCTCGATGGTTCACGGCGAGCGGCTGCTCGTGGCCACCGGGCGACGGGTCGACCTCGACACGCTCGGGGTCGCAACGGTCGGCGTCGACGTCTCGGCGCGGTCCTTCACCGTCGACGACACCCTGCGGGTGGTGGGCGCGGACGGGCCTGTCGACGGCCTCTTCGCGATCGGTGACTGTGCCGGCCAGGGCGCGTTCACGCACGTGGCCGTGCACCACGCCCGGATCGTCGTCGAGTCCCTGCGCACCGTGGGTGTGCCCCTTGCGTCGAACCCAATCAGCGCCCTGCCGCGGGTCACGTTCACCGACCCCGAGGTCGGCGCCGTCGGTCTCACGGCCGCGCAGGCGCGAGCCCAGGGGCTCGCCGTCCGGACGGTCTCGCTGTCGCTCGCCGCGGCCGCGACGCGCGGGTGGATCCACGGCCCCGGCAGCGACGGATTCATCTCGGTGGTCGAGAGCGGCGGCGTGCTGGTCGGTGCGACGAGCGCGGGACCGACCGGCGGCGAGGTGCTTGGCGCGCTGTCGGTCGCGGTGCAGGGACGGGTGCCGGTCGCCGAGCTGCGCCGCATGGTGTGGGCCTATCCGACGATGCACCGCGGGATCGAGTACGTCCTCGCCCAGCTCGACACCGCCGAGGTCACGACGTCTCCGGCGTAGGTGCTGGAGCGGGCGGGTCAGAGCGTCTGGGCCGTGACGGCGCTGGACATGCGCAGGCGCAACGGGTCGAGGCGCATGATGCCGGGACCGTCGGCGACGAGGTCCGGGAGCTCGTTCATCAACCGGTGGAACAGCGGCGCGGTGCGGTGCGCCTCGAGGGACTCCTCGTCCCGGAACCACTCGTAGAGCCAGACGACGTCGGAGTCGTCGGGCTCGACGCACAGGAAGAACGCCTCGGTGCCCGGCTCGGAGTCGAGGTCGTCGACGTAGCGGTTGAGGACGTCGAGCGCCGCGGCGCGCATCCCGGGGTTGATGGGCACGCGCACCAGGAGCCCGATCCGCCCGGGCAGCACGGCATCGACGCCCGGTCCTGCATGCTCGGTCACGGGGAAAGTGTCACCCATCACCGCCGGTGACGGCAGGTCGACCCGGCGAAACGCGAGACGGCGTCCCCCATGACGCCCCGCGGATGGCAGGCTCGTGCCGTGCCCGAGCTGCCCGAGGTGGAGTCCCTCGCCGCGTACCTGCGCGCGACGGCGACCGGGCTGCGCGTGGCGCGGGTCGAGCTCGCCGCGATCAGCGCGCTCAAGACCTTCGACCCGCCGGTCACCGACCTCGTGGGCGCGCGCATCGTCGACGCCACCCGCCGCGGCAAGTACCTCGACGTCGTGCTGGCCGACGAGGACGGCGAGGTGCTGCACCTCGTGACGCACCTGTCGCGCTCGGGCTGGCTGCACTGGCGAAAGGAGATGAGCGCCTCGCCCCCGAAGCCCGGCAAGGGGCCGCTCGCCTTCCGGGTGGTGCTCGTCGACGACGACGGCGTGGCCGCGGGCGGGTTCGACCTCACCGAGGCGGCGACCCGCAAGGGACTGTCCGTCTACGTCGTGCGGGATCCGCAGTCGATCGACTGGGTCGCACGCCTCGGGCCCGAGCCGCTCGCCGCCGACTTCACCCTCGAGGTGTTCACGCAGATCCTGGCCGAGGCGGGCGGCAAGCAGCTCAAGGGCGTCCTGCGCGACCAGTCGACGATCGCCGGCATCGGCAACGCCTACAGCGACGAGATCCTGCACGCGGCCCGCCTCAGTCCCTTCAAGGCCGCGGGCAAGCTCGCCCCCGACGAGATCGCGACCCTGTACGCCGCGATCCACGACGTGCTCACGGACGCCGTCACCCGTTCCGAAGGACTCGGCGCCGCCGACCTCAAGGCGGAGAAGAAGCTCGGGATGCGCGTGCACGGGCGCACCGGGCAGCCGTGCCCGGTCTGCGGCGACGTCGTCCGCGAGGTGAGCTTCGCCGACTCGTCGCTCCAGTACTGCGCCACCTGCCAGACCGACGGCAAGCCGCTCGCCGACCGTCGCTACAGCAAGTTCCTCAAGTGATCCACGGGAGCGCGAGGTGATCGCCGTCGGCGCCGATGGCCTGGTCGAGTCGCTGCGCGGGATCGTCGGGGCAGCTCACGTGCTCACCGACGACGACGTCGTCGCGCCGTACGCCGTGGACTGGTCGCGGCGCTTCTCCGGGCCGGTCCGCGCCGTGGTGCGCCCGGCCGACACCGCCGAGGTGGCAGCGGTCGTCCGCGCCTGCGTCGGGGTGCGCGTGCCAGTGCTGCCGCAGGGCGGCAACACCGGGCTCGTCGGCGGTTCCGTGCCCGGTCGCGACGGTCCCGCTCCGGTGGTCCTCTCGACGCGTCGGCTCACCCGGCTCGACGGCGTCGACGAGCTCGCGGGCCAGGTCAGCGTGGGCGCCGGGGTCGTGCTGGCGGATCTCCACCACCACGTGCGGGCCGCCGGGTGGGAGTACGGCGTCGACCTCGCTGCCCGCGACAGCGCCACCGTCGGCGGCACGATCGGCACGAACGCCGGCGGCATCCGGGTGTGCTGCCACGGGATGACACGCGCGCAGGTCGTCGGGGTGGAGGCGGTGCTGCCGGACGGTTCCGTTGTCGCGCACCTCGGCGGACTCCCCAAGGACAACACCGGCTACGACCTGACCGGCCTGCTGGTCGGGAGCGAGGGCACCCTCGGCGTCGTGACCGCTGCGCGGCTGCGGCTCGTGCGCCCCCCGACAGCGTCGGCGGTCGCGCTCGTCGGTGTCCGTGACGCCGCCGACGCCCTCAACCTGGTGCGCAGCGCCGTGCCGCGCGGCGTCCGCCTGCTCGCCGCCGAGATCCTCGACGCCGCGATGCTCCGCCGCGTGTGCGAGGTGGCAGCCCTCCCCTGGCCGCTCGCGGGTCCCGCGCCGCACGTGCTGCTGCTCGAGACGGAGTCGCCGCGCGACGGCGAGGTCGCGATGGACCTGCCCGACGACCGCGACGTCGTGGTCGCCCTCGACGCAGCCGACCGGGCCCGGTTCTGGTCCTACCGCGAGCGGGCGGCCGAGGCCACGTCGGTCCTCGGCGTGCCGCACCGGTTCGACGTGTCGGTGCCGATGGGCGGCTGGGACGCGTTCGTCACGGACATGACCGCGCGGCTGGACGGCCTGGCGGACGTCACCGAGGTGCTCGTCTTCGGCCACCTGGCCGACGGCAACCTGCACGTGGAGGTCCTCGGGCCCGACCCGGACGACGAGCGCGCCGACGTCGTCGTGCTCACGACCGTCGCCGACCACCACGGCTCCATCTCCGCCGAGCACGGGGTCGGGCGTGCGAAGGCGGCGTACCTGCACCTGACGCGGTCGCCCGCGGAGATCGCCGCCATGCGCGCCGTGAAGGCCGCTCTCGACCCGCACGGGTTGTTCAACCCCGGAGCTCTTCTCCCCTGATTCGGGTCCTGGTCGCGGTGTCGTCGCCTGCTGGCCGGGTCCGGGTGCCACGATGTCCCGCGTGACCGAGGTCGTGGCGCACCGGGGCTCGAGCGCCGACGTCCCCGAGCACACCCTCGCGGCGTACCTGCGGGCCATCGACGACGGCGCCGACGCCCTCGAGTGCGACGTGCGCCTTACCGCCGACGGTCACCTGGTCTGCGTCCACGACCGACGCATCGACCGCACGAGCGACGGGTCCGGCGTCGTCTCTGTGATGACCCTCGAGGACCTGCACCGCCACGACTTCGGCCGGTGGCGCGACGCCGGCACCTCGCGCCCCACGTCGGGCGGCCCGGACCTGTCGGACCCGGTCGTCATCGACGAGGACCTGCGTCGCGTCCTGACCCTCGAACGGCTGCTCGAGCTCGTGGTCGACTCCGAGCGCGAGATCGGGCTCGCGATCGAGACCAAGCACCCGACGCGCTACGGCGCGCTCGTCGAGGAGCGCACGGTGGAGCTGCTGCGCCGATTCGGCCTGGCCCGTCCGCGCAGCGAGCGCGACTCGCGGATCCGCATCATGAGCTTCTCGCAGCTGTCGATGCGCCGGGTGCGCCAGCTCGCCCCGGGGCTGCCGACCGTGTTCCTCATGGATCGGGTCCCGCTGCGGTTCCGCGACGGGTCGCTGCCCTTCGGCTCCGCCATCGCCGGCCCGTCGATCGACATCGTGCGCGAGCACCCGCGCTACGTCCAGCGGGTGCACGAGGCCGGTGGCCGTCTGCACGTATGGACCGTCGACAACCCCTCGGACGTGGCGCTGTGCGAACGGTTGGGGGTCGAGGCGATCATCACCAACCGTCCCGGTCCCGTTCTGGCGCAGCTCGGCCGCACCGGGTCCGGTGGACCCGTCCGCGCGCACCGCTGACCCGGCGCCCGGCGTGACCCGGCGCTTGTGTCGCGTACGCTCGCCGACCGTGGCCCAGAAGAGGAAGTCCTCGCGTCCCGCCCCCGCCCTCGTCGCTTCGCACGACGAGATCCCCGTCGTCGGCATGCGTGAACCGTGCCCGTGCGGCAGCGGTCGACGCTACAAGGCCTGCCACGGTCGGGCCGCGGCGAACTGGGGTCAGGAGCTGGTCCGACGCCCGTTCGCCGGCATCCCCGGCGAGGCTGACTGGATCGCGCTGCGCGAGATCGTCCCCTCGGCGACCGCGCCGCTGACGCTGGCCGGCGACCACGCCGACCGACTCGGCGAGCGCCGCCTCACCCTCGCCACCGTGCTGCCGCTCGCGTGGCCGGCCCTGGTGCGCACCGACGGCGCGATCTTCCTCGGCCTTCAGACGGCGACCAGCACGGGCGACACGAGCCGCGACGTCGCCGACGCCCTGCTCCGCGCGCTCGACTCCGAGCCCGGTACGCCCGTGCCGCCGCAGCGGCCCGGCGATGGCCCGCGCCTGCAGGACCTCCTCGACCTCACGGCGCCGCTCGACGTCACCGTGCACGCAGGATTCGACTTCTGGATCGACGGCAGCGGCGCCGAAGTCACCGACGAGGTCTCGGCGTCGCTGGAGCGGGCCAACGCGTCCGTCGTACCGACCGTGCGGCTCTCCGGCGTCGACGCGGCCTACTGGTGCCGCATCGGCACCAAGGAGCACCTGCGCTGGGTGCTCCCGCACGACGAGGAGCCGTTGCTCGACGCGTTGGCCCGGTTGCACGCCCGTGGTGCGGACACCCTCGGCGAGGAGACGCGGTTGATCGGCACGTTCCGCGCCGACGGCCTGCTGGCGCCGGTGTGGGACCTCGTGCCCGGTGCCGAGGCCGACGACGTCGAGGGGCCGGCTGCCGCGTTCGCCGCCCGGCTCGCCGACGCCCTGACCGAGACCGCTGACCTCACCGATCCCGAGCGTCGGGCGCGAGCGGGACTCTCGAACCGTCAGGTCACGCTGCGTTGATGCGTGCTCCGCCTGCGTGATGGAGTGCTCCATCGCCATACGGACCGTGAGGATCTCGTCACTTTCACGTGAATCCGCGACGCGGATCCAGCTCGCCCGTCGCGGTTTCGGTCTAGACCGAAACCGCAGGATCGGTTCCATCCGGCAGAATCGCCGCGCCGTTGGTCAAAGTTCCCTCAAGAACTTCTGCGGATGGCCGCGCCGAGGTTGAGCCGCGGCGGAGGAACGCCTACGGTCTGTCTCGATCGGACGCTGCTGCATCCCCCGTCGGCGGCGTCCGATCGCCTGTGTCCGGGAAGATCGGCCTGTCGACCTCGCCTCCCGCGCCGCCGTCCGCGCCCGCCGTGGCCGCCGTCACACCGACCCGTACGCCGGCGACCGTGTGATCACGTGCTGACGTGGGAACAACCGTTCCGGCGACGGTCGGGAGTCCGCGGGGGTGTCTCCCGTTCGACAGCGTCCCGCTGCACCAGCACCGGCGACGACCAGCCCAGGAGGACGGGCCCACCACGGAGCATCCGGTGGGCCCGTCTGCTCCGTACTCCTCAGCCCCGGACCAGCTCCACGAAGGTGATGACGGCGAGGACCGCGAGCAGCGCGCCCGAGATGACGCGGACGCGCCAGAGTGGCACGTGCCGCTGCAGCCACCCGCCGACGAGCACGCCCAGGCCTGCGACCGCGCAGAGCGCGAGCCATGATCCGAGGAAGACCGACAGCGGTGCGTCGGTTCGCGCCGCCTGACCGGCCGTGACCAGCTGGGTCAGGTCGCCCCACTCAGCGGTGAAGATGACCGCGAACGTCGTGGCGAACACCGCCAGACCGTGCCTGCCCGGAGCGGCCTTCGCCGCGAACTCCTCGAGCTCCTGCTCCTCCTCTGCCTGCTCCTCCGCGCGCTCGCGCAGGCCGCCGCGGATCAGGACGACGGCGCCGCCGGCGAACAGGACGGCCGTCACCCCGAGGACGAGGGTGCGCGGAAGCAGGGACAGCAGCTGGCCGGCCGCCACGGCGATGAGCACCTGGACGCCGAACGCGACCGACGCCCCCAGCCAGACCCACCGGCGCGGGTAGCGCGTGGCCAGCACGAGCGTCGCGATGAACGACTTGTCCGGCAGCTCGGCCGGGAAGATGATCGCGAACGTCGCGAGCAGCACCGCGAGGTCGAGCGTGAGGCTCACGCGCTCATTCCCCGGGCGTCGGCCGGCCCGTGCGACCGCCCGGCATCCTGTTGGTGGGCCGCTGCGGCATGATCAGCGGGAGAGGTGGACGACGCACTCCCATCCACGCGCCGGGAGGTGCGTCGATCGACTCGGCGAGCGCGTAGGCCGCGGCCTCGTAGTTGACCCGCCAGCCGCGGAAGTGCGGCCAGGCGTCGGCGGCGCTGCGCTGCATCGCGTAGCCCGCGGCCGCGACGTCGTCGTAGGCGTCGGAGAAGTCCTCGAAGGTCAGCGCGATCGGGTGATCGGGGTCCGGGTCGTCGTCGACGGTGATGCCCTCGGCGCGCGCGATGTCGCGCACCGCCACGAAGCCCTGGCGGATCGCCACGCGGGGTGCGGCCTGCGGGATCTGCGGGTTCACGGCCATCTGGAACGCGGCGGCGTCCATCACCGAGACGAGCGCGACGAGCCAGTTGCGCAGCGGCTGCGCGGACCGCACGTGGATCAGCACGGGGTAGTTCACGTGGCTCTCGGCGATGTCGGCCGCCCAACGCTCCCAGCCGCGGAAGAGCGTGATGAGCTCATCGGAGGAGTTGACGATCGCGTGGCGGGAGAGGATCTCCGGTCCCCAGTTGGGCTCGCCGGCGCGTGAGTGCAGCAGCGCCACCTCCACCTCGCGCCGGTTGTAGGACGCGTAGAGGCTGGGCAGGTAACCGACGAGGAGGCCGACGACGACCGGGCCGGTGGCGGCGGCGAGGAAGTCGACCGCGGTGAGCTGGGAGCGGTCCGTGCTCGCGAAGCCGAGGGTGAACAGGCTGGACCCGGCCTCGCGGAACGACTGCGCCCAGTCCAAGGGCGAGAACGAGAACAGCAGGCAGGCGAACCCGACGAAGAGCAGCCCAAGCCAGGTCATCAGCGTGATGATCAGCGACACGGGGGCGGCGTAGGCCAGGACGGCGTCGCGCGACTCGTAGGTCGACGTCCGGCGGGCCACGAGCCGGAACGCGCCGAGGGTCGCGGTGAGGACCAGGGCCGAGAGCTTGCTGCGGACGCCACGCGGCACGACCAGCGTGCGCAGGATGGACGACCCGACGGCCAGGACGATGGCGAGGCCGACCACGAAGCTCAGGACCGACACAGGGGTCGAGGTGGTCATCGGGCCACCACCGGGAATGCGTGCACGGGTGCGACCCTACGCGCGGATACCCTGGGCCACGTGTCCCTCGACCCGCACGTCCGCGACGCCCTCGTCATCGCCGCCCTCGTCGTCGGCGTGCTCGCCCTCGCGCTCGCGGCGGCTGCACTGATCTCGGTGCGCCGGATGCGCCGGGACGTCATGCTGCTCGCGGCGGACGGCGACGCGCCCTCGTTCGTCGAGGCGGTGGCGCGCAAGACCGAGGAGGTGGCCGCGCTGCGGATCGAGGTCGACGACCTCGCCGCGCTGCTGGCCCGCACCCGGACCGAGCTCGCCGATGCGCTGCGGCACGTGAGCGTGGTGCGCTACGACGCGTTCGGCGACATGGGGGGCAGGCTCTCGTTCTCCGCGGCGATGCTCGACGACGGCGGCGACGGCCTCGTGCTGACAGCCATCCATGGCCGGTCCGAGACGAGGTCCTACATCAAGGGCGTGAAGGGCGGCACGAGCGAGGCGTCGCTCTCGCCCGAGGAGCAGCAGGCCGTGTCCTACGCGCTGCGCGGCGGGCAGTCGTGAGCGCCGCCCCCCTCACGATCGCCTACCTCGGCCCGCGCGGGACCTTTACCGAGGAGGCGCTGCGCGCGATGCCGGTGAGCGAGGGTGCCGAGCTGCGGCCGCTCGCCACCGCCGAGGCCGTGCTCGACGTCGTGCGCTCGGGCGAGGCGGACCGTGGTCTCGTCGCCATCGAGAACTCGATCGAGGGCGGCGTCACCGCCACCCTCGACAACCTCGCCTCGGGCGAGCCGCTCGTCATTGTCGACGAGGTCGTGATCCGGGTGCGGTTCGCCCTCCTGGCGCGCCCTGGCACGGAGATCGCATCGGTGCGACGGGTCGCCACCCACTCGGTGGCGGCGGCCCAGTGTCGTGCCTGGGCTCAGGCCACTCTGCCCGACGCCGAGATCGTGCCGGTCTCGTCGAACGCCGCGGGCGCGCAGGCGGTGGCCGCAGGCACCTACGACGCCGCACTCGCACCCACGATCGCGGCCGAGGTCTACGGCCTCGAGGTGCTGGCCGACGACGTCGCCGACAACGACGAGGCGTGGACCCGCTTCGTCCTCATCTCCTGCCCGGGCAGGGTGCCTGCGCCCACCGGCGCGGACAAGAGCACCCTGTTCCTCTACATGCGCGAGGACCACCCCGGCGCCTTGCTCGAGATCCTCACCGAGTTCTCGGTGCGCGGGGTGAACCTGACCCGCATCGAGTCGCGACCCACGCGCAGGGCGCTGGGCGACTACTACTTCTCGGTCGACTGCGAGGGCCACGTCGCCGACGCTCGGGTCGGCGAGGCGCTCGCCGGGCTGCACCGGATCTGCGCGCAGGTGCGCTTCCTCGGCTCCTACCCGCGCCACGACGGCAAGGCGCCGCTCGTGCGCCCCGGCGTCACCGACACCGACTACGCCGCCGCACAGGCCTGGCTCGGCGCCGTGCGAGGCCCTGCCTGAGCTGTTGTCGCCGGACCGCTGGACGGCATCGAGGGCGACAGACTCGTGCCTCACCGTCGTGAGCGGCGGCCCGCTGCGTCCCGCGTCATGCGGAAGTCGGCCACCACGGCGAACAGGGCGAGCAGAACCAGCACGGGGACCACCAGTCGGCTGATCACGACCGCCACGCTAGGTACCGGACTCCCGGCGGTCGCGCCTACTCAGGCCGCGCTCTCGGGCGAGGAACTCGAGCGCCTGCAGCTCGCGGTCGACCCAGGGCAGAGGGTCGCGGTCGAGCAGCAGCACCGCGCGGTTCGTCGCGATCGCCTCGTCCCAGGGTACGAGGACCTGCTGCAGTCCCTCGCGCAGCTCGGAGCCGCTGAGCTGCGGGGCACGGCGTTGGTCCGAGACCGTGCAGTCGTAGTACCGCGACTGCATCTCGAATCGCTGCGTGGGGTCCTCGCGCGCCGGGTGCTCCTCGACCACGCAGAGCAGCAGCGCGCCGGTCCGCAGGACGTCGCGCCCGCACTCCTCGTCGAGCTCGCGCACGAGGGCCGCACCGTCGTCCTCACCGGCCTCGACGCCGCCGCCGGGGAACTTATAGTCGCCGCCGGAGCCGGACCGCAGCAGCAGCAGGCACCCGTCGACGTCGACGACGGCCTTGACTGCGCGGCGCCGGATCACGCCGACGGTGCTCGCGCGCACCCCGAGGTGGATGCTCGGAGCCCTCATCCGCCGACCATCCCACGTACCTGGGCGCAGTCCGTGCCTCTCGCGCGCGTGGCCCACATCCACCGGCGCGCGGGGTGGGCGGGGTGGATCAGTGGAAGCGTCGCAGCCGGAGGCTGTTGGCGACGACGCAGACGCTGCTCATCGCCATGGCGAGACCGGCGATCATGGGGGTGAGCAGACCAGCGGCCGCCAGTGGGATGGCCGCGACGTTATAGCCGAACGCCCAGCCGAGGTTCTGCTTGATGGTGCGCAGGGTGGCGCGCGAGAGCCGCACGGCGTCGCCGGCGGTGCGCAGGTCGTCGCGCAGGAGGGTGATGTCGGCGGCCTCGATGGCGACGTCGGTGCCGCCTCCCATCGCGATGCCGAGGTCGGCGGCCGCGAGGGCCGCGGCGTCGTTGATGCCGTCGCCGATCACCGCGACCACCCGGCCGGACGCGCGCAGGCGGTCGACCTCGGCCACCTTGTGCTCGGGTCGGGCGTCGGCGACGACGTGGTCGATCCCGACCTCCTCGGCGACCGATCGTGCGACGGCCTCCGCGTCCCCTGTCACCATGACCGGCTCGAGTCCGAGGTCGCGCAGCGCGGCGACGGCGTGGTGCGCGCCGGGGCGGACCTCGTCGCCGACCGCGAGCATCGCGCGTACCTCGTCGTCGACGGACACCGCGACCGCGGTGAGACCGTCGCGTCGCCACGCGTCGGCCTCGGTCCACCACGGCTCGTCGACGCCGACCCACTCAGGGCGTCCGACGCGCACATCGTGCCCGGAAATCCGTCCGGCAACGCCGTCGCCGCGCACCGCCTGGTGCGTGTCGGCGTCGGTCGCGAGAACGAGTCCGCCGTGCTCGTGACCGTGCGTTGCCGCCTGGCGTGCCGCGGCCGTGCGGGAGCCCACCCGGGCGGCGTAGTCGGTGACGGCGCGCGCGATCGGGTGCGTCGAGCCGGCCTCGAGGGCGCCGGCCAGGGTGACCGCCTCGTCGTCGCCGCGCTGGTGCACGACGGTCATCACGCCGGTGGTCAGGGTGCCGGTCTTGTCGAGGACCACGGTGTCGATGCGGCGGGTGGACTCGAGCACCTCGGGGCCGCGCACGAGGATGCCGAGCGTCGCGCCGCGTCCGGTCCCGACGAGCAGCGCGGTCGGGGTCGCGAGGCCCAAGGCGCACGGGCAGGCGATCACCAGGACGGCAACCGCCGCGGTGAAGCCCTGCTGCCACCCGGTCGTGCACCCCCAGCCGAGCAGGGTGACGAGCGCGATGACCAGCACCACCGGCACGAACACCGACGCGACCCGGTCGGCGAGCCGCTGCACGGGCGCCTTGCCGCTCTGCGCGGCGGTGACCATGGCGGTGATACGGGCGAGCGCAGTGTCCGATCCGACCCGCGTCGCGCGGACGACCAGCAGCCCGTCCTGCACCACGGTGCCGCCTTCGACCTCGTCGCCGACCGACACGTCGATGGGGACCGACTCACCGGTGAGCATGCTCGCGTCGATCGCGCTCGTCCCCTCGACGACGACGCCGTCGGTCGCGATCCGCTCGCCCGGTCGCGCGATCACCAGGTCGCCGACCCTGACGTGCGACGCCGGCACCTCGACGTCACCGGTGGTGGTGCGCAGCCAGGCGGTGGCCGGGGCGAGGTGCAGCAGGGCGCGCAGCGCGGCACCGGAGCTCCGCTTGGCGCGGTGCTCGAGCCAGCGACCGAGCAGCAGGAAGGTGACCACGACCGACGCCGACTCGAAGTAGAGATCGGGTGTGCTCCCGGAGGTGTCGTGCAGCGGCAGCCACGACACGGTCATCGTCATGCCAAGTTCGCCGGCGCTGGTGAACAGCACCGCGAACGCCGACCAGAGGTACGCCGCCAGCACGCCGATCGACACGAGCGTGTCCATCGTCGTCGCACCGTGGCGCGCGTTGGTCCACGCGGCCCGGTGGAACGGCTTGCCGCCCCAGAGCACCACGATCGACGCGAGCAGGAAGGCGAGCCACTGCCAGCCGGAGAACTGCAGCGCCGGGACCATGGACATCAGGAGCACCGGCGCGGTGAGCACCGCACTGACCCGCCAACGGCGGCCGAGCTCGTCGGGGTCGTCGTCGACGTCCTGCTCGGGCTCGCGGACGCCGTAGCCGGCGGCCTCCACGACCGCGACCAGCTCCTCGAGCGACACCCCGGCGGGCGACTCGACGTGGGCGGTCTCCGTCGCGTAGTTCACGGTGGCCACGACGCCGGGCACCTTGTTCAGCTTCTTCTCGATCCGCATCGCGCACGACGCGCAGGTCATGCCCGTGACCTGCAGGTCGATCGGGGTGACGGTCTGCGTGAACGTCGTCGTGGGTGTGGACATGGCAGCGGCTCCGGGTGCGGGCGGTGCGGAACGAGCGGGGCAGAACGATCGGACGGATCCTCAGGCGGGCCCGAGGGTGTAGCCGGCCTCATCGACCGCGGCCGCGATCGCATCGGCCGAGGGGTCGGCGTCGGCGGTCACGGTGACCAGCCCGCTGGCGAGGTCGACCGCGACGTCGGAGACTCCGGGGATCGCCGAGATCTCCTCGGTGACGGCAGCGACGCAGTGGCCGCAGGTCATGCCCCGGACGCTCCAGGTGGTGGTGCTCATGCGGATGGCTCCTCGGGTCGGGCGGGTCGGGCGCGCGGGTCAGGAACGGACGAGCCGGGCGATGGCGGCGGAGGCCTCGGCGAGCTTCTGGTCGGCCTCGGGGCCGCCCTGCATCGCCGCGTGCCGCACGCAGTGGTCGAGGTGGTCGTCGAGCAGCAGCAGGGCGACGTTCTCAAGGGCCCGAGTGGCGGCCGAGACCTGCGTCAGGACGTCGATGCAGTACGTGTCGTCGTCGACCATGCGCGCGATACCGCGGACCTGGCCCTCGATCTTCCTCAGGCGCGCGAGGACCGCGTCCTTGTCGGCGCTGTAGCCGTGTGCCATGGGAACCTCCACGTCGTCAGGAGAAAGGTACCCCCCTGGGGTATTCTGTCGCGAGGTGGGTGGCGTGATCCTCGCCACCGGTGCCGGGCCCCGAGCACGACGAAACCCGGCCCCCAGGGGGACCGGGCGAGGTCGTGGAGCGGCGCTGCGTCGCGGGTCAGACGAGGCGACCTGCGCCGCTGTAACGCTGGCCGTACCAGCCCGAGAACACGGCGTCGATGTGGACGCCGCCCCACGGGTTGGTGGCGCTGACCATGCGACCGGCGCCGATGTAGATGCCGACGTGGTGCGCGCCGTGGCCGAAGAAGAAGACCAGGTCGCCGGGGCGCAGCTGGCTCCTGCTGACCCGGTTGGTCGCCGACATCTGTGCTCGCGAGTAGTGCGGCAGGGTGCGGCCGGTGGCCTTCTTCACCACGTAGAGCGCCAGGCCCGAGCAGTCGAAGCGGGTGGGGCCGGCGCTGCCGGCACTGTAGCCGGAGCCGACCTTGCTGCGCGCGATGCTCACGGCGGTCACGCGGATCTGAGCGACGCGGGCGGCATAGGCAACCCGGGCCACGGCGGCACGGTGCGCGGCGACCGCAGCCGGCGAGACGGTGGTGGGCGTGACCGCGGCGCTCGCGACCGACATCGTGACGACCGAGGTGGACGCGACGGAGGCGGTGCGGGTGGTGGCCGTGGCCTGGGCTGGGACGGTGGTCGCGAGCACACCGGCGGCAAGCGCCCCGGTGGCCAG